>OOIG01003194.1_pt1 | contig 10248 bp, 4 predicted proteins | sample 1692091 | NCBI WGS metagenome assembly OOIG01 (sample SAMN06348188, study PRJEB24527) | human gut metagenome | biome: human gut; feature: ankylosing spondylitis patient; material: feces | host: Homo sapiens | place: China | collected 2015-10
TCGCCTGCCCCCAAGCTCCAGCGTAGCTTGGGGGCAGGCGATGTTCACGCGCTGAAAAGCGGCTCCGCTGGGTCCGAACATGGATCCTCCGTCCAGCCAAAGTCCTGCTTTGTCCACGATGAACTGATCCAGCTCCTTACCGGTGATTCCCAACTCACTGCAGTCCAGCCATACCAGATAGGTACCTTCCGGCTCCACCAGATGAATCTGTGGAATCTTCTCCTGTAAAAAATTCCGTAAGAAATTCAGATTCTTAAGCAAATAAGCTCTCAACTGATCCAGCCAGTCTTCTCCTGCACGATAGGCTGCTTCACACGCCACGATTCCCAATGCATTAGGTTCATCATAACCGGTCTTGTCAATCTCTGTCTGAAATGCTTTACGAAGCTTTTCATTGGGGATAAAAATATTGGATATCTGAAGTCCCGCCAGGTTAAAGGTCTTGCTGGGCGCCGTACAGGTTATGGTAAACTCCGCAAAACGAGGATCCACGGTGGCAAACACCGTATGCTCGTAACCGGGATAGACAAAATCGTTATGAATTTCATCGCTGACCACAATCACATGATGGCGCAGGCAGATCTCTCCCAGCTTCTGCAGTTCCTCTACCGTCCACACTCTGCCTACCGGGTTGTGAGGATTGCACAGAATGAAGAGTTTTACATGTTCCTGTTCTATCTTGCGTTCAAAGTCCTCGAAATCAATCTGATATGCCGGACTGACAGTACCAACGTTGTGAATCTGCTGTTCGGAAGCATCATCTGTCGTTGCTGACACTACCGTCCGCTCCGTAACCGGATGATATACCAACGTATTATCTACTACTCTCCGGTCATTGTCACGGATAATATTAGTAAACGGATAATACACCGGATTCTGAATCAGTATAGCATCTCCCGGATCAGTAAATGCCTTAACCGCTGCACCGAGAGCAAATACCACACCCGGAGTCTTCACGATCCATTCCCTCTCCGTCTTCCAATTATGATTCCTCTCCATCCAGTTCATCACAGCATTGTAGTAAGCATCCTTTGGCTGGGTATAGCCGTAGATTCCATGTTCTACTGCAGCATGAAGACTCTTCGTGATCTCTTCGGATACCGGGAAATCCATATCCGCCACCCACAAGGGCAGCACATCTGCCGGCTTTCCTCTCTCCACCGCAAAATCATATTTCAGACAATTCGTTCCCTTCCGGTTTGTAATCTTATCAAAATTGTATCTAGTCATACGAATTCACTTACCTTTCGTCAACCTGCAAACTTTCTGCCTGTGGCTCCAAGCTGCAGATTAAATTTTATCGGTCGCATGCATTCTTCCAGACCTTCTGCACGCCCTGACACGCCGCATCGTTGCTAGCCCTCTGTGAAGCTCTCCACAGAGCTGGCTGAACTACTATGTATACCAGGTTACACCCACACTAAGCAAATGCCTGCTCTAAATCTGCCAGCAGATCATCAATGTTCTCAATACCTACGGACATTCTCAGAAGATTCTCATCCACGCCCAATGCTTCACGTACCTCAACCGGTACATCTGCATGGGTCTGCTTCATCGGATAGGTCAGAAGGCTTTCCACGCCGCCCAGACTCTCCGCAAAACGGATCAATTTAACGCTCTCCAAAATCTTAACAGCTTTCTCTGCAGAATTCAACCGGAATGAGATCATTCCGCCGTATCCGCTGCACTGTCTGTCGATCAGCGCCTTATCCGGTCTCGAATCCAGACCGATATAATATACCTTCTCCACTTCCGGTCTGTGTTCCAGCCAGTGTGCAATCGCAAGAGCATTTTTCTGATGCTGTTCCATACGTACAGCCAGAGTCTTGATTCCTCGAAGCAATAGCCAACTATCAAACGCAGACAGACAGGCTCCTGTCGTCTTATAAATATTGTTCAGCTGCTGATACAGGGCATCATCCCTTACTACCAGGAATCCGGATAATGTATCGTTATGTCCTTCCAGGTATTTCGTACCGCTGTGCACTACAACATCCGCACCTAACGTAAGCGGCTTCTGAAAATACGGGGATAAAAAGGTATTATCAACGATCAGAATACAACCATGCGCGTGTGCCAATTCTGCGATTGCCTGAATATCTGCGACCTTCATCATAGGATTGGACGGAGTCTCTAAATAAATTGCCTTCGTCTCCGGACGGATCGCTGCCTTCACAGTCTCCACATTTGAAGTATCCACACAATCTACCGATATTCCATTCTTATGGCTGATCGTGTTCCAAAGTCTTAATGTACCGCCATACAGATCATCCGTAGCAATCAGATGATCCCCAGGAGAAAAAATCTCCATCAATGCGGTGATCGCTGCCATACCGGTAGAAAATGCCAAAGCTTCCGTTCCCTGTTCCAACAGGGCAACCGTCTTCTGCACTTCATCTCTTGTAGGGTTACCGCAACGGGAATAATCATATCCTGTGCTCTTACCCAATCCCGGATGCGCATACGCCGCATTCTGATAAATCGGCATGCTGATGGCCCCAAACGGATCCCTTCTCTCATTACTTCCCTGGACACAAATGGTCTCTGCTGCAAATGCCATCTTCTTCTCCTCCTATGCCTATGTATAATACTATATTTCATATTCCTACTGTTCCAGTAGGTATAGTATATTTTTAGCATAGTGAGAAATAAAAGTCAATATCTTTTTACCAATAAAGCTTCATCTGTTCTTCTGCTTCCTTTTCTGAAATATTGAGTTTATTCTTTAATTTCTGCAACGTATCTTCATAGGTGGCATTAAAATCTTTACACATTATAATAATTCCCCTGGAAATTCCTCGTCTCGTATACTGGTCAAACAATTCGCACATACTGATCTCATCCTCCTCTGTAATATCTAATCCTTTTAATATTTCTTTGGTATCATCCACGTTTTTATCCCCGGACAATACCCGTAGCATTTTGATAGTAGCCTCTTTATGAATTACTTTTCGGTCTGAACGATATGCGTTACCTTCTGCAAGATAATCCAATACAATACGCATATCGCTATGAAAACGTTCGCGGATCTCCTTCGGGAGATATCGCATTTCCCACACATGAAGCTGCATATCATCTACATATTTCCATGTAGTCTCTACAATCTTGCCTTTGCCACCGTCTATTAACTGTCGCAAATTGCAACACCCTTTCCATCTTGTCGTCCCCCAATATAGCACCAACTCTATCACCGGATATAATACGTGATTCTGTTTCTCGTACTGCCTGCGGTATTCTCCGCCAATATATCCCGCTTTGCGCAGTATCATGCCTTTATCCACTTTCGTCTGATTTGCAAACAGAAACAAGGCTCTTGGCATTCCGCCTGTCACATGGTATTTTGCGACATCTTCCAGTTGATTGTGTAATGTATTCGTGCTGTCTGCATATAGACTCTCCGTTGCAGCTGTAAGCATCTCCTCGCCGGTCACCACCACAGTTCCCTCATGCAGTAATGCATTCACTATATCCGCTGCTACATCCGCATAACTTTCAAAATTCTTCGTTACAATATCGTTCAGTTCCAATAAATACTCCTCTCCTGCTCATTCCTCTTACATTGTAAAAAGTGAATTTCACGGCGATATGCCTCGAACTGCACATAAGGTGCGATAAAATGATGCCCATATATGATGCTATCCTAATATATGGTATCTTCGAAATCTTATCTATACAGACTTTCTGTAGATGTGATTACTATATCACAGAGGTATCCATTCTGCAAGGGAATCCGGCAAAACAAGTGCTGAAAAACTATACAAAAACAGAGCTGTGGAAATTGGTTATTTCTCACAGCTCTGCTTTTTGTGCAATATTACTTTTTTAAAGTTTAATCCAGTTCAAACAGTTCCTGGGCGCTGATGGATAACTCAGCTATTCCGCAAGGAGTTACTTTTGATCCATTATCATACACGGTATAGACTCTTGCGTAGATAGTAGCTGCCTGCGCTCCTTCGTTCAAAATCGTCCCGGAAGTGTCGGTACGAAACAGTCCCATCTCATCCGAAGAATATTTCAAGGTATAGGTCGCGCCGTTTGTAATCGGGTAACAATTCATAACTCCATTGCGTTCTATCGGTGAAATTACATTTCCATTGCTATCCGTGATCTTGAGGCCATTCTCTCCATCCGTCTTTAAGCGCAATACCTTTCCTGTGATTCCGTCCACACTGATGGCTCCGGCCGTATCGTCTGCACAGGATTTGTAAAATTCAACGCATAACTGCTGTCCACCTGCCAGAATATTGTAGTCATCTGCCTGGAAGTTGACACTGATGGTTCCGTTATTCTTATCATCCAATACAATATGGTTGACCGGATCATACAGCATATACACGGATTGAATCTTGCTGCCGCTTTTATCTTTAAAGTTTACGGAAGGTGCCGTCACACCGGCATTATACGCTGCAATCATCGTATTAACAAACAGTTTGATCTCCGCGTCCTTACTGGGTCTGGAATGTCCCGCTCCGGAATATGTCACATTTCCCATGGTATAGATATAATAATTATTTACCACATCATTGGGTGTGATGTTATAAATATTAGTATCTTTATACTGACCGTCAGCCACACCGGAAATACAGTACCACACCACAATATCGTTTTTACCGTCTCCGTTACGGTCCAGCTCCATATTCGGCTGTAACCACTGGTAATGCGTATTACTGATCTCCAGCTGTTCATCTGCAGATATCTGATAAGGATACTGCGTAATCTGGCCATCATTTACCTGTGTTGCGATCAGCGATTTGCCTGCGTAATCACCCATCAGCAAACTACTGGGATAATTCCAACTAGGATATCCACCATCATATCCAGCCTTTTTCAGCAATGAATTCTCAACCGGGAACTTTACTGACGAACTGCCATTTATCCGCAAATCTTCCAGATAGCTTCTCAGGAAACGAACTACCGTATATTTAGTCACACCTTCCTTTTGCCAGAGCTCATTATCCGAATTCGGTTCCTTGATCTCGTCAAATGTATAGGACTCTAATGTTTTAAGATATTCCTGGTCCCTCTTTTGTTCCTCTCCCGTGGAGTTTGCAACTCTCTGCTTATAATACTCTTTCAATGCTCCATAGCGATCCAGACCTACGGATGCACGAATGGTCTTATTAAATTCATATCCCCAATACCAGTAGTTTGAATGATAGGTTTCCGCAGTTCCATTATCGTTATACGGGATCACACTTTGAATATTATTGACATATGAAGTAGTATCATGGGTGAACAAAATGCTCTTGCCGGATTCAATGTAGTCTCTGACAGCCCAGCCAACAGCCAGATTCCTCTTAACATTCGCCATAATTCCTGGGGGAATTTCTTTGCTAGGATCATATGCGCCATAGGTATACCCAAACTTATAGGCGTCACCGAAGCCTAGTATCAACATATCATACTGCTGGAACAGATTGTAGGACTCCTGGTATATCCTCTGTATATCAGTATCCGAAGTCCCGCCAATTTTCAGCTTATTATTTACAAGATCGGTTACACTCATACTGTCAATGCTCGTGGACGGAGTTACCGTTCCATCCCAGCTGACTTGATCCAAGCCTACTACATTCCAGTCAGTTAACCCATTAATGTACTTGGAAAAAGTAGAATTACTATCATTCTGTTCGTAATGAAGATTCCAGTTATTATTTTCACTAGACAACAACTGCAATACACGGATTGTCTTTTTCCCACTTTGCTGCGGCACAGATGTATACCCTGACTTGGCAGTTCTCACCAGTCTGTCCGCATTATCGTAAAATACCAGCTTCCATGGAATAACTCCTACATATTCCTCCGGCAGAGCACGGATCACACGATAGGTCTCCCCGGTACGCAATTCATATCTGTTTCCGTTTGCCGTTGCAATCGGCTCAACCTTATTCCACTGATCTCCCTTTCTTATATACACAGTAAGACCGCTGACTTCTTCCGATGACGTATATGTCTTACCTTCTACATAATCAGAGCCGGAGAAGCGACCGTCTGCATTTTTATCTACGAACAGTTTACAATCATAGGTAGTACCTGTCTGTGATATTGCAGCATCATTCTTCAGATTAAAAATATATTGCAGCTGATATTTTCCGTCTATCTTCTCCAGAGAGCCACCGTTGCTGGCACTGTACTGACCAGTATATTTCAGCTCCTGCGGATAGGCTGCTCCGTAAGTAGTTACCCAGTTGACGGAAAGCTTTGACAGATTCAGATAATTACAAAATACAGATCTACGTGCAGATAATGTGGTTCCTAATTTAGTATCTGCTGTATTATCTGTCAGCTGACTCTCTGTAAAAATATTTTTCTGCCAGTATAAGTACTGACCATTTTCATCTTTCTTCAGAGCGAACTGAACCAGCTTGTAAAAATAAGAATTTTTGTCCAGCGTATCTGTTGATGCCACAGGGATTTTATCGTCCCCAAATTTAATAAACGTATCCGCAATGACCACCGGATATCCCGCCTCAATGAACTGACAGAATTCCTCATATCGGGTAGAGTTCATATCATTGCCGGGACCACGATAGACATCTGCACTCTTATTCGTTGGATCATCATCGTTAGTCTTACTGTGATCCAGCGAAGAATCCTGCAGTCTGTGCCTTGCATTATACGTCTCCCTAGCCTGCGTAACATCTTTCGTATCCGTTTCGGTGGCATAGTCATAGTAGTCTCCTACATGAGAATAAATCAACCCTTTCATCTGTGGATCATTATACACAGTCACACCATTCTCTGTGTTCATCTTGCTGACCCGGGCTCCGAGATAGATCATGTCGTACTTTTCATTCAAGTCCTCGATCTTACCTATAAATTCCGCAGATGACATTTGTGTAATATTGATCGCAGATGCATCATAAATTCCGTTCATCCCCATCATATTGACCACATCAGTCTGCAACTTACTTTTTAACGTATCGCTAAAATCATAGCAGGGCTCCAGATCCAATACACGAATAGAGGATTTCACCGTGACTCTGTGCATGTACCAGTTCAATATATATCTGGTAATAGAAGCCTTACTAATCTCTTCATCCATCTGAGCTGCATTGCTGTTGTTCTTCTTTGCCAGGAAATTCTCGTACTGAATCTCTTTTAATACTGCTTCGAAGGTTGCCGCTTTCGCCGCATTCCCTTTCCAGTCAGTCAGGAAGTCAGAGGCAACATATGGCGTCGCACTGTCATCATTCAGATAAACATTGTCATATAAAGCCTCTTTCACAGAATCGTCCAGGCTAAGCGAAGTTGCCGTCTGACCGTTCCAATAAGCATCTCCCTGTGAAGCAACTTCTGTGGCAATACTGTCATCGGAAACCTTCAAGATCGTCAGTGCCATCTGTGTCAGAATCTTATTATTCTGATTATTATTCGGTTAGCCAGCGTTTTATTTTGGCTGTAAAATCCGTAATCCATGACCACCGGTACTCTGTCTGCATTATTCCGCTCACCGGTAGTATCCTTAATGCCGAATATCATCTTCGTCAGAGCGGTTGCTGCAGAAGTCATATTCACAGATTCCGCTGCATAACTTCCCTTCCCGGACAGATAGATCAGATCCACGTTGTCGAGATCCACGCCATAATAAGCCTGTTCCTCCGGATTTACCAGTTTTGCCAGTTCCTCCACTGTCAAAGTTGTCACTTCAATCTTCAGTTGATCAATATCTCCGCCAGGACCGGAAGGACTGCCGCTCTCATACCGGCTGGTACCGGACAGATTCAGGACCTGCTTTTTGAACCATTCTTTATTGTAGAAACCACCGTCATATGCTACAGTATCCAACGCATCCTTCGCATTATCACCGATAAAGTCATAGCTGTTTGATGCTTCGTAGCCTGATTGTCCTCGGAGATAAACCTGCATAGTACCGCTGCTTTCCATCACATATTTACCGATATCATTTCTCTTATAAGTATCAATCAGTTTGTAGTCCCCATTACCGCTGGATAATGTCACCTTAGACACATAATACTCACCGGTGGTGTTTTCCCTGAAATGCACAAAATAGCACTCCGGAAGAGTAGTCAGTGTATAACTTCCCGTTGTTCCATCCGAATTTTCTGTCCAGGTTGCCCATAGAATAGGTGTGGTGTTGGCCATATTCAAAATATAGAGATTCTTGTTCTGTTCAGATGAAGGATCAGAAGCTGTCATTATCCTTTGTTCGGAAGTCACAATATCATTTCCGGATGTGCTTTGTACGCTGAAGGTCTGCATCTCATTACTGGACTCCGCTGCTGCGTCATTTCCGGATGCAGATGCTGATGTTACCAGTCCCGAACTCTCCGCTGTCGTCACCTCTTCCAGATTTTCTGACGCTTCGGAAGAATTTTCGGAAGATATGGCAGTGCTCTGGATAGCATATCCCTCAGGCAGATTGCTGCCATATACCACCTTACCAAGGTAAGTGTATACATTATCAGCAGTCTTGGTATACACTTCCCTACCGACATAATTATCTGCCACAAAACCAATGTTATTAATATCGTTCATACTGCCGCCATTGGAATTCTCATCGTCCGGAGTCAGTGCATATCTCGCAGGTGCCAGAGCTGTCAGTGCATCCGCCGCATCACCGATAGTCATTTCCAGATTTCCTCCGGTAACACCGGACACTTTAGAAAATACAGGGGACACGCTTTGTTTATTCTCGTTAGAAGTCCCGGAAGCTTCGATTGCACCATATCTGTCAAAACGCGGTCTGGTATCCCCCTCCGTATACAGCGTATACACCGAATCCGTCTGCACATAGGTGTACTGACCGTTGTCATCCGTATTTTTCACAAAAGAGCCACGGATCTCCTCAGTGCGGCTTCCTCCCTCGCTATAATCGGAAAAACTTACCGGGCCATCGCTTCCTGCGAGATTCCCCAGACTGCTACTGGTAATGTGAGCCATGGCAGATAATCGCTCCGATGCTGCCGGAAGCTCCGAAAGCTTACGTCCTTCAGATACCGGTTCCTCGCCACCGATAAGATATCCGATGGAAGCGTCCTTTTTAGAAGGTACGATTTCTAAAATGTGAAAGGTTCCGTCCGAAGATGCTACTGTATCCTGTACCAGCTTCTCAATGCCGGGCAGTGTCATCTCCTGTGCACTTACTTCCATAGAGCCATAGTTTTGGCAGACTCCGGCTGCCAAAACTATGGTGAGGATTCCGGCTATGTACTTTTTTGTGTTGTGCTTCAAGTTCTTCATGTTATCTCCAAAAGATTGTTAATGCTCTTTCCGGTTTCTGATACGATACATGTCCACCTTCCTCACCGCTGTCTCCCTTGACACGACTATCGCTGAAGGTCACAAATAAAGTATCATTCTTTTCATCTCTATCAATATAGAGATGAATCATATAAGTAAATACGGTTTCGTTTTTATCATTTACTCTGGTATCACAGTGAATATTCGGATCAATATGTGTTCCGGATTTTAGAGTATCCGTTCCTCCAGCTACAAGGCTGCCTATAACCTTCATTCCTTTATCACCAGTCTTAAATGCTCCCTGACCTGTTTCAAATCCATATAGATCAACATACACCTTCTTATCGTATACACCATTCTGCCATCCATCGTTCTTATAATCGTTCTTATTCAGATTATAATAACGATTACCTTCCGAGAAATAAAAAGTACATCTGGGAATCAACAGATATGTGGATGCAATTTCATTATCATTGTCGTCAAAAGCTACAAGTGTGAGAACATGTTCCTCTTTCCAGTTAATATACCACTTTGCATACACTCCGACTGTTTCACCTGTAGCCGTGGGAAATACGCTTCGTGTAGCTGAATAATCTACTTCTGAATCTGCGAATCCGGTCACTGCTTTATCAATGACTAGATTCTGTTCATAATCGCCCAGTCCATCACTTGTAACGTTTCTACTAAACCCTACTCTTCTACTCAGTCCAACTTCGCCACCGAAATTATCCTTCACAGGATTACTCTGCGCCAGACCTTCCTCAATATCATTGGTAATCTTCCAGGTAACTTTGCTCATATCTCCGGAATAATTTTTCAACGTACAAGTCACCATACTATTACGTGACAGGACAAACTGATCACCGTCTATATATGGCTCGTCTGCACTGTCAATGGTCAGCAGATTTGGAATGTCCACTGTTACTTCAGGATATACTGTAATGGTAGCTGATAATTTTACGGTTGCACGTACTGTGATTGTCTTATTAATATTGTTGCTACACTTTAACAGCTGTTTATATTTAGAAGCCGGAGTCGTATCTTCAA
>OOIG01003198.1_pt1 | contig 10241 bp, 7 predicted proteins | sample 1692091 | NCBI WGS metagenome assembly OOIG01 (sample SAMN06348188, study PRJEB24527) | human gut metagenome | biome: human gut; feature: ankylosing spondylitis patient; material: feces | host: Homo sapiens | place: China | collected 2015-10
CAGGGTTCGTGTCTGTGGTACTCGGCGGCTGTGGTACGCAACGAAGGTAACTATGCTACGGCGCTCGAAAAGGTGTATCACCGCACCCCGGCCCTTCAGCCCACCTTCCACCACATCGACGACAAAGCACCGCGCAAGCCCCGCAAAGTAAAAGCCATGTGGATGCCCGATGGATATTACCTGTTCTGGACGGCTCCCAAAGCCAAAAAAGAAATGGATGTGGCGCGTAACTACGCCATCTACCGTTTTAAGAAGGACGAGAAAATTGACTTGTTCAATGCGGAACACCTCGTAGCAATTACGCCCCTTACGCTCTACAAGTTGCCTTACGACGACGGAAAAGACAAGTACACTTACGTCGTAACCGCACTCGACCGTTTGCAGAACGAATCGAAGGGCGTGAAAGAAAAACTTAAACTCTAAACGACACGACATGATAAAAGCCCTCACGGATGTTACCCTTAAGAAACGCATCCGCGAGGGCATTTTTTTTGTTCTTATAACTTGTTTCTTTTAAAGAACTTGCCTGATTTATTAAATCATCTAATTCATTATTTGCTTCTGCTATTGTCATATAACTATCAATTGAAAAATTATCTGTTTCTATTCCTTTTACTACAATCATTCCAGCAGTAACTGCCAAAATACCTACTAATAATATTAATAATAATTTTCTCATGGTAAATCACCTTCTATCGTTACTGTTATTTCATCCCCTTGTTTTATTCCTCCTCCTGCAACAACATTTTCTAAAATATCATTTGAAGATAAACTCTTTTTAAAGAAACCAAGTCCTCTATATTTTGGTGATTTTGCCTCAATTACTATATGTTTGTCATAAGGATTTGAAATTGATGTTATTTGTACATTTTGATCAATTACTCTTGCTATTTGTGCCAATAAATTTGGAATCAAATATTTATTTTCCGTTACATTATTTATTTTTTCATTAATTGAATTTAATTCTTCTATCAAATTATTATATTCTTCACCGGTGTCCAGCATACAGATTATCTTCGGGAAATTTCTTTCCATGATGATATACAGCCTTATTCTGGTGGGGATTCTCTTTTTGTTTGTTGGGTTCACGGCATGGAACGTGCCTTCTTTTGATATGTCATTGGCTTTGTCGGGGTTGCTGGGAATTTATCTGGTGATCTGTTCCTATGCGGCGATAGGATTGTTCATGTCTTGTCTGACCTCCTATCAAGTGGTGGCGGCTGTTGCCACGTTAGGGGCTTTGGCCTTCTTGAATTACGTGGGAAGAATAGGACAGGAAGTTCCTTTTATTCGGGATGTCACGTATTGGCTGTCAATTTCCGGGCGTTCCGACGAGTTAATCAACGGTTTGATCAGCAGTGAGGATGTGTTTTATTTCCTCGTTGTGATCGGTCTTTTCCTGACGCTTTCTATTATGGTCATCTTGTCGGGGAAACGCAAGTTATCAAAAAGTATGGCTTTTACCCGTTATACTGGGGTGGTTATATTGGCCATGTTGTTGGGATACGTGACTTCCCGACCGGGATTGCAATGTTCTTACGACGCCTCGTCGATTAAACTGAATAGTCTGAATCCGGTCAGTCAGGAGATTATGGAAAAAATGGACGGTGGGTTGACAATCACGACATACGTGAATCTTTTGGAGGCGAATTTTCATCGGGGGGCTCCTTCGGAGAGGAATAGTGATGCGAATCGATTTAAAAAGTTTATTCGCTTCAAACCGAAGATGCAGATGAATTACGTGTATTACTATGCCGATGCGGGAAACGAGGTCTTGGAAGATCGTTTCCCCGAGTTGAACACGCAACAACGTGCGTGGAAAATGGCCGTCATGGAAGATTTGGATATAGAGATGTTTCTGAGCCCGGAACAGGTAGCCCAACAGGTTGATCTTTCGGGTGAAAAATATCGTTTTGTGCGTTTGTTGGAACGGGAAAGCGGGGAAAAGACCTTTTTGCGGATTTTCGATGATAGTTACATTTATCCGAGGGAAGGAGAAATCTCCACGGCCATGAAACGTTTGGTGACGAAAGCCCCCAAGGTTGTTTTTCTAACCGGGCACGGGGAACGTGATATTCAACGGGCAGGAGACCGGGACTACTACACGTTTGCCATAGACCCGACATTCCGTCATTCTTTGATTAATCAAGGGTTTGACGTGGATAGTATTACCTTGATGGGGGATCGGCCGATACCCATGGATATTGACGTGTTAGTTGTTGCAGATTTACAGCGTCCTTTGTCAACAGATGAGTTGGCTCAGCTCGAAGAATATATAGCGAAAGGCGGGAATATTGTTATTGGCGGGGAACCGGGAAAATCGGATTTGATGAATCCTCTTACGGCTTCTCTGGGCGTGAGTTTCTTACCGGGGACTTTAGTACAACCGACGAAAGCTTACGATGATAATTTGCTGGTTTGCTCTTTTGTTGAGGAGGGTGTGAATGTCGTGACTCCTTTGCGGGGACTATGGCAACAAAAATATGGGGTTACGATGCCGGGAGCAGCCGCGTTAAGTTACAAAAACGGACATGGTTTCAACGTGTACCCTTTGCTAAAGACAAAAGACGAGGGAAGTTGGAACGAGTTAACCACCGTAAATTTTACGGACGAAAAAGCTGTATTAAATCCGGAAATCGGGGAGCAAGAACAGTCCTACCCGACGATGCTTGCCTTGACTCGTAACGTGGGAGACCGGGAACAGCGGATATTCGTGTTAGGTGATGTAGATTGTATTAGTAATGCCGAGTTATTGATGTCTAGAGTTGGGATGAAAACGAGTAATTTCTCTTTAATCACGGGTATGTTCCGGTGGTTGAGCTACGGGGAATTCCCGATCGTTTTGTCGAATATACCGCCCGTGGATACGGTGTTGGAATTGAGTAAGGACACGGTGCCTTATGCGAAATTTGCTTTCACGTGGGGATTGCCTATCTTGTTCGCATTGGGATATTTTGGCGTGTGGTTTAAAAGAAGACGGAGATAATGTAATTATAAACGAATGAGAAAGATATTGAAAATAGCGGGAAATGAGTTGCGCGCTCTCTTTTGTTCTCCCGTGGCTTGGTTTATTTTGGTGATATTTGCCGTTCAGTCGGGGATGACTTTTACCGATTTGTTCCGGAGTGTTTTGCGACAACAATTTATGGGGGAACCGATAGAATATAGTATCACGACGGCTCTGTTAACAGGAATGTCGGGAACATTTACGGTGATACAACAATATTTGTATCTATATGTTCCCTTGTTGACGATGGGATTGATGAGCCGGGAATTTGGTAACGGTTCGATTAAACTCCTGTACTCGTCCCCCGTGACAGCGGGACAGATCATTTTTGGAAAATTCCTTTCTATGATGGTTTACGGGTTGATATTGATGGGCGTGTTGCTGGTTCTGGTTCTTTTTGCTTGTTGCACGGTGGAATCATTTGATCTTTCCGCGGCCTTATCGGGTTTACTCGGATTGTATTTGTTAATGTGTGCTTACGCAGCAATCGGGCTTTATATGTCTAGCCTGACCTCTTATCAGGTTGTGGCGGCCGTGGGAACATTGGCCGTGTTAATCGTGCTGAATTTCATCGGTAGTGTGGGGCAGGATATAGCTTTCGTGCGTGAAATCACGTATTGGTTGTCGATTAAGGGACGGGCAACCGTGTTTATTGACGGGTTGATATGCAGTGAGGACTTCCTGTATTTCGTCGTGGTAATTCTCTTTTTTCTGACATTGGGAATCATGAAGATCGAGGCTCACCGGGCAAAACGAAGTCAAGTGATGACGGTAGGACGTTACCTCGTCGTGATTGTGGTTACCGTGGCATTGGGGTATATGACTTCTCGTCCCACGTTTTTATGGTATTATGATGCGACAGCAAGTAAGACACAAACATTGACTAAAGAAAGTCAAAGTATACTGGAAAGGATGAAAGACGATTTGACAATTGTCACTTACGTGAATCTTTTGGGAGATAACTCTTCTTACGGGATGCCCCGTTCCCTGAAGAGTGACATGGAAAACTTCAAACCGTACATCCGTTTCAAATCGAATATCGAGCTGAAATACGTGTATTATTATAAAAAAGCGTCGTCCTACATACGGGAACGGTATGCTGACGTGAGCGACCGGGAGGTGGCCGAAAAATATGTTGATCAGATGAAATTGAATCTGAAAATGTTTTTATCTCCCGAAGAGATCGAGGCCCAGATTGACCTTGCTCCGGAAGGTTATCGTTTCGTGCGACAGTTGGTGTTACCCGACGGTTCTGCCACTTTCCTGCGGTTGTATAATGATATGTTTGTACATCCGATGGAGGCAGAGGTTTCCGCAGCACTGAAACGGTTGATCATGGAAGTACCCAAGGTGGCTTGTCTTACGGGGCATGGAGAGCGGGATATGAACAACGTGGGTGATCGGGATTATTATGCTTTTGCCAAGAATCCGACTTTTCGTTATGCTTTAGTAAATAATGGTTTTGATGTGATCGCCTATCGCATGACCGAGGGGGAGGAAATCCCGGAAGATATTCGTATTCTGGTGATTGCGGATGTGAAACAACCGTTGACCGAAAGCGAGTTGGAAAAGATTGACCGCTACGTGGCCCGTGGAGGAAATTTGTTGATTGCGGGAGAACCGGGGCGTCAGGAAGTAATGAATCCTTTGGTGGAACGTTTCGGGGTACAATTTATGCCCGGTGTTTTGGTACAGCCCAGTCGGGATTTCGATCCGGATCTGATTCGGGGGGAATTGACGAAAGATGCCGCGGAGATGTCCCTTAACTATGCCGATTTGCAGAAGAAAAAACGGGTGATCACGATGCCCGGAGCTACGGCGTTAAACTATACAATGGATAAAGGTTTTATGGTGCGTCCTGTTTTGGCCACGCGTGACACGGGATGTTGGAACGAGATAGAAACCCGGGATTTATTGAATGAGCCGGTTGAACTCAACCCTGTCGTCGGGGAAAAAGAAGGCATTTACCCGATTGCTTTGGCATTGAGTCGGAAGATGGGTGATCGGGAACAACGGATCATTGTACTGGGAGATGCGGATTGCATCAGTAACTCCGAGCTGATGATGTACCGGAAGGGTATCAAGGCGTCCAACTTCTCGTTGATCACGGAATCCTTCCGTTGGTTGACGGATGGGGAATTCCCAGTGAATACCCGTCGTCCGGATCCTGCCGACACCTCGATTTCACTGGAATTGTCATCTATGAAATGGGTGAAAGTGATGTTCGTGGGGATATTACCCCTGTTATTAATTGGTTGTGGAATATTAATCTGGCACCGTAGGAGGGGTAGATAAAATGAATATGCGTAACGTGAATATCGTGGCTCGCTATGAGTCTAAATTGTTAAGACGAGATATTGTTTTTCTGGGATTTGTAGTGATTGCCCTTGTCGGTATTTCGTTATGGCAGATGATAAAGCAAGGAAGAGTAAATGTGTTTTGGTATAAAGTGGCTCTTCCTTCCTCTTTTCCTTTTTTTAGTATGTATTACTATAACTTGGTACAAGTCCTGATTGCTTTGTTTGTGTGCATGGAGGTCGTGTACCGGGAAAGGAAAAAGGACGCGATGGAAGTATTCCTGTGCCGACCGTTTCGGAACAGTGAATACTGCATCGGTCGTTTTCTAGGAATATTTAGGATGTTCCTTTTCGTGAATATCTGTGTGTTGTTGGTGTGTATGTATATAAACCTTTGGGTTGTAGGAGCTCCTTTTAACGTGTGGATTTATGTTTTCTATCTGTTCACCTTGTCCATCCCGACTTTAATTTTTGTATTAGGCTGTGCGTTGTGCATTTCGGGTATGGTCAAGAATCGTCCGATATCTGTTTTAGTTCTGGGACTTTGGGGATTGGGAGTATATTTCTATTTGGATGAGTGGCAGTTTGGAGCGTTTGACTTTTGGGGCAGAAACTTGCCGAATATATTTTCGGATGTGGTGGGACACCCTGATTTGCGTGGTTATTTGCTGCATCGCTTGACATGTGCTGGGTTGGGTGTTGCCGGAATCTTATTCTGGATCGCTAACATGAAACGTTTGCGGGATTGTAAAGAACATCAAGGATTACAATGGGGAAGTGGAGGTGTGGTTGTGTTGTGCAGTGTGATCTGTTTGTTTTTATTTTGGGATGCTATTCGGCAGCGGGAGAACCGTTCCGAGGAGTATCGACAGGCTTATGTCGAATATCAATCCCGTCTTAAAGCACGGGTTGCCAATCACGAAATCACCTACGAATGGAAAGATGGGGAGATGTGGTTGGATAGCAAGATGATTTTACAGAATCGGAACCAAGAAATGCTTTCGGAGATCGTGTTGTACCTGAATCCTACGTTAGAGATTTATTCTCTAAAGGAGGCCGATAGCGACGTGAGCTATCACCGGGATCTGCAGGTTATCATACTTGAACGCCAGCTTTTACCGGATGATAGCATTTCTTTACATATCTCCTATAAAGGCAAAATCGACGAGGCAATATGTTACTTGGATGTGCCTTTTGAAGAGCGGCATAATGTGGGAAGATATGATCCCGGAATGCGACGAGGTTTATTCAATTTCGGAACCCGTTTCGCTTATTTGGAGGAAAACTATACCTTGTTACACCCGGAAGTCCTTTGGTATCCGGTAGCCGTTCCCCCGGTCAACATGGTATCACCATACGCCCGCGAAATAAATTTCACGGAATATACCCTGCGGGTGAAAACATGGGAAGGGCAACAGGTTCTATCGCAAGGAGTACCGGAATACGGAACGGGTGAAGTATCTTTCAAAAATAGACAGAAATTATCCGGGATAACGCTTTGTATCGGGGATTATCACAAGAAAGAAATCGAGTTCGGTGGTCTTCAACTGGAATTTTATTATTTCCCCGGTCATGAATTATTTTTCGAGGGTTATACCGAAATCCAAGGGGAGAAATTGAGTAAGGTATTGACCATGCTCAAAGGACGTTTGGAAGCAAGAATCGGGCGGAGTTACCCGTTTCAAAAATTGATGTTGGTGGAAAGTCCTCTCTCGTTCGTTTCTTTTTTACGGAAATGGAAAACGGGTAGCGAATTTGTCCAGCCTGAATTTGTTTTTTTGGGAGAACGGGCAGCAAGTATTCCTTCCTATGTTCCGATGACCATTGCGAAAAAACTTGCGAAGGAAAGGCAAGAGGGTTTGGATGATCCCGAAGGGATTTATAGTGTTGAACGCATGGGATTACAATCTAACTCTATGCAGCTTCAACAAAAGTTACATGATATTTTGCCCATGTACTACGATTACACGGGTTTCTTGTCTTCAGGCACTTATCCGGCAGCCAATATGTTACTTAGTAAAATGTTTACTTCTAAAAAGAAATATACAATAGGGAATGCCGGTCTGAGACCGGAGGATATGTTAGCTATTGACTGTTTGCAACAATCTAGTTTGCGTGGAGTTCTTTCTAATGATTCGTTACCTGACAAAGTGCAGGCAAGAATTTTTGAATTGGAAGCAGGAGCCTTGGGTGCTTATTTATCGGTTTTTGTTGCTCCCGAAAAGTTGTACCAGTTTTCGGAAAAGGTTTCTTCCGGTGCTCAATTTGAAGAAATTACTTTAGAACAGATCGCTCGGAATTTTCAGGTTGATCTAGGGGTTGATTTACTTCCGTTTATGGATAAATTATACCAACGGGAGGGGCTCCCGTCTTTTGATATAAGAGATATTCAGGTACAGCAAATTATTACGGATGGCTTCCCGAAATATCAAGTTTGTTTTAAAGTATGGAATATGTCGGATATAGATGGGGTTATATCGATTATTGCTGATGATGAAACCGTGGATGAAGTGATGTCAAAACGTGAGGGAAGGATTGCTGCGGATTTTAACATGCCCATGAAAGAGAAATATTACATGATTCCGGCCGGGGTATGCAAGGAGGTAAAATTTATCATGAACGGGGATCATGGTTACATCGGGACGAATTTGGCGGCTAATTTTCCCGGCGATTATAATATTCTTTTAGTAAAAGAAGAAATTTCCAAAATAAGGGAAGGCATGGAGGGCATTTGGGATATTGATCGTCGTTTCTTCGAAAATTCCGGCGAGATCATTGTTGATAACCGGAGTGAACAATTCCAGTTGATTGATTCCGGGGAGCGGAAAAGATTGCCGTTCTTGACAAAGGAGCGTAAATCAACTTTTAAGGTGTCATTGGAGAAGAAGGAATGGACAGAAATGTTCACGGCAGAAAGCTATGGAACCCCCGTGCGGAGTGCTTTTGGTAAAGTTTCCGGAACCGGGGCGGGAAAGGCTATCTGGACGGCAGATATAAAGGAAGCAGGGAAATATGAAGTCTTTTTTTATCACCAAGTTTCATCGCTTACTTATCCACCCATTAGTTCCGTTTTCACGGGTTCTTTGTTGCATTACAAGGTATGTAATAGTTTGATTGAAGAGGAGATTATCATGGAAGCGGATCTTATTCCGGTCGGGTGGGTTTCTTTAGGAAAATTTGATTTTCCGGTCGGGCAGGCTCAAGTGATTCTGAATGACAGGGGTGGGGAGATCAAGGCTGATGCAGAGGATAAAAGTGCCGGTTTAGTACAAGTTCATGGCGTGCCGGATGATAAATTACCAGTTAAGAAGCAACTGATCATTGCTGATGCCGTGAAACTGGTGCGTGTGAAGGAGTAGTTTGTTATTTAGGATTTGAAACCTGTTATATTTTTCGTAATTTTGGAGAATCATTTAAAACTACAAGAATTATGAGAAAGTCATTTTTATTTTTAGCGGATGGTTTTGAAGAGGTAGAAGCTCTCGGGGTAGTGGATGTTTTACGTCGGGGAACGATCGAAGTGAAAACGGTTTCTATTTCCGATAAGAAAGAGGTTACAGGTGCGCATGGAGTTCCTGTGGTGGCCGATCTTTTGTTGAGTGACGTGGAAGAAGAAGAGGCGGAATTCTTGATTTGTCCGGGCGGAATGCCGGGAGCCAAGAATCTGGGAGATTGTACGGCATTGGTGCAAATGATTCAAAAACACTTTGACAAAGGTGGTTACGTGGCAGCTATTTGTGCGGCACCGGCTTTGGTGTTGAGTAAAATAAAAATGAATAAAAGGCATACAATGACCTGCTATCCGGGATTTGAAGGATATTTACCGGATGCCGATATGCAACCTCATGGCGTGGTGGTTGATGGTAACGTGATCACGGGTAGAGGTCCGGCATACGCTTTTAAATTCGGGTTGGCTATTTTGGAGCAATTAACTTCCAAAAAAGTGGCTGAAGAAGTTGCGGCTGGAATGTTACTGGATTAACATGAAAAATTGCATTACCCTCTGCATCGTTTTGTTATGTTGCCTGCAAGGGATAGGGCAGAACACGTTGCTCCGGGCGGATGGAAAAGAAATCCGTACCCGGATTGTTCCTCCCAAGGGATATGCGAGGGTAAACGTGAAGGAAGGTTCTTTTGGTGAATACCTGAGGAACCTTCCTTTGCGTTCTCACGGGACTAAAGTGTATTATTTTGATGGCCGGGAAAAATGGAACCGGAGCGTGTACTGTGCCGTGGTGGATATGGAGATCGGTAAGCGGGATTTGCAACAATGTGCCGATGCCGTGATTCGTTTGCGGGCGGAATACCTGTATAAGCATAAAGCGTATGACCGGATCCACTTTAACTTCACGAACGGTTTCCGTGCCGATTACACGAAATGGGCAGAAGGTTACCGGATCAGCGTGAAAGGAAATCGAGTTTCTTGGTATAAATCCAAAGCAAAAGATTACTCTTATAAAACTTTTAGAGCCTATCTGGACGTGGTGTTCGCTTATGCCGGGACTTTATCTTTGGCGAAGGAATTAACGTCCGTACCGGTGACTTCCATGCAGATCGGGGACGTACTTATTCAAGGCGGTTCACCCGGGCACGCGGTCATCGTGGTCGATATGGCAGAGAATCCCGCAACAGGAGAAAAGTTGTATTTGCTGGCCCAAAGCTATATGCCGGCCCAAGACATTCAGGTGCTGGTAAATCTGAAAGAACGTGATAAATCTCCGTGGTACACTCTCAAGGGAGAGGGCAGTATTTTGACTCCGGAATGGGGATTTACTTCAGCGGACTTGAAACGCTTTAAAGATTAGAACGGTTATATTTCTCCGAAAGCCCCTAATCCGAAAAGTGAAAAATCATAGCGAATCGGATCGATAGGGTCCATTTCCCGGAGACGTGCAGTAAGTTCTTCCACGGCTTTCCGGTCATTCTGGTTACGGGTA
>OOIG01003200.1_pt1 | contig 10230 bp, 11 predicted proteins | sample 1692091 | NCBI WGS metagenome assembly OOIG01 (sample SAMN06348188, study PRJEB24527) | human gut metagenome | biome: human gut; feature: ankylosing spondylitis patient; material: feces | host: Homo sapiens | place: China | collected 2015-10
GATCCTGCAGGTCAGCAAGGGCGCTCGCGCCTACGCCAACCACACCTATCTGGTGAAGCTGGTGGAGGCTGCCGTGGCCTGCTGCCCCGATATCCCCATCGTACTGCATCTGGATCACGGCCCCGACTTTGAGACGTGCAAGAGCTGTATCGATGGCGGCTTCACCTCCGTGATGATTGATGCCTCCTCCAAGCCCTTCGCCGAGAATATCGAGATTACCCGTCAGGTGGTGGAGTATGCCCACGACCACGGCGTGGTGGTGGAGGCCGAGCTGGGCACGCTGGCCGGTATCGAGGACGAGGTCAAGGTAGCCGCTCACGAAGCGTCCTACACCCGTCCCGAGGAGGTGGAGGAGTTCGTTGCCAAGACCGGCTGCGACTCTCTGGCCATCGCCATCGGCACCAGTCACGGCGCCTATAAGTTCAAGCCCGAGCAGTGCACCCGCAACGAGCAGGGCATTCTGGTGCCGCCTCCCCTGCGCTTCGACGTGCTGGAGGAGGTCAGCAAGCGTCTGCCCGGCTTCCCCATCGTGCTGCATGGATCTTCCTCTGTGCCGCAGAACTATGTGAAAATGATCAACGAGCACGGCGGCAAGATGCCCAACGCTATCGGCGTGCCGGAGGAGCAGCTGCGTCAGGCCGCCCGCCTGTCCGTCTGCAAAATCAACATCGATTCCGACCTGCGTCTGGCAATGACCGGCACCATCCGTCAGTTCATGGATGAGCATCCCGACAAGTTCGATCCCCGCGAGTATCTGAAGCCCGCCCGCGCCAACATCAAGGAGCTGGTACGCCACAAGCTGGTGGACGTACTGGGCTGCGCTGGCAAGGCGTAAACGACTGTACAAAAAATCCCCCGGCTCCACAGAGCCGGGGGATTTTTACACAAACAAGACCCGGCGGAGCATTCACTCCGCCGGGTTGCTTTCAGTAAGCGTACCAGGACGTGTTTCCTGTGTATTCGCCGAGATCAAGCGTCACATTGTTTACGACCTCCACGACGCGCCAATAGCCATCGTCATTTTTTTCCAGCTTCCAAAGTGCGATGCGACCCTCCGGTGCTCCGCTCCCTTCATACCACCTGAGATCATCGGATTTATCATAGCGGTCGTACCAGTATTTGACCCACATTTTTCCGGATTTGCTGCCAAAATGTGCCGACAGCAGGTCGATGTGGTAGGTGGTCAGTGTCTCGCCGGCATGCTCCTCACGGACGAAGTAGTACCGCAGCGCACCGTAGAAAGAGAACACATCCTCTTCTGCTATTTTGTACATTTCGCACGCTTCTTTCTCCGAATATAAAAATGCCATGGGAACACCGCCGTGCAGGACACGCTGTGCCTCGATACGGTCGGAAATCCCGCCCTTGAACAGCAGCGCCATGCGGTCGCTGAAGGTATATCCCTTGGTGTTGCTGACGTCCGCCAGATAGTCGATGGGGTTGAGCCGCAGCATCAGCGTCACCAGCAGCACCACCGCCGCCGTAATAAAGATGGCGCACCACGTCTGCTTCCGCAGCTTCTTTTTCAGCGTCCGCAGAACGCCGGCTTCACCGGTGCGCTGCTCCGTGTCCGCGTCGGTGGGAGCGGACGGCTCTTCACCGGCGGACAGTGCGCGGCATTCTTCGCATGTATCCAGATGCTCTTTGACAAAGGCGGCGCTGTCCTCGCTGAGCATGCCCTCCGCATACAGCGGCAGCAGGTCGCGGACGATACTGCATTCATTTTTCATTGTTGCTGTCCTCCAATCTGTTTTTTATCATGTTTCTGGCACGGTGGTAGGTGACGCATGCCCAGTTATCCGACTTGGCGAACAATTCACCGATCTGCTTATAAGACAGTTCGGCGTATACCCGCCACATGAACACCTCCCGGTACGGCTCCGGCAGGTCATGCAGAATAGCCTGTATCTGCCGGGCTTCCTCCCGTGCGCCGATCAGCTCCTCGGGGGTATCCGCACTGCCCACAGACTCCGGCAGTTCTTCCAGCGGAGTGGTATGCTTTTCCTTCCGCAGATAGGTATAATAGCAGTTCTTGGCGATCTGGCACAGCCATACCCGCATGTCGCAGCTGCCCCGGAATTTTCCGATGGATCGCAGTGCCTTGAAGAATGTGTCGCTGGTGATCTCCTCCGCCACATGCTCGCTGCCGGATAGCTTCAGAATATAGCGGTATACATCCCGGAAGTACAGGTCATAGACCTGCTCAAATTCCATCTGCTGCCACCTCCTTTGTCTATATGACGCGCGGCTCGGCGGAATCTTACAAATTATTTCGATTATTTTGGACAGCGAAAGCGGCGGCGCGGATGATATCCGTGCCGCCGCTGATAACAACAGCTGTAAATTATATCTACCTTACATAGTTTCTTTGATCTTCGCCGCGATCTGATCGGCGGTCAGGCCGTATTCCCGCAGCACGTCGGCGGCCTTGCCGGATTGACCGAACTGATCGTTGACGCCGATCTTGCGGAACTTGCAGCAGACCTTGCCCATCAGCACATCGGCCACGGCGTCGCCCAGACCGCCGATGACGCTGTGCTCCTCCACGGTAACGACGTTGCCGCACTTCTCGGCGTACTTGGTCACGCACTCCGCGTCAATGGGCTTGATGGTGTGCACGTTGATGACGCTGATCTCGATACCCTCGGCGGCGAGCAGCTTGGCGGCCTCCAGCGCCTCGTTGACCATCAGGCCGCAGGCGAACACCGCCGCGTCCTTGCCCTCGCGCAGGACGTTGGCCTTGCCGATCTCAAAGGGGTAGTCCTCCTCGAACACCGGGGTGGCCAGACGCGCCAGACGCATGTAGGCGGGACCCTGGAAATCAGCCAGGGCAAAGGTGGCCTTCCGCGCTTCCTTGGCGTCGGCGGGGACGATAACGGTCATGCCGGGGATCAGCCGCATAAGGCCGATGTCCTCGATGGCCTGGTGGCTGCCGCCATCCTCGCCCACGGACACACCGGCGTGGGAGCAGCAGATCTTCACGTTGAATTTGGGGTAGGCAATGGAGTTGCGGATCTGCTCATAGGCTCGTCCTGCGCCGAACATGGCGAAGGTGGAGCAGAAGGGGACAAGACCCATGGTGGACAGACCGGCGCCGATATTCATCATGTTGGCCTCGGCGATGCCGCAGTCGAAGAAACGGTCGGGGTGCGCCGCCTTGAAGTATTTCGTCATGGTCGCGCCGGCCAGATCCGCGTCCAGCACCACGACCTTCTTATTCTGTTCACCCAGCTCTACCAGCGCTTTGCCGTAGGCCTCGCGGGTGGCGATTTTTTCACTCATGGCTCAGTCCTCCAATTCCTTCAGTGCCTGCTGACGCTGTTCCTCGTTGGGCGCCTTACCGTGCCAGCCTACCTGACCCTCCATAAAGGACACGCCCTTGCCCTTCACGGTGTGCGCCAGGATCGCCTTGGGCTTCCCGGCGGTGGCGGGAGCGCTCAGCGCCTGCTCCACGGCGTCCAGATCGTGACCGTCGATCTCATACAGATCGAAGCCGAAGGCGCGGAGCTTGGCGGGCATATCGCCCAGACTCATGACCTCGTCGTTGCTGCCGTCGATCTGCAGGCCGTTGTTGTCCACGATAACGGTCAGGTTGTCCAGCTTGTAGTGGGCGGCAGACATCAGTGCCTCCCAGATCTGACCCTCCTGGCACTCACCGTCGCCCAGCAGGGTAAACACCTTGGTGTCCTTGCCCTGCACCTTGGCGCCCAGGGCCATGCCTACGGCGATGGAGCAGCCCTGACCCAGCGAGCCGGTGGAGGCGTCCACGCCGGGCACCTTCTTGCAGTCGGGATGACCCTGCAGGATGCTGTGCAGCTGGCGGAAATTCTTGAATTCGTCGCGGCTGATGAAGCCCAGCTCCGCCAGAACCGCGTAATAGCAGGGGGCGGCATGTCCCTTGCTGAGCACGAACCGGTCACGATCCGCCCAGCGGGGGTTTTCGGGGTCGATGCGCATGTGGTTGTAGAATACGCTGGCCATCAGCTCCACGGCGGACAGAGAGCCGCCGGGATGACCGCTGCCGGCGTTGGCGGTCATGTTGATGATGTCCCGGCGCATCTGGCGGCACACGCCGGACAATTCTGCTTTATTCATGGGAAACCTCCATTCCATGTTCTTCTAACCCGATAGCATAAAGCATTTGGCGCGTAAAGTCAATGTAGAGAGCGGGAAAAGTCGATAAAAAAACGGAACGGCGGCAGGGAGGAGGGCGTAGGATGAAAGGGAGGGATGCCCGATGATATTTCGCCCTTATGACCGGCTGGAAGCGGTGATCTACGCCCACCGCTGGGCGTACAGCCACAATCCGTCCTTTTATGACTACGAGGAGCTGGGTGGTGACTGCACCAATTATGCGTCCCAGTGCATCTACGCCGGCACGGGTATAATGAATTTCACGCCCACATACGGTTGGTACTACATCGACCCGGACGACAAAGCCCCGGCGTGGACGGGCGTGGAGTATCTGCGGAACTTTCTGGTGCGGCCGGAGCGCTCACCGGGGCCGGTGGCGCAGGAAACGCCGGAGCTTTCCCGCGCCCGGCTGGGCGATGTGATCCAGCTGAGCTTTGAAGGAAACACGTTCCAGCACTCGCCGGTGGTGGTACAGCCCAGTGCAGATGGCGATCCGGCGAAGATCCTGTTGGCCGCTCACAGCAACGATGTGGACTGGCGGCCGCTGGACACCTACACCTTTCAGGCGTACCGGGTGCTGCACATACTGGGTGCATATACGGCATAAAAAGCCCCGGAGGAGCTTACTCCTCCGGGGTCTTATCCTCAATTTTTCCTTTCATTTTAACATGTGACAAGGGATTTGCCTTTGCAGCTACGCGCAGCGCCTCATTGTCGATATGCGTGTAAATTTCTGTGGTATTCAGGTGCTCGTGACCCAAAACTTCCTGTACAGCCTTCACGTCCACGCCGTTTTGCAGCATCAGCGTGGCCGCCGTGTGACGCAGCTTGTGGCTGGAGTATTTATCGCTGTCCAGTCCGGCGGCGGACAGGTGCTTTTTCACCAGCGCGTGTACCATGGAACGGCTGATGCGCTTATTCTGACCGGACAGAAACAGCGCGTTTTTGTCCTTGCCGCTGATGGGTCGGCGTACCGCCAGATAGCGCGCCAGCGCATCCTTGCAGGCCTGGTTCAGATAGACCACCCGCACCTTATTGCCCTTGCCCAGTACCCGCAGGGCGTCGTCGTGGATGTCGGTGATGTCCAGACCGATCAGCTCAGAGATACGCAGGCCGCAGTTGAGAAACAGCGTCAGGATGCAGTAATCCCGCTCCCGGTTGGCGCCGTCCACCGAGTCCAGCAGGGAGAGGGACTCGTCCAGCGTCAGATAGCGGGGGAGGGACTTCATCTGCTTGGGCGTATCCACGTCCTTGCAGGGATTGTCCTCGAGAAGATGCCGCTTGTTGCAGATATAGTTGAAAAAAGAGCGGATCGTGGCCAGCTTCCGGGCGCGCGAGGCGGCATTCAGACCTTTGTTAGAAATTTCACTATGTTGGTGCTGGACGCGTTCACGGCTGAGATACGTCAAGTAGCCGTAAATGTCCGTCAGAGTGATCCGGGAAATAAACGCCAGATCGATGTCGCGGATGTCAATCTCATCCAGGCGCTTGCCGCTCAGCGCCGGGTCGCGGAGTTGCTTCAGATAGCGAAAGAAATTTCGCATGTCCAGATAGTATTCGTCTACGGTGCGCTGCGAGTGCGCCTTGATGGTTTCGTGGTAGCTGAGGAAATCCAGCAGCAGCTGGGGTGAATCGGCGCGATAGTCCATAGTATATTGCTTTGAAGGTTATACGCGGAAGCTGAATTACGCAGAATGCATTCGATAAAGCTCCGTCATCCGGACGGTTATCGACAAATCTGTCTGCAAGCACCGAAGTACGCTGTCAAAGCATGCAAAGCGCTATCAGCCTCCACTCGATTGAACAAAATTTTTATTTTGTTCAATCTCGCATATCGTATCAAAGCCCTCCTTCCTGCGGGTATCGGTGGCACCATGGTAGCAGACAAGCGGGAGCAAGTCAAGATTGAACAAAATAATTGTTATTGTTCAATCCGTGCGGCTAATGTGGTCTACGGAGCTGGTGCGACTAAGCTGCCAGTTGCTTGACGATGACAACGTACAACGAAACCAGCGTGTGTGACTACTGTTCATGGCCAAGCGGGTCTGAGGAACGTCGAGGATGCCGTCCCCTACGATACTTCTTCCGGCGGAAATACTGAAACAAGGGACGGCATACGCCGTCCCTTGTACTGTTCACTTCTCCCCTCTCCCCTTTTTACGGGGCTTGGGGACGGGGGTGGCGGCCTCCGCCAGGGTCAGGACGCGCTCTGTCAGGCCATGATTCTCCACGTCCAGAATAAAGTGCTCCTTCGCGCCCTCGTAGGGGCATCCGCAGGCGGAATTCGCCATGATATCGCCCAAAACCGGCAGCTTTTTCACGAAAACCGTGTTGTCGCAGAGAGCCAATATCGGCTTATCATTCAGATAGATCATGTACTCCCCGAACATTTTCCTGCTGCGGATCGACCACAGCGGCGGCAACTGCTCCAGAACGAATTCCAGATACTCCGGTGTGGTGGCCATGTTATGCCTTCAGGCAGCGCAGAACGGCCATCAGGATGGAATAATACTTGCTGTCCGGCGTGTCGGCGCGGCTGGTGATGACCACCGGGCAGGATGCGCCGCAGATGGTGCTGGCCATGGTCTTGCCGGCGATGTAGGTGCAGGCCTTATACAGCACGTTGCCGATCTCGATATACGGCACCAGCAGGATGTCCGCCTGACCTGCCACGGGGTCGTGGATGGACTTGTGCTTCACGGACTCCATGGAGATAGCGCCGTCCAGCGCCAGAGGGCCGGAAATGATGCAGCCGGGCACGCCGCGCTCGGCGATCTCCCTGGCGGAGACGGTGGAGGGCATCTTCTCGGTGACGTTCTCCACGGCGGACAGCACGGCCACCTTGGGGCATTCGATGCCCAGCGCGTTGGCCACCGGCAGCGCGTTCTCCACGATGCCGATCTGAGTATCCACGTCGGGGGCGATGTTGATGGCGGCGTCGGTGATCATCACGAAGCGGCCTTCGTACTCAAAAATACCGCACTGGCTCACCAGACGCTTGCCGCTGGCGGGGATCAGTCCCGTCTCTCTGTTCAGGATGGCGCGGGCGAAGTTGGAGGTCTGCAGAATGCCCTTCATGGGGATGTCCGCCTTGCCCTCGCGCACCAGCTGCACTGTCAGCTTGGCGGCGTCCAGCTCCTCGCCGTCGAAGTCCACGATCTCGTAGTCGTTCTCGCTTTCGCCCATCTCGTGCAGCATGGCGATGATCTCGTCCTTCTTGCCAACCAGCGTGCCCTCTACGACACCCTTGCGGCGGGCATTGACCACGGCGCTCAGCGCCGGCTCGTCGTGGGCGTTAGCCAGGGCGATGCGCTTCTTCATGCCACAGCCCAGCACATAGGCTTCCAATTCCTTAAAAGATGTAAACATTTCCTTTTACCTCCTCACAGCGCAATCAATGTATTTCGCAACCACGAAAATTTTGGTTCTGAAATTGCGCTATTTTACTGAAAACCAGCTTCTCTTCCGCAGGAAAAGTTCCGTCAGTCCTGCTGCCAGTTATGCCAGACGTTCTGCACGTCCTCGTTATCCTCCAGCATATCCAGAAGCTTCGTCATGCTGCGGACATCGTCCTCGCTGGTCATGACGATGTAGTTCTGGGGCACCATCTCGATCTCGGCGCTCTCGAAGGTATAGCCCTTCTCCTCCAGCGCCTTGACCACATCGTTGAAGCTGTCGGGATCGGTGGTGATCTCGAACACGGGGCCGTCGGCCTGCATGTCCTCGGCACCGGCGTCCAGCGCGTCCATCATCACGGTGTCCTCGTCCAGCTCGCCCTCCTCGTTATCGATGACGATAACGCCCTTGCGGTCGAAGGACCAGCTGACGCAGCCCTGCGCGCCCATGCCCTTGCCGAACTTATCGAAGTAGTGGCGGATCTCAGGCGCGGTACGCTGGCGGTTGTCGGTCAGTGCTTCCACGATCACAGCCACACCGCAGGGCCCGTAGCCTTCGTAGGTGACAGCCTCGTAGTTGTCGGTGTTGCCGGAGCCAAGCGCCTTGTCGATGGTGCGCTTGATGTTGTCGTTGGGCATATTGGCCGCCTTTGCCTTGGCGATAACGGTGGCCAGACGGGAGTTGTTGTTGGGGTCGCCGCTGCCGCCCTGCTTGACGGCCACGATGATCTCCTTGGCGATCTTGGTAAACGCGGCGCTGCGCTTGGCATCGGCCGCGCCCTTGGTCTTCTGAATATTGTGCCACTTGGAATGTCCTGACATGGTTTACTTCTCCTTTATGCAGTATTGGATGATCTCGCGGCTGTGCGAGGTCGAACATAAGACGTCGACTGCGGGGAATGCCTCTGCCAACCGGTCTCGCAGTGCGGGACATACCACGTTCTCCGTGGGAAAATGACCCGCATCGATCAAATTTAGCCTCTCCGTGTCCAAAAAGTCGTTATATTTCAGGTCGGAGGTCACAAAGGTGTCGCAGCCTGCTGCGACGGCCTGAGGGATATAGCAGCCGCAGGCACCGCCGCCCACCGCCACCCGGTGAACAGGCCGCCCCGCGTCCACATAGCGCAGACCGTTGCATCCTAACAATTCTATCACAGAATGGGTGAACTCCACAAGGGGTATTTCACATTTTAACGTGCCGATCCGCCCGATTTTTTCCTCCGTCAGCATTTCCGGCTGCGTCAACCCCAGCTTTTCCGCCAGAATGTCGTTGACGCCGCCCTCCGCCGCGTCCAGATTCGTGTGCATGCATATAGCCGCCACGCCGCCGCGCAGCAGCGCCGTCAGCGTTCTGCCCTGCCGGTCGTCGGCGCGGACGGTCTGCACCGGGTGCCACGCGCAGTTCATCACCGGGTGGTGCGCCACGATCAGCTGGCACCCGCGCTCCAGCGCTTCCTCCGCCACCTGCGGCGTTATGTCCAGCGCCACCAGTACCCGCTCCACGGCGGCCTCCGGATCGCCTACCAGCAGCCCCACGTTATCCCAGCTTTCCGCCAGCTCCCGGGGCGCCCAGCTATACAGGAAGCTCTCGATCTCCCGTACCGTTGTCATAGTGTGTCCCTCTTTTCCTCGATCTCCCGCGCCAGCGCTTCGGCAGCGTCCGCCCGCTGCTGCGCGTCCGGCTTTGCGCTGCGGCGCAGCCCCTCCGCCGAGCGGCGCAGCTTAGCCGCATGCTCCGACAAACAGGCGTCGTACAGCGGGTCGTCCGCCAACAGGACGCCGCACAGGGCCTCCGCTTCGGTCAGTGGACGGTGGGTGCCGCCTGTTACTATCAGGATAGGATAGAGACGGCCCTTGTCCTCCACCAGATGTTCACCTGTAAAGGTATATCCATTGTCAGACAGCCAATGGCGCAGGTCTGCGGCCTTTGTCATAGGCTGAAGCAGCAGCGTGTGCCGCCCGTCCTTTGTCCATTGGGCCGCCTGCAGAATAGCGATGATCGTCTCGCCGCCCATGCCGGCGATGACGATGACATCCGTCTCCTCCGGCGCGATGGCGGACAGACCGGGGCAAAGGCGGAAGTCGATGTCCGTCACGCCGTACTGCATCGCCGTGCGGCGAGCGTGCTCCAGCGGCTCCGCGCCTATGTCGGAGGCGATGGCGGAAGGTATCCGCCCCTGCTGCAGCAGCGATACTGGCAGGTAGCCGTGGTCGGTGCCCACATCCGTCAGACGGCAGTCCTCCGGCACCAGCCGGGCCAGGAGCTGGTCGGCCCGCTCCCCCGCCCGGTCAGCCCGCAGCAGAATCGGCTCCATGGCCCTCCTCCTTGCCGTGGAAGAAGAGGGTGGATTCCTCGCAGCCGCCAAGGCTGGCAGCATCCAAAAGGCCGTGAACGACACCAACGCCAAGCGCCATGCCAACGCAGGCAAGCGTAAGGAGTTCCTACTCGGTACGAACCAATTCCCCAACTTCAACGAAAAGAGCGAAGGGAAAGCCCCGTTGGCAGCCACATGCTGTTGCCACAGCCACGGCGACAGTTGCGAAAAGCCGTTCGCCAAACTGGAAACAAGCCGTCTGGCTGCCGATTTCGAGGCATTGCGCCTACAGACGGAACAAGCCGAAAAACAGCCGGTGGCCTTCATGCTCACCATAGGCAACTTGGCCATGCGGCAGGCACGCGCCCAGTTCAGTTGTAACTTCT
>OOIG01003201.1_pt1 | contig 10229 bp, 9 predicted proteins | sample 1692091 | NCBI WGS metagenome assembly OOIG01 (sample SAMN06348188, study PRJEB24527) | human gut metagenome | biome: human gut; feature: ankylosing spondylitis patient; material: feces | host: Homo sapiens | place: China | collected 2015-10
AACTACGGCGTCACGGACGGCCCGATGTATCTGTGTGAGACGTATCCCCTCCTGATCAGCCCGAGCGGCACAGAGTTGCTGGTCGGCGCGGGTGAGAGCGGCATTTGCCTGCCGTTCATGCCGCAAAGCACGACGGCATGTGTGCTGACACAGGCCGTAGGATAGAAAGCGTGCATGAAGCAAACTGCTTTGAGGTTTGCATTCACAAATACTGTTTGGTCGCAATCTAGTAAAAGTGCAGCAATTTATCCTTTGCAAATTCAAGATGCGGGGAATTTGAGTTGCGCTTTTGCTGCGTTTGGGAAAGATGTATGGCTTCGGCACAATTGGCGGTCGCCAACGGCCACTGGTGCGGTGGTAAACGGCCGCCGTGCGGTGCGTCAGCGGCCAGCCTGAGTCAGCCTTTTAAGGCGGTTTTGCGGTGACGAGCAGCCAGTTTGCGGCCCGGCGGCCACCTGTTCAAAGTAGTTGAAATTGCCCTCATAATAGTGGCATCCGCAACAGCGGAAATACACTATTTCAGGAGGGTAATGTATGTTGGATTGCAAAGACATCATTACGAAACACTACGCCTTGGGCATGAGCGGCAGAAAGATCGCCGAATCGCTCAAAGTCAGCAAGTCGGGAGTCAATGACTTCCTGCGGGCATTCCAGGAGTGTCCAGTGCTCAGCTATCCGCTGTTATAAGTCGTTACGCTTCCGTCGGACTTTGTTTCCCCTCTATAATAAGCGTACAATTTATAAGTTCCGTTTGACAGGGTAACAACAGCTTCAGCTTCAAAATAGTTACCATAACCGCATAGTTCGGTCTCATTATCCGAGAGGGAGGGATGCTTATGAAAGGGTTAATCTTGTAGAAGAGGACGTGCCTACAATCACGCGTATTACACTATCACATTCCCTTATAAAAACAACCGGCCAATCAAGCGGCGTTCTGATTCCCACCTGGATTGTCTATTTTACAACGCCATACATCGAAGAGAACTTTTTGCTTCCAGCGGTGCTATGCATAAATGCGGTAGATGGTACAAGAATCGACCCTCTTTATGAATAAACACGCTACGCCGAATAATTGTCAGCTACTCTTCCATATGATAAAATTTATAAAATGGGAGGTGGCATATGAGTAAAAATCGCATTTTGGTCATTGAGGACGATAAGGATATTGCCGACAGTATAGGCCTGAATCTTGAACTATCGGGATATGATTACACGATAATAGACGATGGACTTGAAGCGGCGAAGCGCTTGAGCGAGGATCATTCTTTCGATTTGGCGCTGCTTGATGTTATGCTGCCCGGGCTCGATGGCTTTGCGCTGATGGAGCATATGCAAAAATACAATATCCCCGTAATATACCTGACTGCCAAAGCGGATGTGCCTTCGCGCATAAAGGGGCTGAAGATCGGCGCTGAAGATTACATCGTTAAGCCGTTTTCGGTGCTGGAGCTTCTGGTGAGGATAGAAAAGGTTCTGGACAGGGCCGGCAAGCTGAACAAGGTGCTGCGCTGCCGCGACATTACGATAGATACCGAAAAGCGTACCGTAACAAAAAGCGGCGAAGCCGTGGCGCTGCAGCCGCTTGAATTCGATCTTTTGGTCAAGCTTATCAAGTTCAAAAACTGCACAATGAGCCGCGAACGGCTGCTGAGCGAAATATGGGGAGTTGACTTTGTCGGCGGCACAAGGACCGTGGATACACATGTTGCCTCCCTGCGTAAAAAGCTTGGGCTTGAAGGCGTCATCGTTACCGTTACCCGCATAGGTTACAGGCTGGAGGATTAGTCCCATGAAGCTGCGCACAAAGCTGACCGTATTTTCAATTCTTCTGCTGGCTGCCGCAATAGCTTTGTGCTGCGCCATAATAATTTCCTTTGCGTATCAGGGTGAAGTTGAAAGCATAACCTCCGCAGGCATTTTCGATTTTGAAGACCTATACAGAGAATTCGTTTGGAGCTCGACCGATAGCATACCCGACAGCCCCATAGTAAGGCGCAGCTATATAATAAACAAATTCCGTTCGCTGGCAGACGCCGGTGAATTTGTGCTGCAAAAAGGCGACGAGTTTTGGGTGAACAACACGGGCTTCGATGTGAAAAGCATCTTACCCGCAGGCAAAGCCGCCAAGCTTTCCGAAAGCGGCAGCACGCAATACAAATTGGCAAGGATAGACGGCGCGGATTATTTCATAGCCGCAAGTCCCGCAAGCATAGCGCAGGAGGACTATTATGTGTCCCTTATGCGCAACGTGACGCCGCAGATAAACAGCGTGCGCTCGCTTGCGGCAAAATGTGCGCTTGTCGGCGCAGTTATCACGGCAATAGCGGCATATGCGATGCACCTGATAGTCCTGAGATCGCTTCTTCCCATAAAGGCGCTGCAGGAGGGCGCAAACCAGCTCTCCGGCGGGAAATACGCGGGGCGCATACCCGTTCACGGGCATGATGAGCTTTCCGAGCTGGCAGCCGATTTCAACAGCATGGCGGAGGCAATCGAAGGCAATATGCAGGAGCTGAACGAAAGAGCAGAGCGGCAGCAGGCATTCATAAACGACTTATCCCACGAATTAAAGACCCCTGTCACTTCCATATTGCTTTCTTCGGAAACGCTGCTGAGCCGCAGCGTGCCGCCGGATGCCGCGCAAAACGCACTTGTGCGCATATATGACCAATGCAAATGGCTTGAGCAGCTTTCGCTCAAGCTTATGACGCTGGTGCTTTTGCAGGGCGAAATATCATTGCGGGAAGAAAGCGTTGCGGAACTTCTTGACGCGGTAAAGGAAAGCACGGCGGACAAGTTTGAAAAGCAGGGCATGAAGCTTTGCCTGAATTGTGAAATGGATACCCTTCCCATGGATTTTGACCTGATGCGCTCGGCGCTGGTAAACCTTGTGGAAAACGCGCGAAAGGCCAGCCGTGACGGGCAGACCATATACCTTTGTGCAAAGAATAACACAATAGAAGTGCGCGACTTTGGGCAAGGCATACCCCCAAAGGAATTGCCGCGCATCACCGAGCCCTTTTACATGGTAGACAAATCCCGCAGCAAGAAGCAGGGCGGCGCCGGGCTTGGCCTTGCCATAGTGCAGCGCATAGCGTCAGCCCACGGCGCGGCGCTCACCGCCGAAAGCGTACCCGGCGAGTTCACCTCAATAAAAATTGTCTTTCCGACCAAATGATAACAAAATAATTACAACTTGAGAACAACTTTTGCCCTTCTATATGAGATGATGGTATAAACACGATGAAGGGAGCAAAGCGATGAAAAAGCTTATTACCATATTCCTGACCCTTTTTATGCTGCTTTCGGCCGCCGCCTGCCAGCCCACACCCGAGCAGGCTGTGGTGGTGAAGAAGGATACAGAACGGATGATCGAGCAGGCACAGGCATCCGATACGGGTGGCAACAGCCTGATATCCGCTCTCGGCATTCCAGATAAATATAATGTAAATGAAACGTATTTTGACGGCAAGATGTTGTTGAGCGGCGAAGCGCCCGTTTATTTACCGTCCGTTGAAACAGTTCCTATAGTGGAAGTTGCGCCGTCCGACTTTTCGCAGGAGTTTATCGATAAGGCATATAAGGCTCTCGTTGGCGATACGGAAATGTATCAGGTACAGCATGGCGTGGTTTTGAAAGCCAATCTCGAGGCGCAAATTATGAACCTGCAAAAGCGCATTGCCGACCCTAATACCAACGCCGAGCAGAAAAGCTATGATGAAGAAACTCTGTCCAAGCTTAAAGAACTATACAACAGCAAATATGCAGTCGATACGTTTGAATGGATAAAAGGCAGCACACAGCTTACGGAGCTGTATAAATATGACCAATATACAATGGACAAAACCGAAAGCTATTACGGCGTGGCTCTGTCCGAAAGCCCTGATGACTCAGTAGATAATGTCATTCGGTTTAGCGTAAACAATAGCCCCGTAGGCGAGGACGTTTCAAAAGATGCTGTTCTGCTATATGAAAACGGCTCAATAGAACCGAGCAACACTTCCGTAACATATCAATGGGGTACGGTATCGGCAGACAACTATCCCCCCGAACTGGTGGATTTATCGGGCTTTACACCCGAACAGGCATATAAGCAGGGCGAAAAGCTGATTGAAGATTTGGGATTAAGCGAAGTGGTCAGCCTTGGGAATATGTATTTGAACATAGTTTTTTCTAATCCTACTGAAGCTGCGCAGGTAAGCGCATTTGCAAACGAGAATCAGCTGACAAAACAGGAAGCCCTGAACTTTGATGAAATCTACAAGCAATCCCTGCAATCCTGCGCGCTCAATGCTCAGGGTGATATTCGCATATATTACACGCTGAATTATTGCAGAAATATCAGCGGAGTACTGGTCACGCACGATGTGCCGTCCACGTTTGTAACAGATGAAGCGTGGGGGCCCCAATGGGTACATGAGGATATTGTTTTGTCTGTCATGCCGGAAGGCATCGGGAGCTTTTCATGGAATTCGCCATACAAAGTAACAAATGTAATGGCAAAGAACAGCAGCATGCTGCCGTTCTCTGACATAAGTTCGATATTCAAGAAAATGATTCTGTATGAGAATGAGCAACTATTTGATTCCGCCGATATCAATTCCGGCCTCAGTCAGCTTGAATTTGTGGTCACAAAGGTAACGCTGTCATTGCAGCGAATCATTGAAAAGAACAACATTGACAATGGTTTGCTCGTGCCGGTATGGAATTTTTACGGGGTTCAGATCGGTCGCAGCAAGGACGGCCTTGAAATAGCGCTAAAAAAAGATACGCCGTTTGTGTCAGTTAATGCGGTAGACGGCAGCATAATCGATTTGGCAAGGGGCTACTGATAAAAATTCCAACATAAAAAGCAACGCATGGCGCGCGAATCCCCGCCATGCCTGCTTCCCTATTACCCAAAATCACGGAAAGGAGAGAGCGAACCCATGAAACGAGCCGTTTGCGCTGGCCTGCGGCAGGCCATATTCAGCCGTGGGTTCATCATCAGCGCAGCAGGCACCGCCCTCATACTCCTTCTTTCCTCGGTTCAGGGGATACTGGCGGGGTTCCGCGCGGAGGAGCTGCTTTCCCCCGGCTTCCACAGCGACCTTGTCATGGGCGCGCTGTCCTCCGAGGCCATGGCGCTGGCCCTGCCCATACTCGCCGCGCTGCCGTATACCGCCTCCTTCATTGACGACGTGAAGAGCGGCTTCATAAAGGAATACCTGCCCCGCACTACCGTGCCGCGGTATATCGCGGGGAAGGCCGTGGGCTGCGCCGTTTCCGGCGGGCTGACGCTCTCCCTTGGTATATTCATAGCATACGGCTTCGCCGCGCTCATGTTCCTGCCCATGGAGGCTTACCCTAAGGCAGGAGAAACCGTGCCGAATTACTTTGGCAACCTAATGGAGACTGCGCTCATGTTCTTCGCATCGGGGGCCTTCTGGTCGCTGACAGGCATGACCTTTGCCGCGCTTACCGACAGCAAATACATGACATACGCCTCGCCCTTCGTGCTGTTCTATCTGCTCATAATACTGTATGAGCGGTACTTCGACAAGCTCTTCGTGCTGTACCCACGGGAATGGCTCAGCCCGTCATCAAGGTGGATGTTCGGCAAAGTTGGCGTGGCGGTGCTGCTCATAGAGTTCAGCCTGCTGATGGCGCTGGCTTTTGCATACGCCGCGAAAAGGAGGCTGGAGAGGATATGAAGCCGAAACAGATTTTTGCCGTGACCCGGTATAACTTCCGCCGGTGGCACAAAAACCCAAGAATAGCAATCACCTTCTGCCTCGCCTTCGTGCTCTGCTTTCTGCTTTCGGATAAGGCCGTGAAGTTCGCCAAGGAGTACGAAACCACCATGCAGCTTGTTGAGGCTTTCGTATGGACATTTGGGGACAGCAACTCAATACTGCTTTCCTCGCTGCTATTGCTTCTGCTCTTTGCGGACATGCCGTTCATATCTAGCGCCACGCCCTTTTACCTTATGCGCATAGACCGCAAGACCTGGCTCATGGGGCAGGCGGTGTATATCGCCTTGGCCACGCTTATATACCTTGCGTTTATACTGATTTCCACCTCGCTCGTATGCATGCGGCAAAGCTTTGTTGGCAATATGTGGAGCGAAACCGCAGCAATCCTCGGCTACTCCGGCGCGGGGCAAAAGGTGGCCCTGCCGGCGCTGGTGAAAACGCTTGAAATGAGCCGCCCGTATGAGTGCATGGCGACAATCTTCCTGCTGATGCTGCTTTACACTTTGCTGATGGTATTCATAATGCTGCTGTTCAATTTGCGGCGCGGTCAGCTTGCGGGTATAGCCGCCGTGTTCGCGTTCAGCCTGTTCGGGTTTTTACTCAACCCCCAGACCATCAAGGCTATATTCAAACTGCCGGATGCGCTCATGTACAAGGCAAACGTTGCCGTGGGGTGGCTTTCGCCGCTGAATCAGGCCACGTATCACATGCACAACTTCGGCTACGATCTTTTGCCGCGGCTCTGGCAGACGTATCTTATATTCGCAATGCTCATCGCCCTGTGCTTTTTCCTTTCCCTTCGGGCGGTGCGGAACTACAACTTTAACTTTGGCGGTACTGAAGCATGAACATTATTTCGGTCAAAAACCTATCCAAGGACTTCGGGCAGGAGCGGGTATTAAAAAGCGTCACCCGCGATTTTGAAAAGGGAAGGATCCACGGCATCGTGGGCAACAACGGCAGCGGCAAAACGGTGCTTATGAAGTGTATATGCGGCTTTCTCATCCCCACCGAGGGCGAAGTCATAGTCAACGGCAAGCGGGTGGGCAAAGATGTGGACTTCCCGCCCGGCCTCGGCATCATCATCGAAACGCCGGGGTTTTTACCCAATATGACCGGCGTGAAGAACCTTGAGATATTGGCTTCGCTCAACAAAAAGATAGGGCTTGAGGAGATAGCCGCCGCTATCCGCCGCGTGGGGCTCGACCCGCTTATGAAAAAGCCCGTTGGCAAGTATTCCCTCGGTATGCGCCAGAGGTTGGGCATAGCCCAGGCCATAATGGAGGATCCCGCGCTGCTCATTTTAGACGAACCGCTGACCGGCTTGGACAAGCATGGCGTTCGGGAGATGCGGCAGCTCATAAAGGGGCTCAAGGAGCAGGGAAAGACAATATTGCTTGCCAGCCACAATCAGGGGGACATAGACGAACTTTGCGACACCGTGTGCGAGATGGACGCGGGAGTTATGACCATGATACGGGAGGAAAGTATATGAACCGATTATTCGCGGCGCTGATGGCGATATTGCTGCTCGCGCTGCCCATCGCCGCTTTTGCTGAGGGAACGGAAACGCCGCCCGCAGAGACCCAAGCGCCTGTAACTACGCCGGAGCCCACGCCGGAGCCTACCCCGGTGGCGGACAAGCTGATAATTGACAGTTGGAATCTGTACGACGGCATGGACAGGACATATCAGCAGGGCTATGTGCCCCGCATAGTGAACGGCTGCTGCTACATTATATTCCCGCTTATAGGCGAAACCTATGACGGCAAGGTGACGGTAACCGCCGACCTCGGCGCGACTGCGGACAGCCCCTTCGTATTCGGCAACTATTCCCAGACCGCTGCCGGCTGGGGGAGGTATGTGTTCATGTTTGAAATACCGCTTGTAAAGGGGCGGATAAACGGCTCATATCCCGTCACGCTGAGAGCCGACTACCTCGACGTGCTGGGCCAGCAAAAGCAGCAGAGCTTCACGCTGTATGTCACCGTAACCGACGGCAAGAATCCGCCCGACCCGAACGACGTGCCGAAGCAGGAGGTTGAAAAGCCGGAGCTTTTCATATCCGCCTGCGAGATAAATCCAAACACCGCCACAGGCGGCGACGGGTTCACGGCTACTGTCACGATAGACAACATTGGCGCGATACGCGCCCGCTCCGTGCGGCTGTCCTACGGGAGCGAGGCGGCGGGCATAATACCCGCGGACACGAACAACGCGATGCACTTGGAGAACATTGCAAGCGGCGAAAGCGCAACCGTTTCATTCGCGCTCCGCACCACCGGAGACGTGCTTGCGGGCGAGCAGCCCTTTTACGTTACGCTGGACTACGTTGACCTTTACGGCGGGGTATACACAAACACGCGGACGTTCCTCGTCCACGTTACCCAGCCCGCAATGATGAGCTGCGACCCCGTATCCCTGCCGAAGGAGGTCACTGCGGGCGAAACGATATCCCTGCCCGCCAACGTTTTCAACATAGGCAAAAGCACGCTCAGAGACGTTACGGTAAATCTTTCGGGCGCTGGGCTTTTCCCCACGTCAAGCGTGTTCTTGGGGGACATACAGCCCGGGCAGGCGGGCTACGGGGAGATGAAGGTATTCGTGGGCATGCTCTCCATGACGGAGGGCTACACCGAAAGCTACGGCAAAACAAGCGCCGTATACACCGTTACATACATGGACGACGCGGGCGAAGTTCACACCGCCGAGCAGCAGCTTTCCACCGAGATAAAGCAGCCGGTGATCGCCGGAGAAAAGACCGACGCCGAGAAAAAGGCCGAGGAGGAGCAGAAGCGCGCCATGAGCCAATGGTGGATAAGCGCCCTTGCGGCCTTCGCAGTTATTGCGATAATAGTCGCGGTGATTGTGGTCAGTAAATTTGCAAGGATGATGAGGGTGAGGTAAGGAGCTTACACCGCACGCCCCACGGAAATGCACACTATTCCATCCTTCTGCGGCACGGGTGTAAAGCCGATAATGTTGCCCGGGTGGATGCCGAAATTCTGTTTGGGTTCGGTGAGCAGCTTGCCGAAAAGCTCGTTTTCGCTGAACGCCATACAATGCACCCATACCTTTTCCGCCTGCATACCCTCCTTAAAAAGCATAACCAATACTATGTCCGGATACTCAGGATGCCTTACGCTGTCAAGGAACTTGAACTCCCTCATCTTCTCAGTCTGTTCGTGGGCGCATTTATAGCGCTCGTCCATGGCGGCAATATAATCGGCAAAGTCAGAGGTATCGACATCACAGTAATCCAAGCCGAGGAATCTATAATCATCGGCGGCCTTTCTGCGCAGGGTCAGGGTTCTCATAGGGTCGAAGCTGCGCCGCGTGAGTTTATTGAAGCGCACATCTGCCGAACAAAGTATCCTGAATGACAGGCCCTCTCTTTCGTTTATGTAGCCGTAGGCAAGGCAGCCATTATCGTATTCACAGCAGTCCATGCGTTCACGCAGGCTTATGCGCAATATGGGCGAGGCTTTTATGAACACTATTTTGTGATAAAACTTTCTGAAGGATTCGCCGCGGATGTTGCTGCACAATGTCGAAAGATCAACCTCCAAATCGAACATATTGCCCTGCATATCCATGCCGAGCGGATGCGAACAGCGTTTGAGCCATTCCTCCGTTGCAAGTTCGGGTATCACGGCCTGCTCGCACTTGTTTTCGAATCTTTCGCGGGTCTCCTTTATAATATCGTCATAGATGTCCAGTCTAACGTTTTGAAACAGCTTCCAGCGCTTATCGTTTGGCAGATGCAGAAGCGTAATGAGCGTTTTCCCGTGGTATTCATAATTGTCAAGAACAACGAAGTGCGAATTGCTCTGCGCGACCATAATCCCATTGGATAGCTCCTCCATATGGTTTGAAAGGATAGCAAACCTATGGCTGGTTTTCATGCCCATTACCCGTTTTGACGCATCGGTAAAGCCTATTTCCTTAATGATAGTATAAGGAACATACTTTTCCGCCAGTTCCTTCGGCAGGTTAACGTCACGGACATGCACCCCGGTATTAGGCAATATTTCATTTATTGTCTGTTCAAACAATTTTACGTCCAAATCCATATAAGCGTCTCCTTTCGCCGCAAAGGGCATTACAGGTGATGAGCAAATACTTTATTCCATATTCATTATATCGTTTAAGAAAACGCAAGGCAATAAAAAATGTGTTATAACTAAAATAGCGCCGCACCTGACGGTGCAACGCTATTTTGGCGGAGAAGGAGGGATTTGTCCGGCGGCACTGGGCCAGTGCCGCCGCCAGCCCGGGGAACTAAAAAACCATTCACCGGATGGTTTTTTGCCTCGCTTTGCTCGGCCGTTCCCTTCAAACCCCTCCTTCTGTTATCCAAACTAAAAAAGCATCATGCCTAATGGCATAATGCTTTTTTGGCGGAGAAGGAGGGATTTGAACCCTCGCGCCAGTTACCCCAGCCTACTCCCTTAGCAGGGGAGCCCCTTACAGCCACTTGGGTACTTCTCCACG
>OOIG01003212.1_pt1 | contig 10194 bp, 9 predicted proteins | sample 1692091 | NCBI WGS metagenome assembly OOIG01 (sample SAMN06348188, study PRJEB24527) | human gut metagenome | biome: human gut; feature: ankylosing spondylitis patient; material: feces | host: Homo sapiens | place: China | collected 2015-10
CCAGCCGCAACCTAAATCCCGCGTCTCAAGCGGGTCAGCCAGATGTTGCGGAACTCCACGGGACCGCCCTCGCTCTGAAGCGCGATATACCCGCTGCGGACCGATCCGGTGCACTCGTTCTGCAAAACGCCGTTGACACAGACCGCGATATGATCGCCCACGCAGACGATCTCGGCACAGTTCCATTCGCCTGCGGGCCGCTCGCACTCCCCGCCGCTGCGCGGCTTGATGAAGACCCTTCCGTTGCTCTCCGCCCCGGCGATCTTCGCGCCGCCCAGCCCCAGCAGGTCGCCCGCGCGCCCCGCCTGCAACTGACACTCGACAGCCTCGGGCCAAAGCCGGTCGCCGGCCTGCACGCGCTGGAAAATGCCGCTGTTCGTCGCCTCGCCGATCCAACGCCACTCGACGTGAAGCCGGTAATCGTCGTAGGTCTCCTCCGTGCGCATGTACCCGAACGGACTGCCCGCTATGCGGATATTCCCGTTCTGCACGGAGAAGGCATCCCGGGCGTCGCCGACGCCCTCCGGGTCGGTGACGCACACCCATCCGGCGAGGTCCCGGCCGTTGAAAAGTTCGGTCCGCGGTTCGCGGCTGCACGAACCCGCTGCCAGCGCAAGGGTCAGCGCCGCAAAAAGAAATCGCATTCTCATCGTCATCGTATCGTTTTCGGAGGTTGAAGGTTCATTCCGGCAGCCCGTGCTCTTCGACATGACGCAGAATCTCCTCGCGCAGGCTCCTGGGCGTGACGCTGCGCCGCACGACCAGCAGGTAGGAGTTGCGTATCTGCTCGCGGATGAAGGCGTCGGGCAGGTCGCCCGCGGTGCGGATGCCGTTCCAGTGCGTCTTGTTGAAATGGTAGGCCGGGCCGATCTCCTCGTACCGCTCGCGCAGCCGGACCGCCTCGTCGGGGTCGCACTTCACGGCCACCTGCCCGAAATCGTTCATATCCGCGCAGGCGTACATCTTCCCGCCGATCTTGTAGACCAGCGTCGTCTCGTCGAACGGCGTCGATTCCTCCGTGAGGGGCAGCGACAGGCAGTAGTCGCGGAAACTCAAAACATCCATAACGGGTTCTTTTCCTCAAAGATATGATTTTTTTGGCACATCTATTGCGTTCCGAAATGAAGTAAAACCAAAATCAGGGTAAAAAATGAAAAAAATTCTCCTCTGTGTACCTCTGCTGGCAATCTTCGCGGCAGGATTTTTCGGCTGCTCGCAGCAGCGGCAATGGAACCACGAACAGCGCAAGGCGATGCGCGAGGCGCTGCGCAGCTACCGCCAGATGGTGTACCTCGACGACCTGAACGACGCCGAGTTCGTGCTCTTCTCCGACGAAGTGGCCGGGCAGCTCGAAAACAGTTATCCCGTCTACATGGAGTTCGTCCAGATGCAGGGCGTCGACGACACGGTGGACATGGTGGTCGTCTCGACGATCGTCGACGAACTGAACGCCGACGCCCGCAACATGCGGCACATCTACCCCTACAACTACCTCGTAGCACAGGGCGTGCTGCCCGCAGGGCTTGACCACGAGCAGCAGAAAGCCTTTTACAACTGCTTCGCGGCGAAGGTCAATGCGACGTACGCCACGATGGACCAGTTCTTCAACGCCATTCTGGCCGACACGAGCGACATGTCGCAGATCCGCCGGCTGGAGAGCCAGTGTGCGAACGACCTTTTCAGCTGGGTGGTGACCGAGGTGGACGTGATCGAGACCGTTCCGGCGACCCCGGCGGCCACGGCGCAGACCCCGGCGGCCCCGAAAACCGCTGCCGGACAGCAGACCCCGGCGGCCCCGGCCAAAAAATAGCTCCGGAACCCGTTCTGACACAATCGGTGCGCCCCTCACGAGGCGCACCGATTCGTCATGTGCAAGACTGCCCTATTCATCGGCAAACAGCGACCGGGCGATGCCCAGCTCCAGTCCCCGCAGTTCGGCCAGCCCGCGCAGGCGGCCCAGACACGAATATCCCGGATTGGTCTTCTTCTTCAGGTCGTCGATCATCTGGTGGCCGTGGTCCGGACGCATCGGGATCGAGATGCGTCGGCGCTGCTGAATCTCCAGCAGAGCTTTCATCACGTCGTACATCGGCACGTCGCCCTCCAAATGGTTGGCCTCGTAGAAGTTGCCCTCGGCATCGCGCTGCGTCGAGCGCAGGTGGACGAAATTCACCCGGTCGCCCTGCCGCAGCATCATTCCCGGCAGGTCGTTCGCGGCCGACACTCCGAACGAACCCGTGCAGAGACACAGCCCGTTCGAAGGGTTGGGGACCGCCTCGACCAATTTCTGAAAGTCGGATTCGGTGGAGAGAATGCGGGGCAAACCGAGGATCGGGAACGGAGGATCGTCGGGATGGATCGCCAGCACCGCACCCGCCTCGTCGGCCACGGGAGCCACCTCGCGCAGGAACGCCACGAGGTTCGCGCGCAGCGTCTCGGCCGTGACATCCTTGTAACGGTCCAGCTCCCGCTGGAACTGCTCCAGCGTGAAACTCTCCTCCGAGCCGGGCAGGCCCGCGATCATGTTGCGGGTGATCAGCTCTTTTTCCGCGGCGTCCATCCGCCCGAAGCGGGCCTCGGCAGCGGCGCGCTCGGCCTCGGAATAGTCCTTCTCCGCGCCGGGACGCTTCAGGATGAAGAGATCGAAGGCCACGAACGCCGCACGCTCGAAGCGCAGGGCGCGCGACCCGTCGGGCAGCTCGTAGGCGAGGTTCGTGCGCGTCCAGTCCAGCACGGGCATAAAGTTGTAGGTAATTACTTTAACGCCGCATTCGGCCAGATTGCGGACCGACTGTTTGTAATTCTCGATATAGCGCTCGAAATCGCCCGTGCGGGTCTTGATATGCTCGTGGACGGGGACGCTCTCCACGACCGACCAGCGAAGGCCCGCGTCGGCGACCGTCTTTCGGCGTTTTTCGATCTCCCCGACGGTCCACACCTCGCCGTTGGGAATGTGATGGAGGGCGGTCACGATGTCGGTGGCCCCGGCCTGACGGATGTCCTGAAGGCTTACGGGGTCGTTCGGACCGTACCAGCGCCAGGATTGTTTGCAAAGATACATGGATGTATTGTTTTTAGGTTTTCAAATTTTTCACATACGGTGCTTTCTCCGCTGCAAGCACCTCATTCATTCGCAGTCTACGACTGGTGTTGTTTGCCGCCTTTTCGGTTGGCAGCTAACCGCGGCATGCGCCCCGGGGGATATGCTACCTTTTGGTGGCAACCGACGCACGCAGCACGAGCAGAGACCGCTTGCGGGCTATGCCGTGCCAGAAGGAGGAAAACGAGCGTAGCGAAGTTAAAAGCGCCAAAACCATCCGCATGTCGCTTTCGCGGGAACAACCTCCGGCCCGCGTTGAGCGGGCGCAGCAAGAACAAGACTATGCAGCCTCCCGCTCCGGGCACGCGGGCTGTCGGTTGTCCTTTCTCCGCTGCAAGCGAGAATGCGGAGGTTGCACCTCCTGCACGTTGCCGCTGGCCGCGAACGATCCCGGCCCGATGCCGTGCCCGTCAGACCCCGCCGAAGAGACGGCTCCCGCGGCGGATCAAATCGAGAAAGCGTCGAACCCGCCGTCGACGACGGCCAGCGCGCCCGTCACGAACGACGAAGCGTCGCTGACGAGGTAGTGGATCGTACCCAGCAGCTCCTCCGGCTCGGCGAAGCGTCCGGCGGGCGTGTGGGCGATGATCGTCCGCGCACGGTCGGTGTACGAACCGTCCTCGTTGGTCAGCAGCGCGCGGTTCTGGTTCGTCAGCAGAAAGCCCGGGACGATGGCGTTGACGCGCATCTCGGGGCTGAACTTCATGGCCAGTTCGGCGGCCATGTACTTCGTGTAGTTGGCGATGGCGGCCTTGGCGGCTCCGTAGCCCACCACGCGGGTCAGCGGACGCAACGCCGACTCGGAGCAGAAGTTGACGATCACGCCCTTCCTGCGGGCCGTCATGGCCTCGCCGAAGACCGTCGTGGGCAGCACCGTGCCGAACAGATTGAGGTCCACGACCTTGCGGAAAGCTTCGATCTCCAGGTCGAGGAACGACTTGTCGGGAGCGATCGTCGCACCGCCCATGTTGCCGCCCGCGGCGTTCAGCAGGATGTCGATCTGCCCCCAGGCCCCGAGAATCGCCTCACGGTTCGACACGAGCACCTCGCGGTTCAGCACGTCGGTCGCGAAGAAGAGCGCATCGCCGCCCGCGGCGCGGATTTCGCCGACAAGCGCTTCGCCCGCCTTTTCATCGCGGTCGAGCACAGCGACGCGTGCACCCTGCTCTGCGAGGTAAACGCAGATCGAGCGGCCCAGAATCCCGGCCCCACCCGTCACAACGACGACACGGCCCCGGATGTCAAAGAGATTTTTCATGTTTTTCAGATGATGTTGTTTTTATAATACGGTATATTCTCTTTCAGCAGGATGTCGATGGGCATGTTGTTGACCTTCGACGGAGCGCGGCCCTCGACGAGCCATTCGCACAGAGCCATCACCGCGCGGTAGCCCTGCGCCTCGGGACGCTGGGCGACGAGCGCCGTCACCACGCCCGCGGAGAGCATCTCCCCGTTGCGGCGGATCACGTCGTAGCCCACCAGCCGCACGCCATCGCGCCGCCGCGCCGCCAGATAGCCCGCAAGGATGTAACACGTCGAATTGAAGGTCACGGCCCCGGCAATCGACGGATTTTCGCGGAACATCTCATCCAGCACGCGGCCGTTGCAGGCTTCGTCGTCCAGCCGCAGCGCGGCGTAGTGCAGCCGGCCCCGGAAGGCATGCGCTTCGAGGTAACTGCGGAATCCCGCCTCGCGGTTGCACCACTGGTTCGAACCGGCGTCGCCCCGGTGAACGATCCGGCCCACGACGATGTCCGCTCCCGGATCGAGGCGGTCGAACAGCAGCCGTGCGGCGACCGCCCCGGCGTCGAACGACGACGTGCCGAAATAGGCCAGCCGGTTGCAGGCGGGAATGTCCGAATCGACGAAGACATAGGGCACTCCCCGGGCGTCGAGTTCGCGGGTGAACGGCTCGACCATCTCCGCGAAGAGCGTGGCGATCACCGCGCCGTCGAACTCCTCGCGGCGCAGCGTCTCCAGCAGGCTTTCGAACGACGAACGGTCGTACTGGTCGAAGCAGAAACGGCGGACCGTGACGTTGTAACGCACGGCCTCGGCCTCGGCGCGGGCGATTCCGGCCTCGAAATCGGCCCAGTACTCTCCCGGGGCGAAACGGGGCATGACCGCGCAGAGCGTGTACCTGCGGCCCGACGCCAGCGAGCGGGCGATCAGGTTGGGACGGTAGTCGACCCGCCGCAGCACCTCGTTGATGCGCGCGAGGTTCTCCTCCGAGACCTTGCCGCGGTTGTGGATCACGCGGTCGACCGTCGCCACCGACACCCCCGCCATGCGGGCGATGTCGACGATGCGGACCGTGGTATGTTCGTTGTCGGACATGGTTTGCCCTGTTCTTCGGCGTTACATCGGCAAAGCTATGCAAAATTTTCGAAAATAGCAAGTGTGTGCGCACACACTTGACGATTCGAGCCAAAAAAGACCGGACCCGAAGTGGGTCCGGCACTCTCTTTTTCCGGCTGCGCGCTACCCGGCCGGGGTCTCCGCCCCGACGGCGGCGCACCGCTGGTAGAAATCGCGGGCCACGACGATGCGGATGGCCCGGTGGAGAATCGAGAATTCGAGCGGCGTATGGCCCAGCGGCTCTCCGTCGATCTCGACCGACACCTCGGGCGAAGATTCGATGCGGATGCGGCTTCCGCGCTCCTGGAGGATGTGGCGGATGCGGTAGATGCCGCCGTTGAACAGGTAGTGGAAGCGGAACAGCAGGTGCCAGAAGTGCACCGGGCGGATCAGCGACAGGTCGAGCATGCCGTCGTCGGCCACGGCCGCCGGCAACTGCTGGATGCCCCCGCCGTTGAACTTGCAGATGCCGATGGCGGCCGACAGCAGCAGGTTGTTGTAGACCAGCCGGTCGTCGACCCAGACCTTGACGCCCGTGGACTTGTAGCGGAAGAAATTCTTCACCAGACACCACGTATAGCGCCAGCGGCTCCGGTGACCCTTCTTTTTCAGGTGCGAGAGCTTGCGCACGACATGCGCGTCGAACCCCGCCCCGGCGACGTTGGCCATGTAGCGGCTCTGGCGGTAGTGCGCCTCCTCGTAGGAGACCACCCCGACGTCCTGCAGGAAGGAATAACCCTCGCTGATGGCCTTCACGGCGTCTTGATAGCGGTTCGAGATGCCGAACGTGCGGACCCAGTCGTTGCCCGTGCCCACGGCCACCACGGCCACGAGCACCTCGTCGGGACACACCTCCTGCTGGATGAACAGTCCGTTCACCACCTCGTGCAGCGTCCCGTCGCCACCCACGACGATGATCCGGCGATAGCCTTCGCGCACGGCCGTGACGGTGAGTTCCGTGGCGTGGAACTTGTGCTCCGTGAAGACCGGTTCGCAGAGGATGTGGGCATCGCGCAGATGTTTCGAAATCTGTGGAAAATGGTCAAGCCCGCGACCGCTTCCGGCCACGGGATTGACGATGACGAACCATTTTCCGGAATCGGCCGCCACGCTGCGATTATTTTTCGGGAACGTTGCGCAGCGTGTCGACCAGGAAGTCGTAGAACTTCCCGACCGAGGCGATCTCCACCTTCTCGTCGGGCGAGTGGGGGTAGCAGATCGTCGGGCCGAACGAAATCATGTCCAGCCCGGGATAGGCGCTGCCGATGATGCCGCACTCCAGCCCGGCGTGAATGGCCGTCACGGCGGGCTTCTTCCCGTACAGCGCCTCGTAGGAGGCGGTCATGGCCTTCAGGATCGGCGACTCCATGTCGGGGTTCCAGCCGTTGTAGGCGCCCGTGAGTTCCGTTTTGGCCCCGGCCAGCGCGAAGAGGGCGGCGATGGACTCGCCCAGCGCCTCCTTCTCGGTGTTGACCGAGCTGCGCAGCAGGCATTGGAGTTTCACCGTCCTGCCGTCCGACACCACGCGTGCAAGGTTCGTCGAGGTCTGCACCAGCCCGGGCATGGCCACCGACATCCGCTGCACCCCGTCAGGGCAGGCCGCAACGGCCTTGATCAGATTTCCGGCAACCTCCTTCGGCAGCATTTCGGCCGGTTTTCCGACCTCCGCGACCTTGACCGACACCGCGTCCTCGATGCCGGCGTACTCGGCCCTTACGGTCTCCTCGTAGGCTTTCACCGCGGCGGCGAACTCGTCGTAGTCCCCGGTTTCGACCAGCACCACGGCCTCGGCCTCGCGCGGGATGGCGTTGCGGAGTCCGCCGCCGTCCACCGACGCCAGCAGCACGTCGCACGGCGCGGCATTCAAAAAGCGGAACAGCACCTTGTTGGCGTTGGCGCGCTGGCAGACGATCTGGATGCCCGAATGGCCGCCCTTGAGCCCCTTGACGCTGATCTTCGCAGCGGTATAACCGCCCGCGGGCGTCGGCTCGGCCTTGTAGCCGAAGGTCATATTGGCGTCGAGCCCTCCGGCGCAGCCCACGTAGAGTTCGCCCTCCTCCTCGGAATCGAGGTTCAGCAGGATGTCGCCGTGCAGCAGCCCCTTTTCCAGACCATTCGCACCGTCCATGCCGGTCTCCTCGGTGGCCGTGAACAGGGCCTCCAGCGGCCCGTGCTTCAGCGTCCGGTCCTCCAGCACCGCGAGGATCGCCGCCACGCCGATACCGTTGTCGGCGCCCAGCGTCGTGCCGTCGGCCGTCACCCAGCCGCCGTCGATGTAGGCGTCGATGGGGTCCTTGGTGAAATCGAACTCCTTGTCGTTGTTCTTCTGCGGAACCATGTCGAGGTGGGCTTGCAGGATCACGCCCTTGCGGTCCTCCATCCCCTTCGAGGCGGGTTTGCGGACGTAGACGTTGTGTGCCGCGTCCTCCTTCGATTCGAGGCCCTGCGCGCGGGCGAAATCGAGAATATAGCGGCGGATCTTCTCCTCGTGGGACGAGGGGCGCGGGATGCGGACGATCTCCGCGAAATGTTTCCAGACAAGCGCCGGTTTCAGCGCGACCAAATTACGGTCCATAATATTGAAGTTTAAGTGTTATATATCCATATCGTTCAAATCTCTCTCTTTCTCCGTCTCTTCCGTTCCGGCGGCCGCTGTCGCAGCCGGTCAGCGGCCCCCGGGAAGGGACAGGTCCGCCGCTCCGGGCCGGCGGCGGTCAACGGTCCCCGGTCCCGTCCTTTTCGACACTCCTGTCGAACGCCTCGACGATGTGTTTCACGAGCGGGTGGCGGACGATGTCGCGTTTGTCGAACTCCACGATGCCGATGCCGTCGACGCCCCGCAGAATCTCCATCGTGCGCACCAGACCGCTGTCCGACTTGCGCGGCAGGTCGATCTGCGTCACGTCGCCCGTGACGATGAACCGCGCATTGCGGCCCATGCGCGTCAGGAACATCTTGATCTGCGACAGGGTGGTGTTCTGCGCCTCGTCCAGAATGACGAAGGCGTTGTCCAGCGTGCGGCCGCGCATGTAGGCCAGCGGGGCCACCTCAATGGCCTGCTTTTCTACCAACTTCTGGAAGGTTTCCGCCCCCAGCAGGTCAAACAGGCCGTCATACAGCGGGCGCAGATAGGGGTCCACCTTATTTTGCAAATCGCCGGGCAGAAAGCCCAGCTTCTCCCCCGCTTCCACGGCAGGGCGGGTCAAAATAATGCGGCTGACGTCTTTTGACTTGAACGCCTTGACCGCCATGGCCACAGCCAGGTAGGTTTTGCCCGTACCGGCAGGCCCCACGCCAAAGGTGATGGAGTTGGCGCGGATGGCGGAGAGATACTCTTTCTGGCCCAGCGTTTTGGGGTGGATGGGGCGGCCTTTGGCGGTAACGGCGACAAAATCATCGTTCAGTTCCCGCAGGCGCTTTTCCTCGCCGCCGCGGGCCAGGCTGATGCAGTAGCGCACCGTCTGTTCCTCCAGCGGGGTGTGGTTCTGCATCAGGGTCACCATGCCGTCCACAGCGCGGGCAGCGGCGTCCACATCACGCTGCTCCCCCGTAAAGCGCAGCACCGAGCCGCGGCAGACCGCTGTGACGTGGAACTCATTTTCCAGCAGTTTTACGTTCTGGTCACAGTTGCCAAAAATGGCGGCGGCCAGTTCGATGCTGTCTAATTCGACTGATTTTTCGGCCAATACGGTACCTCCTGTGCAGCCAGGCGTCAGCCGCCGGGCCATCCCGCACGCTTTTACGCCTGTTTTTGCGGTTTTTGTGGTAAAAGATTATAGATAGCCATAATCTTTCAATTTGAATTATAGCACAGTTTTGTCGAAAATAAACTATGAATGTTGCACAAAATTTTAACCTCCTGCATGTTAAAATCCACGCAGGAGATGATTGTAACCTTTTTGGTTGTCATGAACAAAAGTATCCCACCCAGAATATTTTTTCAACTTTTGCCCCGTTTCCCCTTGACTTGTGCCAAAAATCCAGTATACTATTATTGTTGTGCTGGTGTGGCTCAGTTGGTAGAGCAGCTGATTCGTAATCAGCAGGTCGCCGGTTCAAGTCCGGCCACCAGCTCCAAGTAAAAAGCCCCGATACATCGTTGAAAACACGATGCGTCGGGGCTTTCTTTTTGCCTGTATTCATAATGAAAGACTCGCAGCGGCGGGATGCTTCGGCTTACTCAATTTCGTTTTTTTCGGGCGCTTCGGACGGTGCATCCTTCGGGCGGGTGCTGTTGTTGGCTACCGGGATGAACCGTTTGGCAAACTTGTTTTCGCCGCGGCTGCACACGTAGAAGTAGCCGATGATCGAGAACGTCAGCGCACCGATGAAGTTGACGAACAGATCCTCCATCGTATCCAGCAGACCAATGTCCAGATACCCGCCCAGCCCCAGTGCGGTCTGGGTGCCGTCCGCCTGCACGACGATGACGTCGGTGATGTTTTTCAGCACAGTGGACGTATTGCCGCCCGTGGGGTCCAGCATGATGGAGCCAATCGTGTTGACGACGGTGTCCTTCTGCATATCGAGGAAGAACAGCTGGTCCATCGTACACTCAAAAAATTCCCAGATAACGCCCACCGTCATCGAGAAGCAGAACGCTACGATGGCCAGATACAGGGGGGAAAGATGAAACCGCGCTTCGTTGTGGCGGTTCAGAATGTCCAGCAGCGAGAACCCGATGGCCGCGCACAAAAAGCCGTTCAGCGTGTGAAGCACCGTGTCCCAGTAGGGGA
>OOIG01003215.1_pt1 | contig 10192 bp, 8 predicted proteins | sample 1692091 | NCBI WGS metagenome assembly OOIG01 (sample SAMN06348188, study PRJEB24527) | human gut metagenome | biome: human gut; feature: ankylosing spondylitis patient; material: feces | host: Homo sapiens | place: China | collected 2015-10
ACAATAATAGAAACTATTATTATATTTGAAAGGACTCTGATTTATGTACTGTGTCAAGAAAATGACCGAGGATCTCTACTGGGTCGGCGCAAGTGAGCGGCGGCTGAATCTGTTTGAAAACGCCTACCCGCTCACGAACGGCGTGAGCTACAACTCCTATCTGCTGCTGGACGAGAAGACCGTCCTGATCGACACTGTGGATAAGTCTGTCAGCGGCCTGTTCTTTGAAAACGTCGACCATGTGCTCGCGGGCCGGAAGCTCGACTACCTCATCGTGCAGCATATGGAGCCGGACCACGCCGCGACCATCGGCGAGCTTGTCCTGCGTCACCCGGAAGTAACCATCGTCTGCAACGCCAAGACGCGCACGATGATGCAGAACTTCTTCACGTTCGATCTGGACAGCCGCGTGCAGCTCGTCAAGGAGATGGACACGCTCACGACCGGCAGACACACCTTTGCCTTCGTCATGGCCCCGATGGTCCACTGGCCGGAGGTCATGGTGTCCTATGACACGGCCACGAAAACGCTCTACTCTGCCGATGCCTTCGGCACCTTCGGCGCGCTGAACGGCAATCTGTATGCGGATGAGGTGAATTTCCGGACCGAATGGCTCGCTGATGCCCGCCGGTACTATACCAACATCGTCGGCAAATACGGCACGCAGGTGCAGGCGCTGCTGAAAAAGGCCGCCGGGCTGGAGATCGAGATGATCTGCCCGCTGCATGGCCCGGTCTGGCGCAAAGATATCGCGTGGTTCCTCGACAAATATATCCACTGGGCGACCTATACCCCGGAGGACGACGCGGTCGTCATCGCCTACGCCTCCGTCTACGGCGGCACGGAAAACGCGGCGAATGTGTTGGCCGCGAAGCTGTCCGACCTCGGCGTGCGCAATGTGCAGATGTACGACGTGTCCGTCACGCATCCAAGCTATATCCTCTCCGAATGCTTCCGGGCCAGCCATCTGGTCTTTATCTCCACGACGTACAACGCGGGGATGTTCGTGACGATGGAAAATCTGGTGCACGATATCGTCCACCACAATCTCCAGAACCGCACCATCGCCCTCATGGAAAACGGCTCCTGGGCCCCGACGGCGGCAGGGCTGATGCGCGCGGAGTTCCAGAAACTTAAGAACTGCACAATTCTCGACGAGACAGTCACAATCAAGTCCACGCTCAAGGAATCCCAGCTGGCGGACGTTGACGCTATGGCGCAGGCCATTTTCGATTCCATGCCGAAGCCCGTCCCGGCAGAGCACAAGGCCGACGCGCCGGTTGAAAAGAACGCGTTCTTCTCTTTCTCCTACGGCCTGTTCGTCCTGACGGCCCGCGACGGGAAAAAGGACAACGGCTGCATCATCAACACCGCCGCGCAGCTCACCGACACACCCAAGCGCGTCTCCATCGCCGTCAACAAGGCGAATTTCACGCATGACATGATCCGCAAGACGGGCGTGTTCAATCTGTCCATGCTCTCGACCGACGCGCCGTTCGGCCTGTTCCAGCACTACGGCTTCCAGTCCGGCCGCGACGTGGACAAGTTCGCGGATGTAAAGGGTATGGCCCGCGCGACGAACGGCGTGTATTACCTGCCGTACTCCACCAACGCCTTTGTCAGCGGCAAGGTCACGCAGGAGATCGATCTCGGCACGCACACGCTGTTCATTGCCGACGTGACCGAGGCTCGCGTGCTCTCCAACGCGCCGTCCATGACCTACAGCTTCTACTTTGCAAACGTCAAGCCCAAGCCGTCGGCGCTCAAAAAGCAGACCGGCTGGGTCTGCAAGATCTGCGGCTATGTCTACGAGGGCGAAACGCTCCCCGCCGATTTTATCTGCCCGCTGTGCAAGCACGGCGCGGAGGACTTTGAAAAGCTGCCGGAATAACCATATCAAGCTTATAAACGGAAAGGAACGATCATCATGTCCCGTGTACTGGAAACTCTGGAACCGAAAGCGGTCTTTCATTTCTTCGAGGATCTGACCCGTATCCCGCACGGCTCGCGCAACACGAAGGCCATCAGCGACTACTGCGTCGCCTTTGCAAAGGAACGCGGTCTGTGGGTGTATCAGGACGCGCTCAACAACGTCATCATCAAAAAGCCCGCCACAGCAGGCTGCGAAGCTGCGCCCGCCGTCATTTTACAGGGCCATCTCGACATGGTTGCGGAAAAAACGCCGGAAAGCCCCATCGACTTCACAAAGGACGCGCTCGACCTGCGCGTCGAGGGCGACTATGTCTCGGCGAACGGCACGACGCTCGGCGGCGACGACGGCATTGCCGTCGCCATGGCGCTGGCCGTGCTGGACAGCAGCGAAATTGCGCACCCGGCGCTTGAGGTCGTGTTTACCGTCGACGAGGAGATCGGCATGGAGGGCGCGCAGGGCCTTGATTTTTCGCAGCTCTCCGCCCGCCGTATGCTGAACGTCGACTCCGAGGACGAGGGCATCTTCACCGTCAGCTGTGCCGGCGGCGCAAGCGCCAACGTCTCCATTGGCCTGACGAGCGCGCCCTGCGCGCTGGCCTGCGCCCATCTGACCGTCTCCGGCCTCATCGGCGGCCATTCCGGCCAGGAGATCGACAAGGGCCGCGCAAACGCGAATCTCCTGCTGGGCCGCGTGCTGAACGCGGTGCAGTGCAAGCTTTCCTTCCGGCTCGTTTCCGCCGCGGGCGGTCTGAAGGACAACGCCATTCCGAATGCGGCCGAGGCCGTTCTGGCCCTGCGGGAGGAGGACCTTTCTGCTGCGCGTGAGATCGCGGCGGCCTGCGAAGCGGACTTCCGGAAGGAATACGCCGCAGCTGACCCCGGTGTGACCGTCGCGCTGGAGCCTGCCCCCGCCTGCGATCAGGCGCTGACGGAGGAAGCGACGCTGCGTGTTGTCCGCTTCCTGCTGCTTGTGCCGAACGGCATCGCGGCCATGAGCATGGACATCCCGGGGCTGGTGCAGACGTCCTGCAATCTCGGCATTTTCCATGTGACGGACAGCGTTCTGACGGCGGTCAGCTCGGTCAGAAGCTCGGTTTCGTCGCAGAAGCAGATGCTGCTTGCCCGCATCGACGCGCTGTCACAGCTGCTGGGCGGTTCGCTTCATGTGACGGGGGCCTATCCCGCGTGGGAATACCGGCGCGAATCCCCGCTGCGCGATAAGCTCGCCGCCGTCTACACGCAGCAGACCGGCAAGACCCCGAAGATCGAAGCCATCCACGCGGGGCTGGAATGCGGCCTATTCGCGGGCCAGCTCCCCGGCCTTGACTGCGTATCCTTCGGCCCGGATCTGGTCGATATCCATACCACGCGCGAAAAAATGTCCATCTCCTCCGTCCAGCGCACCTGGCGCTTCCTGCTCGGCGCATTAGAGGCGCTGAAGGACTGATCCATAGAAGCTTCATTGATATGAAAAACGCGGCTCCCCAGATGTGTCCGGGGAGCCGCAATGCGTCTGTATCGTTACCGGTGGGTGCCGACGAAGAAGACGGAAATGACGCCGGGGCCGGTGTGGGCGCCGATGACGGGGCCGACATAGTTGATGATGATATCCTTGACCGGGGTCAGGGCGCGGATCTGTTCGGCAGTGTACTCTGCGTCCTCAATGCAGTCGCCGTGGCAGATGAAGACGGTCTGCTCTGCCGGGTTGATGGCCGTGTCGGCCAGCTTCTGCGCAAGGGCCTTGAGCGCAGCCTTGCGGCCTCTGGCCTTGGTGACGTTCTTGAGCGTTCCGGCGTCGTCGGTGTGCATGACGGGCTTGATCTGCAGAACCGTGCCGACAAGGGCCGTCGCCGCGTCGACGCGTCCACCGCGCTTTAAGAACATCAGGTCGTTGACTGTGAACCAGTGGCAAAGATGTGGGATCGTCTCGCGGACGTAGTCTGCGACCTCGTCCATGGACGCGCCGGACTGCTGCTTCTTCGCGGCCAGATACAAAAGCAGGCCCTCGCCCAGAGACGCGCAGAGCGAGTCGATGGCGATGAGCTTCCGCTCCGGGTATTTTTCCCGCAGCTCGCCGCAGGCGATCGCGCCGGACTGGTACGTCGTGCTCAGACCGGAGGAGAAGCCGATGAAGAGGATATCAAGGCCCGCCTTCAGCTTTTCCTCCATGACGGCAGTGAACTCCGAGACGTTGACGGCGCTCGTGGTGGCGCGTTCGCCGTCGCGGAGCTTGTCGTAAAATTCCCTGAAGCCGATCTCACGGCCGTCGAGATAGTTGGCGTATGTATGTTCCCCGATCAGAACGTGCAGCGGCAGGACGGCAAGATCGAGCTCGTCCGCCAGTGCCTGCGGCAGATCGCAGGAGGAGTCGGTGACGATTTGAAAACGTTTTTCCATGTGTGACCTCCGGTTCTTGATTTCTGCTGCATATTATACCGCGCCGCGCCGCAAAATGCTATTCAAAAATCGCCATTTTCGCTCTACAAGTCCGAACGCCCGGTCTACCCGCGGTAGAGTGCCTGCGGCGCAAGGGGTTTGCGCTCCTTCGCCGGGAACGGCTGTGACTATGGAGCTGATCATGCGCAGCGCAGAAAATATTTCTTCCGCGCGCGCTCTTTACTTTTTTCGCGCTTCATGTTAACATAATACGTATCCCCTTTTTACTCTCATTTTCCCTCGAAAGGAGCCACAGATTATGAAAAACAAGCTGAAGCGGATCGCCGCGTCGGTGCTGACGCTGGCGCTGCTGGCCCATCCGGTGGGACAGGCCCTGCCCCGCCGGTGGTTCGACGGCGGACGCTTTCCCTATGCATGCTACAAATGGGAAAAACAGGGTAAGCTCTATACGCGCATCGGCGTGGATCGCTGGAAAACGCTGGTGCCGGACATGAGCCGTATCCTGCCGGATATGGTGAAAAAGCAGGTGACGCCCACTGCTGTCACCGCCGCGCAGGCGGCTGTGCTGGTGCAGGAGACCTGCGTGGCCGAGGCGGTACACACCGCCTCCAGTCTGCTGGGGCTGATCTGCCTGTGGCTGTGGCCCGGCTGGGGCGGCGCCGCCGTATGGCTGGTGTGGTTCCTGCTGGGAAACCTGCCCTTCATTCTCATCCAACGCTACAACAGACCGCGGCTCATGCGGCTGCGGGACTTGCTGCAACGACGGGAGCAGCGGAAAGGAAACCATGAACATCCTGATACTGACCTGTAATACCGGCGGCGGACACAACGCCGTGGCCGCCGCACTCACCGAGGAATTCCAGAGCCGGGGCGCGGACTGCACCGTGCTGGACGGGTTGTCCTTCATCTCCCAGAAGGCGTCGAAATTCGTGTCCCGCTGGCACACGCGGCTGTACCGCCACCACCCCCACCTCTACAAGGCGGGGTACATGACCGCCGAGGAGGAGACGGGCCGCGCCGTGCCGAAAAACAACCCGGTCGACCGCTATCTGGCCCGGGGCGCACGCCGGCTGTACCGTTATTTGCAGGCCCAGCGGTGCGACGCCGTGGTGTGCGTCCATGTGATCCCGGCGCTGATGATGACTATGCTCCGGCAGAACGGCGGCGCGGCCATGCCGTTCTGCTTCGTGGCCACGGACTACACCTGCTCGCCCACCGTGGGCAGCTGTACGCCGGACATCTGCGTTATTCCCCATCAGGAGCTGGCGGAGGAGTTTATCCGCTGCGGTATGGCGGCGGAGACGCTGCTGCCCGCCGGTATTCCCACCCGCAGCGTGTTCCGTGCGCCGGTGGATCGGGCCGCCGCCCGGCGGGAGCTGGAGCTGCCGGCGGAGGGGCGGCACGTCCTGCTGATGAGCGGCAGCATCGGCTGCGGGCCCATGACGGAGCTGGCCCGCCGGCTGGACGAGCTGCTGCCGGAGGGGGACTATGCCACGGTGCTGTGCGGCAGCAACCGCCAGATGCTCTACGCCCTGCAGATGCGCAGTCTGCTGCGGGTGCAGGCGGTGGGCTTCACCTCCCGGGTGGCACAGTATATGGACAGCGCCGACCTGCTGGTGTCCAAGCCCGGCGGCATCAGCATCACCGAGGCCGCCTGCAAGGGAGTCCCCATGCTGCTGGCCGATTTGGTAGGCGGCTGTGAGACGCGGAACCAGGCGTTTTTCGCTGCCCACGGCTGGGCGGAGCTCTGCGATACCGGCGTCATCGCGGACAGTACGCTGTCCCTGCTGGCGGACAACGCCCGGCGGCAGGCGCTGGTGGAGGCGCAGCGCCGGGACTTCGACGGACAGGCCGCCGCCCGCGTGGCGGAGGCGGTGCTGTGCCGCTGCGGCAGAACGCCTGCCGCCGTATAAGACGCATGTAAGAGAACCGGCAGCACAGCTGCCGGTTCTCTTTTGCGCGCTTCGGGCAGATTGTACAACGCTTCTCTTGCATTTCGGAGCATCTGTCGTATATAATAGAAAAAAGAAACGGGTTTGTTCATAAGCAGGACATACTTTCGCGTTATGATGCGCGCATGAGGAAAGAAGGAGGGCATTGCCCATGATGATCGAGAAGAGCGGCAGCATCCGGCTGCGGGATATCCCTGTGGCCGGGAACCTGCCGCCGGAGCAGCAGGCGTTGGCTGCCGGGATGGTGCGCGTGACCCATCTGTACCGCAGCGCCCTGAAGGTGGCTGTGACGCAGATGGAGATACTGGACGAGGAATTCGCCCGGATGTACGACCATTCGCCCATCCACCACATCGAGTACCGCATCAAGTCGCTGGACAGCATCGTGGATAAGCTGAGGCGCCGGGGCTACGATGTGACCATCGACAACATCTACGCCCACATACAGGATCTGGCGGGGATCCGCGTTATCTGCAATTACATGGACGATATCTACTACCTCCGCTCGCTGCTGACCCGGTTCGAGTCGTTCAGGGTCATCCGGGAGGTGGATTACATCAAGGAGCCAAAGGAGACGGGCTATCGCAGCCTGCACCTGATCGTCAACGTGCCCATCGTCATCAGCGAGGGCACCATGGTGCTGCCGGTGGAGATCCAGCTGCGCACCATCGCCATGGACATGTGGGCCAGTCTGGAGCACGAGCTGCGGTACAAGTCCGACCGGCAGTTCACGGAGCAGGACGCGGCGCGGCTGCGCCTGTGCTCCGACGCCATCAGCGAGATCGACCGGGAGATGCAGGACATCTATCAGGGCAACGAGCCTAAATACCACGCATGAAAAAGAACCGCCCCAGGCGGTTCTTTTTTTGCGCGATGAGAGGGAGGATATTTTTGTAGGGGACGGCGTCCCCGACGTCCCGTCAGCGCGGCAGCGCCGCGCTGTCATTGCGAGGCGCGAAGCGCCGCGGCAATCCGTTTTCTTTTTTTGGGAGACGGATTCCCACGCCAGTGACGCGGTCACTGGCTCGGAATGACGGCGTTGGCGGCGGGGTGAGGGCACCCCACCCTACGGATGGGCATGGCATTCCGTCCTGTAGGGGACGGCGTCCCCGGCGTCCCGTCAGCTGTTGTGCCGGTTGATGGGACGCCGGTACAGCAGCCGCAGGAGCTTTCTCCGGTCGAAGGGGATCAGCGGGTAGAGATACCCCTTGCCCACCAGCGGCTTGGTGGTGGCGATGAGCACCAGCGTCAGCACCACCCCGGCGGCGAAGCCCCACCAGTCCCACAGCCAGATCAACACCAGCAGCGCCATGCGGCACAGCTTGGTGGCGTAGCCCATTTCGTAGCTGTGCTGGGCGTAGTTGGCCACCGCCACGAATGCCATATACACCAGCACCTCCGGCACCAGCCACCGCGCCTGCACCGCGAAATCGCCCAGTATCAGCGCGCCCAGCATACTGAAGGAGTTGCTGAGCACGTCCGGCGTGTTCAGGGAGGCGATCTTCAGCACGTCGATGATCAGCTCCACCAGCAGCAGCTGGATGATCAGCGGGACGTAGTACTCGTCCTGCACCAGCAGGAAGTGCAGGCTCTCGTGGAGCGTGTCCGGGTTCTTTACCAGCAGGTACCACAGGGGCGTGATGAACATGGTCAGCAGCAGCACCAGCGTGCGGATGATTTGCAAATAGGTGCCGATCAGGGGCGGAAAGTAGTAGTCGTTGATCTCCTCGTTGAACCGCAGCAGCGTGGTGGGCAGCAGCAGCGCGGCGGGGGAGTTGTCCACCAGCATCACCACGTCCCCCTCCATGATGCAGGCGGTGGCCACGTCCGGCCTCTCAGTATACCGGACGGTGGGAAACGGGTTCCAAAACTGCCGGGGCGCGATGGCCTCCACGATGGACTCCTGACTCATGGCGATGGAGCCGGCCTGAAGGTGCGCCAGCTTCTCCCGCAGCTCCCGCAGAAGATCCTCATCCGCCTCGCCCTCCATGTAGCACAGCGCCACATCGGTGGCGGAGCGCTCCGGCAGTTGGATCCGCTCCAGCCGCAGGTGGGGATCGCGGATGCGCCGCCGCAGCAGCGCCGCGTTCTGCATCAGGTTCTCCACGAATCCGTCGTGGCTGCCCCGCAGCACCCGGCTGGTGTCCGGTTCCTCCACGGAGCGGGTGGGAAAATGCTTTACATCCAGCAGCAGCCCGCCGGTGAAGCCGTCGATGACCACCAGCGTCTTGCCGGCGAACACGCCCATGATGGCGTCGTGCCGGTCTGTGACCGGCTGGGCATCGCAGGCGGAGACGTACCGGCGGCAGAACTGCTCCGGGTCGGACAGCTCGTCCAGCGGGGGCAGCGATTGCCACCCGGCGATGACCCGCTCCAGAATGTCCTCCTGCGCGTAGCCGTTTACCACCCACAGCCGCGCCGCCCGTCCGCCGATGGTCAGGTCGCGCGCCGTCATGTCGAAGCACTGCCCCACGCCCAGCAGACCGTCCAGCGCGGCGGTTTTTTCACGGAAATCCTTCGTTGTCACCTGTTTGCCCTCCTGCGCACCGTTTTGGGATAGTATGGCGCGGGCGGGCGTTTTTATGTATGCGGGGGACAGGCTCTGCATACCATGGGTGAGAGGGGGTGGGCGCTATGCGGAAATATGCGGCGGCGGGGCTGGTGCTGACGGTGCTGCTGTTCGGCGGGGCGTATCTGGCGGCGGGAGAACCGGCGGCAGAGCCGGAGCCTGCCGCGCCGGAGACGGCTGCGGTGCATCACGACCAGGACGTGACGCTGACCATACAGGACGGGGATACGACGGAGCAGATGACGCTGGAACGCTATCTCACCGGCGTGGTGCGGGGCGAGATGCCCGCCTCCTTCGAGATGGAGGCGCTGCGGGCACAGGCGGCGGCGGAGCGCAGCTATGTGTACTATCAGCTGGCGGCGGGGCGCAAGGACGCCCACCCGGACGCGGACTTCTGCACCGACCACACCTGCTGCAGCGCCTACCTGTCCGAGACGGCGGCCAGGGAGAAGTGGGGCGGCGACTTTGCCCCGTGGAATACACGGGTGGAGCAGGCGGTCAGCGACACGGACGGGCAGGTGGTGCTGTACAACGGGCGACCCATTCTGGCGGTATTCCACTCCTCCTCCGCCGGGCGCACAGCCGCCGCCGGGGACGTGTGGAGCGGCGATCTGCCCTATCTTGTCAGCGTGGACAGTCCGGAGGGGGAGGAGACGGTGCCCAACTACTACAGCACCGTGACCTTTACGGCGGCGGAGGCCAAAGAGAAGCTGCTGGCGGCGCACCCGGAGCTGAAGCTGTCCGGCACGCCGGACAGGTGGTTCGGCGCTGCGGCGGAGAACGGCTCCGGCCGGGTGGAGACGGTGTCCGTGGGCGGCACGGACATCGAGGGCACGGAGCTGCGGCGGATCTTCGGCCTGCGCTCCGCCTGCTTCACCGTGGCGGCGGACAGCGAGAGCGTGACCTTCCGCGTCACCGGCTACGGCCACGGCGTGGGCATGAGTCAGTACGGTGCCAACCAGCTGGCCAGAGAGGGAAAAACATGGCAGGAGATACTGGAGTGGTACTATACGGGCGCCACGGTGGGAAATGCGTGACAAGTACCGGAAAATGTGGTATAATCCTACAGCTATACGGGATATTTACAGTTTGTTCAGGAAAAGCATATCCCGCGGGTTGTACAATATACGCGATACTAACGACACTACCGGGAGGAAAGCGCAGATGGCACGCAACATTCTCGTGGTCGAGGACGACCGCAATATATCCGACCTGATCCGCATGTATCTGGAAAAAGAGGGCTTCGAGGTGCGCAGCGCCTACGACGGCGGCAAGGCGGTGGAGGAATACGACAAGCAGGCGCCGGACATGGTGCTGCTGGATATCATGCTGCCCGTGATGG
>OOIG01003216.1_pt1 | contig 10192 bp, 8 predicted proteins | sample 1692091 | NCBI WGS metagenome assembly OOIG01 (sample SAMN06348188, study PRJEB24527) | human gut metagenome | biome: human gut; feature: ankylosing spondylitis patient; material: feces | host: Homo sapiens | place: China | collected 2015-10
AATCCGACGCCGTGACGCTGGCACTGCTGCCGGCCTTGACCGTGCCGGTCACGCTGACCGTATCGCTCAGGGTCGTTTTGGTCAGCACGGTGGTGCGCACGAACTGATAGCTATCGGCGGCGGCCTTGTCGGTCTTGCCCAGCACGTTCACGAGGACGAGGGCCGCGACCAGCAAAATGGCCAAAAAGATCGTCAGCTTTTTGTGGCGTTTGACCCAGCCGAGCGGGCCGCGTCGGGTTTGTGTTTTTTCTGCCATACCGGGTTCCCTTCTGTTTTCGGAGATTTTTTGACAAAATTTAGTATATATTGCAAATGTGTTGGATTTTTGAAAGAAACATGAAAAAAGGCGGCTCATCTTAGAAAGATGTGCCGCACGGACTTTTCTATAAGGCTTCCCCCTCGGGGGAAGCTGTCGCCCGCAGGCGACTGATGAGGGCAAAGCTTACGGCCACTTCCCATTCACGGGCAGCAGCCACTAGGCCGCCCCTCATCCGGCCTCGGGCGGGGCCTCGGCCACCTTCCCCCACGGGGGAAGGCAACCTTACCGCTCCTCGCGGAAGTAGGCCAGACCCAGATGAGCCGGGGGCTGGTTTTCCTTCTTCTTGCGCATCGAAACGACGATCAGGACGATGATCGTGACGACGTAGGGCAGCATCTGCACAAGGTCGGTGATGTGTCTGGCCATCGTGATGCCGAGCAGCGTCGGCAGGAACTGGTACAGCCAATAGAGCATACCGAACAGGTACGCGCCCCAGATGGCGTTCAGCGGCTTCCAGGTCGTGAAAATGACCAGCGCCACGGCCAGCCAGCCCAGCGCCTCGATCTGGCCGGTGGTCGCCCAGATGCCCTGGTTGTAGTCCAGTACATAGTACAGGCCGCCGATGCCGCAGATGCCTGCGCCGATGCAGGTGGCCAGATACTTGTAAAGCGTGACATTGATGCCCGCCGCATCCGCCGTGGCGGGGTTTTCACCCACGGCGCGCAGGTTAAGGCCCGCGCGGGTGCGGGTCAGGAACCAGTGCAGCACCACAGCCAGCAGGATGGCCGCATAGACGAGAAAACCGTAGGAGAACACGACCTGCCCAATGTCGCCCAGACCCGACAGCACGGGAATTTTGGCGCTGAACGCCTTGTTGGCGACGGGAGCGGCGGAGTAGCTGGCGCCGTTCAGGATAAACACGCCGAAGAAGTTTGCCACACCCATGCCGAAGGTCGTCAGCGCCAGACCGGTGACATTCTGGTTGGCGCGCAGACTGATGGTCAAAAAGGCGTAGATCAGGCCGCCGGCCATGCTGGCCAGAATGGCGCAGGACATGGCGATGAGGATGCTGACAAAGCCGTTGGGGTTGGCGGCGGTATTCTCATACGCCCAGGCGCTGGCAAAGCCCGCAAAGCCGCCCAGATACATGATGCCCGGCACGCCGAGGTTTAGGTTGCCGGATTTTTCGGTCACCGTCTCGCCGAGCGCACCGTACATAATGATCGTACCGAACGGGATGGCACGCATGATCCATGCAATCAAGCTGCTGTGCATATCACTTGCCCTCCTTGTGTGCGCCGCGCGGAATGACGCGGTAGTTGATGAAGAACTCACTGCCGAGGATGAAGAACAGAATGATGCCGGTGATGATGTCGGCGGCGTACTCGTTCAGCGAGTACGCAGACGCGATCTCCGACGCACCGCGCTCGAGGAAAACCAGCAGGAACGAGATGAGCGCCATATAGAACGTGTTGAACTTGGCCAGCCATGCGACAATAATGGCCGTGAAGCCGCGCCCGTTGGCGGACGCCGTGGAGATGGTCTGATCCTTGCCGGCCACGATCAGGAAGCCGCACAGGCCGCAGATCGCGCCGGAGATCAGCATCGTGCGCACCGTGACGCGGCGGACATTGATGCCGGCATAGCGGGCTGTGTTCTCGCTCTCGCCGACAACGCTGATCTCATAGCCCTGCTTGGAGAAGCGCAGATAGGCGTACATGACGAAGGTCAGCACGATGACCACAATGATGTTGATGGTGTAGCGCTGGCCCATAATGACGGGGAACCAGCCGGCCTTGGTCTGCTGGTTGTTGACGCCCATCGGCGCTTGTGGGGCGCGGTTTTTGTGATTGGCTTGGCGGCGGAGCAACTCATTGCCGGCCTGTGCATTCTGAAAATTGATTTTTGGTATGCGACATATGTGGTGTACGGAGAGTCGTCGGCATTGGCGAATGCGGCGAATCTTGGCATTATTCCAGTTGGTATTGGCGTTGCCGTTTTCGCGGTGCTGTGGGTGGGATTGTTGGTGACGATTAAAAAAGAGTCGCCGTTGAATGTGCTGACGCGCAGTTGGGCGTCGTTTATCTTATTTTTTGTGATTGAGACGATTGCTTTGCTTGTTGTGATGTTTGGCGGCCTGCTGACGTTGGTCTGATTCGTGGTGTCTGGTGCTCCTGTATAATTGACCCTTGGCGTATTTCGCCCGCGGATAGAGAGCGCGCCGGCATCGGGCCGGTAGCACCGCGCAGCAATATAAGGAGGATGCCGTGGCACTGACGGCTGAAGAAAAGCAGGAAATCATCGCTAAGTACGCGACCCATGAAGGTGACACCGGCTCTCCGGAGGTCCAGGTGGCTCTGCTGTCCAAGCGTATCGCCGACCTGACCGAGCACCTCAAGGAGCACAAGCACGACCACCACTCCCGTCGTGGTATGCAGCTGATGATCGGTGACCGTCGTCGCCTGCTTGACTACCTCAAGCGCGTTGACATCGAGCGTTACCGTTCCCTCATCGAGCGTCTGGGTCTGCGTCGATAATTGAAGACTTCCGCCCGAGTACCTAGGATGGTGCTCGGGCGTTTTACATATCGCCAGCCAACGGCAACAACGGCAAGAGGGTTAGAGGATAGGCCAGCAGGTGAGGCCGACAGGAGAACCCGAATGAAGGGGTTGACACGAGGAACGACGGCCATGGGGCCAGTCGAAACAAGGTATGTGACGTCCGCTGAAGAGGACAGTTGCGGTTCAAGCGAGTCGCCAAACCGCAGCACAGTATGTAGGAATAATTAGAAAATTAAAGAAGGAGGAACCCCATGGAGGGTCCCGAAATCAAGGCCGTTGAGGCCGTAATCGACAATGGATCGTTTGGCAAGCGCACGCTGCGCTTCGAGACCGGCCGCCTCGCCCAGCAGGCCGATGGCGCCGTGGCCGCCTACCTCGACGACGATTCCATGATTCTGTCCACCACCACCGCCGGTTCCAGCCCGAAGGAGAACTACGACTTCTTCCCGCTGACCGTCGATGTTGAAGAGAAGATGTACGCTGCCGGCAAGATTCCGGGCTCGTTCTTCCGCCGTGAAGGCCGCCCGAGCTCCGAGGCCATCCTCGCCTGCCGCATCATCGACCGCCCGCTGCGCCCGCTGTTCCCGCACACCCTGCGCAACGAAGTGCAGGTCGTCGAGACCGTGCTCGCCGTGAACCCTGATGACGCTTACGATGTCATCGCCCTGAACGCCGCTTCCGCCTCCACCATGATCTCCGGTCTGCCGTTCGAAGGCCCGGTCTCCGGTGTGCGTCTGGCGCTGATTGATGGCCAGTGGGTTGCCTTCCCGCGTTGGAGCGAGCGTGAGCGCGCCGTGTTCGAGATTGTGGTCGCTGGCCGCGTGATCGAGAACGGTGATGTTGCCATCGCCATGATCGAGGCCGGTGCCGGCAAGAACGCCTGGCACCTCATCTACGACGAGGGTCAGACCAAGCCCGATGAGGAAGTCGTTGCCGGTGGTCTTGAGGCCGCCAAGCCGTTCATCAAGGTGATTTGCGAGGCTCAGGACGAGCTCAAGAAGATCGCCGCCAAGGAGACCAAGGAATTCCAGCTCTTCCCGGAGTACACCGACGAGCTGTACGCCCGCATCGACGAGATCGCCCATCAGGATCTGGACGAGGCGCTCTCCATCGCCGAGAAGCTGCCGCGTCAGGACCGCATCCATGAGATCAAGGAGCACGTGCGCGAGGTGCTCGCGGACGAGTTCACCGATATGGACGATGCCGAGAAGGACAAGGAACTCGGCAACGCCTTCAAGGAACTGCAGCGCCAGATCGTGCGTCGCCGCATCCTGACCGAGGACTACCGCATCGACGGCCGTGGCCTGCGCGACATCCGCACCCTGTCCGCCGAGGTGGACATTGTGCCTCGCGTGCACGGTTCCGCCCTGTTCCAGCGTGGCGAGACCCAGATTCTGGGCGTCACCACGCTGAACATGCTCAAGATGGAGCAGCAGATCGACGCGCTGTCCGGTCCGCAGTCCAAGCGTTACATGCACAACTACGAGATGCCGCCGTACTCCACTGGTGAGACCGGCCGCGTCGGTTCCCCGAAGCGCCGCGAAATCGGCCACGGCGCCCTCGCCGAGAAGGCTCTCGTGCCGGTGCTGCCGAGCCGCGAAGAGTTCCCCTACGCCATCCGACAGGTCTCCGAGGCCATCGGTTCCAACGGTTCCACTTCGATGGGTTCCGTGTGCGCCTCCACGCTGAGCCTTTTGGCTGCCGGCGTGCCGCTGAAGGCTCCGGTTGCCGGCATCGCCATGGGCCTCGTGTCCGGCGACGTTGATGGCAAGCACATCTTCAAGACCCTCACCGATATTCTGGGTGCCGAGGATGCCTTCGGCGACATGGACTTCAAGGTGGCCGGTACTTCCGAGTTCATCACCGCCCTGCAGCTCGACACCAAGCTCGACGGCATTCCGGCTGACATTCTGGCCTCTGCTCTGCAGCAGGCCAAGGAAGCCCGCGCCACGATTCTCGAGGTCATCAACGAGTGCATCGACGGCCCGGCCGAGATGAGCGAGTTCGCTCCGCGCATCATCACCACCTCCGTCCCGGTTGAGAAGATTGGCGAAGTCATCGGCCCGAAGGGCAAGATGATCAACCAGATTCAGGAAGACACCGGCGCTGAAATTGCCATCGAGGATGACGGTACCGTCTTCATCTCCTCCGAGGGTGGCGAGGCTGCTGAGAAGGCCAAGGCCATCATCGACCAGATTGCCAACCCGCACGTGCCCGAGGCCGGCGAAACCTACAACGGCAAGGTCGTCAAGACCACGTCGTTCGGCGCTTTCGTGAACCTCACCCCCGGCACCGACGGCCTGCTGCACATCTCCCAGATCCGCAACCTGGCCAACGGCGAGCGTATTGACGCTGTCGAAGACGTGCTCAAGGAAGGCGACACCGTTGAGGTGATCGTTCAGGGTGTCGATGATCGCGGCAAGATCTCCCTGGCCATTCCTGGTTTCGAGGATCAGGAGAACAACGCCCGCCCGAGCCGTGGCGAGCGCGATGACCGCCGTGGCGGCCGTGGCCGTGGTGACCGTGACGATCGCCGTGGCGGCCGTGGCCGTCGCTCCGAGCGCGATGACCGTGACTTCGACGATCGTGACGACCGTCCGCGTCGCCGTCGCTCCGATGACCGTGACTTCGATCGCGATGATCGCGATGATGATCGTCCGCGTCGCCGTCGTTCTGCCGACCGTGACTTCGACGATCGCGATGACCGTGATGCTCGCGACTCCCGTGACGATGATCGTCCGCGTCGCCGTCGCTCTTCCGATCGCGATGACCGTGGCGATCGTGATGACCGCCGTGGCGGTTCCCGTGGCCGTGGCCGTGGCTCGGACCGTAACCCGCGCTACGCCACCGACGACAACTACGACGACTACCGCGCCGACCGCGAAGAGCGTACTGAGCGCCCGCGTCGCCGCGTCCGTCGCGACTTTGATCCGTTCGAGGACTAAATCCCTCTCACGGATCGGTCGCGGCATAGCCGCTCCCCTCGCCTACAAACAGCCCACCGGGCTGTTTGCTTAACGGCTCAGCCCGCTGGAGGCACTTACCACTTACGCTATTGAGCCAGCAACCGGCGACCATAATCGAGCACAATGCCGTCCAGCAGACCGTGTTCGCTGGCAACGAACGAATCGATGGCTTCACCATGATCGGCCTTGGCGGCTTCGCTGACACGCGCCAGCACACGGCTCCAGACCACAGCGCCGCCGCCGACCACATCGATACGGCCGGGGTGGATGGTCTTGTATTCGCGGCGCTCGACGCGCGTCATCCTAAGGAACTTGTCGTCCACGGCATAGGCGTCTTCAAGGCTCAACCGATGCCCGTCGACCACGGTGTGATCGTATTCCTTCAATCCCATGGCCAAGGCGGTCATCGTGGTCACCGTGCCGGACACGCCGATGATGGTACGGGCCTTGCCTGCGTCCACGGTGCGGAAGGCCTCATCGATATGTTCATCGACGTCCGCAACGGCCTCATCGATCTGTGTCTGGGTCGGCGGATCATTGGTCAGATGACGTTCGGTCATGCGCACGGAACCGATGTTCATGGAAAACGCGCCCTGAACCTGGGTAGTGGGCGCACTGACGCCGTCGCCACCGATGACCAGCTCGGTGGACCCGCCGCCGAGATCAACCACCAGATAGGGGGCGGGCAGATCGTCGCGATTGACCACGGAAGTGGCACCAAGGAAGCTCAGGTCGGCTTCTTCGGTGCCGGGAATGACTTCGGGGCGCACGCCGAGGATACGTTCGATCCCATCCTCGAACTCCTCACGGTTTTCCGCGTCACGAGTTGCAGAGGTGGCAACGAAACGCAGGCCGTCGATGGGATGTTCGGCAATCACACCGGCGAATTCCCGAGCGGCCACATAGGCGCGTTCCAACGCTTCGTCGGCAAAACGATGGGTCTTGTCCACATCCTGGCCGAGACGGATCACACGCAGGATGCGCGGCACCACCTCATGCATGCCATCGGCATCGACACGTGCGATTTTCAGTCGAATGGAGTTCGTGCCGCAATCAATGCCGGCGACGGTTACGGATTCCTTGCTCATTGCCTTCTCCTCGTATCCCTTAGTGCGTATGAATGGACTGTTCGCGCTGGCTCATCTGTTGATCAATCGTCCAGCGCGCAGCGGCAGACGGTCGGATCGAATTCGTCTTTGACGCGTTCCAGTACCAAATCGCCAATGGGGTTGACGCCCGGCCCCATAACCAAGGACTGGGCCAGCAGGGCATGCAGGCACTTGACGCGCACCGGCATGCCGCCGGCCGAAGTGCCTTCAATATGCTCCTCACTGTCGCCAAGACGTCCTGCCAGTTCGTGGCGGAATGCCAGATACAGGTTATGGGCCTGCTCATATGCGGCCTTGAGCTCCTCGTCCAAGGCCAACATGTCGTTGTATTGCTGCATCACGCCGGCGGCCTCGACATGGGAGGCGGCCTTGACGGCTTCCGGACCGGTCAGATAGCACGTGGTGGGGAAAGGGATTCCGCCGGGCAACACCGGACGGGTGATTACGGCAAGTGGCCTACCGCAGACGCATCGCGCCCCCACGGCGACCATGCCGCGCGGGTATCGGCCGAGCTGACGCTGCACCAGGTCGATGTCATGATCGTTGGCGGGCTCGGCAAGCACGGTATCGACAAGGGCCTTGGCCTTGGCGGCGATATCGATGGTCACTGTTGGGTTCCCTCCCCTGTGTTCTGTTGGGTGTTCTGATCGGATTGGGTGTTCTGGTCTGACTTATCGGACCGCTTGGATGAGTCGTTGGATGACGAGTCAGAGGAACCGGAAATATCGGATTTGCCGGACTCGCTATCGGTCACAGGCTCATCGGCCTTTTTGAGCGAGTAAGACAGTTCGCTGTACCATGGCAGGACTTTTTTGTTGCTGCTACTGGAATCTTCCGTTTTCTGGGATTCGCTATCGGAGCCGGTCACGGCTTCGGGATGAAGCACACGCACGGCCTGTTCGCCGGGGAATACGAAGCCGAGGCGTTCACGGGCCTGGGCGGTGATGTAGGCCTTGTCATCCCAACGCTTGATGTCGTTTTCCAACTCCTGCTTTTGGGCAATCAGCGAAGCCTCCTCACGCTTGAGACCATTGAGTTCGGCCAGGTTCAGGGCATAGGTGTGGAAGGTGGAGACCAGCTGGATGGTGCCAAGGGCGATAATGAACAGGGAGACGAAGAACGCTATAGGCCCCGCCGACCCTTTTTTCCTAACTCGTGCTTTGCCGGTTTTGCCGGTACGGGACGACTTGCTCATGTCACACAAAAATACCCGCCGCATTCGACTTGACGAATACGACGGGTATCGAGCTTCAGTGGAAACTCACGCCTTTACGGGCGTTTCAGCTCACTTGGCCAGGTACTTCTTGCAGGCCTTGAAGGCGCTGTAGCCGGCGTACTGAGCGGTGGAGCCGAGCTCCTCCTCGATCTCGAGCAGGCGGTTGTACTTGGCAACGCGCTCGCCACGGGCCGGGGCACCGGTCTTGATCTGGCGGGTGTTCTTAGCAACAGCCAGGTCGGAGATGGTGGTGTCCGGGGTCTCGCCGGAGCGGTGGGAAACCATGGAGGTGTAGCCGTTGGCGGTGGCCAGCTCGATGGCGTCGAGGGTCTCAGTGACGGAACCGATCTGGTTCAGCTTGACCAGCAGGGAGTTGGCGGCGCCGAGGTCGATGGCCTTCTGCAGACGAGCCGGGTTGGTGACCAGCAGGTCGTCGCCGACGAACTGCAGACGATCGCCGAGGCGAGCGGTGATGGCAGCCCAGTCTTCCCAGCCTTCCTCGTTGAACGGGTCCTCGATGGAGACGATCGGGTACTCGTTGATGAGGTTCTCGTAGTAGTCGAGCATGTAGGCGGAGTCACGCTCTTCACCGTCGAAGCGGTACTTGCCGGTCTCCTTGTTGTAGAACTCGGAGGAGGCGACATCCAGGCAGATGCCGATCTGCTTGCCAGGCTCGTAGCCGGCGGCGGAGATGGCGTCCATGATGTACTTGAGGGAGTCCTCGTTGGACTTCATCTTCGGGGCGAAGCCGCCCTCGTCGCCGAGGCCGGTGTTCAGGCCTTCCTTCTTCAGGACGTTCTTCAGGGTGTGGTAGACCTCAACGCCAGCGCGCAGAGCCTCGGAGTAGGTGTCGAAGCCGTACGGGGAGATCATGTACTCCTGAATGTCGGTGGCGAAGTCAGCGTGAGCGCCACCGTTCATGATGTTCATGTTCGGGACCGGCAGGATGTGGCCGTTGGTGCCGCCGATGTAGCGGTACAGCGGCAGGCCGGCGGACTCGGCGGAAGCGTACAGAGCAGCCAGGGAGACGCCCAGGATGGCGTTGGCGCCCAGCTTGCCCTTGTTCGGGGTGCCGTCGAGCTCGATCATCAGGTCGTCCAGAGCGCGCTGGTCAGCAGCGTCCATGCCGATGACCTTCGGAGCGATGACCTCGTTCACGGCCTTGACCGCGTTAAGAACACCCTTGCCGCCGTAGACGGACTTGTCGCCATCGCGACGCTCCCAAGCCTCGGCCTCACCGGTGGAGGCGCCGGACGGGACCAGGCCCAGGCCCTGGGCGCCGTCTTCGGTGTCCAGAACGACCTGAACGGTCGGGTTGCCGCGGGAATCGAGAATCTGACGCGCGTACACGCTTTCAATTACTGCCACAACTACTCCTTAAAACGGTTGTGTATCTTGAATGACATTCTTAAGAGTAGTGCGATTTGTGGACGTTGTGAACAACACGCCCAAAATTTAGCGTTAGCGCTCACAATGCCAGTGTGCCGCCTGATTGCAAGGCAGTACGGACGAAATCGCTCAGTCAACGTCCTTGCCATTGAGGTAGCCGATCTCACTGTCGGACAATTTCAGTTCGCTGGCTTTGAACGAGTCCTGAATCTCCTGCGGGTTTCTGGCCGAGGGAATCGTGAACAGATATTGGTATTGCGCAAGTTCCCACGCGAGCGTGACGCGCTGGTAGGAGCAGTCGTGAATCTTGGCGACTTCGCGGAACCGGTCGAACAGATGCTCGTTGAACGGGTCGAGGAATCCGCCGAGTGGCGACCAGCAGACAAAAGCCAAACCGAGCTTTTCGCAGGTTTCCAACGTGTGTTCAGGGTCGCGGTGGACCGGGGAGAACTGGTTCTGGACGGCCACGAGACGATCGCCCAAAATATTGCGGGCGGTTTCGATGTCCGCGTTGTCGATTCTGGAGATGCCGACAGCTTTGGCCACACCTTCGTCCACGAGCTGCTTGAGTGCGCCCATCTGGTCTTCGTACGGCACCTGCGGATCATTGCAGTGCGAGTAGAGCAAATCGAGCGTGTCGACACCGAGGCGGCTGGCGGATTCCTTGGCATTGGCGATCATGGTTTCGGGTC
>OOIG01003221.1_pt1 | contig 10186 bp, 11 predicted proteins | sample 1692091 | NCBI WGS metagenome assembly OOIG01 (sample SAMN06348188, study PRJEB24527) | human gut metagenome | biome: human gut; feature: ankylosing spondylitis patient; material: feces | host: Homo sapiens | place: China | collected 2015-10
ACCATAAAGTCACTGCTATTTTAATTTTGTTTCAACTTGCTATTGCAATTTGCGAACGGAAAAATTCTTGTTTTCCACATGAACAATTCTGTCGCACGCTTTAAGGCTTGTGTTTCGGTGAGTTATAAAAAGTATGGTCTTATCGGTCATACTTTTTATATTTGTAAGCACCCGCGTTTCGGTTTCTTCGTCCAGTGCGCTTGTAGCCTCGTCAAGCAGAATAACAGGCGTATCTGTAAGCAATGCGCGGGCTATTGATATACGCTGAATCTGCCCTTCGGAAAGCCCCGCTCCCCTTTCGGCAAGTCGGGTTTCAAAGCCCTCGGGCAGTGATACTATATAATCGTAAATTTCAGCAGCGCGCGCCGCCTTTTCAATCTGCTCGTCGGTAATAGCGGGGTCGCACATTGTTATATTATCCCGCACCGTACCCGAAAGCACCATATTCCCCTGCGGAACGTAAGCGAACAGCCCGCGGAGTGACGCGTCAAGCGGGATATTGCCGTTTACGGTAATACTGCCCGACTGCGGCTCGTAAAGCCCCAGCATCAGCTTAAAAAGCGTGCTTTTGCCGCTGCCCGATTCGCCTGTAATAGCGGTTATATGCCCGCGCTCGGCAGAAAAGCTGCAATCGTTTAAAATAACCTCGCCGCCGTAGCCAAAGCAAAGATTATTAACTTCAATTGAGCGAAAATCGCTCTTTATCCTTTCAAGCTCGGCTTTTTTGGCGGGTAAGGGCTCGTCCTCATTGCTTTCAAGCTCCATAAGCCGCTCGGCGGACGCCAAAGCCGAATAATACTGCGGCAGTATGCCTGAAACGTTTTGAAGCGGTGCGCGCAGCTGAGAAATAAGCTGCAAAAACGCCATAAGCGTGCCGTATGTAATAGTACCCGCAGATAAACCGCCCGCACCCCATAAAAGCACGGCGTAATACCCCACTGTAAAAAATGTATACAGGCTGATATTCGCTATTACCGATATGCTTGTCCGCTTAATTTTAAGACGGAAGTTTTTATCCATATAGCTGTCAAGCTTGTTTATAAACGGAACCTCGCTTATAAAGGTTTTAATTACCACAATATTTTCAAAGCATTCCTGCATAAAGGCGCGCGTTTTGCCCTCGGTTTTCTGGCACTCCTTATGCATATATTTATACTTTTTGTTTATCGCCCTGCCTATTGCCGGAACGGTAACGCCACAAAACAGCACCGCTCCCGCTATATACGGGTTCATAACAAGCATTGTACCTATGCCCGCAATTATCTTGGTAGCCATTGATATTATATTCGGTATTATGTTAACCGAGCTTGTAACCACCGTATCAATATCCGAAGTAAAGCGGTTCAGTATATCCCCCGAGTGATAAGCGCTTATATCAGAATATTTTTTACGGCAAAGCACGCCGAAAAGATGATTTCTGAAAGCTATGGTCTGCTTACCGTTTGAATAGGCGTTTAAAAGTGACTGCGCCGCGCTCAGCAAAATTTGAAAGGCTATCACCGCAAAAAGCAATATGCCGTTTTTCAAAAGACTGCCGGGTGTCTCGTTTGTAGCAACATCAAGCACTCTTTTGGTTATTAGCGCAAGCGCAACAAAACTGAGCGCCGAAAGCGCCGAAATAACCGACACGGCGGCGGTAAGCAGAATATACCGCTTTATGCGCCTGTATACCCACTTTAGTGTTTGGCTGTTATTTTCTTTATTTTTCATTTCAGTCTTCTATTACACCGTTTTCTTTCATTGTTCTTAAAAACACGTCAATATCGCCGAGCGCAAGCACGGTGGATATTTCAAAATTATCAAGCAGTGCGTTCAGCATATCCTTTTTTGTGGGATCACCGTTTTCAAGCATATGCCATAAAAACATTGCCGTTTCGGTTAAAACAATGGTATTTTCCAGCTTGTCAGAGCCGTCCTTTTCATAAACAACGGTGTTCTGACCGTGCATATTTACTACCTTATAGCCATCCTTAATTCGCATAGAGATTCCTCACTTGTTAATAAAAGGTAAATTTATTATATAACAAAACAAAATATATTGCAAGTACAATACGTTTTGGTGTATAATGTATTATATTAAAAGTTACGGGGAGATATAACAATGGATACTTTTTTTGAACAGATAATTGCGGTGAAGAAAAACGGAAAAGCCCTTGCCGCAATAATAGGCATTTGGCTTGCGGCTTTTCTTGTTTGCTTTGTGCTCATAATGTTTATGGGTGTTTTGGGTACGTTTTCGCTGCTGCTTGCCGCAGGCGCGCTTTTCGGCGCGTACAAGCTGTCGGTGCGCTTTAACGTTGAGTATGAGTATATTGTAACCAACGGAACTATGGATATTGATAAAATAATAAATAAAAGCTCAAGAAAGCGCATACTTTCCTTTGAGCTTGCCACTGTTTCGCGCATTGAAAAGTTTAACCCCGCGCAAATTTCAAGCGTAAACGCAAAGGAACTTTTCATTACCTGCAACGCGGACGACCCCGCCGCTTACCTTATGGTATCGTCTACCGAGGGCAAGGGTACAAGCTACTTAGTCTTTGCTCCCGATGAGCGCGTGCGCTCGGCAATAGTTAAATTTGTGCCGAAATTTATTTCAAACAGTGCTTTTAAATAAACGGGGTGCCGCTATGCGTGTATTAACTGAGGGCTTGATAAGGGTCTCGGAGGAAGATGCCGTAAACAGCGGCGCTTTCTCTTTTCGTGAGCTTATGTACCGCGCGGGAAAATCGGCGGCTGATATTATTATGCGGCGATTCTCCGTTTGCGGTAAAAAGGTTGCCGTTCTGTGCGGAAAGGGCAACAACGGCGGCGACGGCTTTGTAATAGCCGATATTTTAAGCCAAAACGGTGCTGATGTTACCGTTATAACGCCTATGGGCTTACCCGCAACCGAAAACGCGAAATATTATTATGACCGCCTTAACGCGGCTGTTTTCGGTAACGAAACCGATATTGAAAAATCCGACCTTATAATAGACGCGCTTTTCGGCATAGGGCTTAACCGCGCGCCGAGTGAGACGATGGAAAAAATCATAAATATTGCAAATGCCGCCCCCTGCCCCCGTGTTTCGGTGGATATTCCGAGCGGGGTTATGACCGACAACGGCATTGTACCCGGGGAAGCGATATATGCCGATTTAACCGTTACGTTTATAGCCTTAAAGCCCTGCTTTTTGCTGCCGCCCGGCTCTGATTACTGCGGCGAGGTGACTGTTGCGGATATAGGCGTTACGCCGAGCGTGTATGAGTACGAAACAATAGAAAAGCCGAGCTTTGAAAAGCGCAGGCATAATTCCCACAAGGGCACCTTCGGCACCGCGCTCACTTTTTGCGGCAGCTACGGCTTTGCGGGCGCCGCCGTGCTTGCGGCAAAGGGGGTACTGCGCAGCGGTGTTGGCATTTTAAAGGCTGTTTTATGCGAAAGTATTTATGTTCCTTTCACCGTTTCCGTTCCCGAGGCGGTGTGCGTGCCTGTAAAACCCAATGCGGCGGGCAGGTTTAACCCCGATAATATTGATATTCCCGCACTGCTGAGCGGCTGCAATGCCGTGCTTATAGGCTGCGGAATGGGCAATGACGAAGATACCAAGAGGCTTACAAGTGAGATAATTCTCAATACAAACGTACCGACGGTTATTGACGCCGACGGAATAAATACCGTAGCCTGCTGCATAGATATTATTAAGAAATGCAAAGCTCCCGTTATTCTTACCCCGCACCCCGGCGAAATGGCAAGGCTGTGCGGCGTGACCGCGCGTGAAATTGAAAGCGACCGTGTGAAATACGCCCGCGATTTTGCAAAAAAATACGGCTGTATTTTGGTTTTAAAGGGTGCAAATACCGTTGTTGCCGCACCTGACGGCGAAATAACCTTTAACACCACGGGCAACCCCGGCATGTCAACAGGCGGCAGCGGCGACGTGCTTGCAGGAATTACCGTTTCCCTGCTGGCACAGGGGCTTGAACCGCTCGCAGCTTCAAAGGCGGCGGTTTATCTTCACGGTGAGGCGGGCGATAAGGCGGCAAAAAAGCGCGGCGAGCGCGCAATGCTGCCCACGGATTTAACAGAGGAGCTGTAAAGAAAGGGCGCTCGGCTTGAAAAAAACATCTCTGTTATTATTTATTTTTATGTTTTCCCTGTTTCTTTCGGGGTGTCGGCAGAAATGCAGCGTCACCCCTTTAGTGCGGGGAATTTCTTTTTCCTGCACGGTTAAATATTATAATGAATGTTACGATGGTGAGGCATCGGTTGCCGAAAACGGCGATACAGATATTAAAATAACCTCACCCGAGGGGCTTTCGGGGCTTATTCTGCACTTTAAGGGCGACGACGCCACCGCTGAATATTCGGGGTTTAATTATAAATACAATATTTCCGAAATGCCTGAGGGTATGGCTTTTACATATCTTTACGAAATGCTGCGAGCCGCCGAAAAGGGCGAGGTAAGCCTTGAGGACGACAAATACTTTACCGAAAGCAAAAAAGGCAGCCGCATATGCCGCCTGTACTTAGGCGCCACCGGACTGCCGATTTCGGCGGAGGACGCATCAAACGGATTCTCCGCCGAGTTTAAAAATGTTACAGTTATGGGAAAATAGTCAGCTTATCCAATCAGCAATATCACTGTCTGACGCGTAGGAGGAAAACCTCTTGCCGTCCTTCCGGTCGCCGTTTTGGGCGCAATAACAGCAGCCGAGACACGGCGCAACCCTTTTCTCCGCTACCCTTATCTTTTCAACCCCGCTGCCGCGGTCAAGCGCTTTGTAGCCGCCGTTCATGGGCAGTACCAAATCGGCTATTTTTCCCGCGTCTGCTTCAGTTACACCAAACTCGCCCGTGTGCAGTACAATCCCCTCGCTTATATAGTCGCTTGTGTTATCGTCCTCGTCCGAGAAATACTGCTCGCAAATATGATTGAATAGTAAGCCGCGGCGATTCGGGTGTGAACGACTTTATCCGCAACGATTTAGAGAAAAACCACCCGCAGATTCATATTGAGGACACGTCGCAATTTTATGATTTGTCGGTTTTCAACCGCTGTGCCGATTCGGGTAATGTGCTGCTTACTATTGAGTGTTGGCGCGATGTTCACCCGGGGCTGGTTTCCATTCCCGTTAATTGGGATTACAGTATTCCCTACGGTCTGCTGTATAGCATAAACCCAGATAAGGACGTTATAAAATCAGTTGAAAAAGCAAAAAAATTGCAAAATTAAAGTCAGTTTTTCACCAATTGACCTGCCAGCGTCCGCCACAGCTTTTATCGGTTGATTTTTTTACAGTGTTTTCTTTGATTTCGGAGCTTTTCTGTTTTTCTTTGAGTAATCGGTCAAATTCGGCGGTATCAAACGGCAGGGGCACCCTTTTATTGCCCGTCCATTCGGATAAATACGCCGCGTTGGATATTGTAAGCTCGTTTATTCCGTCGTATCCCGGCGATAAAAGCTCTTCGCCGTAAAGTATAGCGCCCGCAAAATTTTTAAGTATGCCCGCATGCGCTTCTTCCCTTTCGGCGGTAAACTCACTGTATTCCGTTTCGGGAGTTACAAAGCCTTCGACTGAATTTTTGCAAATATCGCGCTCGTCCTCTTTTAATTTCCACAGCTTTAAAAGCCCGTTTTCAAGCACAATTTTGCCGCGCGTACCGGTTATCTCAAGCCTGTTTGTTCCGGGACAGTCGCCTGTCGAGGTAATAAATACGCCAGTTGCGCCGTTTTCATACTCGGTATATATTGTCGCCTCGTCCTCAACCTCTATATTATGGAACTTACCCACATTGCAAAATGCGGTAACGGCAGAGGGTTTTCCGCAAATCCACTGCCAAATATCAAGGTTATGCGGTGCCTGATTTAAAAGCACACCGCCGCCTTTGCCGCCGAATACGCCGGTATTTTGGTAAGCGGGCGGTATGCGTTCATTGAGGAAATATTAAGCACCGAGCAGCCCTTTCTGCCTATCATATCCGCCATAAATACCTGACTCGGCAAAAGCACGCCCTTAATATTAAGGTCAAACACAAAGTCAAAGCCTTTTTCGTCAATGTTGAAGAATGTTAAGAAATCGCTTGCCTGCTCGTCGCCCTTTTCGTATTCCTCGTGCGCCGTGGTGCATTTCGGGTTATTTCCGCCCGCGCCGTTTATAAGTATATCGCATTTTCCGAGGTCTTTGAGCACCTTGCCGTGTACTTCCTCTATATTTGCCTTATCAAGCACGTTGCACTTATAGGCTTTGGCTACTCCGCCCGCCGCGGTAATTTTGTCGGCTACCCTTTTTGCCGCCTCTTCGTTTAAATCAAGCAGCGCCACCTTATTGCCCTTTCCTGCCAAAAACTCGGCAAAGCCCGAGCACAACACGCCGCCCGCGCCTGTTATTACAATTACCTTTTCCATTATTTTTTCTCCTTTTCTGCGGCCTCAAAAAGTCCGTTTATATATGCAGCGCCGAGCGCCCTGTCAAAAAGCCCGTAGCCGGGTTTTCCGCTCTCTCCCCATATCATTCTGCCGTGGTCGGGGCGAACGTATCCGTCAAAGCCCGTATCTACCAGCGCCTTTACTGTTTCGTACATATCAAGACTGCCGTCTTTCGATAAATGCCCTCGTTCTTCAAAGCTGCCGTCCTCTAACAGCTTTACCTGGCGGATATGCATAAATGCAATCCTGCCCATTTTGCTGTATTTGCGAACCATTTTCGGAATATCGTTAAACGCCGCACAGCCGAGACTGCCCGTACAGAAGCAAAGGCTGTTTGCGGGGCTGTCAACTATATTTAACATTCGGTCGATATTCCGCTCGTTCGTTATAATTCTCGGAATACCGAAGATAGGGTACGGCGGATCGTCCGGGTGTATCGCCATGGTAACTCCGCAGTCTTCCGCCACGGGAATTATCTTTTTAAGGAATTTTTCAAGGTTGTGCCACAGCCCCTCCTCACCTAAAGCGGAGTAGGCTTTTATTAAATCGCGCACCTCTGCCTGAATGTAGCTTGCGTCCCAGCCGGGCAGGTGTATATCGTCTTTAAGCGGGTCAAGGCTTTTAAGCTGATCCATATACATGACAAGGCTTGTTGAGCCGTCTGCCGCCTCTTTGTCAAGCTGGGTCCTTGTCCAGTCGAACACCGGCATGAAATTATATGTAATGCACTTTACGCCGTATTTCGCGCAGCGGCGAATGTTCTCGCAGTAAACCTCGGTATATTCGTCCGCCTTTTCGGTGCCGAGCTTTATTTCCTCGGGCACGGGCACAGACTCTACAATATCGAATATAAGCCCGTTTTCCTCTGCCTGCTCCTTTAATTTTTTAAGGCTTTCTTCGGGCCACACCTTGCCCGGCTTTACATCGTAAACCGCAGTTACTACCGAGCGCATATTCGGTATCTGCCTTATATATTTAAGCGGTATCGGGTCGGTTTCCCCGTACCACCTGAAGGACATTTTCATTGCGCTGTCAGCTCCTTTATATTGTAATAACTGATTTTTTCGGCAAGCCTTACGGCGCTTTCCTTATCATATTCTCCGCCGTTTACCCACTCGCCCAAAATATCCGCCGCAATTCTGCGGAAATAATCGTGCCGCGCGTAGGATAGAAAGCTGCGCGAATCGGTAAGCATACCGAGGAACGAGCCGAGCGACGAATTTTCGGCTGTAATTTCCATTTCCTCGCGTATGCCGCGCTTGTGGTCGCAGAACCACCAAGCCGCGCCGCAGCGCACGTTCGGGAACGCCCCCGCAATAGATGCTATCTGCGCCGCGTTTGCGGAATTAAGGGTATAAATAACCGTTTGCGGCATACCGCTGTTTTTATTTATCGCGTCAAGCATATGTATAAGCGCCGTGCCGCTTATTTCGTCTCCCACGCAGTCTACGCCGCAATCCGCGCCCAAGGCGGCGAACAAATTGCTGTTTGCGTTGCGGTAAACGGCTAAGTGCATTTGCATAACAAGGTTTCGCTTTTTATATTCCGCCGCCAAGAAAAGGTACATATTACCTATAAACCCTAAATATTCGGCATCGGAAATTTCTGCGCCCGCAAGCGCCTTCTTAAATGTATCGTCTGCCGAAGACTCATCTGCAATTCTGTCGGGGAAATACGGAATACCCACGTCGGTAAAACGGCAGCCGTTAAGGCAGAAGAAATCAAGCCTTTTAATAACCGCGGCTTTAAGGCTTTCAAGGTTTGATATTTCCGTGCCCGATACCTCGGCTAATTTTTTTATGTAATGGGGGTAGCCTGTGCTCCGTACAAGCAGCAGATTATCCGTTCTGAACGAGGGCAAAACCCTTGTTTTAAAGCTTTTGTCTTCCTTTATTTTTTTATGGTATTCAAGCGTATCAATAATATCGTCGGTGGTGCAAAGGGTTTCTACTTTCGATTGCTCTATGAGCTTTCTCGGTGACAGTCGATTTTCAGCAATAAAGGCGTTTGCCTCGTCATATATTTCGGCGGCGTTATCGCTTTTAAGCGGCTTATCTATGCCGAAAAACATTGATAATTCCATATGCGACCAATGGTAAAGCGGATTCCCCGCGGCAAGCTCCAACGCGGCGGCGTATTTAATAAATTTTTCGCGCCAATCGGTGTTGCCTGTAATGTACCTTTCGTCTATGCCCGCCGTTCGCATAAGCCGCCATTTGTAATGGTCGCCGCCAAGCCACATTTCGCCGATATTGTTGAAAGGCTTATCCTCATAAATCTCTTTCGGAGATAGGTGGCAGTGGTAATCAACAATAGGCAAGTCCTTTATTTTAAAATATATATCCTGCGCATCTGCGGTTTTGAGTAAATAGTTATCAGTCATATATTCTCACCCGCGTTAATTATATATCGTAAATCACAACAATTAAATTGTTGATATTATTGTTTTATATTGCAAATATTGTTTGTATATGATAATATATACACGGTGATAATATGTCAGATTTTTTTCTGTATTGGGATAACGATATCGATATGGGCTATCGGAGGGATGAAACCCCCGTTCCGGAGCATTTCAAGGCACATACCCACGAAACCTATGAGCTTTATTGCTTTTTGGGCGGCAAGGGCATTTACCGTGTTGAAGGTACGCCCTACCCGCTTAAAGCGGGCGATATTTTAATTATGCGCCCCGCCGAATCGCACTATATTGATATAAGCCCCGATAAGCCTTACACTCGCTTTTCGGTAAACTTTAAAGCCGAGCTTTTTAAAAGCATAGACCCGAAAGGGCGCTTGTTATCGCCGTTTATAAATCGAAAATTGGGTACATTCAACCTGTACCGAGCCGAAAATTTCAAAACCGACTCCTATAAACTGTTTATAGATAATATGACAGAAAATTCCCCCGACAGACGCGTGCAGATAATCACAAATCTTTTGCCGCTTTTAAACGAAATTTCTGCCGCATTTGAAACAATGTCCGAAATTCAGATAGACCAAACGCTTGACAGCAGAATTATAAACTACATAAACCGCCATATTTCCGATGATTTAAGTCTGGACATTATTTGCGAAAGGTATTATATAAGCAAATCGCACCTTTGCCATATATTTAAAAAAGCCACGGCAATGACCGTGGGTGAATATATTACAGCAAAAAGGCTTGTTATGGCAAAGCAGCTTATACTTTCGGGGATATCCCCAACAAGGGCATATTCTGAGTGCGGCTTCCGCGATTATTCGGTATTCTACCGTGCCTTTAAAAAGAAATACGGGGTATCGCCCCGACAAATGTAAGGTGTGATTTTTATATCTCAGCCTTGTTGCATAATTATTACATAAAAAATCGGCAAGAATCTAAGGATTCTTGCCGATTTTGGTGAAGACAAGTGGACTTGAACCACCGACCCCCTGCATGTCAAGCAGGTACTCTAACCAACTGAGCTATGCCTTCATTAAGATAAAAAATGGTCGAGGTGACAGGACTTGAACCTGCGGCCTCTGCGTCCCGAACGCAGCGCTCTACCAAACTGAGCCACACCTCGATAAATAATAAAAGCAAATATTTAATTGTAGTTTTTTATAACATCTATCGCGCTGCTACTCCGCTTACACTTGCGGTGCCCAAATTTTTTTACTCCTTGGAGCGGAAAAAAATTTGACCGCTGCGACTTTTCACACTCGCTTTTTCTTCCACAGGAAGTGCTCGTGTTCAAAGCTACCAAACTGAGCCACACCTCGATAAATAATAAAAGCAAATATTTAATTGTAGT
>OOIG01003228.1_pt1 | contig 10163 bp, 7 predicted proteins | sample 1692091 | NCBI WGS metagenome assembly OOIG01 (sample SAMN06348188, study PRJEB24527) | human gut metagenome | biome: human gut; feature: ankylosing spondylitis patient; material: feces | host: Homo sapiens | place: China | collected 2015-10
GCTTCGAGTTCGAGGAAATCGACTAAACGAGTTCCGTTGGCCTTGCCGGTCGCCACAGCCGCCCTCGTCGGCTTGTCGGCGAACCGGGTCGCAAAAACCAACAGGTGAGAGGGAGCATGTCGGAAAAACTCTACAAGATCGGCCAAGCCGCCGCCCTGCTCAACCTCAATACTTCCGTGCTGCGTTTCTGGGAAACGGTGTTCCCCCAGCTGACTCCCCGGCGTACGGACTCGGGCCAGCGTTTCTACACCGAAGAGGACATGGCCCTGCTGCGCCGCATCCAGCAGCTGCTGCACCAGAAGGGCATGACCATAGAAGGCGCGCGCCGCATCCTGGACGGCAGCGCCACCCTGGACGAGGTCCTGCCGGAACGCGCCGCCAGCAAGCGCGATCCGGCCCTGATGCTGAAGCTGAAAAACGAGCTGACCGAGCTGCGCCGCGTTCTGGCCGGCCGGTGATCCCCTGTCCTGCCGCTCCGGCAGTACGCCGCGGCGGTCCTGCACGACAGGCAGCGCACCACAGGATGCCGCATGATCCTTTCTCCTTCCCTGCTCTCCGCCGATTTCTCCCGTCTGGCCGACGAGCTCGCCGCCCTTGAGGCCGCGGGCATCTCCTGGCTGCACCTGGACATCATGGACGGGGCCTTCGTGCCCAATATCACCTTTGGCCAGCCCGTCATCAAAAGCCTGCGCAAACGCAGCAGCAAACTTTTCTTCGACGTGCACCTCATGATCGAGGAGCCCGCCCGCTATCTGGAATCCTTCCGTGATGCCGGGGCCGACATGCTGGTCATCCATGCCGAGGCCGACCGCCACCCCCAGCGCACCCTCAGCGAGATCCGCCGCCTGGGCATGAAAGCCGGTCTGGCCTTCAACCCCGGTACGGACATCGCCTCCCTGCGCTGGCTGGCCCCCGATCTGGACATGGTGCTGGTCATGAGCGTGAACCCCGGCTTCTCCGGCCAGAAGTTCATCCCCCAGAGCTTCGACAAGATCCGCGCCACCCGTGCCATGCTCAACGCCGCCGGTGCCGGGGACGTGCTCATCCAGGTGGACGGCGGAGCCTGCCCCGAGAACACCGCACAGCTGGTGGCCGCCGGTGCCGACGTGCTGGTCTCGGGCTCGGCCTTCTTCGGCCATCCGCCCTATGACCAGTGCCATCAGAAATTCCAGGCCGCCGCCCAGGCTGCGGCCGATAATGCCCACAATGCCCGTTGCGCTGCGGCCGCCCTGTGGCAGCCCGGCCGCGCCCTGAAAAAATAACTCAACAAAGGACCGCATCATGCCTACCCGCAGACAGTGTGCCAACGCCATCCGCGCCCTTGCCATCGACGCCATCGAGAAGTCCCGTTCCGGTCATCCCGGCGCCCCCCTGGGCATGGCCGACATGGCCGAAGCCCTCTGGCGCCACGGCTTCAAACACAATCCCGCCAATCCCGGCTGGATGGATCGTGACCGCTTCGTGCTGTCCAACGGTCACGCCTCCATGCTGCTCTATGCCGTGCTGCACCTCACCGGCTACGACCTGAGCATGGACGACATCCGCAACTTCCGCCAGCTGGGCTCCCGCACCCCCGGCCATCCCGAATGCGACGTGACCCCCGGCGTGGAAATGACCACCGGTCCCCTGGGTCAGGGCATCTCGTCCGCCGTGGGCATGGCCCTGGCCGAAAAGATGCTGGCCACCCGCTTCAACACCCCCGAGCACACGGTCATCGACCACCACACCTACGTGTTCCTCGGTGACGGCTGCCTCATGGAAGGCGTGTCCCACGAAGCCTGTTCCCTGGCCGGCGTGTGGGGCCTGGGCAAGCTCATCGCCCTGTACGACTCCAACGGCATCTCCATCGACGGCAAGATCGACGGCTGGTTCACCGAAGACGTGGCCGCCCGCTACAAAGCCTACGGCTGGCAGGTCATCGGTCCCGTGGACGGCCATGACGCCGAGGCCCTGGACGCCGCCCTGGCCGAAGCCCGCGCCGACGCCGAGCATCCCAGCCTCATCATCTGCAAGACCCACATCGGTTTCGGTTCCTCCAAGGCCGACTCCGCCTCCTGCCACGGCTCGCCCCTGGGCGTGGACGTGGCCGCCGCCACCTGTGCCGCTCTGGAATGGCATCAGCCCGCTTTCTCCGTGCCGGACGACATCGCCGCCGCCTGGGACGCCCGTGAAGCCGGCAAGAAGGCCGAAGCCGAATGGCAGGCCCGTTTCGACGCCTACCGCGCCGCCTGTCCCGAGCTGGCCGCCGAACTGGAACGCCGCATGAAGGGCGATCTGCCCGCTGACTGGGCCGACATCGCCGCCGCCATGGTCAAGAAGGCCGTGGAAGCCGGTGAGAGCATCGCCACCCGCGTGGCCTCCAAGAAGGCCCTGGAAGAACTGGTGGGCAACCTGCCCGAGATGCTGGGCGGTTCCGCCGACCTGACCGGTTCCGTGGGCACCAAGACCAGCCATTCCGTGAACTTCGATCCCGCCACCTGCACCGGCAACTATCTGGCCTACGGTGTGCGAGAGTTCGGCATGAGCGCCATCATGAACGGTCTGGCCCTGCACGGCGGCTTCATCCCCTACGCCGGCACCTTCATGGTCTTCTCCGATTACGCCAAGAACGCCCTGCGTCTGGCGGCCCTCATGGGCACCCGTGCGGTCTGGGTCTTCACCCACGACTCCATCGGTGTGGGCGAGGACGGCCCCACCCACCAGCCCATCGAACAGGTGCCCGGTCTGCGCCTCATGCCCGGCCTGGATGTCTGGCGTCCCTGCGACACCGTGGAGACCGCCGTTGCCTGGCAGTGCGCCCTGGAGAACGCCCACCGTCCCACCTGCCTCTCGCTCTCGCGCCAGAACCTGCCCTTCGTCAGCCGCGACGAGGCCCAGGTGCAGGCCATCGCCCGCGGCGGCTACGTGCTGCGTGACTGCGACGGCACCCCCGAGCTCATCCTCATGGCCACCGGCTCCGAAGTGGGCATCACCCTTGAGGCCGCCGAGGCCCTGACCGCCGAAGGCCGCAAGGTGCGCGTGGTCTCCATGCCCTGCTGCGAGCGCTTCGACGCCCAGGATGCCGCCTATCGCGAAAGCGTGCTGCCCGCCGCCGTGCGTGCCCGCGTGGCCGTGGAAGCCGCTGCCGCCGACTACTGGCGCAAGTATGTGGGCCTGGACGGTGCCGTGCTCGGCATGACCACCTTCGGTGCCTCCGGCCCGGGCAAGGCCCTGGCCGAACACTTCGGCTTCACCTCCGCCCACCTGGCCGACATGGCCCGCCAGCTGCTGGGCTAAGGGCTGACATGAGCTGTTGCGGAGAGAGGCCTGTGCTTTAGGGCCCCCCCACACGTGTGAAACCAAGGCCCGGGATCGCGGGATGACATATCCCCAGGTCCCGGGCCTTTTTGCGTCCTGCCCAAAGAGGACAAATTCCATGCTGGCGGGCGTGGACGAATCGGGCCGCAGCCATGTCCTGCCGCCAAGAGCGGGACGAACATGATCTTGCTTGCCCCTACCCCCGAGAGATGCCGGGCCGTATCCCCTGACGGGCCCGACATTCCGAGCAAACAGATATCCTCCTGAGGACATCGCACCATGACGCTTTCCCGTCCGGAGGCGGGACAGCGGTTGCCGGATATTCCGCTACCGGCATCCTCTTTGACCTTTGGGGCCGGGCTGGACTTTCCTCTTCGGGGAACATATCTTTTTGACAAACCGGACGCCGTGTCCCGGCCCTTCCCGGTGATCTCTTCCCTGACAAAAAGGAGGCAGACATGCCCATCAGACTGTTGCAGGACATGGAGTGCAGCGGCAAGACCGTTGTCATCCGCCAGGATCTCAACGTGCCCATGAAGGATGGCCGCATCACCAACGACAAACGTATCCGTGCGGCCCTGCCCGGCATCCGCATGGCGCTGGACAAGGGCGCGGGCGTGGTCCTGCTCTCGCATCTGGGCCGTCCCACCGAAGGCGTGGTGGAAGAAAAGTTCTCCCTGGCGCCGGTGGCTGCCCACCTTTCCGGCCTGCTGGGCCGTCCCGTGAAGCTGGCCGCCGACTTCGACGCCGCCAAGGCCGCTCCCGGTGAAGTGGTGCTGCTGGAGAACATCCGCTTCTTCAAGGGCGAAAAGAAGAACGATCCCGAACTGGCCGCCAAACTGGCCGCTCTGGGCGACATCTATGTCATGGACGCCTTCGGGGCCGCCCACCGCGCCCACTCCTCCACCGAAGGGGCCGTGCGCGCCGCCAAGGTGGCCTGCGCCGGGCCGCTCATGGCCGCCGAACTGGACGCCTTCGCCAAGGTGCTGGACGCTCCCGCCCGTCCGCTGATGGCCATTATCGGCGGTTCCAAGGTCTCCACCAAGCTGGGCCTGCTGGACAACCTGCTGGGCAAGGTGGATACCCTCATCGTGGGCGGCGGCATCGCCAACACCTTCCTGGCCGCTGCCGGTTACAGCGTGGGCACCTCCCTGTATGAGCCCGAGCTGGTGGACGATGCCAAGAAGGTCATGGCCAAGGCCAAGGAACTGGGCAAGACCCTGCCCCTGCCCGTGGACGTGGTCACGGCCAAGGAACTGGCCCCCGGCCAGACCGCCACGGTCTGCGACGTGGACAAGGTGCCCGCTGACGAGATGATCCTGGACGTGGGCCCCAAGACCGTGGAACTGTACGCCGGTCTGTTGCAGAAGGCTGCCACCGTGGTCTGGAACGGCCCCGTGGGTGCCTTTGAGACCGATCCCTTCGGCGCGGGCACCAAGGCCCTGGCCGAAGCCCTGGCGGCTTCCCCCGCCTTCGTGGTGGTGGGCGGCGGCGACTCCGTGGCCGCTGTGGAAAGCTACGGCCTGGCCGACAAGATGGGCTACATCTCCACCGGCGGCGGCGCCTCCCTGGAGCTGCTGGAAGGCAAACTGCTGCCCTCCGTGGCCGCCCTGCAGGATCACGGCGAATAACTGACGCTCTTCCCGGAGGGGCCCGTCCCCTCCGGGATTTTTTTGTCTCCGGCCCGGGACTCGGACGCTGACCAGCCCGCGAGTCCGGCGAGTCCGGCCCGCAGAGCGCCACAAGGCTGTTGCCCTGCCGCCCCTCCCCCGGCAAGTTTCCCTGCCCTGGAGTGATTAAGGAAAGCTTTCCCGGCCTTTCCTTTTTCTGCCCCGAACGAGTTTTTTTCGTCTTCCGGCCCCGTCAATGCCTCCGGCACGTTGCGCGGACGGCCCGGCTGGGGTATCATCGCGCTGCGTCCGGCAGGGGGAGCCCCTTTGCCGTACCACCGTCCGCGGGCCCCGGGCCCGCCCCCTCTTTTGTCTTTTATGGAGGAAAATGTGCGGCGTTTTTATCAGGAAAGCTGGCAGGGAATCCCGTTTACGTCATTCTCGCACATTTCTTTTTTCCATCTGGCGGAACCCAAGTTTTACGCCACCTTCTATGAAGAGCTGTTCCGGCGCTTCAAGGACTGGGACGATCTGCCCGCCGTCTGGCGGCAGAACAAGCGCAAGGACGCCCAGTGGCTGGCCGCCCGCCTGCGCGAACAGGCCGCCCTGCGTCCTGAAGGTTCCGGCCCGCTGCGTGTGCTCTCCATCGGCAGCGGCGTAGGCTATATGGAACATTGTCTGGTGGAGGAGATGTCGGCCGACGAGCTGGAGCTGCACGTCAACGAGCCCAGCACCGTCAGCATGCGCTGGCTGCGCCGTCATGTGCCCAACGAGCGCATGTATATCGGCATGCCCCCGGCCTGCCTGCCGCCGGACGTCTTTTATGACGTCATCTATCTTTCGGCCGTGGACTACAGCATCCCCACCCGCGAGCTCCAGCATCTGCTGGGCGAATTGCGGGCACAGCTCGTGCCCGGCGGCCAGCTCATCTGCCTTTCGGCCTCGCTACTGCAGGAAGACAGCTTCATCGGCAGTTTCGTCAACGCCCTCAAGATCGTCATCCGCGGCTTCCTGCACTTCCTGGGCATCCGCCGCCAGCAGTTCTGGGGCTGGCGCCGTACCCGCGACGAATACCGCGAGCTGCTGCGCAAGGCGGATTTCCGTCATCTGGAAGACGGCTGGCTGGAAGACGGTTTCGAGACCTACTGGATACGCGGCTGTTAGCCCGGCCCGAAGATATCCCTGCTAGATGATCCCGGATGCGCCTGCCGCGTCCGGGATATTTTTTTCCCGGCCGGGACCGGGCAAGGCCGAGCGTACGGCAAGATGGGTGCTGAAATCCTCGGGCAGGCACAGGCACAGGGCCCCGGCACGGCCGCCCAGCAGGCTGCGGAAGGCCAGATGCCAGACCGGCTGCTCATCGGGGGTCAAGACGGCCAGACGCGGCAGGGAGGAGCTGTGGCCGCAGCGGGGATGCCAGGACGACGGTTTGCTGGCCAGATCGAAGGCGGCCAGGAAGCGGTCCGCGAACTTGCGGGCCAGCATGGTCTCCAGCGCGGTCAGGGGGCGCCGGTCGGGGCGCTCGAAGCCCCCCGCGCCGAAAAATTCTTCCAGCAGGCTGAAGACGAAGGCCCTGTCCAGCACGAGCAGCGCGGGCTCTTTCAGGCCCTCCAGCTCCACGGCACAGCAACAGGAAGCCTCGCGTATGCTGTCCGCCACGCTGCCGAAAGGACGACGGCGCACGGGCTGCGGCGTCAGCTCCAGCAGGCGCCCCCGCTGCTCCTCCATGCTGGCGGCGCACAGGCGGGCGCAGCGCGCGGCCAAGGCATCCAGCCGGGCTTCGTCGTCCGCAGGGGCGGCCGCTCCGGCCGGCGGAGCGTCATTCCCTCCGGCGGCAGGCAGGCCGTGCAACAGGGCGGCGATCTCTTCCTGTGAAAGTATGCTGCTCATGACTGTCGATTTCCCGTAGTTTGCGACAAAGAATGCAAGAACGAGGCCAAACGCCCGGGACTCCGAGGCTTGCCTTGCCCGTCGCCTTGAGGCAGTGTGGCGGCATGAAACTTTGTGTCCATGAACTGCCCCGCACGAGCGCCGGGCAGGATGAAGTCCCTGCCGCGCCCCCGCGTTGCGGCCATGCGGCCCCCGGCGACGATCTGGCCCGGGCCGTCTGGCTGGGCGGGCTGGCGACGCCCGTGCCCCTTTGTTCCGGTCTGGGCCGTTGCGGCCGCTGCCGGGTCCGCTTCCATGACCTGTCCGTGGCGCCCGATCCCCTGCCGGAAGAAGAGGAGATCCTGGGCCCCGACCTGCTGGCCCGGGGCTGGCGTCTGGCCTGCCGTCGTCAGATAACTGACGCCATGGGCCCGGAGCTGCATCTCGATGTGCCCGCACCGGAAAAAATGACGGTCATGACGACGGCCGCGCCCTCCCTCCCGGAACAGGAGCATCTGGCCCTGGCCGTGGATCTGGGCACCACATCGCTGTACTGGCGCCTGATCGCCGTCCCCGATGTCCGGGAAGAACCGGCCCCTGACGATTTTTCCCTGCTCTGCCGTCCGCCCCTGCCGGTGTCCGTGGTGGCCGAAGGGCACGACCTCAACCCGCAGGCCGGGGCAGGCGCGGACATCATGTCCCGTCTGGCCGTGGCCAGTGCGCCCGAAGGCCGGGCCCGGCTCGCCCGGCTGGTACGTGACCATCTGGCGGCCCTGCTGCGGCAGCAGACGGCCTCCCTGCCCGGCATCCCTGTGGAGCGGCTGGTACTGGCGGCCAATACGGCCATGACCGACATTTTTCTGGACAGGGACATCAGCGGCCTGTGCGCCGCGCCCTACCGGCGCAGCCATGCGGGCGGCTGCGGCCTGACCGTGGAAGGGCTGCCGCCGCTGCTGATCCCGCCCCTGCCCGCGCCCTTCGTAGGCGGCGACATCAGCGCCGGGCTGCTCCGTTTGCTGGCCGACGGCCTGCCGCGCCCGCTGCTGCTGGCCGACCTGGGCACCAACGGCGAGCTGGCCCTCGTGGACGCCCGGGGCCGTCTGTGGCTTGCCAGCGTCCCGCTGGGGCCGGCTCTGGAAGGCATCGGGCCCCAGTGCGGCCGCATGGCCGGGCCGGGGAGCATCACCCGTTTCGAGGTCTCGCCCCTGGGACTGGCCTGCCACAGTGTGGACGGCCCTCTGGCGGCCGGGGCCGATGTGCAGGGCATCAGCGCCACGGGCTATCTTTCCCTGCTGGCCCTGCTGCTGCGCCTGGGCTGTCTGGATGCGGACGGGCATTTCCGCACGCCCGCCTCGCCGCTGGCCCGGCGTGTGGCCCCGCCGCCCCAACAGGCCCGGACGGGGCTGCGCCTGCCCCTGCCGTACGGGCAATGGCTGGCCGCCGCCGACGTGGAGGAACTGCTCAAGGTCAAGGCCGCCTTCTCGCAGGCTCTGGAGGCCCTGCTGCGGGCCGCGGGGCTGGCCGCCGCCGATGTGGCCTGTCTGGCCCTGGCCGGTGCTCTGGGCGAACATTGTCCGCCCGCCTGTCTGGAAGAGCTGGGCTTTTTGCCCTCCGGCATGGGACGGCGTGTGCGTGCCGTGGGCAACAGCTCGCTGGATGGCGCCGCCCTGCTGGCCGCCGAGCCCTGGCGCCTGCCCGCACTGGCACGCTGGTGCGCCGCGGCCACGCTCGTCCCTGTTGCTGAAGATCCCGGCTTCCATGCCGATTACCTGCGCCATATGCGCTTTGGAGTATAAATGTCCGATACCCGACAGAAAAAATACGGTGAAGCTCCGGCCCCCCGCGGTCCGCGCCCCGCAGCCCGCGCGACGGAACGCCGTTCTTTCCATGAAGAATCCCGTAACGACCGCGAGCGTGGCCGCCGTTCCGAAGCACCGCGCCGCCAGTACTCCTCCTTTACCGGTGAGCAGGCCGAGCGCCCCTCACGGCGTCAGGAAGAGTTCTCCGGCTGGAGCCGCCCCGGCCAGCGGGAGGCCCGCGCGCCCCGTGACGCCCGTCCGTCCCCGTGGCAGATGGAGTCCGAGCTCCTGCCCGCCCTGCCTGACGTGGTCCGGCGGGAACTGGATGCCCTGGGCCAGGCCCTGCGTACGGTGCGCCCGCTGCGCAGCGCCCATTACCGCAACCTGCCTGCGGACATCGAGGCCCTTTCCCGTCTGCTGACCTGCGAACGCTCCGGCCTCTACCGGCCCTACTGGAGTTCCCCGGCCAGCACCAGCGCCTATCTGTATTATTTCCTGCCCTGGAACGTGCTGCGTCTGGCGCGCCTGTTCCGTTCCCTGCCCCTGCCCGATCCCCGCCTCTGGCTGGAAAAAGGCCAGACGCCCCTGCTGCTGGACGGCGGTTCCGGCCCCCTGAGCGTGCCGCTGGCCCTGTGGCTGGCCCGTCCCGAATGGCGTGCCCTGCCCATCCAGGTGCTGGCCGTGGACAATGCCGTGCAGCCCATGGAACTGGGCCGCGACGTCATGGCCGCCTGGGGCGACATCCTGGGCCAGCCCGTCTGGCAGGTGCGTATGGAGCGGGGCTCGCTGGAGCACATGCCGCGCCTGGAACGCAAACTGGCCGATACCCTGGAGCGTCAGGAACGCCACCTGCGCCCCTGGCTGCTCACGGCGGCCAACGTGCTCAACGAACTGAGCGCCGAGAGCCGCCAGATGAACCGCGAAGACGACGAGGACGAGGAAGGCTCCGGCGGCGTGCGCCGTCTGGAGAACCTTCTGGACGAGCTGGAGCCCCTGTGCTGGCCCGCGCCCCTGAACGAGGACGAGACCGGCAGCGCCGACGAGGCCCTGCTGCCCGCGGCCCTCTTCGTGGAGCCCGGCACCCGTCTGGGCGGCAAGACCATCAGCCGCCTGCGGGATGCCGCGCTGGAGCGTAACCTGATGCCCCTGGCCCCCTGCACGCACCGGGCCCCCTGCCCGCTGGCCCACGCCCATGCCGGACGCGGCTGGTGCCACTTCACTTTCGACTGCGAAGGCGCGCCGCAATGGCTGCAGGAGCTGTCCTCCGCCGCCGGTCTTGCCAAGAGCGCCCTGAGTCTGGCCCCCCTGCTGTTGCGGGCCGACCCGGCCGCCGGGGAAAGCCTGTTCGACGATCTGGACGACCTTGATGACGACGCCCCGGACAACAGCCGCGAAGCTGCGGCCATGCTGCGCCAGCCCCGGCCCGTGCGTGTGCTCTCCTCGCCCTTCGTAGTGCCCGGCCTGCGCGGCCAGGCCCGTTATGCCTGCTGTGCCGCCGGTCTGGCCATGGTGCCCGATGCCGCCGCCCTGCCCTCGGGCGCGCAGCTCACGGCCCGGGCCCAGGCGGACGAACGGCCCGGCACGCCCC
>OOIG01003229.1_pt1 | contig 10151 bp, 10 predicted proteins | sample 1692091 | NCBI WGS metagenome assembly OOIG01 (sample SAMN06348188, study PRJEB24527) | human gut metagenome | biome: human gut; feature: ankylosing spondylitis patient; material: feces | host: Homo sapiens | place: China | collected 2015-10
CACCTTCTTGCTTCATTTCAGTAAATTATATCATACCGATATGAACAATTCAATTCACGCTCTATCAAGTAGTTTTTTACTTACCTATAACGCACATTTCCGCAAAATCCATAGTCCCCGATACTTTCCTCACAGGCGATAGGCAACGGTCAAAACATCAGGTCTGCACCTGACATTTTAACCGCATATCAGCCCTGATTATCACATTATCCCTGCTGGCTGTTCAGCCCATGCTTTTTCGCATATTCGCTGGCTTTCTGTCTGCGTTCCTCACTGTAAGGCGGCAGGAAACGGATAGACAGACGGGACTTTGCCAGCTCATAAGAAACACCGCCTTGAACATTGGATTTTTCCAGTCGGCAAAGGTCAGGGTACTTCTTAGCAAAAGCAGCCAACCTCTTTTTCAATCCGGCGTTGTGGGTGTAGATATTTGCCTTGTCCTCGCCCTCATTAAAGAGAACGATTGTTTCTTTCTCAATCTTCGTCAGTCTCGCCATAGCAGCCCTCCCTATGGTTTTTCAACACACGCAGCTTGCAGTAAAAGCAGCGATACCACCTTTCAACACCCTCAGCACTCAGCTTGACGGAAAGCATATAAAACAGCTTCTTCGCCACTGGATCGGGTGCAAGGGCAGCCACCATACGCAAACGCTCGACAGTTGCTTTCAGGTTCGGACAGCCAAAGGCATAAAGGGCTTCCATTTCATTCCGGTTCATCTTCATTGTGTTTTCCTCCTTAAAGTTTGATAAATGAAAAGCGACAGACACTTCATAAGGAAATACCTGTCGCTTCGTTTACGATATAAATTTGTTGGTTTTGGACTTGATAAAATCAGCAGTAAATCATTTCCTGTCTGATGATTTCTTCGGCTCGGTTACGGATAGAGTTCATGGACTGTACCCACAACATCTGATTGTCTGCTTTCATGGTTTCGGTCACACCCTCGGCTTGTTTCATCTGCTCAATGATAAGGCTGCACCTTTCCGCTGCCTGTTCGTTCAGGTCAGCAAGGTAAGTATGCAGTTCGCCGGATAAACAGAGGGCAGATAACCTTGCAGGGCGGTACTGCTCCAAATATGTCCTGTGCAGTCTGCCCCACATACCGATAGGGCGGTGTTCCTCCGGCAGCTTCAAGTCCGGCACATAGTAATCGCCCACAAGAACATAGTCCAGACCGTTGCTTTCGTCATGGATTCGTGGTTTCAATTCTGTCATGCTATTTTTTCTCCTTTCACTTTTTGCCGATTTGATTTGCTTGTGGCGTTCTGTTCAAAACACACATTGCTATCAGAGCTTTTTTCTTCTGGTATACGCTCATGCTCCGCAAATTCTTTTGATTTCTCACGAATCTTTTTCATATACTTACGATTGGATTCTCGTTTTCTGCGAAGTCGTTCCGCCTCTTTTTCAGCAGCAATCCTTTCTTCCTCTGTTGGTTCATGCTGCTCCACAGGTACTTGAAATTGCCCGACATAGTTAAGATATATCTCCACCTCTGTGGTGCGGTCTGCACCTTTTCCTTGTGGCTCGTGAACCAGTATTTTGTCGATAAATTCATTTATCATGGCAGGAGTAAGTTCTGTAATGTTCTCATACTTTTTAACCAGCTTTAGAAAACGCTCCATATTATTTTGACCGCCTATAATCCGTTGCATATCAGCGGTGTCAGTCTCAATAATCTTGTTCAGCTCGTTCTGCTCATTTTCATAATCAGTAAGCATACTCTGAAAAAGTCTGTCCGGCAATCTTCCAATCACATTATCTTCATAGATTTTCCTGATAAGCATATCCAGTTCGTGAACTCGCTTCTGATTTCTTTCAATGCGGTTTTTTACAGTTTCAGAAACAGCAATATCTTTCATCGCCGATTCTTCTTGCAGAGAATAAACAAACTCCCGCTCATTCAAAGAAACATAATGGCAAGTCTCCTGTATGGTTTTCAGAATGATGCTTTTAAGTGCTTTTGTTGAAATATGGTGGCAAGTACAATGCCGGTCATACTTCTGATAAGCAAGATTATAAGTGGAACATTCATAACAATCTGCCGGATTGGAATAACTTGTCCTTTTTTCGCCTTTGGCAGTATAGTATATTCTTTCTCGCCCTTTCCGCTGCCTGTGATTATACATCGGCGCACCACAATCAGCACAGTAAATCTTTCCGGTCAGAACATTAGGCTCGCCCATAGGATCTGCTTTTCTTACATTCTGTCTTAACTTTTGAGCAAGCAGCCATGTTTCTTCATCGACAATAGGCTCTTGTGTATCATCAAAAACCACCCAATCTTCCTTATCTGCCCTTTTCGTCTTTTTGTCCTTATAGGAATTTTTGAATGTCCTGAAGTTGACAGTCTTTCCGATATACTCTGGTCGGGCAATCAGAGTAGTAACCTGATTTCCTCGCCACATATACGGATTTTCTTTGTCATAGTTGCTTGCATGATTTCCAAGTCCCTTTTTGCCAAGATAATAAGATGGTCTTTCAATTTTTTCTTCTGAAAGTTCTCTTGCTATCTGATAAGGTCCTTTTCCCTCAATAGTCATGCGATAAATTCTGCGGACTACTTCAGCAGCTTCTTCATCAATAATCCAATGGTCGGGGTTTTCGGGGTCTTTCAAATAGCCGTATGGTGGGATATTACTTGTATGAGCGTTGCCGGAAGAACCTCTGGATTTCAGTACAGCTTTAATTTTCTTACTTGTGTCCCTGACAAACCACTCATTCATGATATTCAGAAAAGGGGCAAACTCACTGGTTTCTTGACGGTCACTGTCAATACCATTATTGATTGCTATAAATCGAACTTCCTTTTCTCTAAACAGAATGTCAGTGAAAAAACCTACTTGCAGATGATCTCTGCCGATTCTGGACATATCTTTGCAGATACAGGCAGTGATTTCTCCGTTTTTAACACCTTCAACAAGTCTGTTCCATGAAGGTCTGTCAAAGGTCGCTCCACTCCAACCATCATCGGTAAAATGAACAAGATTCGTAAAACCATGTTTCATAGCATAATCTTCAAGCATTTGCTTTTGATGAACTATACTGTTACTCTCTCCAGCATTATCATCATCACGAGACAGTCTTTCATACAAAGCAGTAATGCCATTGCTTTTATCTTTTTTTCTTCTCATGCTGAACTCCTTTCTTCAATTCCTATCCACTCCTTACGCTCACAAAATATCACATCGGTGAAATGCTTGGGCGGCGTGGTTTTTCCGGTCTTGACCGATGCGGCAGATACGGAAAGCGTCTGATTCTCCGTCACCACCGGCAGCGCGGGCGCTGCCTCTGCCTGCTCCTGCTCATAGCGCTTCCAGCCGGGAGCAAGGACGGTTTTGCCCTTGGCGGTGAAGCTCTGACCGGCACAGTCCACCGTAATGACCGTTTCTGCGTAGCGATGTGGTTCATCCACCGCACGAAGCAAGCCCCTTGCCGCCAGCTTCAGCACCTCGCGTTCGCCCAGCGGCAGAGAGGCCATATCTACCTTTTCCGCGCTGATGGTGGGAACAATGGCGTGGTGATCGGTGACTTTTTTACTGCTGCATACCTGCTTGGCGCAGATGGTCGGAGGCTTCTCCATGCCGCAGACAGCGGCAGCGGCGGCGACAAGGCCGGGGACGCTGCCCTCCATATCGTCGGTCAGGAAGCGGCTGTCGGTGCGCGGGTAGGTACAGAGCTTCTTTTCATAGAGCGCTTGGAGATAGTCGAGGGTCTGCTGAGAGGTGTAGCCGAGAACGCGGTTGGCGTCGCGCTGGAGGGAGGTCAAATCGTAGAGCGCGGGCGCTTTCTCAGACTTTTCCTTGCGCTCCACGCTTTTGACGGTTACTGCCTTGCCCTTGCAGGCGTTGGCGATGGCGTCGGCGTCCTTCCTGTCCTTCATTCGGCCTGTCGCGGCGGGAAAGCCGCAATCGAGCTGGACGGTGTAGAACGGTTCTGCCACAAATGCGGAGATCTCCGCCTCGCGCTGTACCAGCAGCGCCAGCGTGGGCGACATGACGCGCCCGATGTTCAATGTGCGGCCATACGTCAGGGAGAAATACCGTGTGGCGTTGATGCCCACCAGCCAATCGGCCTTGGCACGGCACAGGGCGGATTGATGCAGGCCGTCATAGTCGCGCCCAGACTTAAGCTGCTGGAAGCCGCTGCGGATGGCATCATCCTCCATTGAAGAAATCCAAAGCCGCAGAATCGGCTTGGAGCATCCCGCAAGGCAGTAAACCGTGCGGAAGATCAGCTCACCCTCGCGCCCAGCGTCGCAGGCGTTGACCACCTCTGCCACATCCTCCCGGCGCATCAGCTCCCGCAGAATGTCAAACTGCTTCTGCTTTTCAGAGCGGACGATGAAGCGGAACGAGGTAGGAATGATGGGCAGCGCCGCCAGCGTCCATTTGGCATCATCGGCATTGTAAACGGCGGCGTCGGCCAGCTCTGCCAGATGCCCGAAACACCACGACACGATGTACCTGCCACCCTCCAGATACCCGTCATGCCGTGACTTTGCGCCCAGCACGGCGGCGATGCTCTGCGCTACGGAGGGTTTTTCGGCGATCACAAGGCGCATGGTGCAGCCTCCATTCTCTTTACGTCACGGTAGCAGGGGCGAACGCAGCTCTGTCCGAAGCGCTTGCAGCCGTAGCAGAAGTGTTCCTTGGCAGCGTCGGGAGGGCTGTCCTCCCGCGCTGCTTTCGGCTTCTGCATCATCAGGCGTTCCAGCGGATTATTGGTGAAATATCTCATGCGTCTGTATCCTCCGTAGTATCCTGTTCCGGTTCGTCCTCATACGGCTCAAACTCGTATTCGTCCTCATCCTCACCGTAGTCATAATCGTCCAGATCGGCGCTGCCCTTGGTCTGCGGCTTGGCCTTTTTCTGCTTGAAAATGTAGAACGCGGCACCACCGCCCAGCGCGACGATCAGCAGAACAACAAGGATGCCGCCCATGCCGCTCTTTTTCTCCGGTTCCTCGGCGGCGGGTTCTGTCGGCTCAGCGGGGACTTCTGGCTTTGCCTCCTTGCCCACGCACTCGGTCATGTTGACCGCGCAGACGGGGCAGGATGTATTGACCGTACCGGCCACGCATTTGGTGGTGCAGGAGCAAGTGGCGGGCGTTTCTTCCTCGCCGGTCAGCACCATCAGGTCAGCCTCATCCACCTGATTTAAGAAGTGGACGGTTTCTTCGCCCTCATCGTCACGGTCAATAATCATGTAAAATACATTGCCGTTCTTGCTTTCCAGTGTAATGAACTGTTTCCCCACCTTGGTGCTGGAGCCAATATCGTCGATCAGCGTCAGATTGCCGTCCGGTGTCAGCGCGTCGCTGCCGCCCGTCATGCTGCCGACAAGGAGCTGCCAGAGGTCGGCCAGCTCTTTTTCATCAAACGGAAGCGTAATGCCGCCGATGCTCACGGTACTGTCGGCGGCGTCGGTGACGGTCAGATAGCTGCCGTACACATAGCCCACACGGGCAGGCAGCAGGATTTTTACCCAATCGCCGTCCCTGCCAATCACATCGACCACCGTGCCGTTGGGGAGCTGCGTAAACGCGGTGTTGTCCAGTCCCGCGCCGGTGCGGACGTTCAGGTTGCCGCCGTTGGTCGTGACCGTGCCGATCTGTTTTGTTTCCTGCGTGTCTGCGGCGCTGCTTTCGACGGCAGGCAGCGTATCATCGGGATAGTCGCCGCTGCTGGCAAAAGCGGAAACGGGGAGAATCCCGATACACAGGAGTATCAGCAGCAGGCTGATAAAAATGCGCGGTGTGTTCTTAGTCATGGTTCAACGCCTCCTTTTCCGAAGTGGCCGGTGCAGGCGCGGCCTGCATACGGCGGAACAGCTCGGCAAACTGCTCCATCGTCATGCCGTTCTCACGCACCATGCCGATGATGTCGGTGTCCTCCAGCTCACGAATCTGCTTTTCCAGCTCGCGGTTGCGGCCTTGCAGATCAGAGATTTTGCCTTTGTTCTTCTCCAGCTCTCCACGGAGCTTCATAATTTTCGGGTTCATATCGTTCACTCTCCTTTACGGCAAGCGCCCATAGCGGTAGAAATGGGACTGCCAATAGCTTGAATTTAAGTTCGCATAAGAGATCGGGTCGCCACAGTGGATCATCATATTGTTGCCGACGTAGATACCCACATGGCTGACACCGGGGGTATCATACGTTCCGGTGAAAAACACCAGATCGCCCGGCTTGACGTTGGCAGAGGATACGGGCGTACAGATGTTGCAAAGCCCCTGCGCGCCCAGCCTGCCCACATCCCAACCGGAATGATTGATGACCCAACTGACGAAGCCCGAACAGTCAAACGAGGTGGAGGGGCTGCTGCCGCCCCAAACGTAGGGGTAGCCGAGATACTTTTCCGCTTCCTTGATGATGGCGGCAAATACCTCATCGTCCAGCGCCTCCGGGGGAATGTCGTAGTCGGTATAGCTGCCCTCCACATACTTGCCGATGTAGCCTGAACCGGGGAACAGGTCGGGACGGTTGCCGAGGGTGGCCATATAGGTGGCGTACATTCCGAGCTGTTCTTCGCTCATAATGTAAACGGGAACATGGGAGAGATTGAAGTTTTCCAGCGTGACCGTGCAGATGTAGTAGTCATACGGCACCTGATAGGTGTCCGTATGGGTGTTGCCGTCCGCGTCCGTCCATGTGTCGGTTTCTGTGCGGTAGCGGGTTTCCACCACCACATCCTCGGTCAAAATGTACTGGCGGTCAAAGAGCATTTGGAGCGTTCCCCGCACCTCGTCCAGCGTCCACTCGCCCTCATGGAGCGCGCAGACGATGGACAGCAGCACATAGGGATCGTGTTCAATGGTGTCAAGGTCAAAATGATATTCGTCATAATCGTGGGTGCGGGTGTAGGTGTCGAGGTAGCGTTGCAGCTCGTCCTCCAGAGCGCAGTAGGCGGCCTCCGCCCCCAGCAGGTCAGCGTCCTCGGCGGCATAGGTGGACGCGCCGATGGCTCCGGCCACGCCGTTGCCCACCGTTACCAGCGAGGACATACACGATTGCAGCACCACCAGCAGAAGAAACGCCGCCAGAAGCAGGAGCAGCCTTCCGGGGTGTTCCTTGATGTAGGCGGACACCTTTTCCGTCAGTTTGCCTGTGACGGACGCCGTACCCTCGGCGGCCTTGGCGGTCTGTCTGGCAGCCTCCCGCGCCTGCTTTGCGTACTGGCGCTTGATCTTCTGCTTTTGCAGATACCGGGACACCGCGCCGCCCTCCTGCATTTCCGGGTGTTCCTCCACGGTCTTGCGGTAGTAATAATCCGCTGTGGCCTTGATATGCTTGCTCTCCGCACGCTCCACCGCCTTTGCCGGGTGTTCCCGGATGGCCTTGCGGAGCTTGCGCCTGCCGAAGCGGTACACGGACTCCGCCGCCAGCTCGGAACGGTGTGCGCCCTCCGTGCCGACATTTGCATGCTCGACCTCATAGAGCTTGCCATGCACAAAGCCGTGGAAACCGTGTCCGGCGGTATGGGCAAGGCGCTTGACCGCACCGGGCTTTTTCGGCGGCTTCTGCTTTGCCAGCTTCTCCCGGGCGGCGTCCAGCTTCTCACCCCGGCGCTCCATCCGCAACTTGGACGCCGCCGTCTGCTCCTGCCGGCTTTTTCTGCGGAACTTGGACTTCGGGACATTTTGTCCCGAAGTGGGGTTACTCGTCTGTTCGCTCATGGGCAAGATCCTCCGGGCGGGTCGTCAGCAGGTCATAGATCTCCCCACGGGGGAAACGGTCTACAAACGGGATGGTGACATTTCCATAGAACAGCAGGCCCTCGCCGGAATTGGAGTGCGTGATATAGGAGAGCTGATGCTCGGAAATGCCAAGCTGCTTTGCCAAGATCGCACGGTCGCTCTGCGCCTGCGACAGCAGCACCATGAAATCCGTGTTGTCCAGAATGTTCTCGATCTCCCGGCTGGCCAGCAGGTCTTTCACATTCTGCGTCAGCGCCGAGGGGACGCAGCCCTTTTTGCGGAGCATTTTCCATACCGCCACAAAGTAGCTGGCCGTCAGCGGATCACGGAGCAGGATATGGAACTCGTCAAAGTAGCACCAAGTCGCCACGCCCTCGGCGTGGTTGGCGTTCACCGCCGCCGTGACAAACTCGTTGGTGGTGTGCATGGCGATCTTGCGGAGGTTTTCGCCCAAGCCTTTTAAGACGATGCAGACCACACGGGAATTGAGGTCAACATTTGTCGGATGGTTGAAAAGGTTGAGTGAGCCTGTGCAGTAAAGCTCCAGCGCCGTTGCCACACGCCGCGCCTCCGGCTCGGGTTGGCGCAGCAGCTCCTCATACAGATCTTGCAGCAGCGGCGTTTTGGCCGTTTCCAATCCCAGCGCCATCTCCCGGTAGACCAGCCGCACACAGCGGTCAATGACGGTTTTCTCGATGGGCTGCAAGCCCTCCTTGCCGCCCACGATCAGCTCACACAGGGACAGCAGAAAATCCGCCTTCATGGAAAGCGGACTGTCCTCGTCATTGATATTCATTTGCAAGTCCATAGGCGAAATGTGATGCGGACTGTCCGGGGCGATCTCAATGACCTGCCCGCCCAAGCGCCGCACCAGCGGGGCATATTCGCCCATCGGGTCAACCACGATGATGCGGTCATTGGTAGCGAGGAACACATTGATCAGCTCCCGCTTGGCGGCAAAGCTCTTGCCGCTACCCGTAGAGCCGAGGTACATTCCGTTGGCGGATTTGAGTTTTTTGCGGTCAGCCATGATGACATTATTGGAAAGAGCGTTCATGCCGTAGTAAAGCGCCTGCCCGTCCATGCGAAGCTCCCGGGTCATAAAGGGAATGAAAATGGCCGTGGAGCTGGTAGTCATGCCCCGCTGAATTTCAATGCCGTTGTAGCCCAGCACCAGCGAGGACACAAAGCCCTGCTCCTGCTGCCAATCCAGACGGCGCAGGGCGCAGTTGTATTTCTGCGCGATGCCGCTCACCGTGAACACATCGTTTTCAAGCCGCTGCCGGGTGGGAGCGAGGTTCACCACCGTAAAGGTCAGCAGGAACATTCGCTCGTTGCGGCTTTGCAGGTCACTCAGCAGCTCGGCGGCGTCCTTGGAAAAGGTAATGAGGTCGGGCGGCAAAATCTCCATATCGTAACCGGCACGGACGGCCTTTTTCTGCTCCTCCGCTTTCATGCGGCCTATGTCGGAGATCTTTCCCTTGATCGTCTTAATGGCCTTGAGCTGGTCTACCGTCTGAATGTGCATGGTGACGGTCAGCTCGGCGTCCAGCTCCAAAATCTCCGCCAGCAGCTTATCCGAAAGCTCCGACGCCATGATCTGCAAATAGGACGCCGCGCCCCACATCTGGCCGACACGGAAAGTCCGGCTCTGCCGAAAGTCGAAACTGTCCGGGGCGATGTAGTCCTTTGTCCCCATGCCCGCCTTGGGAATGTCTTTCCACGCAAAGCGGAACGGCTCACGCCCGCCGGGGTGCATCTGCCCATGCAGCACCGCCAGCCGATCCCGGCCATCCAGCGGGCTGGACTGGACGCCCAGCCGTTTCAGATTGCCCATGACATCGGCCTCCACACGCCCCAGCCGGGGACGCGCCTCCGCCACGCCCTCGGCGGGCAGGCCAAAGGTGATGTACTTGTACCGCTCAATGCCGTTGTTGCTCTTGGCGATCTGGCCTTTTAGCATTTCCACATACTCGCCCCGGATGCTGTTGAAGTCATCCTCCTGCGCCGGGATATTCACCTTGTAGCGGTTGGCGTTGCGGCTGCGGCGGTTGACAAAGGAAAGCTGGAACGGCAGAGAGCTGTCAAAATAATTCAGGCACGCGCTCCACCCGCTGATAATGGCAGTCTGATCCTCCGTGGACGCCACGGCATAATTGATGTCCTCATATTCCAGCGTCTTTGTGTAAAGCCCGCCGGGGAGCTGGCAGATCCCGTCCGGGTGCATGGCGATATAGGGAATGGTCTGCTGGGCGGACAGCGCCCGGTGCTTATTTGCGTTTTTCTGCTTTTTTGCTTTGCTCAATAGGCTCCTCCTTTCGCGCAAATGAGGCGTAGATATTTTCCGTTCGGTACGGGCGGATGCCGGGGCGGGTAAACTTGACCCGGATGATGTTGCGGATCACCTTTTCAAAGGGCAAACCGTCCTTTTCGTACATCGCCAGCAGGAACG
>OOIG01003238.1_pt1 | contig 10131 bp, 7 predicted proteins | sample 1692091 | NCBI WGS metagenome assembly OOIG01 (sample SAMN06348188, study PRJEB24527) | human gut metagenome | biome: human gut; feature: ankylosing spondylitis patient; material: feces | host: Homo sapiens | place: China | collected 2015-10
GGCCCCAGCCGATCAGCTTGGCCATGGGCTTCAGGCCGTACTTCTCCACAGCCTCACCGGAGGCCAGCACCAGTGCGGCGGCGCCGTCGTTGATGCCGGAGGCGTTGGCGGCAGTCACGCGCTGCTGACCCTTGTCGTCGGTCTCCTGGATGCCGGTGGGCTCAAAGGTGTGGACCACCTGGGGATTGGGGGACTCGGGCCCCACGGGGAAGGCGCCCTTCAGCTTGGAGATGCCCTCGGCGGTCACGCCGGCACGGGGGAACTCGTCCACCTTGAACTCCACGATGTCCTTCTTGACCTTCACGGGCACGGGGACGATCTCAGCCTCGAACTTGCCAGCCTTCTGGGCGGCCTCGGTCTTCTGCTGGGAGGAGGCGGCGAACTCGTCCATCTCCTTGCGGGTGATGCCCCAGATGTCCGCGATGTTCTCAGCGGTGGTGCCCATGTGATAGTTGTTGTAGGCGTCCCACAGGCCGTCCTTGATCATGGTGTCGATCATCTGGGTGTGACCCATCCGGGCGCCGTAGCGGCCGGTGGGAACGGCGTAGGGAGCGGCGCTCATGTTCTCAGTGCCGCCGCAGACAACCACGTCGGCGTCGCCGGCCAGGATGGAGCGGGCGCCCTCGATCATGGACTTCATGCCGGAGCCGCAGACCATGCCCACGGTGTAAGCGGGGACGGAATAGGGGATGCCGGCCTTGATGGAGGCCTGGCGGGCCACGTTCTGGCCCTGGGCGGCGGTCAGGATGCAGCCAAACATGACCTCATCCACCTGCTCGGGCTTCACGCCGGCACGGTTCAGAGCCTCTTTGATGACGATGGCACCCAGATCGACGGCAGGGGTGTTCTTCAGCGCGCCGCCGAAGGAACCAATCGCGGTTCTGCAGCAATTCACAACATAGAGCTCTTTCATGATCTTCCTCCGTTTTTATAAAAATATGGGATTGGCAGCTCCGACGGCTCTTCGTCAGGCGCTGCCGCAGACGCCAATCACAAGTTGAGGGTGGCGGCGAGAGTTTGTCAAAAGAAAAACATGATTGCCAAATTTTTGACAAATGCTCATACACCAACCGCTTGCTGATTTGATTATACTGGGTTTTTCCTGCCCCGTCAATGCAAATTTCTGTGAAATTCGAAAATTTGTTAAAACATTATCAAAACCTCTGCGAATTTCGTCATTTTGCCAAAATTGGCACAAACACCCATCAGGCAACCTCTCCGCCGGAGGCATCCAGCTCCGCCCGGGCGGCGATGAGCTCGTCGTAAAACCGGCTCACATCCAGGTCCGCATAGGTGCGGGTGGTGGAGATGTCCGCGCTGTCCGCCGCAGCCTGGAGCAGGGCGTCGAAGTAGTCCGGGGCCACGGCCTCCAGGTCCACGGGCTTGCGCAGAATCAGGTAGAAGCCGTCATCCGCCTCCACCACGCCGCTGAACTGGCCCTCCTCCAGGGCCTGGGCCGCCTCCTCGCAGGCGGCGGGCAGCGTGCCGTCCCCCACAGTGAAGGTGTATCCGGACGGATGCTGGTCCCGGTCCGTCTCATCGCTGTAAGTGGCGGCCAGGACGGCAAAGTCGTGGGCAGGGTCCGCGCTGCCGTTCAGCTTGGAAAAGGCCTCCTCCGCCTTGGCCCGGCAGGCGGCCACGGCCTCCGCGTCCGCCGGGTCCACAGCGGCGGTGGAGAGCCAGATGTGGTCCACGGTGAGGTAGCCCTGCTCCTGGGCAAAGGTCTCCAGGTCATGCTCCGCGGGGGCCAGCTCGCTGCCCTCCGTGCAGTAGAGGTCGTACAGGTGCTCGTAGAGATAGTAGTCCCCGGAGATGGCCTCCGCTTCCGCCCGGTCCAGCCCCATGCGGGCCAGCACGGCCAGATAGGCCTCCTCCCCGCCGTACTGGGCCGCCCGGGCCGCCCACTCCCGGTCCATGGCGGTCCGGTCCTCGTCGGTGAGGGTGCAGCCGTAATCCTCCGCCCAGGTCTCCACTGTGGCGTACAGGGCGGCGTTCTGCAGCGCCTGGTCCTTGGCGTAATCCTCCAGGCTCTGGCCGGAGACAGTGTCCCCCCACTGGATCCCCTCCCCGCTGTCGTAGTAGTCGGCGATGTAGTCGCAGGCGTAGGCCAGCCAGTAGAGGTATCGCTGGGCGGACACGTCCCGCCCGTCCACGGACAGCAGCACAGTGTCCGGACGGATGCCGGACGCCTCGCAGAGAAGTCCCCCCTCTGTGTCTCCGCCCCCGCAGGCGGTGAGAGAGAGGGCGGCCCCCAGGGCCAGGCAAAAAGCGATGCATCGTTTCATCACGGTTCTCCTTTGTCATTCCTCGCAGATTCCGTGGAAACGCCCCGCACAGGACAGGCGGGGGACGTCCCACCGCCACCATCCTATGCGGGGCATGGCAAAAACATGATGAAACTTACGGGGTCCCGCCCGCGGCCTCCTCCGCGGCCAGCTTCAGGTCCTCCACCAGGTCCCGGGCGGCCTCCAGCACATCCTCCCCGGGCTTGAGCTTCAGGGTGAGGGCAGGGATCTCCCCCGCCGCCAGCGTCAGCCGCTGGCGGTACTTGGCGTGGCCGCACACCGCCACCAGGGCCTGTGGGTGGAACACTCCCAGCTGCAGCCGCAGGAGGCTGCCCTTCTGGGAGATATCGGACACGCCGGCTTTGGCCGCGGCAGAACGCAGCAGGGCCACGTCCAGCAGGGCCAGAACGGACTTGGGCGCCTCGCCGTAGCGGTCCAGCATCTCGTCCAGCAGATCCGAGGCGTCCTCGTCCGTGCGGATGGCGGCGATGCGGCGGTACAGGTCCATCCGCTGTTCCGCCGAGGGGACGTACCGGTCCGGGATATGGGCGTTCACCGTCAGGTCGGCGGCGCACTCCGTCTCGATCCGCTTCTCCTCGCCCCGCTCCTCCAGGACGGCCTCCTCCAGCAGCTTCAGGTACAGGTCGTAGCCCACGCTCATGAGATACCCGGACTGCTCCGGCCCCAGCAGGTTCCCCGCGCCCCGGATCTCCAGGTCCCGCATGGCGATCTTGAAGCCAGAGCCGAACTCCACATACTCCCGGATGGCCGCCAACCGCTTGGCGGCGGTCTCCTGCAGGACCTTGCCCCGGCGGTAGGTGAGATAGGCGTAGGCCCGCCGGGCGCTGCGGCCGATGCGGCCCCGGATCTGGTGGAGCTGGGCCAGCCCCATCTTGTCCGCGTCCTCGATGATGAGCGTGTTCACGTTGGGGATGTCGATGCCGGTCTCGATGATGGTGGTGCAGACCAGGATGTCCGCCTCCCCGTCCACCATGGCCTGCATGACGGAGGACAGCTCCTGCTCCGTCATCTTCCCGTGGCCGGTGACGATACGGACCTCCGGCCCCAGCATCTTCTGGAGCCGGGCGGCGGTGGCGTCGATGCTCTCCACCCGGTTGTGGAGGTAGTATACCTGGCCGCCCCGGCCCAGCTCCCGGCGGACGGCATCCTCAATGATGGCCCAGTCGTGCTCCAGCACATAGGTCTGCACCGGCTGCCGGTCCGCCGGGGGCTCCTCCAGGGTGGACATGTCCCGCAGGCCCGAAAGTGCCATGTTCAGCGTCCGGGGGATCGGAGTGGCGGAGAGGGTCAGCACGTCCACCTGGCGGCTCATCTCCTTCAGCCGCTCCTTGTGGGTGACGCCGAACCGCTGCTCCTCGTCGATCACCAGCAGGCCCAGGTCTTTGAACGCCATGCTCTTCTGCAGCAGCTTGTGCGTGCCGATCAGCAGGTCCACGCCGCCGTTTTTGGCGGCCTCCAGGATCCGCTTCTGCTCCCTGGCGGGGGTGAAGCGGGACAGCACCTCGATCTTCACCGGAAAGTCCCGGAACCGGCTGACGGCGGTGGCGTAGTGCTGCTGGGCCAGGACCGTGGTGGGCACCAGAATGGCGGCCTGCTTCCCGTCCAGGATGCACTTCATCACGGCCCGGAGGGCCACCTCCGTCTTGCCGTAGCCCACGTCGCCGCATAGCAGCCGGTCCATAGGCCGTGGCTTCTCCATGTCCGCCTTGATCTCCGCGATGCACCGCAGCTGGTCGTCGGTTTCGGTGTAGTCAAAGGACTCCTCAAATTCCCGCTGCCAGGGGGAGTCCGGGGAGAAGGCGAAGCCCGGCCGCTTCTGCCGCTCGGCATACAGCGCGATGAGGCCCCTGGCCAGATCCTTGGCGGCCTTCTTGGCCTTGGTTTTCTGCCGGGTCCACTCGGCGCCCCCCAGCTTATTGAGCTTGGTGCGCTCGGTGTCCTCGCCTCCGCCGATGTACTTGCTCACCAGATCCAGCTGGGTCACGGGGACGTACAGGCAGTCCCCGCCGGCGTAGTCGATCTTGATGTAGTCCTTCTCCACGCCGTCCACCGGCATCCGCTGGATGCCCACGAACCGGCCCACGCCGTGGTGCTCATGGACCACCAGGTCTCCGGGGGACAGGTCGGTGTAGGACTGGAGCTTCTGCCGGTTGGAGTCCTTCTTCACCCGCTGGCGCTTGCGCATGGCCGGGGCCGTCAGCTGGCCCTCTGTCAGCACCGCCAGCTTCAGCGCCGGCCACTCGCTGCCGGCGGACAGGGCCCCCAGGGAGAGGCGCACCTCCCCCGCCGCAGGCATGGCGGCGCCGCTTAGATCCAGGGTGGCCGGGATGCCCTTCTCCTCCAGCAGCCGGTGGAGATTCTTCGCCCGGGTCTCCCCGCCGCAGAGCACCAGCACCGCGCTGCCGGAGGAGCGGTAGTGCTCCAGATCCGTGACGGCGGTCTCCAGGCTGCCGCCGTAGGAGCTGAGCTGTTTGGCATTCATGGTCAGGAGGCCCCGGGGCCGCAGGGGGTGCCGGGAGGTGGGCAGAGAGTCCTCCAGGATCACGGGGAAGTCCTCCAGCGCGGCGTACAGTTCCTCGGCGGTGAGGGTCAGATGGGCGTACTCCCCCGCCAGCACCCCGGCGGACAGCAGCGCCTCCACGTCCTGCTTCTGCTGGAGGACCGTGTTCTTCACCCGCTCGTCCACCCGGCCGCTCTCACTGAGGAACACCACCGCGTCCGGAGGCAGGTAGTGGACCCCGGCGGTGACAGTCGGATAGATGGCTGCCAGATACCGGTCCGCCGCCCCCGGGGCCGCGCCGCTGCGCAGCCGCTCCGCGTCCTCCCGCAACGTCTGGACGATGGCCTCCGTCTTCTGCTTTTTCGCCAGCTTCTCCGCCAGGGCGGTCAGCTGGTCCGCAAGACCGGGCAGGCCTCCGGGGGCGCAGTGGGGCAGCACCTCCGCCGCCGGCAGGATCCGAGCGGAGGACACGTTCCGGGTCCGCCGCTGGGTGCCGGGGTCGAAGGCGCCCATGGAGTCGATCTCATCGTCAAAAAACTCGCACCGCACCGGCTGGTCCATCAGGGGAGAGAACACGTCCAGAATGCCGCCCCGCAGGGCGAACTGGCCCACGCCCTCCACCTGCTCGCACCGGGTATACCCGGCGGAGAGCAGTTGCTCCGCCAGCGCGCCCAGCTCTGCCTGCCCCCCCACCTCCAGGGTGATGGCCAGGGACCGCAGGGTCTCCGGCGGCAGGGTCCGGGCCATGAGGCCGTCCGCGGTGGCCACCACCACCGGCGCGTCCCCCTGGGCCAGGGCGTACAGCGCCGCCAGACGGCTCCGCTCCCAGTCCCGAGAACCCACGGCCCCGGGGCGGAACTGCCACTCCCGGCCAAGCAGGGTCACGGGGCGGCGGCCCGTCAGGGTCTCCAGATCAGCGGAGAGGACCTGGACCTCCCGCTCGTCCCCGCAGAGGAACACCGCCGGACGGCCGCAGAAGCTGCACTGCCGCCGGCAGCCAGACAACAGCAGGATTAGTATCGTCACCCCTAGGAGCAGTCCAACTGCTCTTCTTCTCTTCCTTTTCATGTGCATCGTTCCTCTCATATCTCTTCGTTTCTTCGCCAATTTACACCACTTATGATGTAATGTCAAGAGGTAAAATACGGGGTATGAAATAATGGCCTTGCCTAAATCCGAAAGGAGGCATGCCGATGAAAACCTATCCTGAGATTCTGCGTGACCTGAGGGAAGACCGGGACTATACCCAGGCCCAGATTGCCGAAGTGCTGGGTACCACCCAACAGGTCTATTCCCGTTATGAGAATGGAATCAACGAGATGCCCGTACGCCACCTGCGGCGGCTGTGCGAATTTTACCAGGTCAGTGCCGATTATGTCCTGGGGCTACCCCCCTACCCTCATCAAAAGCGGTGATATCCGTTGTGAAAGTGTCCTTCTTGCAGCCCGTATGGGCTGCTTTTTTTGTATATCAGTCCATTTTTTCTGTATTTTGCAATTTTTAGGAAATAAAATCTTGACAAACGTGTTCCTCTGTCATATAGTTCACAACGTGAACTTTTTCAGGAGGGACGTCTATGGAAGCACTCAGTGAGGAGCTGCTCACCGCCTGGCTGCGGCTGACCAGCGCCATTGACAACCAGCGGCTGGTATACGGGCTTTCCTTCAATGAGGCCGTAGTATGTAGCCTGCTGGAGCGTGAAAGCCGCCGTGGCGGCTTTCTTACTGCCAGCGATCTGTGTGCCAGGACAGGCATCCTCAAGTCCCAGATGAATGCCATTTTGCGTTCCCTGGAACGCAAGGGCTTTATCTCCCGACAGCAATCCCAGCGGGATCGGCGGCAGATCGAGATCCGCCTTCTGCCGGAAGGCTCCGTGAGCTACAAAGCGTCCCACCAGCGCGTCCTGGATTTGGCGCGGCGGTTGGTAGACGCTATGGGCGAAGAGCCGGTCCGCCAGCTGATCCCTCTGCTCCACCAGGTGGTGGATACCTTTACATCTATCCAACAGGAGGTCTGATTCCTATGGCTATCCGCATTGTTACCGATTCCTCATCCGACTTTGATCCCGCCGTTGCCAAGCGCAGAAACGTAGAAATCGTATCCATGCCCATCCAGTTTGGCAAAGCCACTTTTCTGGATGGCAAAACCATCAGCAGCGAAGTGTTTTACAAGCTTCTGAAGGAGGGTAAGGAGAACCCTTCCACCTCCCAGCCCACCCCTACCGACTTTCTCAAGGTCTTTGAGAGCGCTAAGGCCGCCGGAGACCAGGTGGTGGCGGTGCTTCTGTCCAGCGTCCTCAGCGGTACCATCCAGAGTGCCATGATCGCAAAAGGTATGTGTGATTATGACGAGATCTACATCGTGGACAGTCTCAGCGCCACCGCGGGCATCCAGATCCTGGTCAACTATGCCTGCAAGCTCCGGGACAGCGGGCTGAAAGCCGCCGACATTGCCGCCCAGCTGGAGCAGATCAAGGGCCGCATCCGCATCTTCGCCGTCATCGATACCTTGGAATATCTCCGCCGGGGCGGGCGCATTTCCACTCTCCAGGCGGGTCTCGGCACCGTAACAAAGCTCAAGCCGGTAATCGCCGTCCGTGACGGCGCCGTGGCCATCACCGGCAAGGCCTTCGGCACCGGCGCTGCCGTCAAGCAGCTGCTCAAGCTCATCGCCGACCACCCGGTGGACGACGCTTTCCCCTCCTACTTCCTCTATACCGACGACAAAACCCGGGAGGAGCTGCTGCTTCCCAAGCTGCGGGAGCTGGGCACCCTGCCTCAGCGGCTCCACTACGCCTGCATCGGCGCCACCATCGGCACCCACATTGGCCCCGGCGCCCTGGGCATCGCCTACATCGAACAGGCACAGTAATTCTATGATCTTTTAAGCCCCCCGGCGGAGCATTTACTCCGTCGGGGGGCTTTGCTGCATATCAGCTTGCGTTACCCAAAGTCAGTTTTCGGCGGATCTCCATTATCAGTACTCCCAAAGCCAGGAAGCCCACCAACGCGCCGTAACGCAGCGCGCAGAACAATTTTTTCATAGCGTTTACCTCTCGACGATCTTGTAGTAGGTCCGGGCAGTCAGGAGGTACACCACACCGTAGACCAGGAAGAACACCAGCAGTGTCCCCAGGGTGCACAAGGCGGTGAGAGTGGTATCATGGAGATAGAACAATGTCAGAAGCTTTTCCACCATGTTGAAGTCGAAGGCAATATGGATAGCCGCCACCACGATAGGCAGAAAGAACACCATGAGCACCTGGCTGCGGATAGCGGTGCGGACCTCCTCCCGGCTGAGTCCCACCTTCTGCATGATCTCAAACCGGCGCTTGTCCTCGTAGCCTTCGCTGATCTGCTTGTAGTAGATAATGAGCACCGTGGCCATCAGGAAGATAAAGCCCAGGAACAGTCCCAGGAACAAGAAACCGCCGGCCAACCCGTACAGCTCGGAGCGCCCCTGACCACTGGAATTCCAGCTCATGTACTCCCAGCTGCCCGCGCCGTAGTCCGTCTTGTCACCCCCCCAGTAGTCCTCTGTCAGACGCTGGCATTCCTCATCGGAGCAGTCCAGATCCAGATAGGCATACCACTCCAGGAAGGACGCGTTCTTCTCCCCGTAGGCTGCCAGCTGAGCCTGATAGAGCTCTGTCAGCACGCTCTCGTCCGCCACCACCAGGCACATCTGGTTAGAGATCTGGGGCGAAAACCAGGGGCTCTCTCGGAGATGACCCACCACCTGAAATGTGGTGGCGGGGTAGTTTTCCTCCCCGGTATCCCGGTCGTCCCAGCGAAATTCCAGGGTGGTAAGATCCGTCCCGTATACCATGACCTCGTCGGGCTGAAGGCTCACCGTCTCCCCAGTGAGGCCAGTGTAAACAGCAGCAAGAACATCCAGGCTATAAGAGGAAACGATCCCCTCCGCCCGGGTATTGGTATGAAATACCCCCGCATCATCCAGACCCATGCCAAACTTTATTGTCGTCATGGTCCGTTCACCGGTGATGGCCACACCCTCACTATTGATGTAGCTCTCCGCATCCGCCAGCATGACCGACGCATTAAAGGGGTCCTCCTCATCCAGGAAATATCTCACCCGGATCTGAAGATCGCTGGGGTACAGCCGTTGGGAAATATCCTCAGTACCCAGCCACAGAGACAGGGTACCGGAAATCATCACCATCACCATGGTGCAGAGGATGCAGATATTGGCAAGACCCACGGCGTTCTGCTTCATGCGGTAGAGCATACCGGAGACGCTGATGAAGGGGCCGGTGCGGTAGTAGAACTTCTTGTTCCGGCGCAGAGCCTTGAGAATAAAGACGCTGACGGCGGTAAAGAGGCAGTAGGTGCCGATGATCACCAGGAACACCGCCACGAAATAGAACGCAATAGCCTCCACGCCGCTGCTGGTCCTGACAGCAATGTAGTAGCCGCCTCCCAGGGTCACAATACCCAGGAGCGTCATCAGCCACCGGGTCTTGGGCTCTCGCTCGCCTACACTGCCGCCCCGGAGCAGCTCAATGGGCCGGGACACCTGCACCTTTACCAGGTTCACCAATACTGTGGCGGCAATCAGGCCAGCAAATAGGATGGCCGTCTTTGCAAGACCTGACCAGGAGATATAAAACCCCAGAGGTACAGCGAAGTCCAAAGCCCGGTACAGCAGCAGCGTCACCAGCTTGTGGAGCAGCATCCCCACAGCCAGGCCTCCCGCAATACCGATGACGCCCACATACAGGCCTTCCAGCAGCATCAGGGCGGCGATGTGGTTTTTACCCATACCCAGGATGTTGTACAGGCCCAGCTCCCGCTTCCGCTGCTTCATGAGGAAGCCGTTGATATAAAAGACAAAAATGATGGAAAAGGCAAAGGCTATAAACATGCCCATGGACATCATCAGCTGGACATAGTAGAAGCCATTCACACGACCGGGGGTCATTTCTTGTACGCCGGGGTCGCTCACCAAGGCGGACATAATGTAGAAGGCGGCCACGTTGCCCATAAGCGAGAGAATATAGGGCACAAAGAACCGGCGGTTGAGCCGGATGCTCTGGGCCGCCAGCCGAGGATAGAGGCTCTTACGCACGGCCCTCACCTCCGGATGCCAGCAGGGTCAACGTGTCGGAAATCTTCTGGTACATCTCCTCAGGGGTGCTCATGCCGCGGTAGATCTGGTGGAACACTTCGCCGTCCCGGATGAACAGCACCCGCCCAGCGTGGCTGGCGGCCTTGGTACTGTGGGTGACCATGAGAATGGTCTGTCCCTCGGCGTTGAGCTGGCTGAACAGCCGCAGCAGGCTGTCGGTGGCCTTGGAGTCCAGGG
>OOIG01003239.1_pt1 | contig 10127 bp, 7 predicted proteins | sample 1692091 | NCBI WGS metagenome assembly OOIG01 (sample SAMN06348188, study PRJEB24527) | human gut metagenome | biome: human gut; feature: ankylosing spondylitis patient; material: feces | host: Homo sapiens | place: China | collected 2015-10
CCCAAACAGGGACGCAGCGCGGGGCAAAGGACCTGACCATTGCCGGCGCCGCCGTCTATGTGGATGAAAGCGGGCTGAATGAATGCTCCGGCGGCATTCTGGCAGGAAATGTGGTGGGATTTGAAAGCGAACCGATGGAAGAACAGAGCAAATCCAGGATTTGAGAAAGCTCATCCGGATACTCAATTTTTTTTCGCTCAATAATATCCTTCAGATAGACTTCTGAAAAAAGGGAAGACAGATACGCTGATTTTTCCCCGTTGTCCTTTTGCTGAAGCACAAGCGGCATCCCGCCATACCAGGAATACTGTTTCATTGCCTCCTGTTTGTCGCCACCTGTTGTGGAATAAAATTCAGCAAAGGTGAGCGGATGTATCCTGACTTCGTCTCCGCGTCCACGGAATTCTGTGAGGATGTCTGTGGAAAGCATTTTAGAGTTGCTCCCGGTCACATAAACATCAAGATTTGGAATCGCTTTGAAATCGTTCAATGCATCATAGAAGGTTATTTTCTTCCCATCAGGAAGATAGGGGTTTTTCACTGGCTCGGACATTTGGATTTCATCAATAAACAGATAGAACTTTTCCGTTTTCCCGTCAAGGCGGTCATGAACATATTGCGACAGCTCAAGCGGGTTGCGGTAACGAATATTGCTGATCAAATCAAGCTCGAAGTGAATAATCTGTTCGTCTCTCACGCCTCGTGATAAAAGATATTCTTTGAACAGATTACGCAGAAGATAGGATTTGCCGCAACGTCGGATCCCTGTGATGACTTTGATCTGGCCGTTCCATTGCCGATCAATCAATTTTTTCAGATATTGATTGCGTTGAATCACCATAAAAACGCCCCGCATGTTGAAATCTTTTCCGTTTTTCGGTTCTAACTGTCAATGAATATAACGCTTTTTTCTCTGCTGTCAAGTTATTTATTGATAAGTTTAGCCGTTTTCGGCTCAACTTGTTAATAAAACAGAAAGCATGCTCAGAATACCATCCCGCACAGCTGCGCACAAATGCCCTTTGTGGGGCTGTCATTCCTGACCAGCATCAGGCCGATTCAGCCGCCCCCATAAAAGCGAACGTTGGGCCGTTTGTGCGCGACCGTTGCCATATTTTTTATGCCGATCTGTTTGAGGTGCCCTCAAATAATAAACGCAGATTTCCCTGTGTCAGACTTGCCTTGACCCATGCTGCCACAGAAAATGCCTTTATCCGCGGCAGCATCCTTTGCTTTTATTGCAAATGCAAGTCCCTCAAAATCAATGAAATAAACCCATATTTATTATCGCCATTTCTTTCGCAAATCATTGGCTATCAACGAATTTTATGGAATTGTATGCACTGTAGACGGGGCGGTGAAAACACCGCCCGGAAAAACAGAAAAGCCAACAACGGAGGCAAAAATGATTCTCACCATGAAAGCAGAACGGGAAGGATACGCACCTGGCATACACTATTGTCCGGCGGAACCCATGCTCAATTTCCGGCGGATTTCGGTACGCAGCCGCACAAAAGCATGCTTCTATATACAGCGCACCACCCCCGCGGTATCGCCAAGCGCCCCGTCCGGAACCCGCTCGCAGACCGGGCAAAGTCTGCGGCCTTAAATCAAAATCCTCGACTTCAAAGTGCCATTTCAAAGTGCAAAATTTGCACTTTGAAAGACGTGGATGAGCACAGACCTCTGGGGTTTCCCTGATATCGGGCTGCCGTTCCCGTCGCGATCCAGCACATCCGGATAATGACGCGGATGCGAATTGTAACGTATTTCGTTGATTGGCAGCGGGTATTGTTGGAAAATGTCCGGTTTTTGAATTGAATTTTTACGTTTGGATCAGTATATTACTATGTTTTTGTGTGTCGTGTTCCCCTCTGGGGAAGATGCGCGAACCGGCAAAAATTCGGTGCTGACAATGAAATTCGTCCTCAAACAATACGATACGGAGATGATCTCCTTCGACCTGCGGTCGGAGGGGCTGGACGGTTGTGTCTGCACGAGTTCCCGGTTCATGACCGATCAGCGTAAGCAGCTCCAGAAACTGATCGACTTCCGCTTCACCCGTGACCGCAACTACAACCTCCCGGCAAAGCGCCTCAAGGCGCTGGAAGACTTTCTCCAGCGGCGCATCAGAAAGTTGAGCGCAGGCGAAAAATGAGCACATTCCATGTAAAATGCCCCAGCTGCGGTATCCTGCTTGACGCAGATGAAAAGTATATCGGTCTCGTGGTGTCTTGCGAAAAGTGCGATGCACACTTCCCGCTGTGGAAAACGGAAGATGCGTTGCCGCCATATCCGGATATGCTGGAGCGATATAAAGTCGGCATTGTGGCCAAGGCGGGGGTACAGCTTTCGATCATTTCGGGATTATTCGGCGATGAACAGCTTGAACTGACCTTGTCGCCGAAGGAATGCAAGAGGATATTCCATTTCTCATATCCCCTGTTTCGGAATGAAAACGAGTCGGCTCATCTAAACGGCTATAATCGCTACTGGAAGAACCCTGTATCTATCAATGGCATCAGTTATTTGGTCTGCAAGGAATGGTTCGAAAGCAACCGGAAGTATTTGATTTTCTGGCTTCGGCAGATGAATGTTGCCTATGGTGACTTAAGTGCCGCATGTGACTTGCTGCAAAACGGTCCCGCCGACAAAAAAGCAGATTTGCCGGAAAAACACGAACCGACCGTTCCTGCGGGAAGCGATGTCCGAACTTTTACCTTCGATGACTTCCCGAAAAATCTGGATTACAGCCAGCCGCTATCCCTGACAATGCCCAACGGCACTTTCCCGGTAAAATACTGGAGCGAGGTTTTGGTGCGCTGCTACGATTATGCCTACCAAAACAACCGGGACAAAGTTGAATCTCTGGCGGATATTGAAGCGCCTCCTCCGCTCAGGAAGGGCATCCTTTTTGCCCGCGATCCGCAAGTTTTGCGGACGGCAAGGGAGCTGTCGCCGGGCTTTTACATGGAGGTCAATTTCAGTGCACATAGCATCGTGAAAAATGTCTGCGGACTCATGGCTTACTGTGGATTCCCGGTGAAGGCGTTTTCGGTAACCTACCGGGTCAAGTCTTCCGAGCCGCCTGCTCCGGAAAGCAAAGTTGATGCGCCCGTATCGAGTTCCGAATTCAGCAAACCGCTGGATTTTTCCACGTTTACGACCGGAATCACGATCCCCGTCAGGGTGCATGAAGCATTTTTGAAGCACTTGTCGGTTAAATTGGAACGGGGAAAGTCTCATCCCGTGACGATCATGGTCGGGGACAGCAGTTTTCAGGTCTCGATCAACAATATCGGTTTTTCCGAACCGAACCAGAAACAGGTTCTGATGTTCCTCTGGCGGAAGAATTCTCTGCTTGCCAAGAGCTTTCAGGCAACTTTTCCGGCTGTCTTCGAGCAGCTGTCGGAAGATCATTCCAATCGGGACGGGATCGACACGGTTCTGACCCGTTCAAGCCGAAACGGTCGCCCCGGCTTCGCCGGAAGCTTCCGTTTCGGAAGTTGCTCCTTTTATTACGGTTCTGCTGCGGGATTTTTCGGCAGGGTTCGAATTCAACGACAGCTCCGTCCGGCTGCTGGAAAGCGCTGCCGGTCGGCCTTGCCCGAAGTCCGTGCAGAAGGAACTGAAACGCCGGATGTTCAGGCGTTATGACGGCATATATCTGCTGCCGGAGATGGTGGCCGACGGGGAAACACTTGGTGCAATCAAACACCGGATCGAAGAGTATTTCGATCAATTCCATGCGTTTTCACTTCCCGTGCTGTATGGGGAATTCGAAGGTGCTTTGCATGCGCTGACCAATCCGGACAGTGATTTCCGGCTTTTCCTGCTGGGGGCAATCCTGCCGGAATTCCCCGAAGGGGGAAAAGTTTTCGGAAAACTGCAAAAACAGATCGGCATTCCGGGCTCTCTTGAGGAACAGGATGTCCTTGATTTTCTGGCGGAACGAATCCGGGAAATACTGCTGCAAGGCGGCGACGCAGTGTTGAACGAAGACCTGCTTGCGGAACTGCCTTGTCTGAAGACGCGATGGAAATGATCATCCGGGAACAGATCCCCGAAGCGGTGGAGATCCTGGTCGACGAACTGCGGTACTGGAAATTGCTGGAGTTCTTCTGCCTGCCGGAGGAACTCGGAGACGACCTGCTTCAAATCATCGCGGCCATCGAGCAGCAGAATAAAACGCCGTCGCTCCAGATGGTTGCCGATCGGCTGGCGGAACTGTTCGGAGATGATTTCCGGGAAACCTACGCTCTTGAGGAGGACGATGTCCTTCGGCAGGTCATCATAAAATCCATTCATGAGGAAAAATACGGCTGGAAAGGCAACCTGTTGGTCAGGAACGGCAGCGGTCATGGGATCAACGTAGCGGACGAGTTTTTGCAAGGGCACCATGGTATTTTTCATGAGGAGGAATTCTTTGGTTATGCGGCTGCTTACCGTGGTCTGACAAATACCCCAACACTTGTTTGTCGTAATTTACGAATTTCGTGCATTCGTTTGGGGCAACACCATTGGATCGGATTAGATGATTTTGAGCAGCAGTCTGACTTTTCGGTCGAGATGGTCCAAAAACTTACGCAGGAGCTTCAATCTCGGCTGGCAAACAGACTGTTTCTTCCATTAGGGACATTGCCAGACGCCTTTTTCTCCGAGTTGCCGCCCCTGCACATTCAGGAACATGTTTTCTACTGGAACGCTTATATGCTTGCCAGTATTGCCGAGCACAAACTTAGCGGGGTACATGCCGTTAACACAGAACCCAGTCCCTACATTGTAACGGCCATGCTGATTCCGGAAAACAGCGACTATAAAGGTGATGTCATCGATTTCGTGTTCCGGGCACTCCGTGGCGCGAAACGGCAATTTTCTACCGCTGATCAGGTCTTTGAATACTTGGAACAGCACCAGGTTCGAATGAGAAAAACTTCAAACCTTCTGGAACGAATTCGCGCTTTTTGGGGAGTGAACTGATGTACAGTTACGAATGGGACAAAAAAACCCGTGGATATAAGTTGACAACACAAACCGGCAAATTTGTTGCCTGCGAGATACGACCTGTTTTTGCGGAAGAACTGTTACTTCTCGGATTTGATGAGCATTTCGATTTTGACCACACGGAGATAGCTCCTCTCATGTGGGCCAAAAATAATGTTTATTTTTACGGCGGCGTCGAAGTTGCCAGAACCAGAATTCAACTTTGCAAGGCTCCATTGGTGGAATATTTGCTTCCTCGGTGTAATCTGCTTCCCGCTGATATTGATGGAATGCTCTTAAAAAACAAAAAAATAATGGATTCTTTGGTGGCGAACACGCAGAAAAGAATCAAGGAGATGTATGAGGAGGCCCGCAAAAAAAACGATATCATCTACATTGCTTTTAGCGGGGGGAAAGATTCTGTTCTTTTGTTGGATCTCTGTAATCGGGTCTTACCGAGGACGGTTCCTGTTATTTTTTCTGACACGACGATGGAATTACCAGATACATACGAAATGTGGGATAGAATACAATTACTGTATCCGGAACGAAAGTTTCTTAAATTCTCATCTGAGAAAAAAGCTATTGAGAACTGGACTATTTTTGGACCGCCATCGAGGACATTGGATTGGTGTTGTTCCGTCCATAAATCCACTCCGGCTGTCCTTGCCCTAAAAGAATATTTGCATATGCCATCTGTGAGAGCGTGTGCTTTCTTAGGGATAAGAAGTGACGAGAGCTTAAAGCGTGATGCCTATGAAAGTGATTTTGCACAAGGCGTTAAGAATGCATCTCAAGATAATGCAATGCCCATAGAGTCGTGGGGGGCGCATGAGCTTTATTTGTATTATTTCAGCAATCATCTTCCGCTGCATCACGGATATCGGAAAGGTCTGCCGCGAATCGGGTGCGCGATGTGTCCCAAAGCTTCTGATAAATACGCATGGTATGTAGACAAGGCCTATCCTCACCTACTTGATCCCTATCTGGAAGTGATTTTGAATACATCTCTTAAAAGTTTCCATTCCCAAGAGGAAGAAAAAGAGTATATCGCGAGTTCCGGATGGCAAGCAAGGCGAAACGGTCTTGAAGTCAAGGGACGGATATTGGCCCCAAGTGAAAAAATCAAAAATGATACAATCCAATGGAAAAATGTATTTGCCCCAGTCGGCGTTTTGCGCGAATGGGTAAAAACATTCTCAACACCGGTTGAATGCAGTGCTGATCGCTGGAATTTAAGCAGCGCCATCCCCGATCAGCACAGTTGTGGATATAATATCCACTTGGATGTAAAGGACGACGTTATTGTTAATATTGACTGTGAGTTGATATATGTTTTCCTTTCTCAAAAAAAGAAACTTCAAACGCAGATACGAGATGTCATAAAAAAAGCGATTGCATGCGTTGGATGCCGTGCCTGCGAGGTCGAGTGTTCTTTCGGTGCACTTAAATTTTCACCATTTGGCGTATCAATAGACTCTTCAAAATGTGTTCATTGTTTGAAATGTCATAACATAGATCAAGGTTGCTGGAGGTACAAGTCCATGATGGTCCCAAACAGTTCCGATACTCCGCTGAAGAGTATTGCCAATTATCAAAACTTTGGCCTTCGCGAAAATTGGATTCAGGTCTACTGCGAAGAAAAACAAAACTTCCCCAACACAACAGCGTTGGGGAAGCCCATGATTGATTCGGCCCGCATCTGGTTCAAGCAAGCTCTTTTGACCTCAGATTCAAGGAGTCTGGAACCCAGTAAGCTCCTGAAGGTCGCGCTGGAATTCGGTCCCGACAGTCAGCTTTTATGGGATTTGATTTGGATTGGTTTGTGCAATAATTCTCCTCTCGTCAAGTGGATTGTTTCGAATATTTCTTTCGAGAACTATACTTCCATTGATGAAATAAATAATTTGTTGGGAGATTTACCGGCTTCTACAAAACGCGGAGGATTACAGGCTCTTAATAACTTTTTTAAGAACTCGCCAGTTGGGACTGGTGCTTCACCTGTTGTAGAACTTACCCAGAAGGGTGCTCGTGTTTTGGGGATAAAACGGGTTCCCAAGAGCATAGAACCGCTGGCCGTGCTGTATTCGCTGTATCTTATGGCCAATGTCGCAGATCGGACTTCCTTTACTTTGAGCGAAATGATGACGGCGGATTTTGAGTCGCCCTATATTTCCCCGCTGGTGGCTTTCGGCATGAATGTGGAAGAACTGAAAGGACAGTGCATGGGGATCGCTTCCGTCTATCCCGAGTATCTGATCTGCACTTTTACCCTTGGTCTGGAGGAAGTCAAGGTATTTCCGAAAGAAAAATCGCTTGATGACGTGATCGGGCTGATTTTAGGCGAATAAGCAGAGGAGAAAACCATGCTGTATTATAAAGACTATTTCGGCATCTCCGAGGATTATGTTCCATGCATGACCCGCGAGGATATCAACCGCGACCCTCGAACCTGGCTGAATTTTTATCCGCATGAGAGCTTTGTATCGCTGCTGCGTGACCTGCTGGCAAGTCTCGACGGCGGCGACAAGTCGATCTGGCTGACCGGCGCATACGGCACAGGCAAAAGCCACGCCGCGCTGGTCCTGCAGAAACTCTTCATGGACGATGAAAGCCGGGTAAAGGAGTGGCTGGAGAAACGCGCAGCCCAGATCCCGGAAACAGTCCGGCAGGCGCTCTTCGCCCAGCGTAACGCCAACACTATGGTGGTCTTCGACACCAAGGGGGATGGCCTGACCACCCCGGAGCAATTCCTAGTCCGCATAGAGAACACCATCATCCAGGCATTGAAGGAAAAAGGATATAAGATCCCCATCTTCGGCTCGCTGGACAAAATTCTTGGACGTATCGCGGATGAAGAGACCAATTTCTTCAAAAAGCGGGATGAACTTCAGGGAAAACTCTGCAACCTCTCTCCCGATATCACCAGTGTAGCGGATTTGAAAAAGGCGGTGGAGAATCCGGCGCAGCAGTCCGGTCTTTTGAGCGATATCATGACCGTGCTGCATGCCCGCGACATCTACATCAACCTCACCCAGGACAATTTGCTCCAGTGGATCGACGAGATCCTGAAAGTCAACAATATTGCCAAGATGGTGTTCATCTGGGACGAATTCTCCTCCTACATCGACCAAAACCGCAGCCAGCTCACGACCTTCCAGGAAGTGGCTGCAGCAGCGCAGCGGGGGAAATTCTTCTTCATCCCGGTGACCCACATGAGACTCGAATCCTATCTTGCCACGGGGTCCGAAAGCGCCAAGAAGGCCAATGACAGGTTCAAGTTCCACACTCTGGATATGCCGACGCACACTGCGCTGCTGTTGGCTGCCGATGCGTTCCAGATCAAGAATGCGGACTGGGTCCGGGAACAGGACAATCTTTGGCATGCGATTTCCCCGGTAGTCACCAACTACATGGCGACCAAGGATTCCGAGTGCAAGGAACAGCCGGAAAATTTCAAGGGAATTCTGCCTATTCACCCGATGGCAGCTTTTGTGCTGAAATTCCTCTCCACGGCAGTCGGCTCCAACCAGCGGAGCATGTTCAATTTCCTCAAGGGCGAAATCGGAGAAAGTGAATTCCAGACATTCATTGCCAACAGCGGGCCGGAACTCAAGGGACGCCAATTCCTGACGGTCGATTACCTCTGGCACTATTTCATCGAACGGGATGATCTCGGTGTCGAAAAGGAAGTGAACGAAGTCCGTATCGAATTTTCCAGAAAATCCCCGACCCTTAAAGAAGATGAGATCCGGGTATTCAAAGCCGTGCTGCTCTACAGTCTGCTGGGGCGGCTGACCGGGAATGCCGGACACGAGTTGATCCAGCCGACGCTGGAGAATGTCAAACGCTGTTTCGAAGGCGACTCCGCCGTAACCGGGGTGGACGCCATTGCCAAAGAACTGGAAAAGAAACACTGTTTTTCCATCATCAACGGCCGTTGCGAGATGTTCCGCTCCACGGGAGACTCCGAGGATATCGAGAAGCAGAAGGAAAAACTCAAAACACAGTTCAATGAGCAGGTCCTGTCACTAAAGGCCCAGCCGAAACTGGAAAGCAAAATTAAAACATTCAAAGACAAACTGCACTTTGAAGTCCGTGCCGCGTCGGTGGACAAAGTTGCAACGGTCTGTCAGCGTAACAAAGATTTATTCGGTGCAGAGGGCAACAAGATCCTGCTTCAGTTCATTATTGCCAAAGATGCGGATGAACAACTTCTGGTTGCCGATAAAGCCGGGGAACTGTCAAAGCTGTTTCCCGAATTCCGAATGCTTTTCGTCGCGGTCCCGGAACTGCATTTCTGTTCCACGAAGGCGACCTATTGGGACGAGTATGTAGATCAGCTCGCACACCAGTCGCTGGCGACCGATCAGGCGACCAAGACCAATTACACAACACAGATCAATCTCATGGATTCGGCATGGCTGGCCAAACTTACGAATCCGTCGCAGAAACTCGTGCTTTACAAAGCCAATGCCAGCGGCGGTGATCCTTATGTTGAGGAAAGACAATGGAATACTCTCGAAGGATATCTGAAACAGTATCTGAAAGAATGTTTCGAGTGCTTTGTCGACGATTTGTCCGATTACAATTTGAGCGCCATGACAGAAAACGGCAAGGGACTGGCAGGCTGGGCCAAAGCCGGTATGGATTTCGCCACGGCACAGGGGATGTATCAAAACGTCACCAAGGCTTTTGCCAAGCACGGGATAACCGGTGCGGCGGAGTGGTTCGACCAGAATCCTTCCCATCCCCTGACCAGGCTGCGCGACCTGTGCAAGAACAAACTCCACAACGCGATCTCCGGCCCCACGGGGACTTGCTCCGTTCGCAAGATTTTCCTTGAGATCCAGCGTGCGCCATTCGGTCTGCTGGCAATCCCATACAGCGCGTTCGTCATGGGCTTTGTTATGAAAGAGTGGCTCAACAATCCTCGGCAGCAGCTTCAGTGGACCAACGGGTCTCTTTCGAAACGGCTCGACGCTGAGACGTTGGGCGAGATGATCGACGCAGCCATCAAGAGTCTGGGGGCACCGATCAAAGATGAAAAGGTGATTTGCCGGATATCGAGAGAAGAAAAGAAATTCATTGATTCGGCCCCCATCATGTTCGGCATTGAGCGCGTTCCGAACGCCACCGTGGAG
>OOIG01003242.1_pt1 | contig 10121 bp, 9 predicted proteins | sample 1692091 | NCBI WGS metagenome assembly OOIG01 (sample SAMN06348188, study PRJEB24527) | human gut metagenome | biome: human gut; feature: ankylosing spondylitis patient; material: feces | host: Homo sapiens | place: China | collected 2015-10
TGCCGATGCGGAACATGGTGCGGGGCAGGCCCAGCTCATTGTTCTGGTTGCCCTCGGTCTTGATGGTATTGCCAAAGCCTGCAATGGCGGCATAGGTCATCTGCTTGGTGGTGGTCTTGCCCACGCTGCCGGTCACGCCCACCACTTTGGGGTGGAACTGGCTGCGATAATTGGCCCCCAGCACCATCATGGCGTGGTAGCTGTCCGGACAGATCACACTCTTCTCTTCCGGCACGCCTTCCACGGGGTGGTTCAGCACCACGCAGAGCGCGCCATTCTCCAGCGCCTTGGCGGCAAAATCATGGCCGTCGAATTTTTCGCCCGGGAACGCCACAAAGATGCACCCGGGGCAGACCTCACGGCTGTCGGTGGTCACCAGCGTGACCGGGGTCTCGCACTGGGCCAGCGCGTTGACGGCCAGGCCCTCCAACAGGATGTTTGCTGCAATTGCTTCCATACTCTCATTCCCCTTTATCCACAGATCAGATGTACAATGGTTCCCCGCTGGACGCTGGAGCCGGGTGCCTCGCTCTGGCTCTGGACCGTGCCGGAGCCTTCGACTGTGCAGTTGAGCCCTGCAGCGTTCAGCATCTGCCGGGCAAAGTCCGCGCTCTTGCCGGTCACATCCGGCACCTCGGCGTGCTTGCCCTCATAGGTATCGGTATACAGATAAACGGTGGTGCCGTAGGGCACCTCTGCCCCCGCGCGGGGGTACTGGTAGGTGACAAGGGCGGCGGTCTGGTCGGATTCGCTCTCGGCCAGGTGATGCTTCAAACCCTTGATGTTCAGCTGCACCTGCGCGTTGCTCCACTCCTTGCCCGTCAGGTTGGGCACCTTGACGGTGGTGCCGCTGCGGTCCACGCCGTCGGTGGCGATGCCCAGATAGGGCGCGATTTCACTGATGATGTTGCCCACCACCGGAGCCGCCAGAATGGAGGAATAGTCGGTGCGGGCATTGTTGGGGTCGTCCAGCATGACATAGACCAGGATCTCCGGGTCGTTGGCGGGCAGGACAGCCGCAAAGGATGCCACCTTCTTGTAGTCGCCGTCGGCGCGGCGGTCCATGTTCAGCTGCTCGGAGGTGCCGGACTTGCCGCCGATGCGGTAGCCTGCAACGTAGGCGTTGCCGCCGCCGCCCTGGGTGCCGTCGCCCACCTCAAACTCCATGATCTGGCGGATGGTCTCGCTGGCGCTCTCGCTGATGACCTGACGGCGGATGTTGGTGCCGATCTCCTGCACCACATTGCCGTTCTGGTCCGTGATCTTATCCACCACATGGGGGGTAACCAGATAGCCGCCGTTGACTGCCGCCGAGATGGCGGTGCACACCTGCAGCGGGGTCACGGCCATGGCCTGGCCGAAGGCGGAGGAGGCCAGCTCCACCTCGCCCAGACGGCTCTTGCTGTAATACTGCATGAAGCTGGTCTCATTGGGCAGGTCCACGCCGGTGCGCTCGGTAAAGCCAAAGGCATCAAAGTAATCATAGAACAGGCTGGAACCCACGCGCTGGCCCAGCTGGATGAAGTAGATGTTGCAGCTGTTGCGCAGGGCATCAGCCAGATTCTGGGCCCCGTGCGACTTTCTGCCGGCGCAGTGGTAGGTCTGCTTTGCCACGCTGTAAGCACCGGAGCAGTTCAGGGTGGTGTAATAGGTCGCCTTGCCGCTGTCCACACCCATGGCGGCGGTGATGACCTTGAACACGCTTCCGGGGTAGTACAGCTCGGTGATGGTCTTGTTCTTCCACTGGATATCCCGGTAGGTGCCGGTGTAGTCGGCCTCCTCATCCACGATCTTCTGGCCGTTCTCATCCCGCAGGTAGTTGCCGTTCTCGTCTTTTTTGTAGATGGTGTACAGCTCCGGCTCAGCCTGCACCTGCTCCGTCAGGTAGGCCAGATTGGCGCTGAAATCCTGCGGGTCATTGGGGTCAAAGTCCGGCTTGGAGGCCATGGCAAGGATGGCACCGGTCTTGACGTTCATCACAATGGCGCAGCCGCGGTTCTCAACGGTGTTGGCCGCCACGGCCTCGTTCAGGTAGCGCTCCACCACCTCCTGAATGTTCACATCCAGTGAGAGCACCAGATTGGAGCCGTCCTTGGCGGCGTAGGTGGTGGCGTTTTCATCGGCAATGGCGTTGCCGTAGGCGTTGCGCAGGGTGATGGTGCGGCCATTCACACCGGCCAGCGTGGACTCATAGGAGTTTTCCAGACCGTACACGCCCTGACCATCCGCATTGCAGAAGCCCAGCACGGCAGCGGCAAAGCGGCCGTAGGGGTAATCCCGCTGGAAGCCCTTGGAAGCCGACACCGACACCCGTCCCTTGCGGACAGTGGGGGTGCCGTCGTCGCTCTCCTGCTGGCCCAGCCCCAGCTTGCCCAGGATCTTTTCCAGCGCACCGGCGGATTTTCCGCTCTTGCTGTGGGCCTTGTTGTAGGTCTTGACGTATTCCTCAATGGAGAGCTTGATGGCGTTGTTGACCTTGGTGGCCAGCACCTGATAGGAGCTTTCGTTTTGGGAGAGGGCATCGCAGACCGCCTGATACTGGGTCTGGTACTCCGCTGAAGTGGTGTCCACGCTGTCCAGACTCTCGCCGTCGCCCGAAAGCAGGCGGAGGGTGATCTGAGTGCAGACCTCCTTCATAGCGGCCTCATCGATGGTGCGGATCTCCGCCTTGGTATCCTGATCGGTGGTGGTGGTATACAGGGCCGTGCTGTAGGAGGGGTCGGCCCAGATGGTCCAGACCACGCTGGTGGAGGCCAGCGTGATGCCGCTGGTGTCGTAGATCTCACCGCGGGTGGCCTGAATGGTGCTGTCCAGCAGCTGCTGCTCGGCGGCGTACTGGCGGTAGGTGGCACCGTCGCGGATCTGGATCTTGTACAGGCTGTAGATCACGGTCAGCGCGGCGGCCACCACAAGAAGCACGGCGGCACCAAAGCTGATATGACGCAGCCGGGCACTGAGCCGTGCGTGCGGGTCCGCACTGCGGCGGCGGGCACTGTTCTTTTTGGGATTGGAGGATGGTGTTTGCATTGCGTACTCCCGAAGAAAACCGAAAAAGCGTGCGCTGCCGCACGCTTTTCGTTGTTTGGTTTATTTTGCCGTTCTGACAGAGGCAAGAATGGTCATTGCCCCATCGTGGAGCAGATCCGACCACTGCCGCACAGCGGATGCCTTGCGCACCAGAACGCTGCCCTCATCCAGCCGGATGTAGGTGATCTGGCTCTGGTCGATCTTCATCAGCCCCAGGCGTGTGGCGGTCTCCTCAACACTTGTGATGTTGGTGCGGCTGTTCAGGGCACTGTTGTAGTATGTATACTGGCTCTGCTCGCTCACAAGCTCTGCCTTGGCGCTCTGGATCTGAGAATTCAGCTCCACCAGCTGTGCCTCGCTCCACAGCAGGCTCACCGCAAAGCCCACCAGCAAAGCCGCGCCCACCAGCTGCAGCGCGTGCTGCATGGCGGCCCGCACGGGGTTCAGCCGCTTTTTGCCGCCCTTTTCTACCCGCAGCGGAACTTGGGGCTGTGCCTGCGGCGCTCTTCTGCGCCGAACCTCTGTCATATCGTATGCTGCCTGACCCATGGTGATCTCCTCCTCACATCTCCGGGGCTGTGCCGCCCTCAGATCTTTTCCAAAACCCGCAGGTGGGCCGAGCGGCTGCGCCGGTTCTCCTCCAACTCCTGCGTGTTGGCTTCAATGGGTTTGCGTGTGATCAGCTTTGCCTTGGCCTTGCCGCCGCAGACGCACACCGGGAACTCCGGCGGGCAGGTGCAGGCGGTGGACCAGCGGCGAAACTTGTTCTTGACCAGCCGGTCCTCCAGCGAGTGGAAGGTGATCACGCAAAGTCTTCCACCCGGTGCGAGATGCGCAAAAATGGTGTCCAGCCCCTCTTCCAGTGCGTCCAGCTCATGGTTTACCGCAATGCGCAGTGCCTGGAAGGTGCGGCGGGAGGGGTTTTTGTTCTTCCGGCGCTCCGCCGGGGGCATGGCGCTGGCCACGATATCCGCCAGCTGCAATGTCGTTTCAATGGGGGCAGTTTCCCGGGCTTCCACGATCCTGCCCGCGATCTGCCAGGCGAAGGGCTCCTCGCCGTAATCCCGCAGGATGCGGGCCAGCTCCTCCCGGCTCTCGCTGTTCACGAGATCGGCGGCCGTCTCACCCTCCTGGCTCATCCGCATGTCCAACGGGGCATCCGCCCGGTAGGAAAAGCCCCGGGCCGCGTCATCCAGCTGATGGCTGGACACCCCCAGATCCAGCAGCGCACCGTTGATCGTTTCAATGCCCAGCTGCTCCAGAGCTTGTCCGGCATAGCGGAAGTTGATCTGCACCACGGTGGCAGGCAGGCCCGCCAGCCGGGCCCGGGCCGTCTGCACGGCATCGGGGTCCTGATCCAGCGAGATGAGCCTGCCGCCCTGCTCGCCGTTCAGCCGCAGGGCGATCTGGCGGGAGTGCCCCGCGCCGCCCGCCGTGCCGTCCAGATAGGTGCCCGCCGGGTCGATCTTCAGGCCGTCCAGGCACTCGTTCAGCAGCACCGGGACATGCTCAAACGAGGCCGGGTCAAAGGGCTGTGCTGTTTTTTCTGTGTCCATGTTCCCAGCCTCCTTTCAAAACTCAGATAAGATCCTGCATCTGCCGCCCTTTTCTGCCCGGAGCTGCTGCCCGGGAAAGCGGCCTGCGGCCTGCCGGAAGTTTGTGGCCCGGCCAGCCCTGAGGATACAATTTTATTGTAACAAAACAGGCCCCTGATTGCAAGAGTTTCCCTTTTGTTTTTTCTCTCAAAATGTACCAAAAAAAGCCCCTGCAAGCCGTCGTTTTTGCTTGCAGGGGCCGGAAGCTCTCACCGGGAAATTTCACATTCCCGCATCAGAGCTGTTTCCGGGGGCTCTGGCGCAGGTTTGCACGGACATTTTTGACCTGTGCGGCGTTTTCCGCCATCGTCTCTTCCGTGGTCTTGAGCATATTATCACAGTAGTCGGTCACGGTCTGGCGGACAGTGCGGGCCTCGGTCTGGGCGGCGGAGACGATCTCTCCGGCGCGCTGCTGGGCCGCCTTGACGATCTCGGCCTCGCTCACCAGCACACGGGCGCGCTCCTCGGCCTTTTTTACAATGGCCTGTGCCTGTGCGTTGGCCGATTCAATGAGCTGGGCACGGTCGCTGACAATGGACTGGGCCTGCCGCAGCTCCACAGGCAGGTTCTGGCGGATCTCGTCCAGATAGTCCCGGATCTGCTCCACATCCACGATGCGCTTGCCGCCCGAAAGGGGCATTCCGGCGCTCTCCTCCAGCGTATCCTCAATGGTATCCAAAAGCTCGTTTACGTTCATTCCGCATCTCCCTCTCCGGCGCTCTGCCGGGGCTTACCATACTTCCACAGCAGGACTTTGCCGTATTTATACTGTTTTTTCAGGGTCATGCCGCCCACCTCGGCAGGCAGCACCAGGCCGGTCTCACTCTCGCAGATCACGATGCCGCCCGGGGCCAGGCATTTGTCCACGCCGGGCAGGATCTTTTCCAGCGTGCCGGTGTGGAAGGGCGGGTCCAGCAGCACGATGTCGAACTGCTCATGGCAGGCGGAGAGATACCGTGCCGCCTCGCCGATGTTGACCCGGCTGCGGTCAAACACGCCGCAGTTCTTGCAGTTCTTCATCACGATGTTCACGGCCTCCCGGTTCTCGTCCAGGAACACGCACCGGGCCGCACCCCGGCTCAGGGCCTCGATGCCCAGCTGGCCGCTGCCTGCGTAGAGGTCGAGCACCCGGGCACCGGGCAGGTCGAACTGGACGATGCTGAACATGGCCTCCTTGACCTGATCCATCGTCGGGCGGGTGATCTCGGTGCCGGGCAGGGCTTCCAGCCTGCGGCCCCGTGCTTCTCCTGCAATAACGCGCATGTATCTGCCTCCTTCTCCCGCTGTCCGGGCCCCCTGCCCGGCCAGCAGCTGTTTCGTGTTTTCGTATCTCCATATTATCGTCAAAACGCAACTCTTTGTCAAGGGCGCGCGTTGCACTCAGGGTGCAATTGTGCTAAAATCAGGGCAAAGCGCCCCATGTGCGGCGCGTTTTGCCAAAAAAGGAGAGTATCTGCTTATGAAAGTCCTGCTCATCAACGGCAGCCCCCACGAGAAGGGCTGCACCTATACCGCCCTGTCCCTGATTGCCGGGGAGCTGAACGCCAGCGGCATCGAGACCGAGATCCTGAACGTCGGCACAAAGCCGGTGGGCGGCTGCATCGGCTGCGGCGGCTGTGCCGCCGGTAAGGGCTGCGTGTTCGGCGGCGTGGTCAACGAGGCCATCGAAAAGGCCAAGACCGCCGATGCCTTTGTGTTCGGCACACCTGTCCACTATGCGTCCGCCTCCGGCAACATGACCAGCTTCATGGACCGTCTGGCCTACGCGGGCGGCAAGTATCTGGCCTACAAGCCCGCCGCCATCTGCGCCTCTGCCCGCCGTGCCGGCACCACCACCACGCTGGATCAGCTGGTGAAGTACCCCGAGTTCTTCCACATGCCGCTGGTCAGCGGTTCCTACTGGCCCATGGTCCACGGCTCCAAACCCGAGCAGGTGCTGGAGGATGAAGAGGGCTGCGCCGTGATGCGGGAGCTGGGCCGCAACATGGCCTGGCTGCTCAAGTGCATCGAGCTGGGCAGGGAAAACGGCATCACCCACCCTGAGAATCCCCGCCGCCCCATGACCAATTTCATCCGCTGAGTTTCATCCCCCCGCCTGCCCGGCGGGGGCTTTTTCGTTGACAAATCGTACATTATTTATCATCTTTTTTCATTTACTTCCACAATTCCCATTAAAATGATTTTATGCTATACTGTATTCACAATCCAGTGAGGGTTGAATTATTATTTTATCAAAGGAGGCCATCACTATGAGAAAGCTTATCACCTGTTTACTTTCTGGAGTTTTAGTTGGTTCTATGTTGCTCGCTCCCGCATCAGCTACAACAACTTCTGTCATTTCTGATGACCCTTCTATCGACAACTCTAGCGTTGTTCCTTATGCTTCTCTTTGCGACGAATGTGGCATTGGTCAAGTCCGGTACAATACCAAAACAGAAGGTCCTTGGATTTTCAATCGGTATGTCGAATGCCTTTCCGGCGATCCTCAATATCGTGATAAGGAGTATTATCGCGATGTAACCAAGTACTATCTCTGTGATCATTGTGGAAGCGGCTTTGGTGACACTGTCCGTGAAACGAAGGTTGAGCATGAACACGGCTGGTAATTAGCTTTTGCTTATTCACTTATAGTACTTTATAATCCTTGCATTCTGCTCCCGCCTTTCCGGCGGGAGCGTTTTTTTGTCGTCAATCCGCATAAAAAGAGCTCTCTTTTTTCTGTTCCTCTCACAATTTTCTCTTTCTGCGATCCATGCTATAATGAAGATGAGATCAGAGAAGTTCACCCCCATACTTTCTCAAAAAGGAGGCGTTTACCATGAAAAAGATTCTTTCCGCATTTTTCGCCGCTTTTCTTCTGGCAAGTCTATGTGCTCTTCCCGCATTCGCAGTGTCTCAGGCTCGTTCTGTAAATGCTACAACAGCTGCCGAAACCGTGTCCCTTATCTGCGAATATTGCGGACAGAGCGATATGATTTGTGTGGATGAGTATTATGCTTCCTGGTATACAGTCAATTTTATTCCTTGTCAGGGACGCGACCCCCGATATAATGATTCGGTCGAGAATCGCACTCATATTGAAATTTATCAATGTCAATCCTGTAAGTTTGGCACCAGCGTAGTTTCTACGGAAGAGCAGATTTCCCACAAACACCCCGCCATGCGTGCCTACGACCTTCCCAGATTCTGATATTTCCCTTGCGCCTCTGCCCTTGCCGGCGGGGGCGTTTTTGATTTTAACAGCTTTTTCTGCAAAAACGGGAAAAATAAGGGACGGAGTGCTTTTTTCGTTCACAACTTTGTGGTAGCATAAGGGTAAGAATTATTTTGTGCAGAGCGATGGAGACAGGCTATGGAACACTACGATTGGAACGACGGCTGGCTGTTTGCCCCCACCTTTGATCCCGCCATCGTCCGCCCCGAATGCACCGGGGTGGAGCTGGAACCGGTGCGCTTGCCCCACACGGTCAAAACGCTGCCCTACAACTATTGCAACGAGAACGAATACCAGCGGGTGTCCGGCTACCGGCGGGAGTTTTTTGCGCCCAAAGAGTGGCAGGGCCGCACGGTACTGCTGACCTTTGGAGCCGTGGCCCACGATGCCACCGTGTTCTGCAACGGGCGGCGGGTGTTCCACCACGGGTGCGGCTACACCGCCTTTACTGTGGACCTGACCGAATCGCTGCTGCTGGGCCAAAAAAACGTGGTGGCTGTCCGGTGCGACAGCCGGGAGGACCTGAACATTCCTCCCTTCGGCGGGCAGATCGATTTTCTGACCTACGGCGGCATCTACCGGGCCGTCAGTCTGGACGTGAAGGAGCCCGCCTACCTGCGCGACATCTTTATCGAGGCGCAGGCCGAGGGCGATTTCCGCATCTATTCCTCCACAGTGGGCGAGACCATCGGCTGCACCCTGCAGGCCGAGATCCGCAGCCCCGCCGGGAGCAGAGCCCTGTACAGCGGTGAGCTCAGCCTGCCCATTGTGGGCACCCTGAACGGCGTGCATCCCTGGAGCGTGGAGCACCCCTTCCTCTATACCCTGACCGTCCGGCTCATCCGGCCCGGCACCAGCGGCCTGCCCGACCGGGTGCTGGACGAAAAGAGCACCCGGTTCGGCTTCCGCACCATCCAGTTCGTGGCCGGGGGCTTTTATCTGAACGGCCAGCGGGTGGAGCTGCGGGGCCTGAACCGGCATCAGAGCTACGCCTATCAGGGCTATGCCATGCCGGACAGCATTCAACAGCTGGATGCCCAATTGTTGAAAAAGCAGCTGGGCTGCAATGCAGTGCGCACCAGCCACTACCCCCAGAGCCCGGCTTTTCTGGATGCCTGCGATGAGCTGGGCCTGCTGGTGTTCGTGGAGATGCCCGGCTGGCAGCACATCGGGGATGAAACCTGGCAGGCCCAGGCATTGCAGAACTGCCGCGAGATGGTCTGCCAGTGCCGCAACCACCCCAGCGTGTTCCTGTGGGGCGTGCGGGTGAACGGCAGTTCCGATAACGAGGCCTTTTACAAGCGCACCAACGAGGCCGTCCATCGGCTGGACCCCACCCGCCCCACCGGCGGCGTGCGGATCGCCCGCAAGAGCCAGCTGCTCGAGGACGTTTACGCCTACAACGATTACTCCTATTCCGGCCGGGGCCCGGGCTGCGAGCCCCGGTCTGCCGTTACGCCTGACCTGCGCAAGGGCTACCTCATCAGCGAGTTCGGGGGCCAGCAGTTCCCGGCCAAGGCCTTTGACGACGAGCCGCACCGGCTGGCACAGGCTCTGCGCCACGCCGCCGTCCTCAACGATGCCATTGCCCAGCAGGGCGTGGCCGGTGCCCTTGGCTGGTGCATGGCCGATTACAACACCCACCGCGAGTTCGGCAGCGGCGACCGCATCTGCTACCACGGCGTGACGGATCTGTTCCGCAACCCGAAGCTCTCTGCCGCCGTCTACGCCAGCCAGAAAACGCCCCGCTCCCCTTCGGACGTGGTGTTTGAGGTCTCTTCCAGCATGGCGCTGGGTGACCACCCCGGCGGCTTTGCCGGGGCCTGCTGGGTGTTCACCAACGCCGAGAGCGTCCGCCTCTACCGGGGCAACGATTTCATTGCCGAGTTCACCCCCGACCGCCGGGGCCGCTTTGCCGCCCTGCCCCACCCGCCCATCGAGATCCAGGATTTCGTCGGCTCCCTGCTGGAAAAGTATGAGGGCCTTGACCAGAGCACGGCCCTGCAGGTGGCGGCCATCCTCAACGAGATGCGCCGGGACGCGCTGAACCTTTCGCCTCTCTCCCGGGCGCGGATGCTCTCCCTGCGGCTGAGCGCAAACGACCTGCTCCGGATGTACTACAAATACATCGGCGTGCTGGGCGGGCCGTCCAGCGTCTACCGGTTTGAGGCAGTCTGGCACGGGCGCACCGTCCGCACCGTGGTCAAGGAGCCGGTGCAGTCGGTTCGGCTGGAATGCGTGGTGCACAACCCCATCCTGACCGACGGCCCCACCTGGGACTGCGC
>OOIG01003247.1_pt1 | contig 10113 bp, 6 predicted proteins | sample 1692091 | NCBI WGS metagenome assembly OOIG01 (sample SAMN06348188, study PRJEB24527) | human gut metagenome | biome: human gut; feature: ankylosing spondylitis patient; material: feces | host: Homo sapiens | place: China | collected 2015-10
CGGTTGAAATTTTCCATTCTGTTGCTGCAAGCGTTCGCGCTCTCCGGTCCTGTTCCTTGTTCCGCGTCTCTGCTTTGTGAAGAAAAAGAAAGCGCCCTGGATGCATGGCGGAGCTCTTTTCCCATGCCCGGAAATAAATGTTCTACCGGGAGGGAAATCTCCCTGCCGGTGGAGGGAAAGGCGTCCGGATAAAGGTCTCACCCAAGTGTGGGTTGGCTTGGCTTTACTCCCGTGATGCGTTCCTTGGCGGTCTGCCGACACTGCGGGACGGAAGGGGCGGGGCGAGGACCTGCAAAAAAAATGCACAAATTTTGAACATTGCGCGGACGGATGCTGTATATTATCTCACATGGATATGAAAACCTGTATCTTTCTGACATTGGGATTGCTGATAGGTTCGGGCTCCGGATATTCCATTGACCGGCCCGCAGGAAGTACGGACAACCTTCAGCCGCCGCCCTTGACTCCCTACACGCCGCAGACCAAGCCGCTGCCCTCTTCCAGACCGGCCAGGCTGGGCATTGTGCCCGGCACGGTGCCGCAGGCAGTCGTGGCTCAATTGGAACTCAGCGGATTTCCCGGCGTGCTGGTGACCAAGGTGATGCCGGACAGCCCCGCCGCCAAGGCCGGACTTCAGGAAAACGACGTCATCATCAAGCTGGGGGACATCTCCCTGTCCGGCCCGCGCTCCGTGACGGAAGCCCTGTCTGAAAAAGTTCCGGGAGACAAGATTACGGCTGTATTCTACCGCAAGGGCAAGCGGGAAACGGCGGATGTCACGCTGGACGGCGGAACGCTTTCCGCGGAAGAAATACTGGCGGCCCAGGGAGATCCCCGCACCCAGCCGCGCGTGGTTCCCTCCGTCCGGCGCCAGGCGGTTCCTCCCGCCGGAATGGCCGCACGGCCCAGCCTTCCGCAGCGCATTCTGGACATGCAGCAAATGATGGATGATTTTTTGAGGGACTCCGCGATTGATGATTCGCGGATGGATGACATCATCGGCCGGATGAACCTGACGCCGGGAGCGGCCCAGATGCTCCGGAGCCTCCAGAACCTTCACCAGATGCCCATGCCCCCCATGGGCAAGGTGTCCGGCGGAGGGCAGAGCACGTCTTCCGTCCGGATGTCGGACGCCAACGGAACCATTGTGGTTTCTTCCAGCTCCCAGGCGGGCACCACCGTCCATGTGACGGATTCCGCGGGAAAAGTCCTGTACTCCGGCCCCTACAACACGCCGGAGGAAAAGGAAGCCGTGCCGGAAGCCGTCAGGGAACGCCTGAAAAACATAGAAACCAACTTCTGCTTTTAACCTCTTCATGAAACAATGGAGAAATCCATGATCATTATGTTAAGGACGGCTGCCCTGTGTGGGGCAGCCTTTTTCATGCAGAAAAGGGGCTTTTTCCTCTTCTGAAAAAGCGGCGCGTTCCGGGAAGAAAAAACACGGAACAGCAGCAGGACATCTATTCCACATCCGGAGGAACCTCCGGAAGAAGATGGAAGGAAAAGAAAGGGGATATCCCTGCGGCCTCCCTGTGGGCAGGTCTTGAACTCCTTTTGAAAAGCGGAGTGCGGCAGGAACTACAGAATGCCGGTCAATTTCCGGTACGTCTCCAGCGCGAAGGAATCCGTCATGCCGGAAATATAATCAAGCATGTGCGCCAGGCGTGCGTCCTTCCCTTCGTCATCCTTGGGCAGACCGGTTCCCTGAAGCATGATGGCTACTTTTTTGGACTGCCCGGAGGAAGGATGGTTCACCCACTCCATGAAAAAGTCGATCAGCTCTCCCAGCACCTTGTAGCCCATGGCTTCCACTTCAATCACCTCCCGGGCCTGGTACACGTTCTCAATGGCGTACCGGTACAATCCGTTCAGCGGCCCGGCCAGTTCCGAACGGTCAATCAGGGATTGATCCATGCTCCCTTGCAGAAGCTCCTCTTCATGCTTCATGAAACTGTCCACGGCGGACTGGATGCTCCTGCCGATGGCGAGCGCGCGCATGTAATGGATGCAGGAATCTTTTTCATCCTTCTTTTCCAGTTCCCGGACGTAGCAAAGCTGGGATTCCGTCAGGAAAGGGCTGAATAAATCCCTGGTAGGCTCAAAATCCAGAATGCCGGAAAAATGCCCGTCTTCAATATCCGCGATACGGTAGCAGATATCGTCCGCGGCCTCCATCAGGTACGCCAGGGGCGCGGAACGGGGAAGCAGCCCCAGATGGCCGGCCACGAAGGAAGCCGCCTCCCTCTCCTGTTCCCCGATGCCGAACTTCTTGCATTCAAGCTTGTTGGCTGCCGTCATGCCGCCTTTCCTGACGGCCGCGGAATAGGATTGCGTGCAGGGATACTTCATGAAGGCGCCCAGAACGGCAGCCGTCAGTTTCAGGCCGTTGCCTTCCATCGGATCCCCGGTGCGGGTAAGGATGCGGAACCCCTGGGCATTCCCTTCAAACGGCATCTCCAGGCCGTGCCGTTTCAGGGCGGTTTCAATGGCGTCCTCCCCGGAATGGCCGAAGGGCGGATTGCCGATGTCGTGGGCCAGGCAGGCAGTGGAAACGATGGTGGCCACGTCGGAAGGCACTATAGGAGCGGGAAGGGAACCTTTCTCCGCCAGCCACTCTCCCGCCAGCATGCCGAGGGAGGAGCCGATGTGGGCCACCTCCAGGCTGTGGGTCAGGCGGGTGCGAACGTAATCATTGCGGCCTAGGGGGAAAACCTGCGTCTTGTCCTGAAGGCGGCGGAAAGCGCTGGAAAACAGAATGCGCCCGTAATCCCGGTCGTAATTGCTGCGGTTTTTCTGCGGAGACGCCGTACTCTGGTGCCTGGACCCCCAGCGGGCGTCCGACAAAAGCTGCTGCCAATTCATCATCCCTGACATGGTGAAGGAATGCTACAGGGGAATGCCCGGCTGGAACAGGAGAAAATGGGGGAAGGCGTTCAATAGGTCAGCATCAGCCCCACTCCCCAGTGCAGGTTGTTGTCGTAATTGGTAGAAACGCTGAGATGGGAGGTCAGGATGTAGTGCAGGCCCACGGAATAATCTCGGTCCGTATTCAGGGAAAAGGAAAGGCGCAGGCGGGAGGCGAGCGGGATATCATCCCTCTCCAATTGCAGGCGCACCTTTCCGTCCGTATCAATGCGCGCATCCCCAATCAGGAGCAGGGGCAGCGTATACCGGACGCCCAGGGTGCCGTCCACTTCCCGGTCCTTTTGGGTGGTCTGGCGGAACATGTTGCGTTCTCTGGCCTCACCCTTGCGGCAGGTCCAGTCCACCCCGATGTAGGGGTAAAGCCACTGCTTCTCCCCGATGTACCTGCCCAGCCGTCCTTCCGCCTCATAGCCGCGCGTATCCTTGTAGCCTATCTGCCACTCTCCCTGAACGCTCCAGCGGGTGCCTCCGAACTCCAGGTCTCCGATATTCCCGTTGGAGGCGAAATCATTGTTCACGGTCAGGTACCACTTCCGGTCCATGTCGTAAACGTGCTGGAGTGCCCGCATGGGGTGTGGAAGCTGTGGATTGGGGGGAGAATCCTCATACGTGAAAATCCGCCCCATGCCGCTCATCATGTGGTACAGGATATGGCAGTGGAAAAACCAGTTGCCGCGCGTCTTCTCCGCCGCGTTAAACTCAATCACCTGGGTGGCCATGGGCTGGATATCCGCCGTGAACTTGAGCGGTGAAAAATTCCCGTGCCTGTTCACCAGCCGGAAAAAATGCCCGTGCAGGTGCATGGGATGCCTCATCATGGTATTGTTGGTCAGGATGATGCGTACATTCTGCCCTTCCTTGATCATGATACGGTCCGTCTCTGAAAGAGTCTTCCCGTTCATGCTCCACACGTAGCGGTTCATATTCCCGCTCAGCATGAAATGCAATTCCTTCACGGGCACGCCGGAAGGAAGGTTGGTGCGGGAAGGGGACTTCAGCATGTCATACGTCAGGGTGGTTTCCTCCCCCTCCTCCTGCATGCTGCCGTGGCCTCCACCATGGGAGGAACCGGACTTCATGTCCATCATCCCCATATCTCCGGAATGGGAGGCCGGCATTCCGCCGGACATGCCGTGGTGATGCATCTGGCGCATGGGACCGGAATTCATTTTCATCATCTTCATGTTACCGCCCATGGTCATCATTCCGTTCATCTGCTTCATCTTCTTGAAGTAATTCAGCCTGGGGAAGGGGCGCAGCGGCTGCCTTTCCCCATGGCCCAGCCACAGGGAGGAAGACCCGGAGGTATCCTCCGCCGTCGCCTGGAACTCGAAAGCCCTGCCTGATTCCGGTACCGTCAGGACGACGTCGTAAGTCTCGGAAACCGCAATCATCATGCGGTCCACGTCCACGGGAACGACATCCTTCCCGTCGCTGGCCACCACGCGGATTTTGCCGCCCGCGTACCTCAGCCAGAAATAGGTGGAGGAAGCCCCGTTGACGATGCGCAGCCTGAGGCGGTCGCCGCCCTTCAGCCGGGGCAGGGAAGCCTGCGAAGAGCCGTTCAGCAGAAAGCGTTCGTAATACACGTCGCTCACGTCCATGGCGTTCATGCGCTTCCATTCGCTGGTCAGCTTGGTTCCCAGGTAGCCGGCGCGCAGGGCCTCCCAGTAGCTCTGCACGCTCCCCTTGCGGATGGAAAACCAGTCCGACCCGGTGTGAAGCTTCCTGTTCACCTCCTGGGGATTCTCGTTCGTCCAGTCGCTCAGCACCAGCGTATACTCCGGCAGGGCGTCCTCCGGCCTGCGCGCCGGGTCGCCGGGCCGCTTGCGGACGACGAACGCGCCGTACAGGCCGCTCTGCTCCTGAAGGCCGCTGTGGGAATGGTACCAGTACGTGCCGTTCTGGATGATGGGAAAAGTATAGGTATGCGTGGTGTGGGGCTTTACCGGCGCGGAAGTCAGGTACGGCACCCCGTCCTGGTCATTGGGCACCAGCAGGCCGTGCCAGTGAAAGGAAGTCTCCGTATCCATCAGGTTGTGCACCCGTATTACAGCGGTGTCCCCCTCCGTAAAATACAGAACGGGGCCGGGAATGCTTCCGTTGATGGTCATGGCCGGGCGCGTGACCCCGGTAAAATTGACCGGAGCGTTCCGGACGTATAAATCGTATTCCACCGTTTTGGCGAATGACGGAGAGAACTGGGCCATCAGGCAGCAGCACAGGAATGGGAAAAAATGGGAGGCGACCTTAAACATGAACAGGAGGAAAGTACTGCCAGAAAAGACCTGTTCATTCCATCTCCGGTTCAAAATGAAACGGATGTGATGTGTCATGCCTTTCCTGGAGCATGAAAGGAGAATCTGGAAACTGGCGCGGGCGGAAATGACAAGGGTGCGTTATTCCGGAATCCGGCCGCCGGAAGCCTGTTTCCGCGCAGCCTTCTTGGGAGGAATGGGCGCGATCAGGAAAGAGGACAGGATAAGCAGGCACCCGAGAGCCAGGAGGAACATATTGGGCTGTTCCCGGAACAGGAGCAGGGAAATCAGCGCCGCCAGGGGAATCTTGAGATTGTTCATGATTGCCAGCTTGACGGGCGTCACCCGGCGGGCGCCGTAATTCCAGAGGAAAAAGCAGACTCCTGAAGCGATGACTCCCAAATAGGCCAGCAGCCACCATTGCATGGCTGAAATCTCCTGCCAGCAGGCCAGCCCTGACGGCAGTCCGGCAGGCAAGGTAACCAGCAGGGCGCCTGCGTAGGCATAGGCGAAGCAGGAAGCTTCACTTCCGCCGAACCAGGAATCCTTCAAGGAAATGTAGGCGATTTGCCCTGCCGCGAAACAAAGGTTGGAAAGCTGTACCAGAACAATTCCCGTAAGTTCGCCATTGCCGGCGGAATACCCTTTCCAAAGGATGCCCGCGCCTCCTATGGCCGCAAGAACGGCCGCCGCCAGATGGAGCGGCGGCAGCTTCTTCTTCATCAGGCCGTTGACCAGAACCACGTAAATCGGCGTAGTGGCCGTGAAAAGGGCGACCTGGTGGGAAGGCAGATAATGGAAGGCTGCGATATAGCAGAGGTACATTCCTCCGAATTGGACGGCGCCTATCCCCATCATCCCCATTGCATGGCTGAAAGGAACCTTCCGGACGAAGGGGAGGAAAACGGCCAGCGAGCCGGCCATGCGCGCCAGCGCGACAAAACTGGCGGGGAGGTCGGACAGGCAGTTCCCCAGCAGTCCGAATGACAACGCCCAGATGAAAGACGTGATCAGCAGCGCAGGCATGAGGGCGGAAGCATACGGAGAAAGGAAAACCAAGTCAATGCCCATGCTGCCGGGAGTATGCAGCGTTCATCAAAAAAGCAATGGCACGGTTAAATCTTCCCAGCCAGGAGGGGTTAAGCTTTTTGCTTATAAGACTGTTTGATCAGGGTAAGGATGTAATCCAGCTTGTCCGCATTTTTGATAGCCAGCTCGTAAACGCCATTTCCATGATGGCCGATATTGGAAACGTCCCTGGCGAATTTATAGGGGTCTTCCAATTCGCCTTTGGGAAGGTTGATCCAGAGTTTCAGGCCTTGTTTCTGCAAAGCGATATCCGTGAAATTCGAATCGTTGACAGTGAAGGCGACATAAAGCTTGTTGGCCTTGATTCCAACGTTTCCCAAATCGAGAATTTTTTCTCTGAGGCTGTGGTAAACGTCCTGCACCTCTTCCGGAATGGCCTTCAATCGGTCTTGCTCCGTATAAACTACGACTTCCTTGCTGACGGCATTTACGGCGCTGTTTTCAGGAGAAACCGTTTTACCCTGTTAAATAAGCTTCGGGACAATTTTATTCCGCTTAAGGTGGAGAAGTACTATGCATTCAGGATCACCCACGAATTTTCCATGGCCAAGGTAAGCGCCTATCTGAATAATTTGGAGAAGATTCAATGGTATGTGCATCCCAAATGTGCATTAAGAAGCATGGTTGGATAAGGCGGTGAGCTGGTAACAGTCTTGCGCATCAATCGGGAAATTAGAGGCCTTTCCGGACTGACTCCATGTTTGCCTGGAGAAGATGCCGAGGTCATTGTTGAAGTAGTTTTCGATGATCCATTGGTCTATTACAATGTCGAACAGGCATCTAGCATCAGACTGCTTTCCCTGCTGGCGGCCTACCTGGAATATCATCCTACAACAACGTTGGAACGGCATGTTTTGGAATTGGCCGAACAAAGGATTTTGAAGCAGCCATCTCAAAGCTACATGAATTTTTTAAGAGAGGACGAGATTCAATACCTGAGAAATGCCTGGATATCTTCAGATGCGCAAGAAGAGGCTAATCTTCTCTGAAGTTCTAATCTTCTACTCGAATATGAAAATCATAGAAGGTACTTTTGTCTCTGCCGAGGACATCATTACAGAGTTAAGGCGCATTCGAGAATGTCTGGATGTTCTTCTTACCCGGGAAACAGCTAAATCGGGTTCCGTTGTTTGGGCAAGCCAGGCGACTCTTGCCAGGCGTTATGATACCAGTAAATCGACCATTTGCAGATTACTGGCAGAGGCCGTGAGTTCAGGTCATGTCAGGATGATTCGCCCACATGGCGGCGTCCAGAAGTATCATGTTGCCGAATTTGATGCTTTCATGGTGTTTATTTCGACTCCTTCCTGTAAAAGCATTTAAGCTGGAATCAGGGGAATGAATATTTGAAAGGGATTCCGGAAGTAGAGCCAATGAGAGGATTGTCCTGTTAAGTCCCTCTTGGAATTACTTTGTTTATGATTTATCATCAATGACAGCCGGATCACCACTTCTGCCTCTGAGCTGACTGGATGCACAATGTCTTGCACAAGGAATCTATGGGGGTTGTCTGCTCAGGCACTCCTGCCGATGTGGATCGCAGTAAATCATACGGGCGCAGCCTGGAAGAGAAAAAAATCCGAAAGGCGGGGATATACTGCTCCGAAGATGTTCGGAACAGGCAGATGCGGATTCCATTTTCCATCCCTGGTTGAATGCCTTGCCATGATCAACTGTTGACCCAGTATTGTTCCGGATCTTCCGCTACTCTGAGGGCTCCCTCATCCTCGGAAGAATCATTCAAATAACTCTTTTTTCCGACATCCATAATGTTGTCTGCCCACAGCTCACACTGTCTCATGACGGTTTGAAGAGCCTTCGGCACATCATCAGGCGGGTAGTTGTACTTCTTCAAAAGGCGTTTGATCATGATGCGCATTTTTGCCCGCGCCTGGGTGCGCTTTTGCCAGTCGATGGTGCTGTTTCTGCGCAGAGCCTCTGTCAATTCCCTGCTCATGGCGATCAGCTCGTCATTTTTATAAAAATCCTTAACGGCCTGCGGCCTGTTCAGCGCATCGTAAAAAGCCTCTTCTTCAGAGGAAAGGCCATTATTTTTACCTTCCTTGTGGGCTTCCGCTATCTGTTTAGCGAGTTTCAGCATCTCCGCGATGACTTCTTCATTAGTAATTAAGCCGTTGATGTAGGAATTAATCAACCGCTGCATCTTCTCGCTAAATTTTTCCGACTTGACGATGTTGGTCCTCTTGTAAATGGAGACCTGCTCAAGAATCAGCTTTTTAAGCAATTCCAGAGCAAGGTTCTTTTCTTTCATCCTCGCAATTTCCTCCAGAAACGTTTGGTCAAAAAGTGAAAACTCCCTGGAAACGTCGGAGAATAGATTGATGACGCCTTCGCTCCGGATGCTTTGTTTTAACAGCGCGTTAATTCTGTCGTTCATCTCCTTCAGGGAGATTTTCTTCCCGGCGCCCGCGTTTCTGAGCCTTTGCACCAGGACCCGGACGGACTCAAAGAAGGCTGCTTCGAACCGGTCGGCTTCCTGGGCAATGGAAGCGCACAGGGACAGGGCCTGGCGCAGCATCAGCGCTTCCTTGAGGAAACATTCCTGTTTCTTTTCCTTATCCCTGCCAATGATAAAATTAACTGCTCCGCTGATACATCTGGCCCGTTCAAGATCAGTACCCGTCGTGAATCCGGAATAGTCAAATCCATGGAACAAATCCCGGCAGATGCTGAGTTTTTCCAGAAACTTGGGATGGGCCGCTTTGGCCACGTCGGTATCTCCGTAGTTGGCTTTATCCCGGCCCGTATAGTCGTTCATCGCCTGTTTCAGGGCGGAAGCGATGCCCACATAATCCACCACCAACCCCCCTTCCTTGTCGCCGAACACGCGGTTGACGCGGGCAATGGCTTGCATGAGGTTATGGCCGCTCATCGGCTTGTAGACATACATGGTCGCCAGGGAGGGTACGTCAAACCCGGTCAGCCACATATCTACCACAATGGCAATTTTCATCGGGCTGTCATTATCCTTGAACTCCCTGGCCAATTCATTCCTGCAGCTCTTGTTGCCGATGATTTCCCTCCATTCTTCCGGATCATTATTTCCGGAAGTCATCACCACCTTTGCCTTTTCTTTCCATCCCGGGCGCAATTCCAGCATGCGCCGGTAAATTTTCATGGCGATGGGGCGGGAATAAGCCACAATCATGGCCTTGCCCGTCAGCAGGCCTTCCCGGTAATGCTCATAGTGGTCCAGAATGTCGTGGACAAGGGAATTAATGGTGTTGTCATTGCCCAGAATGGCTTCCATTTGCCCCAGCTGCCGCTTGCTGCGTTCAATCACGTCCGGGTCGGCGTTGGCGGCCATGAGCTCGTATTCGTCATCAATCCGCTTCAGGGTTTCCTGATCCAGATTCAGTTTGATCACCCGGCTTTCATAGTAAACCGGGCGGGTGGCTCCGTCCTCAACCGCCTGAGTCATGTCGTAGACGTCAATGTAGTCCCCGAACACTTCACGGGTGCTTCTGTCTTTGGTGGAGACGGGAGTTCCCGTAAAGCCGATATAGGTGGCGTTCGGCAGGCTGTTGCGGATCATGCGCGCCGTGCCGACAACTCTTTTGGCAATTTTCTCTCCTTCTTCATTTGTGGAGATTCTGATCTTTTCCGCCAGTCCGTATTGCCCCCGGTGGGCCTCATCCGCCATGACGATGATGTTTCTGCGTTCGGAAAGAGCCTCATGGGATTCCTCAAACTTCTGCATGGTGGTGAAGAAAATCCCGTTGGCTTTCCTCCCGTGTAAAAGTTTTTTCAGGTGTTCCCTGCTTTCTGCCCGGATGGGTTCCTGCCTCAGGAAGCCCTTGCATTTGGCGAATTGCCC
>OOIG01003255.1_pt1 | contig 10099 bp, 15 predicted proteins | sample 1692091 | NCBI WGS metagenome assembly OOIG01 (sample SAMN06348188, study PRJEB24527) | human gut metagenome | biome: human gut; feature: ankylosing spondylitis patient; material: feces | host: Homo sapiens | place: China | collected 2015-10
AACAATATTGTAAACCCTCATCTTAAAGGAGAGTCAAGGCTTTTCTTCAAAAGAAATGGGAACCTGCAGCCGAAGGTACATGGAACGCTGCGCTTCATCAAAAACGTTGAACTCCGTCATGACCTCGCAGATGTAGTCGCCGCAGGGCAGCAGATTCTGCTTTTGCAGCTCCGCGTATAATTTGCCCGCGTACGCCGCCTCCAGCGACGGATCGTCCGACGCCACGGACAGATACATATTCTGCGGCAATATGCGGAGACTGCCGGTGTCCGGATACAGATCGTCCACAAAGATGAAGGCAGACTGCGACGCGTAGGTGCCGCGCATGAAGTTCTCCCTGTCCATGAGCGTGCCGACGTTGATGAAATAAGACGGAGGGAGCTTTTTTTCGTGGAGATAGTTCTGCATATAGCGCAGCATGTTTTCATATCCCCGGTAGCCCTGCGCAAAGAAGTCAAATTCCGTCTGCTGCACATCCAGCTTTCTCTCCGCGACATATTCGAAAAATACCTGCCCGAACGGCGGCAGCGCGTTCAGCGTCTGGAGGTTTTTCTGAATGCGCAGGAGATTGTTCCGGCTGACCGAGGAATGGTAAATTTCCTCCGACAGGGCGCCGATCTGTTCGTCCAGAATCTGCAGCAGGCTTTCCTCCGATGACAGCTCGAATATCTCGCGGATTTTCCGGAGAGACAGGTGGCAGCTTTTCAGCGCCCGGATCAGATCGAGCTTTGCGCACTGATCCCATGTATAATAGCGGTAACCGGTTTCCGCGTCCATATACTGGGGCTCTAAAAGCTTATTTTTAGAATAAAGTCTTAGCGTCTGTGTGCTGATGTGATTCAGTTCGGCCATTTCACCAATTTTCAGAAGCGTATTTAGACTATTTTGCATAAAGGCACCCCTCTCCACCTGATTCTATCACGAATCAGGTCAAATAACAAATTGTTCTTGACTTTATACTTACTGTAAGGTGTAAGATTGTTTCATCGGAGAAGTCCGGACAGGAATACATTTTGATCAAGGAGGTACATGATGGAAAGAAAAATTACATTCGCGCAATACGGCTGCGGAAAAATGGGGAAATACCTGATTCGTTATGCAATTGAAAAGGGCGCAGAATTGGTTGCCGCCTTCGATGTGAACCCCGCGATTCTCGGAAAAGACGCGGCGGAGATTGTCGGCGGCTATCCCGATACCGGCGTCAAAATCGCAGACGCCGGGCAGGCGGATGAGATACTCGGCGCGCTCAAGCCGGACGTCTGCATCATTGCGACCAGAAGCACGGTGGCGGAGCTTGAACAGATTTTCACGGTCTGCGCGAAGCACGGCGTCAATGCCATCACGACCTGCGAGGAAGCGCTGTATCCGTGGAATTCCTCTCCGGCGCTCACGCACAAGCTGGACGCGCTCGCCAAGCAGGGCGGCTGCACCTTAACCGGCGTCGGCTACTGCGACCTTGTCTGGGGCACCATGGTGACCAATCTGGCCGGCTCCTCCTTTAAGATCACCAAGATTCTGGGCAGCAGCTGGTACAACGTCGAGGATTACGGCATTGCGCTTGCCGAGGGCCACGGGGCGGGCTTCACGCCGGAACAGTTTGAAAAAGAAATTGCAAACATCAACGCCATGCCGGCGGAGGAGCTGAAGGAGCTTGTGGAAAGCGGACAGTACGTTCCCTCCTACATGTGGAATCAGAACGGCTGGCTTTGCAGCAAAATGAACCTTCACATTACCGCGCAGACGCAGAAAAGATCGGGCTCCATGCCGCGCGAGTGGAACGCATCCATGATGAGCGCCTCATACCGGCGGTAGATGATGAGCGGAATATTCAAAAGATCCGAGAGCAGATCAGCCGAAACTGATTTTACGAGAGCCGAAGCTCCGTAAGAAAGCATATCCGGTCCATCTGAGGCTGTGCTGTCAGTCAAAGGCACATATTTGTAATCAATGATGTGTCCGATGACTTTTCCGTTTTTGGGTTGTGGGTTACCACCCGGAATATATTTTGAAGATGCCCGCTGGCGGACTGCATAACGCTTCGGGCTGTTGGTTCCACTGTCATCAACAATCGTATTGACAGTCTTGGAACTGTTCTGATTTCTGCCGGAACTGCCATAAAAATACCTCCTATATATAGTCCTATTATAAAATATTCGGACTATATAGTACATATTTTTATGATAAATTTTGCAAAGAAATATGCCTGCAGAAACGATGTAACTCGCCAGGAATAGCTTAAAATGGGGCTTCTTCTCCTGATGAAAAGCAAAAATCTGGTATAAATCAAAGGAAACCGTATTTTCGGACTATCTTGCTATAGTCCGAAATGTTGGGAATGTTTTAGTTAAACTTAACTACTATTTTTTCTTTGCGATATAAAATACATAACTGTAATAATCTACTACTAATCTAAAATAAAGCGATTATAAGCTATCCTTTTTCCTGTGTTTGTTTTAAAGTTTTCATCTATACACTTTTTTATCTTTTCCTGTTCTTTTTCTTTATCCATAACCGTTAAATTTTCAAGCAAATCAGCTTCCCATTGTATTTGAAAATCAAGTCCATCAATTTTAGATGGAGTATGATGGTTGCCTATTATAAAGCATATTCTATCAATATTTTTGTTATAGCCTACCTTTTTTAATATTTCTTTCGCTACTTCTGGTCCTTCCTTTTCTTGATAGACACCATCAATAGAACCGTATTTTTTTTGTGCTTCAACCGCACCAATATCATGTAGTATAGCAATAATACTGATGAATTCTTTTTCTTCCTCTCCGATATTTTCTCCTTTCATTATATCTTCTGCATTTTTCAAAACTTTGAGAGTATGCTCTATGCCAAAAGGAATTTCTTTGAATACTTCTTTCATCTCTATAATAATTTTTTCTTTAAACATAAATTCCCCCCATTTATACCTTATAGGTGTTTTAGTTCTATCTATCCACTTTTTTGTTCGCCGATACAATCAGCATCATGGGACGGCGCATTTCATCCTGCATCCCCGGAATATCCATCATGTATTCCGGCGGCTGCGGCTCCACAATATGATTTATTATAAAACCATTTGAAAGCAGTGTATTTAGATATGTGGTCAGTGTTCTATGAAATTTTGTAACCTTTTCTCCCAAAAACACAGCTGTTCGTTTGCCCTCATAATAATAATTATCCACCGGAAAATGCAGTATTTCTCCTTTTTCGTTATAATGCCAGTCTTGTGTTCCATAGGCAGTAAAAACAGGATGTTCAACCGTAAAAACTAGCTTACCACCAGACTTCAGTATTCTATATATCTTTTTTACTAAAATCTCATAATCTGCTACATAGTGAAACGCAAGTGAACTTAATATTACATCAAAACTCTCCTCTGGGAATTCCACATCTTCTATAGCACAGCATTTATATTCAACCTGTGGAAAATGTGTTTTTTCTTTGGCTACCTCGAGCATTTTATGAGAAATATCAACACCTACAACAGAAGACGCTCCGTGTTCCATCGCATAAATACAGTGCCATCCATAGCCGCATCCTAAATCAAGCACACGCTTATCTTTAAAATCCGGCAGCAGCTTTCTCAATGTTTCCCATTCTCCTGCACCGGCTAGTCCCTGCTGTGAGCGACTCATTTGACTGTATTTTTGAAAAAATATATCATCATCATATTTGTTTTCTTTTCCATATTCTACATAATTCAACATCTTTCACCTCGCTGTAAACTTCCGATTTATAGACTTCTCGTATATATATTTTACCACATACTTTTTCCAAAGGCACTGACTTCTCAACCCTTAATTTTCATCTCTGCTATTATACGTTCTTCCCTCTGTCTCTCTTCACAATAATCCCAGAAGTCTTTCAATGCTTCCTCATCCGATTTCCACGGCAATGGTATGGGATCCAATTCATCTAATCGCTTCACAAGTTTGCGTACTTCTTCGGTATCAAACTCCTCATCACTTGCCTCCATCACATAAAAATCCAGTTTTTCATTTATCATTCTGATTTCTTCGTCTTGACCTCCAGGTATCCGTCTTCTCTCTTATCAGCACCAATCACCTTTGCGATGGACTGTGCCACCGAAGGCTTCTCGGCGATTACTAATTTATATGACATTTCATTCCTCCTTTTGTGGTAAAAAAATAGCACCTTAACCTTTGGGGCTAAAGTGCTGTGTAAAACGATTATTAAATTGTTTATGAGTCAGATAAACTGAAAGTTTCAAGTGAAAATTATCAAATCAAATTTTTCGCATTATCTGCATTCAATTCAACATATCCACATTTTGGACATACATAACATGAAACAGTACTATTCTTTTCATTCTCAAAGATACCGTTTTTCTTATTAGTTAAATAAACAACCGTACCTACTGCATCTCCTTTTAATTTTGCTTTAATCATTTCCTCTTTACATCTTAAACAATCCATTTTTATTCCTCCATAAACTTCAAATTTGTACATATCTTTTTACACAGTATAGCATATACCTATCTCTATGCACATCAACAATTTAATCATCCTTATCCTCCTGTCGATCCAAATGCCCCGGTTCCACGTTCTTCCCATGATTCAAAGGTAAAATCTGGTATCAGAACCGGCATGATCACAATCTGCCCGACTTTGTCACCTATCTTATCATCTGCTGCGCCTGCCAGTTGTCTGCAAGATCCGGCACATAATGAAGCATATCCAGATCAATTCTCTTTCCGATCAGCACATCCATTTCCACACCGTCATCCAGATTGTTTGGATCAGCTACCCTGATGCCGATTGCCGGTATTCCATGCATGCCAGACAGTTTCTCGCCTTATGTGAAATTCTTGAAATATACGATATCTATACAGAGTTTGTTGGCCAGAGTCCTCTTAATCCATTCCGGAACCTGAATGAAAATGGAATGAACAAAGTGCTTGAATATATCAGCGATCTGGAAAGCACCGGCAACTATAAACCGGCAGAGATCATTCCTATCCATGTAATCAGGGAAAGAAAAGTATTTTACAATACCGTTTCCGCTGGTACCGGCTCTTTTCTTGATAGTGACGAATATGAGATATTCTCCTCTCCTGGCATTCCGGAGGCTGCCACATTTGGCGTATATGTAGATGGTGACAGTATGGAACCTAAATACCATAATAAGGATCTCATCTGGATTGAACAGACAGCATGCCTTGATGATGGCGAAATAGGTATCTTCTATCTTGATGGAAACGCATATGTGAAGAAATTTCAGAATAACAGACTCGGAACCTACCTCATATCACTGAATAAAAAATATGATCCGATTCCGGTTACAGAGAACAGTTCCTTCAAAATATTCGGCCGTGTTCTTTCATAAGTCCTTTTTTTGGAACACTTAAAACTGTAGGATTATTATAGCGGAACAGACCTGAACAATTCTGAATTTGGAGGTGCATATATATGAATACTGATATGGATATAGACATAAACACCATGACAGACACAATTACCTGCAGACTTGTTGAAGCGAGGGCAGATCTTGGCATTACCCAGAAAGAACTTGCATCAGCAACCGGCATCAGCCTGAAAACTATTGCCAATATCGAGTCAAAACAGCATATTCCTTCTCTGCTATACGCCATGAGAATTGCAGATTTTTTTCACAAACCGGTAACAAGCCTATTCTGCTATCATCTTGGTGTTCAGCAGACTCCCTCTAAAGGAGATGATCTGAATGAATAATAAAAAAATGTTAGATTTCCAGACAATCGCTGTTGATTTTGATGGCACTCTCTGCTACAGCAAATGGCCGGAGCTTGGTCAGCCAAACCAGGCACTGATCGAATATCTCCAGGAATGGAAACGCAATGGCAACAAACTCATTCTCTGGACCTGCCGCGCCGGTGAAGCTCTGTCGAATGCTGTCGAATGGTGCCGGGAACAGAATCTTGAATTTGATGCAGTTAATGACAATCTTCCGGAAAACACAAAGGCATAGAACCCGTAATGGGGCTATGCCTTTGTGCTTATTCTAGCATTCATTTTTAGTTAGTGCGGGTTATTTACCTAATACAGTTCTTCTCATAATAAAAATCTGTTAGTTAAACTTTTTCAAATTTTGCTACTTCATCCGATAAATCTTCCGAAAGGTTCTTATTTTCGTCCGCCTGCACTGTAATTGCTGAAATTGCTGTTACAAGTTGTGATATCTCTTGTGCTACGTTTGTAACACCTTTTGCAGATTCTTCAATCGCTATAGAAATGTTATTGATACCTTCATTCATATCATTCATTGTACCTAAGCTATCTTTTGACTTAACTGCAAACTCGTTAAATGTATTACTTGCCTGATCAGAATCAGCATCATAATTTCCAATAATTTTTACAAAGTTGTCATAATCAAGTGCTACCTTTTCATCTACAAAACGAATCATTTCCGTTGCATTTCCAGACAGATTGTTTACTGCCTCAATAACTTTTCCACTGATTTCCTGAATATTGTTCGCTGTCTCACGTGAACTATCTGCAAGCTGTCTGATTTCATCTGCAACAACGGCAAAGCCCCTGCCTGCTTCCCCTGCTCTTGCTGCTTCAATCGATGCATTAAGTGCTAGAAGATTTGTCTGTGCTGCGATATTTAAGATATTTTCTGTAAGTTTTGCAATTTCATTTACAGACTTAGATGCTTCTACTGCCTCCGCGACATCCTTTTGAATGCCATCAAATGTTTCTACTGTTTTTTCTTTTGATGCAATCGCTTCTTTATAGCTATTTTCTGCAGTAAGCTTCACTTCATGCATCTTCATTGCAGAGTTCTTAGCATCCTCATTCATGCCTTCCATTTTCTTTAGCAGATTATTACATCCTTGGGCTAAATCATATAGAGAAGCAGATACCTCTTCCATGGATGCTGCAAGTTCTTCCGATGTTGCACTCACATTGGATGCACTCATATTTGAAGATTCCGCCTCATTTTGTACAAGATAGGAAGATTCTTTCATATCTTTTGATACACTCTGAATCTTTACCATAAGATTTTGTAATGTTTCAATAAAATGGTTGACACCATTTGCAAGCTGACCAATTTCATCACTGGTTTCATCAAATACTCTTAACGTAAGATTACCCTGTCCTGATTCTATACCTAAAATGATATCATCCAAATCATTCTTTGCTCTTTTTGCTGGACGAACAATGGACTTATTAACAACAATCGAAAGAAGTACGATTACAATAATATCAGCTACCACAAGTGCAAGATCAAAAATGATGCTTCCATTTATTCTGTAGTTGATATGTCTGATGGCTTCTGCCACTTCTCCTTTTGCTGTTTCAAAAACCGCGGTATCATTATTTTCCACTGCTTCTTCATATTGTTCAAACTGTTCTATAAGCACATTATTCTTTCCTCGAATAGCTTGTAATGCCATTAAATTCAAGACTGTAATCAAAACTGCAAAAAAGCCTACAGACACTAACATTGTTACTAACTTTTTTCCCAAGTTCTTTCTCTTTTTCATGTTTATTTTTCTTCTTTCTGCGAAAGGCACCAATGCGTTATGTTTTGGAATTTTCTAGCATCATTCTACCCCACCCCACAAAATTTTGTCAATGCTTTATTCTCTTGATAGAAAATTTTAATCTTTACTCTGATGAGGATGGCGTGAAACACATCCGTATCAAAGCCAGACCTAATAAATGGCATGAGAATGACTGCCCTTTCTGTCACAAGTCATGTGAGTTTTATAAACAGCTTACTCCAGAGCAGCTATCCAGCATCAAGGTTGTTACAGGTGATGGTGCCAAATGGATCACCGAGTGTGTAAATGAATACACTCCTGACTGCGCCCGTTGTGTTGATTCCTTTCACGTAATCGAGTGGGCTATGACAGCTCTCGATGAAGTCAGAAAAGATATCTGGCATGATGCCTACAGCGAATATAAGCAGGTCAAAAAAGATAATCCATGTAGCAAGGGTCGTCCTAAAAAGGATGATCCTGAACTTGCTATTGTGAAAGCAGCTAAAGCAGATGAGATAAAAGGCTCTGCATACATGATAAAGGTTCTCTGTTTCCTTTTTGATACTAAATATCATATGCATTATATAATATCTTTCTAAACTCTTCCATGTTTCTATTATTGATAGTATTAAAATCTCCTATGAGAATATACTCTTCGTTAGAATGTTTCTGTAAAAATGAATACAATTCATTCCAGAATTGTTCATCATATTTGGGTGGAATTGGTTATCTAATTAACTACATTATTTTCTGTCTAAAATATCCATAAATTCGTCACCTGTAATTGTTTCCTTCTCATACAGGTACATAGCCAGTTCGTCCAGTTTTTCCCTGTTTTCAGCAAGGATTTTTCTTGCTTTTTCATGCTCTGCTTTTACGAGCTGCACGACTTTTTCATCAATTTCCTTCTGGGTATCTGCGGAACAGGAAAGAGACGTATCGCCGCCAAGATACTGGTTGGTCACGGTTTCCATTGCCACCATGTCGAATTCATCTGTCATGCCGTAGCGGGTGATCATCGCTCTTGCAATTTTTGTTGCCTGTTCGATATCATTGGAGGCTCCGGTCGTGATCTCACCAAATACGATCTCCTCTGCCGCACGTCCGCCTGTAAATGTAGCAATCTTATTCTCAAGTTCTTTTTTCGTCATCAGATATTTATCACCCTGCTCAACCTGCATAGTGTAGCCGAGTGCACCTGAGGTACGCGGGATGATCGTAATCTTCTGGACCGGTGCTGAATGACTCTGTAATGCAGCTACCAGAGCGTGTCCTATCTCATGATATGCAACAACCTTCTTCTCCTGATCTGAAAGAACCGCATTCTTCTTCTGATATCCTGCAATAACCACTTCTATACTTTCTTCGAGATCAGATTCATTTACAACGGTCCTTCCACTACGGACAGCACGTAATGCTGCTTCATTTATAATATTGGCAAGCTCCGCACCGGATGCACCGGATGCCATACGTGCAATCGTATGCAGGTCAACATCATCAGATGCTTTTATCTTCTTTGCATGAACCTTTAAAATTGCTTCACGGCCTGCAAGATCCGGCAGTTCAACCGGCACACGCCTGTCAAAACGTCCCGGACGTGTAAGTGCCGGATCTAACGACTCCGGACGGTTCGTTGCAGCAAGAATGATGACACCATTATTTCCTTCAAATCCGTCCATCTCTGTAAGAAGCTGGTTTAAGGTCTGCTCCCTCTCATCATTTCCGCCCATTTGTCCGTCACGCTTTTTACCAATGGCATCAATTTCATCAATAAACACGATACATGGTGCCTTTTCCTTTGCCTGTCCGAAAAGATCTCGAACTTTGGAAGCTCCCATACCGACAAACATCTCAACGAATTCTGATCCGGACATTGAGAAAAATGGTACATTTGATTCACCCGCCACTGCTTTTGCAAGCATTGTTTTTCCGGTTCCCGGAGGTCCTACAAGAAGGACACCTTTTGGCATAGACGCACCTACATCGGTATACTTCTTCGGATTGTGAAGATAATCAACGATCTCTGAAAGGTTTTCTTTCGCCTCATCTTCTCCTGCAACGTCTGAAAAACGGATTCCCTCACTGGATTGCACATAAATCTTCGCATTGCTTTTTCCCATTCCAAAAGCCATCGAATTTTTTCCTCCGGCATGCTCCATCAGTTTCTTCGCCATATAATTTCCCAGTGCGATAAAAAGGATCAATGGCAAAACCCCGGTCAGCAGGAAGCTGATGATCGGTGACATCTGCTTATCGATATCTTTTGCGAATACTGCTCCACATTCATATAGCCTGTCCGTCAGGTTCGGATCGTTCATCAGACCTGTTTTATAAATATTTTTTTGATCTTTATCTGTAAAGATGATCTGATTGTCCTTAACTTCTACTTCACCAATATTCTTCTTCTCGATCATGCTCATAAAAGTTCCATAATCCGTTTCCTTTACCTGATGCTCCATAAGGATTGGTGTGACAACCAGATTAAATACGATCAGCACTATTAACACAATCCCATAATAATATGCCAGTGGTTTTTTCGGTGTTTTAACTTCTTTCATGGTCTTTCCTCCTGTTGTTCTGCGTTATGCTTTCTCCGTGCATTTTCGTATTATTTATTCT
>OOIG01003256.1_pt1 | contig 10099 bp, 5 predicted proteins | sample 1692091 | NCBI WGS metagenome assembly OOIG01 (sample SAMN06348188, study PRJEB24527) | human gut metagenome | biome: human gut; feature: ankylosing spondylitis patient; material: feces | host: Homo sapiens | place: China | collected 2015-10
GCATTGCCATCGTCCAGACGCTCACCTTCTTCCCGGTTTGCTACATGATGCTCAAGGGTCTGCTCAAGAACATCGACCCCTCCCTGGAGGAAGCCGCCCGGGACATGGGTGCTTCCCGTTGGAAGGTCTTCACCAGCGTGACCTTGCCCCTGATGCTGCCGGGTCTTGGCAACGCCTTCCTCGTGACCTTCATTGAGTCCATCGCCGACTTTGCCAACCCCATGATCATCGGCGGCTCCTATGACACCCTGGCCACCACCATCTACTTACAGATCACCGGTGCCTACGACAAGGCCGGTGCCGCCGCCATGGCCGTGGTGCTGCTGTGCATCACCCTGGGTATGTTTGCGGTGCAGAAGTATTACTTAGAGCGCAAGACCGCCGCCACCCTGACGGGTAAGGCCTCCCGGGGTCGGATGCTCATTACGGATAGAAGCGTGAAGATTCCGCTCACCGTGCTGTGTGCATTGGTTGCCCTCTTCGTCATTCTGATGTACATCTGCGTGCCCATCGGTGCCTGCTTCCCCACCTGGGGCTACAAGTTCTTCCCCCTCACCGGCAAGTGGTTCAAGCTGGTGTTCTCCCGGTACCACGGCTTCCAGGCCTTCCGGGATTCCTTCGTGCTGAGTCTGATCTCCGCCCCCATTACGGCACTTCTGAGCATGATCATCTCCTATCTCGTGGTCAAGCGGAACTTCAAGGCCAAGGGCTTTATCGAGGCGGTGTCCATGCTGGCCATGGCCGTGCCCGGCACGGTACTGGGCGTGGGCTACATCCGTGGCTTCTCCGGCGGTCTGTTCCACACGGGCCTTTTGCAAGGGCTCTACGGCACCGGTGCCATCCTCATCATTGTCTTCGTGGTTCGCTCCCTGCCCACCGGCACCCGCAGCGGCATTTCCGCCCTGCGGCAGATTGACAAATCCATTGAGGAATCCGCCTATGACATGGGCGCGGACAGCTTCCGGGTGTTCATGACCGTGACCCTGCCGCTCATTAAGGATTCCTTCCTCAGCGGTCTTGTCACCGCCTTCGTGCGAAGCATCACCGCAATTTCCGCCATTATTCTGCTGGTGACCCCCCAGTTCCTGCTCATCACCGTGCAGATCAACGAGTTTGCCGAGAAGGGCTCCTTCAGCCTGGCCTGCGCCTTCGCAACCATCCTGATTGGCATTACCTACGGCAGCGTGCTGCTCATGAACCTGGTCACCAAACACTTCGGCACCAGCAGAAAGATCAAGGAGGGCAAGTAAACCATGGAGAAAGTAAAAAAAGGTGTGCGCCTGGAGCACATTTCCAAAATTTACCAGGATCCCAAAACCGGTAAGGACTTCTACGCCGTCAAGGATAACTCCCTGACCATCGCTCCCGGCGAGTTTGTGACGCTGCTGGGCCCCTCCGGCTGCGGCAAAACCACAACGCTCCGGATGATCGCCGGCTTTGAAAGCCCCGACGAGGGCGAAATTTACCTTGGCAACGAGGCCATCAACGCCCTGCCCCCCAACAAGCGGGACACGGCCATGGTGTTCCAGAGCTACGCTCTGCTGCCCCACTACAACGTGTTTGACAACGTGGCCTACGGCCTGAAGCTGCGCAAGGTTCCCAAGGACGAAATCAAGGAGCGGGTCACCCGCATCCTGGAGCTGGTGGAGCTGTCCGGCATGGAGGCGCGGATGACCAATCAGCTTTCCGGCGGCCAGCAGCAGCGTGTCGCCCTGGCACGGGCGCTGGTATTGGAGCCGGGCGTGCTGCTGTTTGACGAGCCGCTGTCCAATCTGGACGCAAAGCTTCGGGTGAGTATGCGTACCGAAATTCGCCGCATCCAGCAGGCCACGGGCATCACCGCCATCTACGTCACCCACGACCAGAGCGAGGCCATGGCGCTGTCGGATTCCATCATCATCATGAACAAGGGCGTGGTCGCCCAGATCGGCAGCCCCCAGGAAATCTACTATCACCCCAACAGCGAGTTCGTTGCCGACTTTATCGGCGAAGCCAACTTCCTGAGGGGCAAGTGCGTGGCGCTGGAGGGCGGCAGCGGCGTGCTGCAGCTGGCGGACACCCAGGTTCGGGTAGCAGCCACCGAGAACATGGCGGTAGGGGAGGATTACACCATCGTTCTGCGGCCGGAGTCCGCCGGGCTTGTTCCGGAGGGGAACCTGAAATGCCGCGTGGTTCTCAGCTGCTTCATGGGCGCGTATCAGAACTACCACGTGATGGTGGGCGATACCCTGGTAAAGCTGACGGACTACAACCCCAAGAACCATCGGATCTATCAGGTAGGCGAGACCTGCGCCCTGACCTTCGAGCCGGACGGCGTGCATGTGCTGTAAAGCGTAAAAACAGAAGCCTGGAACGGGGAATTTCCTGTTTCAGGCTTTTCTTTTGCCTGATACTAAGCCTCTGGATAAATCGTCTTCGGCTGAGCAGCGAATCTTTTCCCCAGTTGTGCGGTTTCGAGAGCGGGAAATACACAAAGCATTCCTCCACTTTTAATACCTTCATCTGGTGAAAAATCTCTCGCTGTCAGCTCTCGCCGATCAATTCGAGCTTCCCTATTCGCGGGGGCACCGGGATTTCCGGAGAGCATTTTCTGCCTAGGGCGATTTTTGCCGGATTTTAGGGAGAAAAATCCCTTGACTTATCCGCGGACAAAGACCATAATAGTAGGGTGCTAGGGAGGATAGAAACATGTACCAAAAAGAAAGAAAACTGAATCCGGTGCTTCTCATCGTGCTTGCGGCTGCGCTGCTTGCGGTGGGGATTGCCGTGTGGTTTCTGCTGACCCATGTGTGGGTGGCGGGAACGTTTTATTCCCGGAATGCCGACGTGCTGGATCTCCGCTTTGCCGACGTCACGACGGCGGATTATGACAAGCTGCGGAAAAAAGCGCCGAACAGCGAAATCCTCTGGCGGATTCCCTTCCAGGGGAAGACCTATGATCAGGATACCGATGTGCTGTACGTGACCTCCCTCACGGATGAGGACGTGGCGACGCTGGACTATTTCACCCGGCTGAAAACCGTGGAAGCCCAGGAATGCACGGACTATCCCCAGCTGGCCGCGCTGACCGCCCGCCGCCCGGAGGTGACGGTGGAGTACGCGGTGACCATCGATGGCAGAGAGTACCCTCAGGATACCGCCGTGGTGAGCATTTCCGGCATCACGGAAGAGGAAATCAATCTGCTTACATATTTACCGGAGCTGACGGCGGTGACGGCGGTGGGATGCCGGACGCCGGAGCAGATGACGCGGCTGCGGGATTTCTGTCAGGAGAAGGGGCTTTCCTTTGCCCTGCGCTTCGGCACGAAGACCTACCCCGACACGGTGGAGGAGCTGGATGTCACCGGTGTGACCGACGGGGAGCTGGAGCTGCTTCAGCTTTTGCCGGAGCTGAAAACGCTGCACCTTAAGAACCCTGAAGCCGACCCGGAGACGGTTGCCCAGCTGCGCAGCACCTATCCCAAGGCGGACATCAGCTGGGAGGTGGAGATCGCGGGCGTTTCCTTCCCGGACGACACGAAGGAGGTCGATCTTTCCGCCGTTCTGGAAAGCAGCGCCGCCCAGACCACCGCCGGTACTGCGGCAGGGACGCAGACTGCGGCCGGTGCCCAGACCACGACCAAAACGCAGACCACAACCGGCACAGCGACCGGAACCCAAAGTACGAAGGAAACCCAAAGTACGGCACCGGCTGTTACCCTGAACCTGGAGGATCTGGAAAAGAAGATGTCCTATCTGTCCGACGCCAAGCAGGTGTTCCTGGGCAAATGCGGCTTGGACAACGAGGAGCTGGCCGCCCTCCGGGAGCGGGTACGGGACAGCTACAAGCTCGTCTGGACGGTGCAGCTGGGCAAAAAGCTCACTGCGCGGACGGATGACACCACCTTTATGCCCGTTCGGGAGCATGTTTACTATTTCCTGGACGAGGATGCCTACAACCTGCGCTACTGCGAGGATATGCTCTGCGTGGATGTGGGGCATATGGGTCTGACCAACATCGATTTTGTGAAGGGAATGCCCCATCTGCAAATTCTGATCCTCGCCCACAACGGGCAGCTGCAGGACATTTCCCCCATCAGCAGCTGTAAGGAGCTGATTTTCCTGGAGCTGGACTGGAGCGCCGTGAAGGACTTCACCCCGCTGGTGGGCTGCACTTCTCTGGAAGACCTGAACATCGGCCTGACCTACCCCAGCGTGGAGCCGCTGATGCAGATGACCTGGCTGAAGAATCTTTGGATGGTGGATCGGGGCGGCGCATACCAGCTGTCCCAGGCGTTGCCGGACACCAAGATCGTGGCCTCGGCCGACGTCACCGTAGGCGCGGGCTGGCGGAATCTTCCCAATTACTACAAAATGCGGGATATGTTGGGCATGGAGTACATGAGGGGCTAATGGTTAAATTTTCCGGAAGTTGCAAAAACTTGAAATTTCGGGAATAACTCCCCGCTTTTTGAATGGATTCTGTGAGAAAATAGGCGGATTCCCCGGCTGGGGCTGCCCCGCGCGCAGACCCCTTAATTAAATCTTAATGGATTCTTTAGAATATCCTTACAAACCCCGCCGCCCCGGAATCTTGACAGGGGGGCGGGGCTGAACTATAATGGAAAAAGGAGGTATTGAGCATGAAAAAAGCGCTTTACATTATTGTGATCATGATTCTGATCATCGCCTTCTGCGTCAGCGCGTTCCTGGTTGCCAGGTATGTGCTGGAAGGCAAGAAGCAGGCGGATCGTTATGAAGACCTTGCGAACATCAAAAACCAGGCGCAGACCAGCGTCCCAACCCAGGCGACAAAGCCCTCGGTCACAACGGAACCCTCAAAGCCCGGCTTCGAGGTCATCAGCGACCCCACCGTGGAGGGCGGAATCCTTCTGGATTATGCCGAGCTGCATGAAATGAATCCCGACATGGCCGGCTGGATCAAGATCGAAGGCACCAAGGTGGATTATCCCGTGATGCAGACGTCCACGAACAACAAGGACTTCTACCTGAAGCGGGACTTCGACAAGCAGGACAGCGTCCGCGGCAGCATCTACGCCCGTGAGGAGTGCGATCTGGACAAGCCCAGCGACAACATTACCATCTACGGCCACAACATGGCCGACGGCAGTATGTTCCACAGCCTGATGTCCTACACGGAGAAGAGCGCCTGGGACTACAACAGCCTGATCTTCTTCGACACCCTGAAGGAGCGTCATATCTACAAGATTTTCTCGGTGTTCAAGACCAGCGCCAACGCGGGCAAGGGCTTCTCCTACCACCAGTTCGTGGACGCTCAGAACGAGACGGAATTCAACGATTTCGTCACCAACTGCAAGAATCTGTCCTTCTACGACACCGGCATTACGCCCAAATACGGCGACAAGATCATCTGCCTGTCCACCTGCGAGTATACCCTGAACAACGGCCGTCTGGTCGTCGCGGCGGTGCGCATCAGCTGATAAAAATCCTCAGACGTTCTGCGTCTGAGGATTTTTTTGCCGCGGGGCTTTTCTTCCGGAAAGTTTATGCTATAATGATACGAGAGATATCCAGACCGTTTCCACCCGCAAAATCGAAAGAAAAAGAGGGGGCTTTTGCCATGCAGAGTTTATGTGATCGATGGGAATTTGTTTCCGACTGGTACGACGGATTTGCCGTCGGAGAAGGGGAAGGGGAGCGCGTCCGCCTGCCCCATACCGTGAAGGAAATTCCGCAGCACTACGCCGACAGCCAGTCCTATCAGATGGTCTGCGGCTACCGGAAAAAGCTGACGCTGGAGCCTGCGCTGGCGGGGAAGCGCCTGTTCGTGCAGTTTGACGGCGCGGCGCATATTGCCACGGTGTTCCTGAACGGCCAAGAACTGGCGACCCACCGGTGCGGTTACACCGCGTTCCGGGTGGACATCACCGACGCGGCGGTTTTGGGCGGAGAAAACTGGCTGGCGGTGAAGCTGGACACCACGGAAAACGGCGCGGTGCCGCCCTTCGGATTTGTCATCGACTATCTGACCTACGGCGGGCTTTACCGGGAGGTCTGGCTGGACGTCCGGGAAAGGAGCTATATTGAAGACCTGTACGTAACGACCCCGGATCTTACCACCCTGAAAATCAAGCCCACTTTGCAGGACGCCGAAGGGTGCATTCTTCTGGTGGAGCTGCAAAAGGGCGAGCGGGTGCTGCTGAAGAAGGCATTCACCGCCGGGGGCGTGATCACCATCCGCTGCCCCGGCGTCAAGAGCTGGGACACGGAGCGCCCCGTTCTCTATACCTGCCGGGTGTCCCTGCTGAAAATCGGCCGGGTGATGGATACCCGGGAAGTCAAGGTGGGCTTCCGCACCGCCGAATTCAAGGCCGACGGCTTCTACCTGAACGGAAAGAAGACCTTCCTGCGGGGGCTGAACCGGCACCAGTGCTGGCCGTATGTGGGCTACGCCGCTCCGGAGCGGCTTCAGCGGGAGGACGCGCGGATTCTGAAGCAGGAGCTTGCCTGCGTGGCGGTGCGCACCTCCCACTATCCCCAGAGCCAGTATTTCATCGACGAATGCGACCGCCTGGGGCTGCTGGTGTTCACGGAAATTCCCGGCTGGCAGCACATAGGCGGAGAAAACTGGAAGGATCAGGCGGTGGAAAACACCCGGGAGATGGTGCTGCAATACCGCAACCATCCCAGCATCGTCCTCTGGGGCGTGCGCATCAACGAAAGCCAGGACGACGACGAGCTGTACCGTCGCACCAATGCCGCCGCCCATGAGCTTGACCCCAGCCGGGCGACCTCCGGCGTGCGGTTCCTGGAAAAAAGCCGCCTGCTGGAGGACGTCTACGCCTACAACGACTTCTCCCACACCGGAGACAATCCCGGCTGCAAGCCCAGGCGTACCGTTATGCAAAGCCGGAAAAAGGCGCTGCTGATCTCCGAGCATACCGGTCACATGTACCCTACCAAGTCCTATGACACCTGGAGCCACCGGCAGGAGCAGGCGCTGCGCCACGCAAGGGTGCAGAGCGACGCCGCGGCCGACGGCGGCCATGTGGGCTGCTTCGGCTGGTGCATGTTCGACTACCCCACCCACAAGGATTTCGGCTCCGGCGACCGGGTATGCTACCATGGCGTCATGGACGCCTTCCGCAACCCCAAGCCCGCGGCGGCGCTGTACGCCAGTCAGGGAGAGGGGGCAACGGTGCTGACGGCCTGTACGCCCATGGACATCGGCGACTATCCCGGCGGACAGATCGGGGACTCGGCGGTGCTGACCAATGCCGACTCCGTCCGGCTGTACAAGAACGGGAATTATGTCACGACCCTCCGCACCGGGGACTACCCCGGACTGCCCCATCCGCCTATGATTCTGGACGACATCATCGGCGAGCTTCTGGAAACCCAGGAGGGCTTTGACGAAAAGAAGGCCGACCTTCTGCGTGCCTGCCTGCTGGCAGTGCGCAAGCACGGCCTTGCCCATCTGCCCCCGGCGGATCTCGCCCGGATGGGTGTCGCCATGACAAAATACGGCCTGACCTTTGCCGATGCGCAGAAGCTCTACGGAAAATACGTGGGCAACTGGGGAGGGGAGTCCACCGTGTGGCGGCTGGACGCATTGAAGGGCGGGAAGGTGGCTTCCTCCGTCACCCTGTGTCCCAGCGCAAAGCTGCATCTGGAGGTCACGCCCAGCCACACGGAATTGACGGAAGGGGACACCTACGACATGGCGGCGGTGCGGGTACGGATTCTGGACGAGTACGGGAGCCCCTCGCCCTATGCCCAGCTTCCGGTGACGTTCCGGTTAGAGGGCGCGGCGCAGCTGGTGGGACCGGAGGTGACAACCGCCGAGGGCGGCATGACGGGTACCTACGTCAAAACCACCGGGGAGACCGGCACGGCGGTGCTGACGGTGACTACCTCCCAGACGGAGGCGGTGCGCATTGCGTTTACGGTCGGCCGGAAGCCGGAGCGGTGAACGTCCTTAATACTATTTCTTAATAAAATGATTTCATCATTTTATTTAAGCCGTTTCACGGCAGACCGCCTGGGCGGCGGTAAGAAATGTATTGACTTCGTTTTTTAGCGGCAGTGGCCGCTGGCCGCAATCCTGCGGCCTAATAAAACGCTTTTCAGCGTTTTATTAAAAACTCGTATAAGGCGGCTGTAAAATTCTGATAAAAATCTCAGGAATGTGGCCGACAGATATTGACATTTCCGCCGGGAAGTGGTATTCTTATTTCGGTACTTAAGTACCGAATAGAATATGTGCAGTGAGCCATTACAACGGCAGCTGCATAAATCCTGTATGGGCCGATCCACAGAAAACGGTAGGCACCAACAAATTACAAGGAGTGTATTAACAATGGGATTCAAATCTGACATCGAAATCGCACAGGAGACCCCGATGCTGCACATTCGCGAGATCGCAAAGACCGCGGGCGTGGATGAGAAGTATCTGGAGCAGTACGGCAACTACAAGGCCAAGGTTGACTACAACATCCTGAAGGACATGGCGGATAAGCCCAACGGCAAGCTGGTTCTGGTCACCGCCATCAACCCCACCCCCGCCGGTGAGGGCAAGACCACCACGACCGTCGGTCTGGCTGACGCCATGCGCCGCATCGGCAAGAACGTCATGGTCGCTCTGCGTGAGCCTTCCCTGGGCCCCGTGTTCGGCGTCAAGGGCGGCGCGGCCGGCGGCGGCTACGCACAGGTCGTCCCCATGGAGGACATCAACCTGCACTTCACCGGTGACTTCCACGCCATCGGCGCTGCCAACAACCTGCTGGCTGCGATGCTCGATAACCATATCTACCAGGGCAACGCTCTGGGTATCGACCCCCGTCAGATCACCTGGCGCCGTTGCGTCGATATGAACGACCGTCAGCTGCGGTTCGTCGTTGACGGCCTGGGCGGCAAGGTCAACGGCACCCCCCGTGAGGACGGCTACGACATCACCGTGGCTTCCGAGATCATGGCGGTTCTGTGCCTGGCCTCCGACATCAACGACCTGAAGGCCAGATTGGCTCGTCTGGTGGTCGGCTATACTTACGCCGGCAAGCCCGTCACCGCCGGTGACCTGCACGCCCAGGGCGCTATGGCCGCTCTGCTGAAGGACGCACTGAAGCCCAACCTGGTTCAGACGCTGGAGCATACCCCCGCGTTCGTCCACGGCGGCCCCTTCGCCAACATCGCCCACGGCTGCAACTCCGTGACCGCTACCAAGATCGCTCTGAAGCTGGGCGATTACGCCATCACCGAGGCCGGCTTCGGCGCCGATCTGGGTGCCGAGAAGTTCCTGGACATCAAGTGCCGCATGGCGGGTCTGAAGCCCTCCTGCGTGGTTCTGGTCGCCACTGCCCGCGCCCTCAAGTACAACGGCGGCGTGCCCAAGGCCGAGACCGGCAAGGAGAACCTGGAGGCTCTGGAAAAGGGTCTGCCCAACCTGCTGCAGCACGTTTCCAACATCACCACCGTCTACAAGCTGCCCTGCGTGGTCGCCATCAACCGCTTCCCCACCGACACCGAGGCGGAGCTGAAGCTCATCGAGACCAAGTGCAGGGAGCTGGGCGTCAACGTTGCTCTGTCCGAGGTTTGGGGCAAGGGCGGCGAAGGCGGCGTAGAGCTGGCTAAGGAAGTCATCCGTCTGTGCGAGCAGCCCAATGATTTCACCTTCTCCTACGAGCTGAACTGCTCCATCAAGGAGAAGATCGAGGCCATTGCCAAGAAGATCTACCACGCCGACGGCGTGAACTTCACCGCCAATGCCGAGAAGCAGATCAAGACCCTGACCGAGCTGGGCTACGATCATATGCCCATCTGCATGGCCAAGACCCAGTATTCCTTCACCGACGATCAGACCAAGCTGGGCGCACCCAGAGATTTCACCATCACCGTGCGCAACGTGAAGGTTTCCGCCGGCGCCGGCTTCCTGGTCGCTCTGACCGGCGAGATCATGACCATGCCCGGCCTGCCCAAGGTACCTGCCGCTGAGCGTATCGATGTGGACGAGACCGGCAAGATCTCCGGCCTGTTCTGATTCATAGTACCGTAAAAAGCGCAGGCGGCCCCCCGCCTGTGCTTTTGCGGTTTTAGACTGATTATACGGGTTTTTAATAAAACGCTTAAAAGCGTTTTATTA
>OOIG01003258.1_pt1 | contig 10097 bp, 12 predicted proteins | sample 1692091 | NCBI WGS metagenome assembly OOIG01 (sample SAMN06348188, study PRJEB24527) | human gut metagenome | biome: human gut; feature: ankylosing spondylitis patient; material: feces | host: Homo sapiens | place: China | collected 2015-10
GCAGCGGTACAAGGGTCATGCCGATAAGGGCAACGCCGCCGCCCGCCATAAGCTGCTTCATGCCCTGGCTTTTAGTTTGTGTTAGATAAAGAAGCAATAGAAGTGTAAAATTTTTGCCGTTCCTATCCGGCACTTAGCTATTGTGCCGGACAGGTCGGGCGTTATTCGGGCAAGTCTACCTTGCCGACGAAAGAATAGTATATCTCGATTTCCTGTCTGCGGTTTTTGTTCTCGTCATAGCTGCACTCATGCACGACGATTTTCTCAATAAACTCCCGCAGCAGGGTGGGGGTCAGCTCCTCAAAGCTGGTGTATTTGCGGACGATGTTCATAAACTTCCCGGCGTTGACCGTAGCCTCCTGCGCCTTGGAAAGCTCCCCTTGCAGTTCGGCGGCTCTCTCTTTAAGCTGCCGCTGCTCGGCTTCATAGTCTGCCGACAGCTCCGCAAAACGCTCGTCGGAGATGCGCCCGGTCACGCTGTCCTCATACAGCCGCTTGAAGATGGCGGATAACTCGGCTATGCGCTTCTCGGCTGCGTCCAGTTCCTTTTTCCGGGCTGCGTTTCTGCGCTTGCCGCCGTCCTCGTTCTGCTCGATCAGCAGCTTCATAAACTGCTTTTCGTGCTTGGCGGCGTAGGCGGTGATCTTTTGGAGATTCGCCGTCACGCCCGCTGTCAGAAGGTCGGTGCGGATAAAATGCGCCGTGCAGCTCTTGACGCGCCGTTTGTAGTTGCCGCAGATATAGCAGTCCTGCTTCCGGGTCTTGTTCTCATACCGCTGCTGGTAGAGGACGCTGCCGCAATCGGCGCAGAACAGCAGACCGGAGAACAAGCCCACTTCATCATAGCGGTTGGGGCGTTTGCGCTGCTTGCGAAGCTCCTGCACTCGCTCCCATGTGGCAGGGTCGATGATAGGCTCGTGGGTGTTCTCGAATACCGCTTGCTTTTCCTCCGGGTTTTCTACGCTGGACTTCACTTTGTAAGAGGTTTTCTCGGTCTTGAAGTTCACCGTATGCCCTAAATACTCCTTGCGTTCAAGGATATGGACAATCGTGTTGGTCGCCCATTTGTACGGGTAATCGGGGTAGTAGCGGCGGGTGCTGCCCGTCCTGCGGTATTCCAGCGTCCCCGGCGTGGGGATCTCCTGCTCGGTGAGGACGCGGGCGATCTTGGTGGGGCCGTTCCCCGCAAGGCACAGGCTGTATATCTGCCGTACCACGGGGGCGGCTTCCTCATCGATGATAAAGCGTCCGTCCCCGCCCTTGAGGTAGCCGTAGACGGGCTGGCTGGTAATGGGCTTGCCGCTCATGCCCTTGCTTCTGAAAACTGCCTTGATTTTCCTGCTCGTATCTCTCACCATCCATTCGTTAAAAAGATTTTTCAGCGGCGTTAAGTCGTTGTCGCCCTGTGCGCTGTCCACGCCGTCGTTGATGGCGATGAAGCGCACACCCTTCTTGGGGAAGGTGATCTCGGTGAACATTCCGACCTGCAAGTAGTTTCTGCCCATTCTCGACAGGTCTTTGGTGATCACGCACTTGACCTCTCCGTTTTCCACGCAGTCCATCATCTCCATGAAGCCGGGTCTTTGGAAATTCGCGCCGCTCCATCCGTCGTCCACGAAAAAGCGGCAGTTCAAAAATCCATTATCCCGTGCAAAGGTTTCAAGGATGCGTTTTTGGTTCTCAATGGACAGGCTCTCGCCTTGCTGTTCATCGTCCTTGCTCAATCTTGCGTAAAGGGCTGTGATAGGGGTCTTTTGGGTGGCTTGTCTTAACATAAATCCTCCATTTCCGACAGCCGCCCCGCTATTCCGTATAAACATCATACCACAGGAGGCGGCTGTCTGTATAGCGGGTAAAAGCAAGATTTGCTGCTTTATCGCCCGTCAAAACGACGATTTTTACAGCCGGGCTTATCACGAAGCGGAAGCGGTGCGGGTATTGGCGGCGGCCTCCGCTTCCAGCACCTTCATCATCTTGTCGGCTGCGGTGGCGGCAGCGTCCTTCTTGAAGTAGCCGGACACCACAAGTACGGTGTTGCCCATGCGTACCTCGGTCACGCAGTCCGGGCGGCGGGCTTCCTCTTTTGCGTTCATGCTCGGGTTTTCAGTCATTCGCTGCTCCTTTCGTTTCGTAAGCCGCCATTCGCCGCAGCATATCCACGGCGCGGGCGGCAAGGTCGGCGTAGTACGGGTCGTCCGTATGAGCGTCCATCGCTTTGAAGGCAAGACGGATTGCGCGGATCGTGCGCTCCACCTCCCTTGAGGTAAATCCGCCGTTCACCGCATCGGCGGCAAGGTTGGCGATATAGATGCAGTCCCCGTCGGATAAGCCGTCCTGCACCCGCATACGGCCTATCTGCTCCAGCACGCCGTTCTTTGAAGCGGCGGTGCGCGTCCTGTCATCGGCAAACCACAGCGCATCGCCGTTTGGAATTTCGGCGGCGGCTTCCTTTATTAAATCAACCGCCTCGTACATATACATGGCGTTCACCGCCTGTCTGCGGCTGGAAGCATAGTCCTCGGTGATGGGTGTGGGCAGCTTCGGCCTGCCGCGTTTTCTTTTCTTCTCAGTCATGGGCCGTTTCTCCCTTCCCGGCAATATCGGCAGCGGCTACCGTTATTCCTTTTTTCTGCTCTGCCAGCATACCTTTCAGCCTGTCCAGCTTCTCCGTTGCGGTCTGCTTGCGGAAATTCTCGCCCGTAAAGAGGATAGGGGCGCACATTTCCAGCAATCGGTCATATATCCGGGCGTGGGCGGTGTCCTGCGGGTTTTGCAGGCTGTCCAATGTCAGATTGGTGGTAACGATCAGCGGCTTGCCGCTGCGGCAGCGGCTGTCGATCACGTTGTAAACCTGCTCCAAGCCGTACTCCGTGCCGCGCTCCATACCGAAATCGTCGATGATAAGCAGGGAGAAGCGGCAAAGGCGCTCAATATACCCGTTGCGCCCCTCAAAGCCGGCGGCAAGGTCATTGAGGATAAGGGCGAAGTTGGTCATGCGGACGGGGACTTCCTGCTCCATGAGGGCATTGGCGATGCACCCGGCAAAATAGCTTTTCCCCGTGCCGACCTTACCCCAGAGTAGATAGCCGATGTTTTCCTCACGCATGGTTTCCCAATGCTCCGCATAGAAGTGTGCAAGCTCCATCTGCGGGCATTTGCCGTTGTCGTTGGCAAACGTCCATTCCCGCATTTTGCTGTCGGTAAAGCCCCGACGCTTCAATTCCTCTACGGTTTGAAGGTGCTTCCTGCGCTTTCTCTCCGCTTCCTCCTTATCGTATTGAGCCTGTTCGCATTGACAACGGCGGGGAAGCAGCCTGCCTTCCATGGGCGGCTTGTCCATGCGGAACTGCTTGGGCGTGCGGCAACTGCCGCAGTACAAAAGCCCATCCTCGCCCGTGTAATCGCCCTCATCGGGGCTGACTTCCATCATTTTGGAAACAATATCGGTAAAACCGTTCATAGGCTCTCTCCCTCCTTGTAGGTGTAATTGGGCATGCCCTGTTTCGGGGCGCACCCGGCGGTATCGGCTGCCGCCCATCTGCGTATGGTGGCGGCGTGGTTTTGGTATTTCCTCCCGGTAGATGCGATATAGCCGGAAAGACGGTCGATATAAAACTCCCATTTGTCGGGCAGCTCTGCTTGCAGCTCGGAAAGCTCCGTATCTGAAAGCAGCACATTTTCATATCTGCCGTGGCAGCGGGCGGGGGCTTGTTCCGTCTTTCTCTCTCCCTCTTTTTCTATCTCTATATCTATCTCTTTCTCTATCTCTATCTCTGGTGGACAAATGTCGGACAAATGTCCGCCATTTGTCCGTGACTGCGCCAAAGCCCTGTTTTCCAGTCTTGCCGCCCGTTTTCGCTCGGCTTCGGTAGAGGACTGTCCTATCATCAGCTCAATGTCGGTCATATAGAAAGCCCCGCTGTCAAGCTGCTCCACAAGCCCCAACTGCCGGAAAATCTCCAAAGCCCTCTCAACTGTTCCTATTTGCCGGCGGGTCAGCGTCGCTATTATCTGCGCCGTGTAGGGGATATGCTCGTCAAGCTGCAATTTACCGCCGTTTTTCAGCGATTTTAAGTACAGCTTCAAAAGGATGTTGGAATAGAGGATACCGTCCGGCATACTCTCCAACAGCACGATGGCGTCATCATCAAAATAGCTTTCCTTCAGCTTGAGATAGTAATATTTGCGCTTATCTGCCATGGGCGGTATCCTCCTGCGGTTTCCGTCTCTTGGAGTAATACCGGGGGCAGAGTATGATAATGGCTCGGAAGCTCTGCTTGCAATCGCGGGTGCAGCCCCGGCAAAGGTCGTTATAGGTGATACGGTTTCGGTGGTTGAGGAAAAAGCTCCATTCAAACCGCCGTTTGTTGCTCATGCGCGGCATTTTTCTCTCCTTTCTGCCGTTTCCATCGGCGTGACGGACAGGGTGGGAAAACTGTATCCTCCCGGTATCATTTTCGGGGATTTTTTGCCCTGTACGCCCCGTTCTTTGGTGGGTGGCATTGCAGGATAGGGGTAAGGGTACACCCCCGAAAATGTACGGTCTTGGTATCGTTTCGGGGCGGCTTTAACGCTCCTGCTCCTGCTTTTTCTGTCGGCCCGGTTCACCGCGGCGCATTTGGGAAAGATTGTTTTTCATCGTCTGCAATTCCCGTACACGCTCTTTTTTCGTCCGGTAATCGTTGTAACGGGCGTTCTTCCCGGCGGTTAGCCGCTCAATCTCGGCTTGCAGGGCTTTGTAGGCAGGCGGCTTCTTTATGCCATGCTCCCGGAAATACCGGGCGGCTGCGTCCGCTATGATAAAATCGCTTTCGTGCCGCTCCCGGTAGGCTTTTCGGGCTTTGTCGGTTTTCTGCGCCTTCAGCCCTTGCCGCACATTTCTTGTTTTGGAATACGCAAGCACCTGCTTCTGCAAGTCCTTCTTCTCCCGCAAAGCGGCTTCTGCGGCTTTCAGCTCGGCGGCGCTGCTCTGCAAGTCCGCATTGGCAGATACAAGGGCTTCGTCCAGTCCCTCAGGGGAATAGCCGTATTGCTCCATAGCGGCAACGGTAGCCGCCATCTGCTTGAGGTTGTAAACCTTCGCCCACTTCTCATATCCGATACCCTTGCCCTCGGCTCTCTTGGCTTCAATATCCACCATGCGCCCGACTGCTGTGGGAAAACCAGCCCCCTGCTTCGGGGTAACGGTTTGAGGAATGGAACGATAGGCGTTTTGCTCCAAAGCGGCAAGAACGGCGGTGCGGTCAAAATCATCGCCCAGCTTCCGCGCCGTGATGGGCTTCGTGCGGTCGGGGGTGAGATAGGAAAGCCGTCCCCGGCTCTCACGGATGGTCACGCCCTGTTGCAGCAGCTCCCCGGCAAAATTATCAAAGGAAACAGCAGAGGACAGAGCGGCTCGGATAGTCTGCCGCAGTTTCTCCTTGTCGGTTTCAAACTTTGTGTGTATCAGCGGCTCGCGGTTCTCCAGCCGTTTTTCGTTCTCCCTGTCGATGGCAAGCTGTCCCTTTTTTCTCGCCCAATACTCGCGCTCGGTGACGCGGTTTGCGCTGCCGTTCAGAAGGTCGATCTGGTAAAGCCCGGCATTGTGGCACAGCTCCATGACCTCGGACTTGAAATATTCCATTGCCGCGTCGGTGCAGCGGTGCTTGCACCCGGCTTTCGTGTCTGCGGGTCTGTCCATGTAGGGCAGCAAGGGAACATCTTCAATGCGCAAGCTGTTGATGACGATATGCACATGGATATTGCCGCTGTGGTTGTGCCCGTCCGGGTGGGTGCAGACGATGGCCTGATGACCGGGAAACTGCTCCCGGCAAAACTTTTCGCCAAGTTCCTGCGCCCGGTCAACGGTCAAGCCGTTGTCCTTCCCGTCCCTCGGGTCAAAGGAAATGATATAGTGGTGGCTCTTTACATCTTCCTTCTTCTGATTTTTGCCATACCGCAAATTGGAGCGCATACAGGCGATAGCAAAATCTTCTTCGCCGCAGTTCATTGTGGAAATGCGGTAGTCCTCCCTCGGCACAAGCCGCCCGTTTTCATCAAGGGTGGGCTTCATGGAAAACTCATCGTGCGCAAAGGTCAGATATTTTTCAGCGTCGCCGTAGTTGGCGTTTTTAGAGCTGATATGCTTGAACGTTGCCAACGGCTTCACCTACCTTTTCAAGAACTTCAAACTTCAAGGCGGCAAGGTCGGAAGCTGCCGTCCGTACCTCTGTCGCAAGCTGCGGATAGGGGCTGTGCCACTCGTTCAGCGTCCGGGCTATCTGGTTTAAGTTGCCGCCGATCCTGCCGTATTCGGCGGTCAGCTTCCCGATGGCGGCAAGCAGCTCATCGTTGACCGCCGACACATGGATCACGGGTTTTATCTGCAAGCGGGTCATGGCCTGCCGCAGCATTTCCGATTGGCTGATGCCGTAAGTGCGGCATTGATTGAGAAATAGCTCGTGTTCTTCATCGGTCAACCGTGTTTTCACGACATGGGTTCTGTGCGGCGTGTTGTATGGCTTTCGCATGATGCACCTTCTTTCTTTTTTGTTTTTTGCAAGCGTCAGGCGGCGGTGTGCTGCACCGCTCCATAGGAATCGAACCTCCCCGCCTTCATTGTGGCCGGGCCGCGAATTACGGAAGTATCATTGTCCCCAACACCTGTCGTCGCCTCCACCGGGAGCAGCCCGGCTTTTATCGTGTAAGTTGTATCGCTCGCCCGTCTCCGGGGTTTTGGCGCACTCACGAAAGCGGCTCAGGGGTTCAGCCCATAGTGTTGGGAATGTGCCTGATGCCTGGATATTCAGTTTTCAAGGTTCGCTGAGCGGTGAGGCTCTGAGAAAACAAATCTGTCGCATCTCCTGCGGAGAAAATCCTCTCACTATACGTTGGGTAATGCTTTCGGATTTTTGGACATTTTTATTTTCCCTCTCACCTTTCAATGGACATTTTTCCGCCCGTTGTCAGGTATTGCCCCGAATATATTTTTGCTGCGGAAGGCAGAGGGACGGCAGGGCAGAAGCGTTGTTCACTCACCTTTCAATGGACATTTTTTTGAGAAATCTTAGCCACAGGAGAAAATATATTTTTACTGCGGAAGCGAGAGGAACAACGGCGGCGTAAGCCGTATAAGCAGGGTTTGGGGAAGGCACTCCCCAACAAGATTCCGATGGGACAGAATGAGCGGACAGCGAATTATGGCACCTCGGTAGAATCTTGCTTTGTGACTTCCGCATACTGCCTCTTTCAGTTTCTTTCGTCAGCAGTACGTTCAGCAGAATGGGAAAATGGCGGTTTTGCAAAACTTTTCCCTTCCGCTAATACAACAGTTACAAACCCTCCGCGTGCTCGCTTTTGCGGAAACTTTTTCATTTTCCCTTTCGCCACTACTACGGTGAAAGGACCTGCTTTTTCCAAATCGGGCAACAAAAAAAGCAGCAAATCTTTTCAGACTTACTGCTTCTGTTGCCGCTGTGATGGGCGGTTGTTATTTAGTTTTGGCACAATGTAAAGTGACGGCTTGAAACCTCGTATAGAACTATATCATCGTGTTTTTAGAACCATTGCAATTATTAAGGTCATAACAGAACAGAGCATGAAAACAATAAACCGCTTCGGGTTTTGGGAAATCAAGACATTTGGGTTATCTCGATCATACTGAATATCCACCGGATCACCTACGTTGCTTGACATCGGCACTACGATCCGATTTTGGGAAGTTATCATGCGCCCGTCCACACTGTACATGACTAATGCCCACTTGGAATTATATACTTTCATGGTTTCCGCGGCGAGCGTGGATACATCAACGATTCTGCCCGTGGTTTTGCATATCCGATTTCTTTTTTTTAGAAGTATAATGCCCTCTTTGCAGCCTAACAAGAATAATGCGAGTGCTGCAAACAGAAACAGCAGAACAACACTTCCCATTGTTTCACCTCCTGCTTATGGTATCGGCGGGTATCTCACAACTCCTTTTTCGCAAATATGCGAATGGACACGATCATGGATATGAGGAAAATACCCACGCCGGCAATACCAAGAATGATGGGTACAAGTGTACCTGATGTATTCTGCATGAACGACAGAATCAGCGTTATATCGGAGCGGAATACCTTAATCGTAAGGATCGGCCCCAGAGACATGAGCAATATTGCCGCGGTGAACACAAGACGAGCCTTTGTTATTCCATACTTTATTGCAACAGGGGTATATACTCCATAGAGGATTGTTCCTACCAAAAAGCCAACCAATGCTTCCGCGATATTCAGAAAATCAAGTCTCGGATAAACGGCGGCTATTATCGAATAAACAGCGACGCACACTCCGTAGGAAATCAGATAGCAGATGTATTTTGCGATAACATAGCTTTTTCGGGGATAGGGGGCTGCGCAAAGCAGCGCCGTTGCTTTCTGGCTTTTTTCTTCTTCTGTCGCAACCGCCTGCATGAATGACAGCTCCATCAAAATCACCATATAGAGAAAAATGAACATCCCTATACCTTGTATTTGCGCCGTATTCCTCATAAGGATTATCGCAAGCAGGGGGACAAGGATACTGATTCCTAAAAAGCCCACAATAGACTTTTTTACCAGCAAAAAGTCTTTTTTTACAAGGTTAGCGATCATCGTTGTCACCTCCAATGTACGCGAGCATAATATCTTCGATGGATGCCTTTTCAAGCAACACATCCGGCATTTCCTTTTTCACTTCCGCAGCCTGGTCTGTGATCCCAGTGAAACCGAAAGACGAAACTTTCAGGCTCCGTATGAGCTTTTTATTTTGATCGTTTAGCAATGCGGCATTTCCTTTGACAACACGGAAAGTGTCAAGAAGATCATCCTTGCTTTGCTGAAAAACGATCTTGCCCCCGTCAATGAGAACGAGCATATCCGCGATCTTGTCCAGATCAGAGGTGATATGCGTCGAGAAAAAAACTCCCTTGCCGCCGTTTTCCATGTAGTCCATGACGATCCCCAAAAACTGACTTCTCACAAGCGGGTCAAGCCCGCTTGTCGGCTCGTCCATGATAAGAAGCTCGGCCTGATGAGAGAGCGCCAGCACAAGGGCAAATTTCATTCTCATACCTTTGGAAAGCGTTGATATTTTCTGTTTTGGGTCAAGCTCGAACTTTTCCATATATGACCGATAATCGGCGTCGCTCCATTTGGAATAGGCAGGCGCAATGATGCTTTTCATGTCCTGCATGGACAGCTCGTTATAGAAATAGCTGCCGTCCATGACAATGCCGATGCGATCCTTGATCTCCTGTTCGTGCTTCACCGTGTCCAATCCGAAGATTTTTATTGTCCCGGCGTCTTTGTGTGCAAGGTTGAGAATAGAGCGTATTGTCGTAGTTTTCCCCGCGCCGTTGGCTCCAATAAAGCCGAGGACACATCCCTCCGGCAGCGAAAAGGAAATGTTGTCAAGGAAAAACGCCGGATACCTTTTCACAAGGCCATTTACTTCAAGGATACTATCCATCTTTAATCCTCCTCGTATAGAATATCCAACATTGCATACAGATCATCTTTTGCAATGTCAAACAGTTTTGCATTATGAACAGCCTTTTGTAAATCCTGTTCAATGATGCGGCGTTTTGAATCTCTGAGCAGTTCCAGATTGCCCATAGAAACGAAGGTGCCTCTGCCCGCCTGACTGACGGCAAAGCCTTCTTTCTCCAATTCCTCATAGACACGGCGGACTGTCAGGACGCTTACCTGAACATCGTTTGCGAAACTCCGAATGGAAGGTAAAAGCTCCCCGTCCTCTAACTCGCCTTTTAGGATAGCGTCCTTGATTTGCTCCTTAATCTGAACATACAAAGGAACATCAGAAGAATTGGAAACTACCACATTCATTTTCTGCCGCCTCCTAACTGTGTATATTAAACAAGCACAGTATACACTAACATCACAAGCTTGTCAAGCCTTAGAGGGTAAAACTTGATTTATCACGAAATAGCGAGGCTTTCTGCCTATCGTTTTGTTGCTTGCTTCTTTATCATACACAAGCATTCGCGCCCGGATTGTCGTTGCCGTAGCCCTCCATCAGATTGATTACGCCCCAGATACCAAGCCCGGCTCCAAGTGCTACAACAAGGGTCTGCAAAACGT
>OOIG01003261.1_pt1 | contig 10090 bp, 9 predicted proteins | sample 1692091 | NCBI WGS metagenome assembly OOIG01 (sample SAMN06348188, study PRJEB24527) | human gut metagenome | biome: human gut; feature: ankylosing spondylitis patient; material: feces | host: Homo sapiens | place: China | collected 2015-10
TTGATTCCAGCCACGCCTCAAGATCGCCGCCCTTGTGAAAGCAAAGCGGGCATCGCTCCGGCAGAATCGGTGTCACAATTCTGCCAAAAAAAGACGCAACTGCAGTATCTCCGCTCATGATCCATCCGTTTATCATCGTCCCGCCTCCTTTACAACTTTAGTTATTATATCAGAAGTATGCCCACCCTGCAAGCAGATGGATGCCTGTTTGCAGGGTGGGCGGCATATTATCCCGCCGCGCGCTCCTGCTCCAACAGGCGCATGGCTTCTTCCATTTCTATGGTCTTGTATTCTTTTGCTGACCCCGCCTGATACGCAGCGGCAGAGCCATCCATGCAGAATGCTTCTGCGTCACGGATATGTACCATACGGTCACATTCCTCAAGATAGAGATAAATTCTGCCGCTTATGTCCATATAATATCCGCGCCCGTCGGCAACATTCTGGTGATTGATCCGGACAAAATGCGCGTCAGACAATGCAATGAGCCGTTTCCGCTGCAAATCGTTTGGTTCACCCAGCTTTCTTGCCGTAAACCTCTGCGTGTAAGAAAACTGTTCTGTTTTCGTTTGCAGGAGTTTCGCTATGCGGCCGACCAGGTCTTCTACCTCGTCCAGCCGGACATATTCTCCCGGCTGGTGCGCATGGTAGTAGCCGGTGCTGAGGTTGACCGCGGCAAGATTCAGATGCGGTGCCAAAATGGAAATGTCGCTGAAGCTTCCGAACGCTGTCTGGAAGCCAAAGCTGTTGATATGTTGCTCGAACTGCCGGTTGCGGCATTGATAAAATACCGCGTCGTTGCTGCCCGTGCGATCCAACTCCACGATATAATTGACATCTGGAACAATTCCGGACTTTGTAAAGGCGCGTGCGCCGTGCCCGCCGGTTTCCTCATCCTCACAGAACAGGACGTGACAATGACAGCTCTGGATCAGACGCAGGATCATATACACGCCAGCCCGGTCATCGCCGCCAATTCCCTGCGGCGACATCATGACCGTGCCGTCTGCGGAATAGCAGATCGTTTCCGGTTGGGTGCGATGGACGGTGTCCAGATGCGCAACCAGCAGGACAGGCACTGTCCCTTGTGCGTACAGAAAGCCGCTTTGTTTCTGCACGGCATATCCGTTCTCAATCAACTCTGTTTCTAACGCCTGCTTGAGACGTTCCTGTGAAAACTGAAAAATCTCTTCAAACTCCATCGCCGCAAACTGCGTCAGCTTTAAGCACTGCTCATATAAATTACGCATATTGTTCCTCCAATTCTACTTGTGTATAGCGGCTTCTCTCACAAAACAGCAAGCCGCGCAAATCCTTACAGCAGCTATGCGCCGCACAGGTACGGCAATTTGCCAGCTCTGCTTCTTCACAGGATGGGCAAAGCTGATTTGTCCGCCCGCGCCGGTTGAGCACCGGCCGCAGCGCTTCTCTCGGAAGCAGTTTCCCACAGCAGCTGCACGGCTGCATACACTCCGCGCAGTAAAATCCGTCGCCGTCTAAAAAATGGCCGCTGTTTTTCGGAACCACGCTTCCGCACGCCTTGCAAACACACATGTCTTCACATTCGCCGCAGTGCGTTGAGTTGCGTCGATCATGGAGCCGGCCGCAACCAACGCAGCGCGATGCGCTTCCAATTTCCAGATGACCGTAGTTTCCGTAGCCCTTCATTAGCGAAAGCGCGGCGTAGCCATTTTCATAATCTGTGTAATGCAGGCTGCCCTGCACGGTTGTCCAATAAGGTCGGATTTCTGTAAGTGTCGTATTCGTTTTCCAGAGATTCGGCAGTCCAAGACATCTTGCGATCACGCTTTGCACCATGCTCCGGTAGAGCTTTCGCACATCGTCGTCATTCTGCGGATATAGTCTTGATTGCAGCAGCACACCGTCCCGATAGCAGAAAATCTGCCGCGTCAGTCTCGGCGCGCGGTAGAACTGCTCTTTGACGCCATCGTCGACCGTAAAGAATACCATACTCACGCCGTCGCCCATATAGGACTGGCAGCCGGCCCGCCATCCGCCGTCTGCTAAACAGTGACAGGAATGCCATGCGTTTTTCTTCGCTGACATCTCCAAAAAGTCGCACGGATGGACGGACAATACGCCGGTTTTGCTGATCCGCACCGGATTGAGCGCGTCAGCCAGCCGCGCGAAAACCGCGTTGTAGGGCTTGACTCGTGCGGTATGGAGCGTATCCCCGTGTCCAAGCTCCCGCTCTGTTTCATATTGGTCGATGCCGAATTTTGCGCACAGCCGGTTGATGATGCGGCTTGCCTTCATGCCAGCGTCGCACTTGATATGTCCGCGGTTCCGGATCACCGGCAGCCGGGATTCATCCGGAACGGTCGCATGATCCGCCGTCGCAGCGTCCAGCGCATCCCGAAATTCTTCCAGTCGTTCGCCGGTCAATCCCGCTTCCTCCGCGAGCGTCAACATTTCAAATTTTGTTTCGTCCACGCAGGCCCGGTCAAGCTGCCGCTGCTCGGATAGATCGAACACAACCGCAAGCTCCTGCTCCCGCCAGTTCGGGTGACGACGCAGCAGATCCAAAAGTGGCGTTTTCTGCTGCCGCCACAGGTCGAGGTTTGCCTGCACGCCGTCCGGCGTAAAGGCCAATCTGTATTGGTACATGACGTTGTAAAACGCTTCTGTGATATGATCCATGTTTTCAGTCCTTTCTATGGGAGTGGAAGCGCCGCTGCGCTCCCACTCTGTTTTTGTTATGCCGCTTCCATCAGATCCTCTGTCAGCACATCCACAAGCAGACGACCTGCAAGGTCGCCCGTGTGAATCGTGACCTGATCATTCCGCAGCTGCACCAGTTCTTTGATGCGCAGTTCATGGCTGTCTGCCGCAAGCTGCTTATCTTTCTGCGTCAGCCGCTTGGCAAGCTGCTTCTGCCAGATCTTCAGGAATGCGCGCACCTCGCCAATATCGTCATTCTGGCGATTATACTGGGTGCGGACCTGCCGTACCGTGCCGCCCGGCTCTGCCTCTACGGTATAATAGGGGGTGTCCGGTTCGGCTGTCTTTCTCAGAAACAGCAGATAGCTTTCCCTGCGCTCCATACGCTCCCAGTAGACATCACTGTTGGCAATGCAGTGGCAGAGCTTCCGACTGTCCATGAAAATATCTTCCAGCTTATCTGGAACCTGAATCTGGAACTGTTTGCCTGTAAACGCGAACTTCTTCCGGATCGCCTGCAGATTCTGTTCTATATGCGGATATGTCTGAAGGAGCTCTCCGGCACGAAGGGTCAACTGCTTTTCCTCTCCGCGGGCGGCCAATTCGTCATGCCGCTGCAGAAGTTTGCGTACACGATACACGATGGGGTCGTTTGTGTCATAACCGAAGCGGAACGCCATGGAAAGGTAGTCCCTCCACAGTTCAATGACACGTTCGCTGCTCAAATTCAGTTCCTGCATCTGCCTGTTCAGGTAATGCTGGATCTGCCCATAGCGCATCCGATCTGCAATGAATTGCAGCTGCTGCGGGTCAATATGTTCCTTGCACATCCACTGGATCGCAAAATCTGAGATCGGCTTTCCTGTCTGCTTTTCAAATTGCAGCCATTCCAGAAATGCACGCCCGCCCTGATTCTTCCGCAGCCGTGCAAGTTCCAGTCGGTTCAGGCCGAGTTTTGGTGCAAGACCTCTCTGCACGGGTGTTGTCTGAAAAATTGAACTCAATTTGTAATAATCCTGCGTACATTCCACTGCAAGCCGGAACAGACCGGCTTTTGTCAGCTGCTCCAAATTCGGCATCCTTTTCAGTACGACAAGATATTTTTCCGGGTCCGTCTTCATGTTTGCATGAATCAGTTCCGGGAGACCGGTCCGCTGCAAGCAGGTTTTGGCAAGGTACGGGATAGTTTTCCCATACACGCGTCCGCTTTCATCCGGGTAATATCCCTCGCTGCAGTTGCAGCCTTTGATCCAACGCGATGTGCGCTGCTTATAAACACCCCAGTAAAATGCCTGCACCGGTTTTGCGTCCGCGTCAAAGATCGCGCGGCGGAATTCATGGCAAAAAGCCGCAACATTTCGGTATGTTTCCTTACTGTAAGAACGCTCCGCCCAGAACTCTCTGACCACAAAGCCGCCCGGATAGGGCTGCATCAGATACAGGATATTTCGCCCTGTGCGCAGCCGGCCCATCTTGCCGAAGGATTTGAACTGCACCGTTCTTCTGCATCTGAGGCATCTGGCAACCGCATTGTGCTTTGGCTTCCGAATCGGAACCTCGCGGTCGCAATAGCTGCAATAGCCGGTTTTGGCGCCGCCGCGCCGGTATTGATAGAACATATAATTCTGCTCGACGCCGACCTTGCTGACCCATCTGCCCCAGTCCTTTGGAAGTGGAGGCACAAGCGCCGTTGCCGCATCCCACGGATCGGTTTCTTTCTTGTGCCGGGTCAGAAGCTGCTTTTCCCGAATCCCTTCCTGAAACTCCCGGATCGCCACAATCGCCTCCCATTTGGAATGCAGATATTGGCTGATCACAGCGGAATTACGGGATGAGATCTGCATGTCATAGATGCCAAATCCCTGCTGCGGTAAATTGTGGAGCATTGCAGCACGCCACTTCTTTTCTGCGAAGCTGTATGTCAGGAAATCCTGTGCGTCATAGTCGAGAAACAGCTCATACACCGGCTTTCTGCCGCCGGCAACCAGATTTTTCGTCAGATAGATCGCGACCTTCAGAATCCGGTCAAACTGTTTGCATCTGGCGTAGTGCTCGTGTTCATAGCGCAGTTCTTTTCGGAAATATCCGATTGGTATCATCGTTTCTTTTTCCGCCTGTTTCAGCATCGCGGTCGTTGCCCGCAGAACGGGCAGTTTTTCTAATTCTTTTCGCTTCATTCGTTTATGCCGCCTCACATTCTTCAAAATTGTCGTCATACCAGATATCCGGCAGACGCTCCTTGCCATCGATCACGCACAGCGAAAGATGCTCGATCTTCGGCCCATTCGTGGATTCTCTGGCAAATGCCAGAATGTCTCCAATCTTGCCCTTTGCGCGCGGGTGCTTGCCGCGCACGACGGCGTAGCCATTCCATGCCTGCGCACGTTCTCTTTTGACATCACAGCCATCCGGCATCTGCGGATGGTCTGCCATATACGCAAGCGCATGCAGGAAAAACTCCTGTGGCTCCAGCTTTCGGAGCACCCAGAGCTGCGTGCAGGAGATTCTGGAATCTACCGCATCCTCATCCAGATCGCCGCACGGACGAACCAGATAGTATTCCGAGTTCTGAAAATCCCCATAATAGCGCAGGCAGTCCATCGGGTTTGCTGCGCAGTGGAAACCGTTTGCCTGACAATTTGCCTCTTCCGTTACATTCAAGCCAATCTTTAGCTGATAGCCAAGGCAGACCATACCTGGGCACATTCCTTTATAAGCGATCATCCGGCCATGCCTCCCATCAGATCAAACATAGAAAACTGTTCTTCATCGGGCGATTTCTCCGGCTGCGGCATTTGAATGACCTGCTCCGGTTTTGCAGTCTTTGTCTCAGCTTTTGTCTTCTCCTTTTTGGGCTGACGCTTGGATTTGACTGGCGCACCCAGATACGGTTTTGGAACAAACGGTTCCTCCTTGATCTCATCCTCTTCGGCGTTTGCATCCCGGAAATATTCCTCTGCCCAGTCATAACAGGTATCCTCCGGCACATCGCCGCCGTAAATGCCGTTTGGCTGCGGTTCCATGCCGTTATCCTTCATTTCCGCAAGCAGATATTCCCGCGCTTTCCGGTTGATGAATTGCAGACAATGTGCCATACTCTTGCGCGGGTGCATGACCATCCGCGCGAACGCCGGATCACTGAGACAGAGCGTCTGCACATACTCGGAAACACACTCCTTGAGGTTCCGCCGCGTCAGCCGCTCGGTTTCTTTTTTCATGCGTTCCATTGATGCTTTGATCAGCTCCGTCTCGCTCATCTGCTCGATTTTTGCAAGCGCAGCCTGTTCAGCAGTACGCTTTTCCGCCTGCTGCTGCTCCCATTCCGCTTTCCGTTTGGTTTCTGCTTCCTCGTGCCGACGGCGCTTTTCTGCTTCTGCTGCTGCAGAATCTTCCTGCTCTGCTTCCGTTTTGGCAACCGACTCCGCCGCAGGCTCCTTGCTCGTCACTTCCGCAGCGGCGGCAGCTTTTTTCTGCTCGTGCTGCTGGATCAGCTTTGCCTGCAAGGTCTGCATTTCTGCCGTTTTGGAATCGTGTCCGTCCAATTCTGTCTGCTGGTTTTCCAGATCAAGCTCTGAAAATACGCCCATGATAAAGCTCCTTTCTGATAGAAAATGGGCGCAGCGATTCTGCTGCGCCCATTCATGTGTTATATCCGATAGATCAGCGTGCTGAATGCGTCGAAGCAGTAGCACACGAATCCCGGATATTCTGCGGTCTTTCGTTTGATTTTCCTCTGGATCTCAGCGGCGTCGCGTTCACTGACGCTGTCCGCATCCTCCCAGAGCATTGCCGTAAAGCTGGCGCCGTCCTGCACTTCGCGGACGTGCACGCCAAGGCTGCGGCAAAATGTGCGAAGCTGCAAAAGTGCGGATTTGCTTTCCGCCTGTGCGTCACTCACCGGCAATCCCATCCACGCAAACAAGCGCGCCGCTGCCCGAAACAGTCGGCAGGCGGCCATCCCACTTTTCAATCTTCTCATACTCGATCAGGATATCCGTAACGCTTTGCGCCAGCTTGCGGTTCGCTTCTGCCTGCGCCTCGGCAAGTGAACGGACAGAATCGGCCTCTGCCTTGGATGCAACAAGCTTCTGCTTCGCATCGGCTTCTGCCGCGATCAACTGCTCCTTTGCCTTTGCTTCGGCTGCGCTGACGGCGGTTTCATTTTGAATCTGCTGCTTCTCAAACACCATCTGCGCAATTTGTTTTTCTGCAATCGCCTGATTATACGATTCCTCAAAATCCATATCATCGATATTCACAGCAACAATGCTGATGACCGGATTCCCACCGTATTTCTGGTCGATCGCCGTTTGCAGCTGCTGCCGCGCAATCGGTTCGATTTTGGCTCGATTTGTTACCTCGTCGGAGGGCAATGACACCATTGCCGCCTTGATTGCCGACGAAAGCAGCGTTTGCGGCAAAGCGTTTTGTTTGTAGTCGGACACATTCGCATAGATCCATGCGGAGTAGTCCGGGTTGATCCGGTATGTAACCGTCACGCCCGCGGCATAAACGACTGTGCGCTCTGAACTCTCGCCCCAAATTTGATCCGTATAGGATACTTCCTGCTGCTTGTTGTTGACGCGCTTGATGCTCTGCACATATGGGATCTTTACAATAAACCCATTGGAAACTGCCACTGTATCGATCTGTCCAAAAGTCGTTCTCACACCGGTGTAACCGGATGGAATAATTGCGAAGCTGCAAAGCAGCGTAATCAGCATAAACAGCGCAGCCGCAATCGTCAGGATCAACCTCTTTACGCGCAGCTTCTTTCTGCGGTAGGGTGTTCCGTCGTTTAATATCTCATAGAAAAAACTCATGATTTTTCTTCCTTTCGTTATTTTTCCTTATCCGCGTCAGTAGCGATTCAGGTCGTGACTGCTTTCAGCTTGACCTGAATCGTGATCTCGTCGGATCGCAGAATGACATGGTCGATCTTCGCTTCGAGCACGCCCGGCATCGCCGTTTCCGGTATTTCGTATAAGCAGCGGAAGCGTCCAATGACCTTTCTGTCCGTTTTTACGATCACAGGAACCTCGTCACTGAGGATGACGATCTGATTTGCAAAATCCAGAACCGTAATTTTTCTCATACGCTGTTTCCTTTCATTTTTGTATTGGCCGCGCCATCAGCGGAGAAAACGCCACCGGCACGAACTGCTTCATATCCCGATAGTAATATCGCCGCTTTTCTGCGTCGTACAGCTCCAGTACATCAGACGGCGCAATGCAGCGCCCCGGATAGTCTGCGGGCAGCTTGCCGTTATAGTGGTCAAATACACGCTCCAGCACAGCCAAGTCCGGCTCATCTTTCGGACAATAGAGCGTTTCGTCGCGCACCAGTCGGTACTCACTTGCAGGCGGCTGCTGAAAGCCTGCCTTGCGGAGCGCGTCGATCCCGGAGAACGCGAACGGTTTCGTTTTCTCCGTGTCCGTAAATTCCAGCTGATAAATGCGGCAGCCGATCTGCTTACGCTGCGCGTTCAGAAGCTCTGCCAGCCGTGCGTTGCCGCCGGGCTGCAAAAAAGCGTGATATTCTTCATCCGGCAAGCCGAGGTATGCCTGCAAAGACACGCCATCTGGCTGTGCTTTGTGCCACCGTTCCACGCAAGCGTCTATCTGGGCAATTTCACACGCACCATACAGATACTGCTCCCGGAACGTCATGGTCTTTGGTTCCTTCGCAGCATTCTTCCGGAGCGCAAGCTGCCAGTCGTCAAGCCCTTTATAATTAGGGTTCCATGTCAGTCGGCGGCATTGCAGGCCGTGTTTTCGTGCCATCAGATAGATCTTGGACGCGCCTTTCTCAACGTGAACATTCCGATACTTGTCCATGTCCTGCGCTTCGATGATCTCCTCCGTGCCGTTCTTTTTGAGGAACGCAAACAGCTCGTCCAGCTTGGACACGTTGTTTGCTCCGGCAGTTGCTGCAAAGGTGCGGTGCATCAGCGCATGGCAGATGTCAGCCTTGAGTAACCCTTCCGTCACATAGACCACTCTGGAACACGGATCGCCGACAAAGTGAATGGGGCTTTCCGAGGATGTCCCCATCGGTTTGCTGCTCGACGACAGCCAGAGGTACTTCGTGCCCTCCTTATCGGCGGGCGCGTTTTCCTCCCGGATAGGGGTATCCAGCCGGATCTGCGCGCCGCAGACCAGTCCGTCCGCGCTTCTGGCTGGGATCAAAATCCCAGCCGTGCGCGTTCCGAACCGAACCGTCCATCTGCCGTCCTCCGCCAGATAAAAACCGGGGACGCCCTGCAGGGTGCACCCCTGCTTCAAAAGCCGTGCCGTCAGACTCTTGCAGAGATAAGGCGGCGGGGTGCTTTTGAAGCCGAACTGTTCGATCTGGTCGTCCGTCAGTCCACGCACCTCACGCAGATGCGCACGGTGCTTCGGCGTCAGCGACAGCATGGAAAACAGCATTGAAAGCGTCTGATGGATCGCCTGCCGGGGTGCTCTGGCCGACTGCGCGATTTCCTGCGGCTGCCGGTTCTGGTAGCTCTGGTACTCTGGCGCGTAATCTCCGGTTTGAAGCGCTTCGCAGATCTCCCGATAGGCGTCCGCGTTGCTGATGCCGTAGACCTTTGCATAGAGCGCCAGCATCCCACCGGACTCCTGACAGTAATTACAGTGCCATACGTCCCGTGACGTTTTCAGATAGAGCTTGCCGCGATGATCGCCGCAAAGCGGGCAGTCCACATACAGAAAGTCCGGGCCGCGCCTGCGGATATTGAGCCGCAGCAGCGCTGCAATGTCTGTAATGTGGAACGGAAACTGCGAAGAACCGGCTTTGATAACAGCCACACCCTTTCATCCAAACCTGACGCTTCATCCGGCTTTCTGCTGCAGATTGTCCAGCAGAACGGACGCTGCGGCTTTGAGAATATTGTCCGCCTGGTCGCAGCCATAGAGATACCATTTCAGGCTTGCCGGGCGACGCTGCGCGACCTGTTCGAGCGTCCAGCCACGGCAGGTGCCGATCTGCACCACAACGGCCTTGGCTTCGTCCACCGTCATACGCTGCGTGATCTCGCTGACATCCATCTCTGCCGTATAGGACGCGGCCTGCGGCTGTTCTGCAACTTCTTCCGCGGCTTCTTCCTGATGGGGCAGCAGAACATGAAGATCAGGTGCTTCTTCCTGTGCTGCACTGACTGACTGCTCCTGCTGCACATCTGCCGCAACGGACGTAAAGCCGTCCGTAACGGTCTGCACATCAGACGCCGTTGTTTCCGCAACGTGCTGTTCAGTGGGCGCAGAATCCATATCCATCGTCGGCGCTGTTTCTGCGGCAGTTTCCTCCGCAATGAGCGCTTTGGTTTCCTCGACAGCTGCTTCTTCGACTTCTGTCTGGATCGGCACTTCTGACCCAAACAGCTCGCCGCCGTAGTCGCGGCTCACGT
>OOIG01003263.1_pt1 | contig 10089 bp, 10 predicted proteins | sample 1692091 | NCBI WGS metagenome assembly OOIG01 (sample SAMN06348188, study PRJEB24527) | human gut metagenome | biome: human gut; feature: ankylosing spondylitis patient; material: feces | host: Homo sapiens | place: China | collected 2015-10
GAACGATCAGCATGTCCACGCCGTCAGACGTTGTATACGTCCATTCCTCATAGCTTCCCTCCGGGCCGATAGAGGCATAAATCTCGCTGAAGCTGTCCTTCCGGGCGCAGGAGAAGGTCACGATTTCCTCATACGGCCAGACAGAATTCTGGCCTGTCAGGGTCATGCGTCCCTCCACGGTGAAGGAGCCGTCCGCGTAATACCGCATTCCGCCAAAATTGGTTTCCGCCTGAACGCCGGGGCGGAGTATGCCCTGAATCCCCAGCGCCTTGCAGGCTGCCGCTTCATCCGGGTCAACGTACATTTTCCCCAGCAGGTTCAGATGGTACTTGGCACAGATTTCGTCCAGTTTGTCCTTCATTTCCCGTGTGTACAGGTTGTAGGCGTAGTAATCATCCCCGAAGTCCTCGGAAAAGGCTTCTTCGGAATGGTAAATGGACATATCCGTGTCGTAGGTTTGCAGCCATTCGTACCATTCCTTGGTGGCCTGATAGCCCGGCGTTCCCTTCACCCCTTGCAGGGACAGCAAGGTTCTGTTCCGGATGTCGCCTTCAAAAGCCTCCTGCGTCTCCTGTCCAAAGGCCATATCCTGAAGCCGCAGCACATACACGACCGCGCACCCCACCAGCAGCAGCGCAAGGGCGATTACCGCCGCAATGAGCCACAGTTTTCGTTTGGGCAGAGCGCGAACCTCCCGCTGCCCCTGCCGGAATTCCCCGGCGCTGACAACGAATTTGTCCCGCACGTTGTTGAGTCCCGTCATCAAATCCATTGCGTTCATACGTATCCCTCCTCGCTGAGCCGTTTACGAAGCTTATTCCGGGTTCGGTGGAGCATGGATGTGACCTTGCTCTGACTGAATCCCGTAATTTTCACGATCGTATCAATGGAATCCATGTACCAGTAGCGGCTCAGGAACACGTTGCGTTCCGTTTCCGGCAAGCCTGTCAGAAAATCGTTGAGAATGCGGGTCAGCTCCCGCTGGGAAACCGTCGCTTCCAGTGTGTTCTCGTCCATGCACTCCCCCAGCTCATCCAGTGCAAAGATCATTTCCTTGCCGCCCCGCTTCTGGGCGCTCTGTTTGCGCCAGCGGTCGATGGAGATATGCCGGGTGATTTTTCCAAGAAAAGCACTCAGAATGTTGGGTTTTCTTGGTGGGATGGTGTTCCACGCCGTCAGATATGTATCGCTGACGCTTTCCTCCGAGTCCTCGCGGGAGGAAAGAATGTTGTAAGCGATGGCGTAGCAATACCCGCCGTATTTTTTGTCCGTTTCCGTGATAGCCTGTTCCGATCGCTCAAAGAACAGATCAATAATGCCCTGATCCTCCAAGGGATCACCTCCTGTCAAAATGTAGCCTGTCCAAATCCGCTTAAGGGAGCGGATACGTCGCGACCGGGTGCGTCTCCAATTTCAGCGGCACGTATTTCGCCTGAGCCGCTTCGTACTGCTCCTGAGAAACGGGCTGCAAGGACTCATCCAGCGCGTCTGCGCCGTAGAACCACGGATTTTCCGGGTTTACGCCCTTGTCATATCGCAGATAGTCCACTAATACGGCGTTTCCGTTCTGCACTTTGTAGTAGCTGGTAGCACTGTTGCCGTCCAGATATCTTTGAGTGTGGGCAATGTAATTTCCCTCGCAGATGGTGACGTCCGCGCCGCATTCCAGAATCTTTACCTTTCCGCCTTTGATGGTCAGCACCCCCCTCCATCCGCCATCGGTCAGGAACAGTTCTTCCTGCCCGTCGCCGTCCAGATCACGAAGCGCGTAGTATTTTATCCAATACGTGTCGATTGAAGAAAGATATCCCCCGTAATTGGCCAGCAGCTGGGCGTCATCTCCCGCACTGCTGTCTGCGGAATTCATTTTCTCAAGCGGCTTTGGGTTACAATCCCAGAAGGACATACCGGGATAAGTGTTAACGACCCGATTATACTCTTCCTCAGTGATGGGCGTCAGATTTTCTTCATAATAGTCGTAATTACTATCCCGGTAGCATTGGTTTTCATCGATATTATAAATAATGCACTCAAACGGAACTGCTGTGTGGTTTTCCACCCGGTAATACGTCCGCTGTTCCGCGCCGGAACCGCCTTCCCATGCTTCCAGAACATTGTCTTCGCAAAGATCAAGCACATTGCCGGACAAAATCTCCTGCGCAGTGCCATTTTGAATTGCGGCCACCTTCATCAAAGTTTCTCCTGAATTATACAGCAGCAATTCATCCTGTCCGTCGCCGTCCAGATCACGTAGCGCATAGTATTTTATGGAACTCGTGTCGATGGCGGAAAGATATCCCTCGTAGTCAGCCAGTGCCGGGTCGTAGCTCCCGGCACTGGCGTCTGCGAATGGTGTAATGGCAATGGGAAGACTGGCGGCGGTGCTGTAAATTTCGTCCTCCGACCAGTTTTCGTCAGTGATCGGCGCAAGATCATTCTCGCCCGTTCCCCGGAACCACGGATGATCCGGGTCTGTCGCCGCGTCAAACCGGATAAGGCTGTCCGTGACAAGCTGTCCCCTGCTCAGGTGGCAGTACACATAGTCCGCGGACGCCGCGCCGTTCGACCCGATGTTCAGAATGCGGAAACCTTCCCGCAGCTCATAGAAATTCCGATCCCAGCCGGTGAACACATGCACCAGCTTGCCGTCCACCAGAGAATACAGGTCGTAAATGACCTGCCGTTCGGCGTCGTTGGCGATGATAAGCTCGTCCGTGCCGTCATTGTCCAGATCAAGGAGCGCATAGCCCAGCTCGCTGGGGGAGGTTGCGTAGCTCACCAGAATGCTGATGTCCGCGTTGCTGCACGCCTCCCCGCCCCAGTGTTCCGTCAGGGCGGTGACATATTTGGCGATAACCGGCTGGTAGGCTTCCGGAATCGCGGTACCGCTTTCGGTTGGCGCGGTGGTTTCAACGGGGGCGTTCTGGGTTCTCGGGGCGAGGGACAGGTCAAAGGTGTTGGCAAAGGCTTCCAGCGCCGCCTTTCCCGTCTGGGTGTCCCCCGTCGTGGCGTTCATCACAACGATTACGACAACGGAGTCGCCGGTGTCCGTCAGCACAAGGGAATTGCTCTGCCCCACGGCAATGAGGACATCCGTCCCGGCGGTGGTGACATAGTTCGACCACTGGTAGTCGCTCGTATTCTCGATTTCCCAATAGGCCGTGGACAGGGTCTGCTTCATGGCGCGGTACGCCCGGTATTCTATGGGGTAGTCCACGCCACTGACCGTGGTCGCGCCCCAGAATTCAAAGTTGCCGTCAGCGGAATAGCTGGGATTGCTGGTGGTCACGTCCCCGTTCCCGGAGGCTTTGACCATGCTTCTGACATTCAGCGCGGTGAACATTTCTTCGGTGGTATCCGGGGAAATTCCGTCTCCGACCTTGTTCAGGCCGTATTTCGTGCAGATTTCGTCCACCTTCTGCGCCATTTCCGTATTCCGGCAGCCATAGGCGCGGTAGGCTTCGGAGAGGGTCTCGTCTACGTCGCCCGTGGCGTTGTAGCTCTGGACATAGTCCTTGATCTCCATGCTGGCCTTGTAATTCGCCGAGGATTGCAGGCTTTCCAGCGTCAGCGGCGCGGTAGGGACATTGGACATGGACGGCGGAGTCTTATCCGTCCGTCCGAGGACAAAAATGCCCAGCAGCACCACCGCAAACAGCGCCGCGGCGGCGGGAATGATCGTCCACCAGCGCTGAGACGATGCTTTCTGCTGATGCGCGCCCCGGCGATGGGGCTTTTCGGCGGGAAGCTGGGCTTCCAGAGCCGCGCGCATTCTGGCTCTCTGGGCAGGCGTGGGGTTGACCGTGTTCAAAGCGTCACAAATCACTTGACTTTTCATCTGTCAGCACCTCCTAACATGGTCATAAGCTGCTTTCTTGCCCGGGACAGGCGGCTGCGGACGGTGCTTTCCGGACAGTTCTGATGGGCAGCAATTTCCGCAGTGGTGTATCCCTCGTAGTAGTACAGATAGACGACGTCCTTGTAGTCCTGGGGCAGCGCCAGAATGGCGTCCAGCACGTCGTTTCCCGTCTCCGTCCGCTCCTGGGGCAGGGACGTGTAATCGTCTATGTTCTCATTTTTACGCCACCACTTTTTCAGGGTGTCCTTGCAGAGGTTTGACGCCGTGATGATGAGCCACGCCTTTTCGTGGCGTTGGTCTGCAAAAGGCTTTCCGTTGGACATCAGCCGCAGGAAGGTCTCCTGGGTCATATCCTCTGCTTCCGGGGCGTTTTTCATGTATGCATAGCAGACACGGTAAACGGTATCTACCTGACGGTCATAGATTTCCATGATTTCTTTGTTGGTACGCAGCAAAGTAGGCATTTGCCTTCCCCTCCTCTCAGATAGGAAACGATTGAGCCGGTCAAAACGTTGCATGGGTGAATATTTTTTCGCAAAAACGCTGTCATCCAGTTCTGGATAAAATATTCCACGCCGGAGTAAACCGTGGTGAGGACAATGACGCCGATAACGACCCAGTTGAGCACAGCCACACCGGGCAGTGCCATCATGACGCAAAGCCCCACCATGGTGCTGGCGGTCTTGACTTTGCCGCTCCATCCGGCGGCGATCACGTGCCCCTTCTGGACGGCGATCAGCCGCAGTCCCGTCACGGCAAATTCCCGGGTCAGCACGATCATCAGCGCCCAGGCGGGAAACACGCCCCACTGGCAGAACATACACATGGCGGCGATCACCAGCAGCTTGTCAGCCAGGGGGTCAAGGAATTTTCCAAAATCCGTGACCTGATTGTAATGCCGGGCAATGTAGCCGTCTAAGGAATCCGTCAGGCTGGCAACAATAAAAATTGCGAGGGAAACGTACATCCACAGCCCCTGCGTACCGCCGGATAAGTACATGGTCACCATAAACGCCGGGATCATTGCCACTCTCACCAGCGTGATTCTGCTTGCCAGCGTCATGCTTCTTCCTCCACTACATAGCCGCACAGATCGCCGTCGGTGCAGCCGTCAATTTTTACCATGACAAAATCGCCCTCGTGAACAGGCTCGTCGGACGCGATCCAGACCCGGCCGTCAATGTCCGGGGAGTCGGCGAAGGTGCGGCCGTAGAACTGCCCGCTTTCCTCGTCGTAGCCGTCCACCAGAACCTCCATGGTCTTGCCCAGCTTTTCGGCGTTGTAGGCGTCCATGATCTCCGATTGCAGCATTTCCACGATCTCCGCCCGCTTGACGGCGGTGTCCGTGTCCACGTGCTCCATTTGCGCGGCGGGGGTGCCTTCCTCCGGCGAGAACGCAAAAGCGCCGACCCAGCTCGGCGAATTCTTCCTCCCCCTCACCGGGCAGGCCGGTGATCAGGCTGGTGCGGATGACCAGTCCGGGAATTCCTGCTCTCAGCCTTGCGAACAGGGCTTTCAGGAATTCCCCGTCCCCCCGACGGTTCATCAGCTTCAGAATTTTGCTGTTGCAGTGCTGGATGGGAATGTCCAGATATTTGACGATCTTCGGCTCGGAGGCCATGACCTGAATGAATTCGTCGTCGATTTCGTCTGGATAGACGTAGTGGACGCGGATCCAGTGCAGTCCGTCGATCTCACAGAGCTTCCGCAGAAGCTCCGGCAAAAGCCGCTTGTGTCCGGGCAAGTCCGTTCCGTAGCGGCTGGTGTCCTGGGCGACCACGATCAGCTCCTTCACGCCGCTGCTCGCCAGCATCCGGGCTTCGTAAAGCACGTCGTCCATCTGGCGGCTGCGGTATTTGCCCCGAAGGGAGGGAATGACACAGTAGGAGCAGTGGTTGTCGCAGCCCTCGGCGATTTTGATAAAGGCGTAGTGTCCCGCCGTGGTCATGATGCGTCCCGTTTCCACTTCCGGTGCGTCGATGGAGCCGAAGTCCACCACCTGCTCCCCATTCAGGAGCTTTTCGATGGCGGGAACGATTTCCGTGTAGCTGCCGGTACCCAGAATGCCGTCCACCTCGGGCATTTCCTTCAGAATGTCCCCCTGATACCGCTGGGACAGGCAGCCGGTGACCAGGATTTTGCCCACCAGCCTTCAGGGCGGCGGTCTGCAAAATGTAGTCGATGGCTTCGGATTTCGCCGAGTCGATAAAGCCGCAGGTGTTGATGACCACCACGTCGCTGCCGACCACATCCGACTTGACGGTATGTCCCGCCTCCTGCACCCGATACATCATCCGCTCGCAGTCCACCTGATTCTTGGCGCAGCCCAGGGAGATAAAACCAATATTTGCCATAATTCAGAATTCCTCCTGAAAATCTTCTGTATCAAAAGAAAGCGCGTCCAAAGCACGCCGGACGTTGACGTAGCTGTGACCCCGGCGAATCAGCGCATCCACGGCACGCCTGATCTGCTTTTCGTCGGAGTCCGCGTCCAAACGACTTTTCAGAAACGCCGTGATTTTCTCCGTCTGGTCTGGGTAGTCCGCAAGTGCCTCGTCCCAGTATTCCTTGGGGATGCGTAAAGCGCCTGCTTGGCGCGTGCAAGGCCGTAGCCCTTGGAGATGCAGGAACTGACCACCTGCTCCGCCGTCGCCCGGTCGTCTACAAGGTGCAGGTCTTCCATCCAGGCGACCGCTTCTTTGGCCTGTTGGGGGTCTTCCCCCTTGCGCACCAGACGGGCTTCCAAGTCCCGGCGGGAAACGCTGGCGGCGGAGACAATGCGGACTGCCCGCATTTTGGCGGACATCTGCCCGGCGGCGGTGCGGAGGGATTCCGCCTCCTGCTCGTCCAGCTCCTTGCCGGAATAGAGGGCGAAATCCTCCACCGTCTGGCGGTACAGTCCCATTTTGCTGCCGTCGTCAAAGGTCACCCAATAGCGCCCTGCCCGGTCCGGAGCCGTTTTCAGGGACTCAACCTTCATCGTCGAAATCGTCGGCGCTGACGGCTACCGCCTTATCGGCGGCCTTGGCGGGCGCCTTGGGGGCGCCGTTGTTCAGCTTCCACAGATTCTCCCGCACCTCGGCTTCCACCTTCTCGGCGATGTCGGGGTTGGCGATGAGGTAATCCTTCACGGAGTTCGCGCCCTGACCGATGCGCTCGTCGCCCATGGAGAACCAGCTGCCGCTCTTCTGGATAATGTCCAGCTGAACCGCCAGATCCACCAGCTCACCCCACTTGGAAATGCCCTTGCCGTAGAGAATTTCAAACACGGCTTCCCGGAAGGGGGGCGCGACCTTGTTCTTGACCACCTTGACCCGGGTCTTGTTGCCGATGACATTGCTTCCCTCTTTGATGGACTCAATACGGCGCACGTCCAGACGGACGGAAGAATAGAATTTCAGCGCGTTGCCGCCGGTGGTGGTTTCCGGGTTGCCGTACATCACGCCGATCTTCATACGCAGCTGGTTGATGAAGATGACGACGCAGTTTGTCTTGGAGATATTGCCCGCCAGCTTGCGCAGCGCCTGCGACATGAGCCGCGCCTGCAGGCCGACGAACGTATCGCCCATCTCGCCCTCAATCTCCGCGCGGGGCGTCAGCGCCGCAACAGAGTCGACGACCACAACGTCGACCGCGCCGGAGCGAACAAGCGCGTCGGTGATCTCCAGCGCCTGCTCGCCGGTATCCGGCTGGGAAACCAGCATGGAGTCAATATCCACGCCGATACGGGCGGCATAGTCCGGGTCAAGCGCGTGCTCGGCGTCGACGAATGCGACCTCGCCGCCGCGCTTCTGCGCCTGTGCGACGATATGCAGTGCAAGCGTCGTTTTACCGGAGGATTCCGGTCCGTAGATCTCAATAATTCTGCCCTTGGGTACGCCGCCGATGCCGAGCGCGGCGTCGAGCGCCAGAGAACCGGTCGGGATCGCGTCGACCTGCAGATCGGGCCGGTCGCCAAGGCGCATGACCGCACCCTTGCCGAAGTTTTTCTCAATCTGCCGGATGGCCGTATCAAGCGCCTGCTTCTTGTCGTTATTGGGAGTCTGATCGGCTGCTTTTTTCTTTTCCATCGTCTCAGTTCCTTCCTCTTTTGTGTATGAACCTACTATAACACATCATTCGATAAAAATCAAACATTTGTTTTACTTCTTTTTGCCTCTGACTGCTCGGACAACGCCGCGCAGATCCTTTCGAAGGACAATGTCCGTATATCCGTATTCCTGCAGGATCATGGATACGGCCATATGCTGTCCCAGGCCGAATTCAAAGCAAAGGTATCCGCCGTCGGACAGCAGATGGGTAAAGTTTTCGGCGACGGCGCGGTAAAATGCCAGACCGTCCTTCCCGCCGTCCAGTGCAAGCGCAGGCTCGTATTCCTTCACGGACGGTTCCAGCCGCGTCATTTCCTCGCTCGTTACATACGGCGGGTTGCAGACCAGCGCGTCGAGCGTGCCGACAAAGCTCGGCCCTCTTTTTCGCGCGTCCAGCCCGACTGCCGTTACGCGGTTCATAAGCTTCAGACGCTTGATATTGCGCTTGGCGACGGCCAGCGCGGGGCGCGAAATATCCGCAAGCGTCACATGGGCATCCGGCAGCTGGTGCGCGATGGCGAGGCCGATACAGCCGCTGCCGCAGCAAAGATCCAGCACGCGCGGTGCTTCCCTGCCGCGCAGAACATCAAGCGCAAGGTCGGTGACAGCCATGGTGTCGTCGCGCGGGATGAGCACATCCGGCGTGACCTCCAGCGAGATCCCATAGAAATCCCACTGTCCGAGAATATACGGCAGCGGCTCGTGCGCCAGCATACGGTTTACATAACTACTCAGTTTTTCTTCGATCTGCTCGCTTGCATATAAATTCGAATCAGCCAGCACAGCTGTCACGGATTTCCCGGACGCGAATGCCAACAGCTCCCGTGCGGCCATGGAGGCATTCTCCCCTTCCGACGGCAGCAGCGCCCGGCGGGCCTGCAGATAGAGGTCGCTGTATTTCTTTACCATCGGTCGGCACCCGCCTCGTCCGGAATGACGAGCTTCAGCGCTTCGATGGCGACCTCCAGCATGGAATCATCCGGCTCGTTGGTCGTAAAGTGCTGGAACCACATACCGGGCGCAGACAGTGCGCGCGTCAGGGCGTTGTCATGACGGCCGACAAAGCGGTTGCATTCATAGCTGATCGACACGACGAACGGCAGCAGCGCAAGCCGGATAAGCATACGGACAAGCATATTGCTGGTCGGGAAAACGGCGCTTACGAGCGCAAAGAGCAGGATCGAGATTGCCACAACGACAAACAAAAAGCTTGTGCCGCAGCGCGGATGCAGCCGGGTCATACCGCGGCAGTTTTCAACGGTCAGCGGAAGCTGCGCCTCATAGCAGCGGATGGTCTTATGCTCCGCGCCATGATAGGAAAAGACGCGCTTCATGTCCTTCATCCGGGAAATCAGGATCATATAGCCCATAAAGATCGCGATGCGGATCACACCCTCGATCAGGCTGCGGACGACGGCATTGTGGATCCAGCGGTCAAAAATACCGCTCAAAAGCGTCGGCAGCAGGAAGAACAGGCCGACGGAAAACAGAACGCCGAGAAACACGGAGAATGACACGACCGCCTTTTCCAGCTTCTCACTGCCAAGCTTCTTCTCCAACCACTGCTCAAATTTGGACGGCTGCGCGTCTTCTTCCTCTTCCGGGAAGAACTCCGCCGAATACATGAGCGCTTTCACACCGGACACCATAGACGAAGCAAAATTCACCACGCCGCGGATCAGCGGCCATTTGGCGACGCCGGTGCGCTTTTTAAGCGGCTCGACCTTCGTGACGAGGCCCTCCGGCCCGCGCACGACGATGGAGCGCTTGTCCGGCCCCTGCATCATGATGCCCTCGGCGGTCTGCGCCAATTCCTCCACGCTGAGGCTCATGCCGTCGGCCAGCCATTTTTCCAGCAGGGCAATGAGATTTCCGATCACACGGATCGGATGGTACAAAAAGGAGGGATCTCCAAGCAGCAGGTCCAATCCATAGCCCACAATCAGGGCTGCTAATGCTGTTTTCATCTTGTTTTCTCCTGTTCTTTCCGGTAAGAGACACACTGCTCCAGAAATTCCAGTGCGAGGTGCGGACTTGCCATATAGTAAAGATGCGGGAATCCCGCCATCATCCGTTTTGTCGCATGAATGCATTCCCAGTTCCGCTTCCGCAGCGGTTTTGCCGCATGCCATGCACTTC
>OOIG01003264.1_pt1 | contig 10088 bp, 9 predicted proteins | sample 1692091 | NCBI WGS metagenome assembly OOIG01 (sample SAMN06348188, study PRJEB24527) | human gut metagenome | biome: human gut; feature: ankylosing spondylitis patient; material: feces | host: Homo sapiens | place: China | collected 2015-10
CGCTCGGCAGCACGGGAATGAAGCTCGTGGGGATGACCATGTTCGCCGACGGCGGAAAGAGCTGCGGCAGCGGCACCAACGACCAGGCGAACCCGCCCACGAGCTGCGCGGCGAGCGGGCAGAAGATGCCGGCGAGCATGCCGAGCCGCGCCGTGAGAAAGAGCCCTACGGGAATCATCCACGCCGCGGTCACCGTGTTGACGAGCGCGCAGAGGAGCATCGTGAGCGTGCCCGCGGCCGTGAGGCCCTGCGAGGTGAACGCTGATCCCGCAAGGTAGATGCCGAAGACCACGAGGTTCGAGAGCGTGCAGAGCGCGAGGCACCAGAGCGCCTTGGCCCACCAGGCGCGCCCGAGCGGGAAGCCCAGGCCCAGAAGCCCCCGCATCCGCGTGCGAGCGTCCGCCCGCGCGACGCACGCCACCACGAGCGAGAGAGACACGGGCAGGAAGAGCGCGTACCAGTAGTTCCACGCGCTGAAGATCTGCACGCCCCGGTAGGGCATCGCGCCGAGCAGCGGCATCGGCAGCGCCATGAGCACGGCCAGGCGAACCGGTGCCGCGTGGCGCGACTTCAGGGCCTCGGCGCGCAGGCCCGCGAGCAGGCCGCCTTTCTCGCCCGTCATGCCGCCACCTCCCCGCGTGCTCGTCGCCCTTCCCGGCAGAAGCTCATGAAGAGTTCCTCGAGGTCCTGCCCGGGCCGAAGCGCATCCTCGTAGGCGAGGCGCCCCCCGCAGATGATGCCGATGGTGTCCGCCATCTGCTGCACCTCGGAGAGGATGTGGCTCGAGACGATCACCGTCGTACCCGCCGCCGCGAAGCCGCGGATCTGGTCGCGCAGCTCCTCGATGCCGATGGGGTCGAGGCCGTTGGTGGGCTCGTCGAGCACGAGCAGGCGTGGCCGGGCTATCAGCGCCAGCGCGAGCCCCAGGCGCTGCCGCATGCCCATCGAGAAGCGCCCGGCGCGCTTCTTCCCGGTGTCCGCGAGGTCCACGGCGGCGAGTACCTCATCTATGCGGCTCTCGGGAAGGTCCAGCAGCGTGGTGCGCACGCGCAGGTTCTCGCGCGCGGTGAGGTTGGGGTAGAGCGGCGCCTCCTCGATGAGGCTGCCGATTGCGTAGAGGTCCTCGCGACGCCAGGCGTGCCCGGCAAAGAGAATCTCACCGGCCGTCGGCCGCAGCATCCCGCAGATCATCTTGAGCGTTGTCGACTTGCCGGCGCCGTTGGGACCGAGCAGCCCGTACACCTCGCCCTCGCGGATATGAAGGCTCACGTCGGCCACGGCGTCCTGCGCCTGGTCGCCGCGGCCGAATCGCTTGGTGAGCCCACGCGTCTCGAGCATGTAACCCATGGGTTTATCCTTTCTCTTCCGGGCGCGCGGGCCGAGCCACCGTGCCCGCGCGCCTTACCTTTCGGGTTCACCATCCATGGTGGGGCGCGTTTCTAACGAAGCCGTAACGGCCGTTGGGATCTTTTGGCGCCAGCCCTTCTCGACCCGCACATCATGATTAATTTGCTTAAGGCAACAACTTTCCCGATCGATGTCATCACCGAATCAAAACGTGTACATCACCCTCCAAAACCGACATTTTTCGGCATGTTTGGAGGCTGATGTACACGAATGTGAAATCCACCGCCGCCCAAAAGCGCCTTCCTCATGTCTGGACTCTCTATGCTTACGCTGGATAGACATCGCCGGAACGGGTATAGTAGCGAAAGTTTTGTCGTTAACCAGCGGGGGAGTCCTGTGGGCATCAAAAAGAAGATCAAAAAGGAGCTTATCGGCACTTCCGATTACCCGTCGAATAAGATCTTTACGATCTCCAATTTCATCACCTTTACGCGCCTGATCCTCACCCTGGTATTTCTGTACCTGTTTGTGACGGATAACAACCGCGTCATCGCCATCGTTATCTACGCCGTTGCCGCCTCTACCGACTGGATGGACGGTCAGATCGCCCGCATGACTAAGACGGTCTCGTGGCTCGGTAAGGTCATGGATCCCATTTGTGACCGTGCGCTGTTATTCACCGGCGTCTTGGGACTGGTAGTCCGCGGAGAGCTGCCCATCTGGGTCTGCGTGCTCATTATTGGCCGCGACATCTATCTGGGCATCGGCACGCTTATCGTGCGTCATTATCACCGTCGCCCCATCGATGTCGTCTTTCCCGGAAAGATTGCCACTGCGCTGCTCATGACCGGCTTCTCACTCATGCTGCTCGGGTTCCCCGTTATTGACGGCCTGCACCTTTTACCTTCGACCCTCGCGGCCTTCCCGGGTCTCAACGGAAGCTCGGTGCCCCTCGGCATCTTCTTTGTGTATGGCGGCGTGATCTTCTCCATGCTCACCGCTGTCATCTACTCCATTAAGGGCGGAGCGGCCATTAAACAGGCTCTCGCGCATCCCGAGGACGAGGACATCGACTTTCTGAACCCCGAAATCGAAGACTGATTCGTTGGGGTATGATTACGTACGGTTCATTATTTGCGGCACGTCCGCGATAAGTTAGGGGTTGTCATGGACAACATGGTTAACAATATGCCTCAGAATGATAAGACTGCTGACGCTACCTGCGTATTCCGCGTGCCTTCAAGCGACGTCACCGTTCCCGACCTCATGGCCAACGTGCGCATCACCGCCCCCGTTCTGTCCATCGTCAAGGGTCCGCAGACTGGTGCCGCCTTTGAGCTCGAGGACGACGTGACCACCATCGGCCGCGATCCTGCGAACGGCATCTTCCTCAATGACATGACCGTATCGCGCAGCCACGCGCGCATTATCCGCGAGGGCCTCGGCGCTCGCATCGAGGACTTGGGCTCGCTCAATGGCACCTGGGTCGACGGTGCCATCGTCAATGCAGCCCCGCTGCACGACGGTTCTTCCGTCCAGATCGGTACGTTTACGCTCATCTACCACGAGAGCACGCCGGAGCGCATCGAAACCGGTGAGTAGGGCATGGCCGAACGCAACTATCTGAGTATCGGCCAAGTCGTCAACCTACTTCGAGGCGCATACCCCGATCTTTCGAACTCAAAAATTAGATTTCTAGAAGATGAGGGGCTCATTACCCCTCATCGTACGCCTAAGGGATACCGTCAATACTCTAAGGAGGACGTTGATCGCCTGGAGGTCATCCTGCATTTGCAGAAGACCCGCTACATGCCGCTCAACGTGATTAAGCAGCGCTTGGAAAACGCCACGGACCTGTCAACGCTCGCTTACGAGGTGGGCTTGCTGTCCGATGTTCCGCTCAAGACGGAGCCCAAGGAGACTAAGCAAAAGCTGCATCCCATTGAGACCATTCCCGATATGCTGGGCGTCGAGATTTCGTTTATCCGCTCGCTCGCCGAGAACGACCTCATTCGCATCATCAAGAGTCCGCAGAATCGTGAGCTCGTCGATGGTCGCGATTTTCCAATCATCCGCTACTGCTCCGAGCTGTCACGCTTCCATATCGAGCCCCGCAACCTGCGTCAGTACGTGTCTTCCGCCAACCGCGAGTCCTCGATGTTTGAGCAGGTGCTCGTGAGCATGCTCGGCATGGACACCTCCGATGACGAGCGCGACGCCAAGCTCGAGCGTGCGTTTAAGAAGCTTCACGACCTGACGGAAGGCGTGCACACCGCGTTGCTCAAAAACCGCGTTTTTGAGTCGCTCAACGCCGTGGTCGAGGATGCCGATATCGATGCACTCGATGAGGAAATCGCTCGCTCCGAGTCCACCAAGGCCAAAAACGAAGAAACTGCCGCGCCGGCTTCACACGAGGATTCTCTCGTAAAGCCGCTCAAGGTTGTCGCCCCTTCGCAATCCGACACTGTCACCGCGGGCAAATAACAGCTACCGCTTATCCGGCAACCCATTGAAAGGTCATGCAATGTACGACTTCGAATCTCAAATCGTCGACATCCCCGACTATCCCGAGCCCGGAGTCATCTTTAAAGACATCACGCCGCTCTTTGACAACCCCGAGGCGCTCAAAGCCATGACCGATGCCCTCGCCGAGCACTTTGCCGGCATGGGAATCACCAAGGTCGTGGGTCCCGAGGCCCGTGGCTTTATGGTTGGCGTACCGGTGGCTGTAGCCCTTGGCGCCGGCTTTGTTCCTGCACGTAAACCGGGCAAGCTGCCGCGCGAGACCGTAAGCCAGAGCTACGAACTCGAGTACGGAACGGATTCCATTGAAATCCATGCCGACGCTATCAGCTCTAAAGATACCGTGTTGATTCTGGACGACTTGGTCGCGACGGGCGGAACCGTCGAGGCAACAGGTAAACTGGTGCGAGATATGGGCGCAAAGCTTGTCGGTTACGGTTGTATCCTTGAGCTTGCGTTTCTCAACCCGCGCGAGAAGCTCACGCCGTCTGATGATGATGTGGAGCTCTTTAGCCTGGTGACGGTGGACTAGCCGTTACCCTTAGTTACTGGAAAGGAAGCTACATGCGCACAGCAAACACGCACAAAAACATGGCACGCTGCGCTGCTACGGCAACCCTCGCTTGTGTTTTGGGCTTGGGCCTTGCGGCTCCTGCCTACGCCGATACCGCATCCGACCTTGCCGCTGCTCGTACCAAGCTCGAGCAGATCGGCACGCAAACCCAGCAAATTCATGAAGAACTCTCCGCACAGACGCAGGAGCTTGATCAGACTGCAGGCGAGATCACGCAAAAGCAGCAAGAGATCGCCGAAGGCCAGGCCAAGCTCTCTAACTACGTTGCCGGTGAATACAAGACCGGCGGTCTGAGTCTCCTTCAGGTTCTGACGGGCGTCGACGATCTGGGCGACATGCTCAACCGTCTCTTCTACTACGGCAAGGTGTCCGACAAGCAGGCCCAGACCATTCAGGAGGTCAAGGACCTTAAGCAGCAGCTCACCGATAAGCAGACCGAGCAGGAGAAGAACGTCGCTGCGACGCAGAAGAAGGTCGACGAGCTCAATGCCCAGCAGGCTGAGGCCCAGAGTGTCGTGAGCTCCCTGGATTCACAGTTGCAGGCCGAGCTTGCTGCCGAGGCCGAGGCCAACGCCGCGCTGCAGGCGGGTATCAACGCCAGCACTGCCGAAAAGGCCACGGTGAGCAACGACACCTCCGGTACGACCGAGAACACCAACAATGGTGGCGGCGACACGCCTGCACCCACGCCCGCTCCTGCTCCTACGCCGCAGCCCGCTCCCGCTCCCGCTCCGGCTCCGGCCCCTTCGGCGCCGAGCCAGTCCGTTGACGGCGGCTCCGTTGTTTCGCGTGCCTACAGCAAGCTCGGTTGTGTTTATTCTTGGGGCGGCATTGGACCGAACAGCTTTGACTGCTCCGGTTTTGTAAGCTATTGCCTCACGGGCCGCTACTGCCGCCTGGGCACCACCGGCACCTTCATGGGTTGGACCCGTGTGTCCGATCCGCAACCCGGCGATGTTGTGGTTAACTCCTACCATACCGGCATCTATATCGGTAATGGTCAGATGATCCATGCTTCCGACTACAAAACGGGCGTCATCATCAGCTCCGTCGCCGCTGGCATGAACAACAATTACATTTTCGTGCGCTACTAATTTATTACTGCAGCGAACGAACGTGGGCCTCGCGATCTTGAGTCACGAGGCCCATTCTTTTTTCCCTACCGTTTGCCATAAAATCAGGACGGCTATCTAGTATTCAAAACTAGATAGCCGTCCAATCAATCAAAAAGATGGCTATAATTGTTGGGGAACAATTAGAAAGGACCCTCAATGAGCTGGGCACTTATCTCCGATTCGAGCTGCAATCTTCGCGATTGGCAACCAACCGCACCTCATACCACCTTTGCATTTGCACCCCTTAAGATCCGAGTGGGGGAGCGTGAGTTTGTCGATGACCTCACGCTCGACGTTCACGAGCTCAATTGCGCCGTGCAGGCGGAGTCGAGCGCTTCTTCGAGCGCCTGTCCAAGCGTAGGTGAGTGGGCCGAACTCTTTAGGCTTGCCGACAAGACGATTTGCATGCCCATCTCGGAGGGCGTCTCGGGAAGCTATAATGCCGCGGCCACCGCACGTGACATGGTGCTTGCCGAAGAGCCGGATCGACAGATTCATCTGGTCAATTCACGCGGAGCCGGCGGCAAAATGGACCTAATCTTCCTGCTGTTCGACCGCTATCTTGCAAGCAACCCGGACGTTTCCTTTGAGGACGCCTGCGCTTACTTCGAAAGCCTCGAGCAAAACAGCAAGATCCTCTTTAGCCTGTGTAATTACGAGAACCTTGCAAAGGCCGGACGTATTCCCAAGGCAGCCGGGGTCATCGCCAATAAACTCAACATTCGAGTTTTAGGCACAGCAAGCGAGGCGGGGGAGATTAAGCTCGTTGGTCACACCCGTGGGGAAAAGAAGATGCTTGGCAAGATTGTCGATACCATGGAGGCCGAGGGCTTTACTGGCGGCGAGGTCGTTATCGACCATGTCGAGAATGAGACGGGCGCCCAGGCACTTGCCAGCCGCATTGTGGAGCGCTGGCCAGGCTCCAAGACTATCATCATGCCCTGTAACGGGCTAGATTCATATTATGCCGAGATGCACGGCCTCATCATCGGCTATGGCATGGGCGTGGCTTCGGGCCGATAATATCCAACTAGACAAACGTACGGGCGGGATAAGGAGCCATTGGCTCTTTATCCCGCCCGTCTTATACCTCGGTTAGCTATTAAACCCATTGAACTTGAGATAGCTCATCAGATACGCCTTCGAAACGAAGGACGATACCGCACTGCGCACGAGCAGCGATTCGCGCGTAACCTGATGTGCGGTATCGGGCACGGGAGTCTGCTCAACAGAAAACGCCGCACGAATCGATGCCTCGAGCTGATCGACAACATAATCGAAAGCCGTCGGAGCGTCGTAGCTCAAGCGCTGAATATTAAAGAGCGCCTGAACCGCAGCGATGGGCAGCACCTGCTTAAAGATACAAATGGCGATGAGACGCGCAATCTGCTCACGGCCATATTGCTTTTTAACCGGAGCAGGAACGAGGCCGACCTTCACGTAGTTATTGATCATCGATGGCGTGATAACGGGTTGCTCTACGCAAATCGAAAGCGGCTCCATCCACAGCGCAACATATTCAATAACCTGATCGCGATAGAGCGTTACGTTGGGCAGCTGGTCATAGCGTGGCAGGCTCAACGCGTTGAGTTTACCCACCATATCGGACTGAATAAATGCATCCGGCAGCACCGTCGGCTGAATATCCTCAGGCTTAATGCTGACCGACGTATCGGACATCGGGATAACATGTTTAGCGTGGTTCATAAGAGGCCTCCGTTCGTTTTCTATATTGTATTCTAGGTTATCTAGTTTTGCATACCACATAGCCGCCAAGAAAATTGGCGGGACAGTGCACTGATGCTTCGTCCCGCCATTTAGTAAATTGATAACAACCTTACATAAGATATATTATCGTACTTATCCACGGAGAAACGCGTATGCGCTCGTTGCCGCTATGGCTCCGTCCGAAACAGCGGTCACAACCTGGCGTAAACGTTTGGAACGGATATCGCCAGCGGCAAATAGACCTGGCGTGCGGGTCGCCATGGATTCATCAGTCAGAATGCCGCCATCAGGCGTCAGATCGACTAGATGCTCAACAAGCTCGGTATGGGGCTGCGTTCCGGTAAAGACAAAGATGCCAAACGAGCCGGGCTCAAATGACTCGGTATGAGTCTCGCCGGATGCATTGTCCTTAAAGGTAATCGTCGTTGGCATCGCTTCGCCCGATAGCTCCACAATACTAGTTTGGTACCTAACTGTAATATTGTCCTTTGCGAGTACTTTCTGAACAACACCATCGGGCGCACGGAACTGGTCGCGGCGCAGCACGATGGTCACACTGCTGGCAATGTCTGACAGGAACAGCGCCTCTTCGCATGCCGAATTGCCACCACCGATTACAAAGACCTGTTTGCCACGGAAGAACATGCCGTCACATGTTGCGCAATACGAAACGCCACGACCGCGATACGTTTCCTCGCCAGCGAAACCCGCCGGACGCGGCATGGCACCCATGCAAGCGATAACGCTCGAGGCCGTCGTGTCGCCCATATCGTGATGCACCGTAAACAGCGCTGCATCGGCATCGTAATCGATACCCGTAACCATGCTCCATGTAACCTGTGCTCCCAAGCCCTCTGCATGCTGCTGAAAACGCTCGCCGAGTTCGGCGCCGCTCAAGAACGGAATGCCCGGATAGTTCTCGACCTCATTGGTTGTGGCGATTTGCCCTCCCGACATGCCCTGTTCAAGGACAGTCGTCGTCAGGTTGGCACGCGCAGCATAAATGGCGGCAGCATAGCCCGCGGGGCCGCCACCGATAATCGCAACATCGATCGGCTTATCGGTAGTCATGAAGCGTCCTTTCGTCGAAACATTGACGTTCTTTGCGCTCATACCCAAATTTACGTGAACGTGACACTCATGCACTACAATAATAAATCCGTGTTACAAAGCTGAAGGGGAGTTATCGATGGACCAGATGCAGACGAGTGACGACGCTCCCCTGCTCACGCACAGCACTCCCCAATCGGAGCAAACCACGCTCCTGGCTCAGCAAAAACCTCTCGTGACCATCGTGCACGCCTCCGTCGGCTCGGGCCACAAGGCCGCCGCAAATGCGATTGCGCAGGCATTCGACCTCATCCGCGGCACCAATGGCATCCCCGAGGATATTGAGATTGAAGTACTCGATATCCTTGATTTTGGACGTATTAAATTCGACGGCAATAAGACCGCGGCTTCTTTTACGGGAGCCACGCGCCCCATTTACGACCTGACCTGGAGATATACACTTACGGGACATCTTCTCTGGGGTGGCGGCACGGCATGGTCGCGAATTATGTTCCCCGCCTTCAACGAATATGTCCGCAGCCGCAGGCCCATAGCCGTGGTCGCAACGCACATCACAGCAGCCAATGTTGCCGTAGGCGCCCGCGTAATTACGGGTATCGATTATCCTGTCATCTGCGTACCGACCGACTACGAAGTCGAGGGCTGGTGGCCTCATAAGGACACCGACCTATTCTGCGTGGCAAACGAGTCTATGGCCGAGACGCTCCGCCCCCGTAAGGTTCCCGAAGCAAGGATTCGCATTACTGGCATTCCTATTCGCGCCGGATTCGACACGGATTACGATCGCGAGGAAGAGCTAGCCAAGTTCAACCTCCCCACCGACAAGACCGTCGTGCTGGTAATGGCCGGTGCCAGCTTGCCTCAGCCTTACGTCCGCTTTCGCGCGGAGATGGACCGCACCCTCCCCTTCCTGCGCAGTTTCGAGGACATGCACTTTGTCTTTTTGCCGGGCAAGGATAAGGAATACGCCGCCCGTCTCAAAACGCTCTTCGACGCCATGAAGCTCGAAAATGTCACGGTACTGGACTATGTCGACGACATGGCAGCCCTCATGCACGGCTGCGACCTGGCAATTCTCAAATCGGGCGGACTCACCGTCACCGAGTGCCTATGCGCACACCTACCGATGATCCTGCTGGGCAAATCATACGGCCAGGAAAAGGCCAACACCACCATGCTCACTGGCATGGGCGCCAGCATGCACGTCACCACCGCACGAGAACTCATCGTAACCCTGCGCCACCTACACGATCATCCTGAGTCGCTCAAGGCACTGCTCATCAATGGCGAAGTGCTGCGCCGTCCCCACGCAGCCGAAGACATAGCCATCGCAACCATGGAGCTCGTAGGCAAACCCCAAAAGCGCAAACGAGCCTTCTGCCGCTTCTACTGGGGCGGAAAACCCGCGCACATCCGCTAGCGTCTTAATTTCCGCTTGCCTGCGGGAGGCCCCTATATATCATCCCGTGCTCAAACATTCTCGCTTCGCTGCGAAACTGCGCGCGGGACGATAAATAGGGGCCTCCCGCAGGTAAGCTGCGTTAACGTACCAGCGGCTATACCAGATTCCCCACCAGTAGAATCTGCAAAGGGGAACCAGAAAATATAAATACAGTAAGTCGATGCGACAAAGGAGGCGTCCCTTCATCGCATCGACTTACTAGAAAAGTAAATATTGTTTCAAGCGAGTAGCCGCCCGCCCGGGGCTTACCTATATCGTTCCACGCGCA
>OOIG01003266.1_pt1 | contig 10082 bp, 10 predicted proteins | sample 1692091 | NCBI WGS metagenome assembly OOIG01 (sample SAMN06348188, study PRJEB24527) | human gut metagenome | biome: human gut; feature: ankylosing spondylitis patient; material: feces | host: Homo sapiens | place: China | collected 2015-10
CCCACCGCCATCAGCGGACCAACAGGCAATTTACGCCGCATGGCGGGAAGTGCGGTCAAAAGCTACGCAGCGAGCAGCCGCGCCGCCGAAAAAGCTGAGCTTTGACCGAAAACGGTTTGCACCGTATCTGAGTAAATTCAGAAGCGACAGAGAAATCGAAGATTTGTTTCTCCTTTTCCTGAAACAGCATACAGGTCTTCCATAAAAGTCAGGGAGTAAGCCAAACTATGGCTTACTCCCTGACAACACCTAAACCGTTATCAGAGGCACAACGTCTCTGCATCGTCAAACAGCGGTATCTGCTTATGCAACTGTTCAATAAGCCGTGAACTTTTTTAACTGCGTCATATCCGCTAACTCCAGATATAAAAATGTCCTCCCTGGGACACATCACACGTTGCCGTGGAGAGGTGCGGGAGGTCCTGTTGCCTATTATTATCTGCACGCAACTCAATTCTGTCAAGGTTAACTATCAATCGAGCGTTTTTACATCAACACACAAAATTCAAACAGAGGATGTTTGAATCCCGCGAATAAAAGAATAGAAAAAGGAGGCTGCAAAGCAACCCCCATAAAACGATTCAACGTTTTTCTCTATGTAACGTATATATTAGCACAAAGCAACCGACTTTTCAAGTGAGAAACCATGACTGCACTATACTTAAATTCTGAATATATACAACAAAGCCGTAGAGTATCTTACTCTTCGGCTTTTTGAATACATCCAAGGAGGTATCGAATTGCCCGGAAATCAGATTCCTTGCACGGCAGACGACCTGTATTGCCTGCTGTGTCGCTACCGTATTCCACCCTAGTATGCAAGAACAAAATACAAAGGAGCTGCTTCAAGATGTACGAAGTATATCAGGATCATCCAAAACAGGCAAAGCTCAACGTCCGCGTTGTGCTTGCCATCGCATTTCTTATCTGTGCCATTGGTACGGGCATCTTTCTCATTACCCGTCTGGTCAGCAAACCGCTGACCAAGGAAGAAGCACGCGCCAAAGCGGGCATTGTCTATGATTCCGCTGCCGTGGAGGGCGGTTGGGACAACCTTTCGCCGGAGGAAATTGCAGAAAAACTCAATGAAAAGGTCGCAGAGGGCATGATCAACATTTCCATGAACACTGCCCCCTATTTCGAGGACAGCACTGCGGAGGGAAACCTCATGATCGTGAACGAGTCCATCAACAATTATCCGCAGAAAGTCCAGATCGTCCGCAATGACACCGGCGAACAGATCTACGAATCCGGCGCGATTGCCGTTGGCAGCAAAATTGAGCACGCAAAGCTCGACGCTGCACTGCCTGCCGGTACATACGAATGTACCGCGTATTTTCACAATTTGAACCCGGAAACCGGCGAAATCATCGGCACAGCCGGGGCAATCATCAATATCACCATCAAAAATTAAATTTTCAAAACAACAAAGGAGATTTTACCATGAAAAACACCAAGAAGATTATTTCCCTCGTTCTCGCAATTTGTATGCTCGCTTCTCTCGCCATTTCCGCTTCTGCTGCCAACACGGTTGACGCTTCGGGCGGCACGGGTACATCCAGCGTTACCCTGTCCTCCACTGCGGATGGCAGCATCGGCGGCGATCCCGCTGCCACCAAGATGTCCGTGACCGTCCCCACTGTGCTGCCCATTGCAGTCGGCACGGATGGCACAGTTTCCACCGCTACCGATGCAAAGATCGTTAATAACAGCTTCGGCGCGGTCAAGGTCAACAGCGTTTCCATCGAAGCTGCACAGGGTTGGAGTCTTGCGGCGTTTGGCGATAAATCCACCCTCGCGCACGAAAAGGTCAACTCCAACAAGTTTGGTTTCCAGATTTCGCTCGGCAACGGCGAAAAGAAGCTGACCGACAACAAGAACGCCAGCAAGCAGACGCTTCTGGACAGCGCCGTGGAGGGCTGCTTCATGTCCGGCGTGGGCGACACCTCCGCAAACTCCATCGGGATTAGCTATGACGCCATCGTGACGCCGGTTTCCGAGACGGTCACGAACACCGCAATCGCAAGCGTCCTGTTCATCATCGCTTGGGATGCGGTCTGATTGCAATTCATTCAAGGGGAACGTCAAAAGCGTTCCCCTTAAATTCTAACAGGAGGTATTCAACGTGAAGAAAAAACGAATCCTCGCAATGTTGCTTGCCGTTACGTCGTGCCTGTCGCTGGCCGTCAGCGCGTCGGCGGCAAACACAGTCAACCGCAAAGCCACAGATTTCCGCGATTTCGACCATACCGCATGGTACGCCGAAGCGGTCAGCGCCGCTGTGGATAACGGCTTGCTTTACGGTAAATCCAGCAGCATTATCGACCCGAACGGCGATATGACCCGCGCGGAAATGGCAGCGATCATCAACCGCTCGTTTGGCTGCTACGCGAAAGCCGACATTTCCAAGTACAAGGACGTTTCCAAGGACAAGTGGTACTTTGAAGATGTTGCAATGGCTGTCCAGATGGGAACGTACAATGGTCGCAGCAATTCGAGTATGGCCCCGGATGCACCCATCACGCGGCAGGAAGCCATGACCGTGGTGGCGAGAGCGTTGGAGCTGGACTACGATTCGTATTCCAAGGCCGAGCTTACGCAGTTCTCGGATGCTGGTAAAGTCTCGAATTGGGCGATGCCATACGTCCGCGCCATGGTCGGTGCAGACTACATTCACGGCCGCGGCAAAATCCTTGCGCCGCTGGACAACATCACCCGCGCGGAATTTGCGCAGATTTTCCATAACATCATCGGCACTTACATTGTGTCCAAGGGAACCTACGACAAAGACATCAAGGGCAGCGTCCTGATTCGCACCGACGAAGTGACGCTCCAGAACATGACCGTGGACGGCGATCTCATCATCGGCTGCGGCGCGGCGGATGGTAAAATTGTGCTGGACAATGTGACCGTCAAGGGTCGTCTGCTCGTCTGGGGCTGTGGTACAAAAGCCGTGTACTGCAACGCTGGGACGAATATGCCCGCTGTTGTCGTAGCCCGCGTAGACGATGCGGTCAAAGTCATTTATGACAGAGATTCCACCCTCGCCGTGATTGACACGATCAAAACCAGAATCACCGAGCGCGCAAAGCAGAACAAAGAGACTGAGATCATCTTTTACGATGTCAGCGGACTGCGCGAAGCCCAAAAGCAACTCAACGCTATCGTCGCAGGAAGTCAGCTTTCTGTTGTTGCTCCGGCTCATCTGTATGCTATTGTCGGGGCAACCGACGTGAAGGCTGAGTTCACGAACAATAGCAAGAGCGATACCTACAAAATCGAGATTCGCCGCAACAAGGACAATACTCTGATTGCAGATACTTTTGAGCTTGCCGCAGGCGAGAGCATTTCAAGTCTGACGCTTCTGGAAACGCCAGAGTTCGGGAACGTGGATTGCACGGTCACTGTCACCGCGTTCCGTGACGGCAAACAGATCGGCTCCATGCGAACCGAACTCGTTTTGCACACAGCGTATTTGTGGCCCAAGGAGGTGCAGTGATGAGCAAAAAGAAACTTATCACTTTACTGTTGGCACTGACAATGATCCTATCACTGGCTACGGGTGCGTCGGCAGCGGAAACAACTGAGGCCCGTGTGCCGGTGACGCTCACTGTGGTCAACACCGTCGCGCCAATTTCGTGTACAGTTCCCGCTGCGTTGCCGGTTTCTCTCGTTGACGGCTATGTGGTCTGCGCCAACAATGCCGCAATCACCAACACCGGCAAAACCGGCGCAATTCGTGTGACCAAGGTAGATGTTCAGGCGGGCACGTTTGAAATCGGCAATTTTGACGATTTTACGGCAAGCAAGAACAGCATCGCACTTAGCATCAATGGTTGTAGCACGAAAGGTGCGGGCAGTCTGACGCTTGTGGACGGCGCGTTTCCGGCGATTGCCGCCGAGAAAAATCTCGCCATCCGCTACAAGGCAAAGGTTTCCGCAAGTGAAGCTGTCACGAACATCAACGCCGCGACGATTGTGTTCACCATCGCCGCCGTGAACGAAAAGGAGGCTGCATAATGAAGAATTTTAAGAAATTCACCGCATTTGTGCTGGCTCTTTGCATGGTGTTTTCCCTGTCCGTTGCTGCATTTGCAGCGGAAGCGGATGAACACACAGTCTACGAAAGCGCGCCGGAAGAAGAAATCACCGTGCAGTCTGCCGAAGCTGCAACCAGTGGCACAATTCCGGGCAGCAGTATCAAATGGTCGCTGGATTCCAAAGGCTGGCTTACCATCTCCGGCAGCGGCGAAGCGCCCGTATTCCAAAGCGCAGACGACCAGCCGTGGGGGGAATATCGGGAACAAATCACGGAAGTCTGGTACGACGATATGAGCACCTTGACAATCTCAGATCTGGCATATTGGTTTGAGGGGTGCTCGAATCTGACTACCGCCGAATTGCCGCTGGCCCCGGTCATTGGCCGCCATGCGTTCTATAACTGCCCGAAGCTCTCTACGCTGACCATGTACTACGGCGAAACGGTTCTGAACAGCATTGGCGAGGATGCGTTCTGGCGCGAGGCTGACGCTGGCGACACACTCTATATTGCATATATCATTGGCTATCCGGAAGCGACGGTGCCGTTCTACACCTATGATTGGGCAGCTTCCAACCGCAGCAACCGGTATTTTTACGATTTGTACGGCGTGTACTCCAACGCCGACGGTGCTGCATCCACTGCTGCCGATTCCGGTATTATGAAAGCGCCCGCGAAGGCTGTGTCTCGCGCGTCCACCGGCATTGTCGGCACCTGCCCAAGCTGCAAGCAGTATTCTTTGCAGGGCACCTACGTTTCCACGACGCATACATCCAGAGGTCATCAGCAGTATTATGAGTGCTACAAGTGCCATTATGTTCAGAATTTAGGGACTTATGTGTATAAAGACCACGGTTCCGGCTCGTATGGTTCTTGGACTTGCCAGGACTGCGGAAGCCATACATGGGTTCTGGACTATGAAAATGATGCCACTTGCACGCGGAATGGGTACCGGGAGTATAGCTGCGATTGCGGTCAGAGCAAGCGCGAAACCATCTACGCAACTGGCCACAGCTATTCTTATGGAAGCTGGGAGGAATATTCCAGCAGTCAGCACCGGCGCGAAGCCTATTGCCGGAACTGCGGCGATTCGGATTACGAATACGCCAGCCACAGCATGAGCTACGGCTCGTGGAGCAATTCTTCTTCCAGTCAACATAGCCGAACGGCATCCTGCCGCACTTGTGGGTACTCCACAACGGAATACGGAAATCATAGCTATTCCACTGGCGCATGGAGCAAGTACAGTGATACGCAGCACCGACGTGCAAAAACCTGTACGTCCTGTAGCGCGTCTACCTATGATTATGCAGATCACAGCTATTCCTACGGTTCGTGGGTTTCGGACAGCGAAACGCAGCATAAGCGTACCAAGACGTGCTCGGCTTGCGGAGATTCTGGCTATGAATGTGCAGACCACACCGATGCGAACGGCGATGGAAAGTGCGACGATTGCGGCGCAACGGTTTCGTTGACGGTCACATGGGACGCAGGCAGCAACGGCGGCACCATCGACGGCAAGGCCAGCTTTTCCGAAACCGTGAAGCCGAACAGCAAGCCGACCGCGCCGGGCAGCGTTCCCGTTAAAATTGGTTACACCTTTAAGGGCTGGTTCACAGCCAAAAGCGGCGGCAGTCTTTATAGTACGGTCACAATCACCAGCAGCACCACATTTTACGCACAGTTTGAAGCAAACAAATACGTCGTAACATGGGATTTGGGCACCGGCCAGAGCGAAACGACCGAGCAGACCTACGGTGAAAAGCTCGTTCTCCCCACCGAGCCGACGCGCAAAGGTGCGGAGTTCCTCGGCTGGTTCACCGAGTCGGACGGCGGTACGCAGGTCACGGCGAATGACGTTTTCACGGAAACCGCAGATAAAACGTATTACGCCCACTGGGAGATCACGGAAATTTTCTCGGTTACGGTTCCTGTCACGCTGCCGCTTGTCATTGATGAAAACGGCGAGGTACACACGGGCAGCGCAGAGATCATCAACGGTTCCACCGGCGTGGTTGTTGTGTCCTCAGTCAGCATCTCGGCCAAAAACGGCTGGCAGCTCGTTCCGTTTGATACCGATATGGCACACGCCAAGGTCGATGCAAAACAGCTTGGTTTTAAGATCAACGATTCCGTGACAACGAAAACCGGCGATGCAGAAACGCTCGTTTTGCGCGGATCGTGGGATATTGCAGAGAACGGCAAGCTCCCACTCTCCTATGACGCCGTTGTCAGCGCCGTTTCCAAAGCAATCACCGAGCAGGAGGTTCTGTCCGTCGTATTCGTGCTGGAATGGGGTGGCGAATAAGCATATGGACGAAGAAAAGGCCGTAGAACAAATGACCGTGCTTGTTGTTGAGCCGGGATATGCGCCATACGAAAAGACGATCCCACATGAGCTTCATGCCATGCAGGGGATCGTCGGCGGCCTGATTACTGTTGTTTATCCGTATGAGGAGCCAATCGGCATTGTCGCAAATGACGAGGGGCTGCTTTTGAACATGGATTTCAACCGCAGCGTTGAGGGCGGCTATGGCGGGATTTTCGGCCCGTTTTTCGTGTGCGGTCTGACGGAGGAGAGTTTTTGTTCGCTCTCTCCCGACCAGATTGAACGTTTCAAGGAGAAGTTCCATAAAGCGGAGATTTTATTAGGCTTTCGCGGCGACGAACCGGTCACGCTGAAGGTCGAACCGAAGCAGAAAAACGCGACGCCCGAAAAGCAGCATAAGCCGCCGTCGCAGGAGCGTTGAAATGGGGTTTGAACTGACCGGTGCAACACCGGACGAACGTCTCAAAGAACTGACCGAAAAACTGGAACAGGGTGTCAGCGAGATTTTTACCAGTGGGCGCTACGCGGATTATCTGTCTGCCATGTCAAAATTTCACACATACAGTTTCGGCAACGTTATGCTGATTCTCATGCAAAACCCGGCTGCATCCCGTGTAGCCGGGTTTCACACATGGAAGAAGGATTTTGGACGCAACGTAAAGGCACATGAAAGCGGCCTGAAAATTCTCGCTCCGTGCCCGTATCGACGCTTCATTGAACAAGATTGTTTAGACGCGAATGGAAAACCGCTTTTGGACGCGGCTGGCAAACCACTTCGGGAGCGGACGCTGGTGCAGCTCATGCGATTCCGTATTGTCACCGTCTTTGACATTTCACAGACCGAGGGCAAGGAGCTTCCCAGCATTGGTGTATCGGAGTTGAGTGGAAATATTGACCGGTTTGAGGAACTGGCGAACGCGATCACAAGCGTTTCGCCGGTTCCCATTTTGTATGAAACTCCGCATGGAGCGGCGAAAGGCTGCTTCAACCATGTCACAGAAGAAATTCTGATACGCCCCGGCATGAGCCAGAAGCAGACGGTCAAAACCATGCTGCATGAAATCAGCCACGCCACACTCCACCGGCGCAAGAAAAACGAACCGCCGTACAAAGACCAGCACACGCGCGAGGTCGAAGCCGAAAGTGTGGCGTATGTGGTCTGTCAGCATTTTGACATTGACACATCTGATTATTCTTTCGGCTACGTCGCCGGGTGGAGCAAGGGCAAGGAACTGAATGAGCTGAAAGCGTCACTTGATACCATCCGTTCCTGCGCCGCCGGTTTGATTGACGCCATCGCAGAAAAATGTCCATCCTTACAGCCTAAAAAAGAGCTATCACAATCATTTCCAGAACGTTAGGAGGAAACCGCATGAGTACCATCAATGCAAACATGACCCCGATGCGGGTATGCTGGATTTTCGGCGTTCCCGCATTGTTTACGCCTTACCGCGTCAGCCGTCAGACCGTTCATTTTGGTCTTTATCAATATGATATGCAGGCGCTTTTGGACAGTCCAAATGAGGTCTTTGTGCTTGCAGAACAGGCAGAAGATTTGTTCTATGGCACGGTACTGACCACGCAGAAGATCGAACTTCCGCGCGGCAGCCGCATTGTGCCGGACGGTGCATTTTCAATGGAATCCCGATATTGCAGACCAGCGGAGTTCGAGCAGGAATATGGAGCAGCGTAAATTTTATCAGCCGGACATTCTCTCCCATCTGGCTGAGATTGTCCAGAAGAACACCCGCGCCTATACCGCAGACTTTGACTTTGACGCAAAAAGGCTCTGGGACAGCGCACAGGAAACCGATATGGAGCGCCGTTCTTTTCTCTGGATGTGCCGGCCGCTCGGAACATGGTGTGTACTGGAGCGCGAGGTTTTTCTCGACGATACGAACGCAAACTGCATCTGGACGCATTACGCAGACTGCCCGGAGGGGCTTCTGGCATACCGCGTTGTGATTGAGGGTATCCGCGACGGCAAGCTGGCAGGTAAGATCATTCCGCTGGATTATGCGAAGCAGGTACAGCGCGTCATAAAATCCGCGCTGCCTGTTGCGAAAATTCAGTACAGAGATAAGGATAATTCTTTCTGTGAGAACAGCTATCACGCCTTTATGAACAGCCCTTTACCGTTCGACGATGGGATTCACGACATTCGTTATGTGCCGGAAAGTGAAGCAGAATTGCAGCACATTTTAATGCTGGAGCATCGGATGGAGCAGAAAACGAAATGCTCCTGCCGGACAAAATCTGTTGCACCGCAGCGGTAACGGGCAGCGTTGCCTTTGGCAGCGCTGCTTTAGCAAGTACGGCATTTGTGCCACAAACGCCACTTGTTAGGGTGTGCCCTAAAACCCCGCGACGAATTGCGTCCCAACTTGGGACGCAATAACTATGATTATAAGGAAGGAGCACGTTATGCGGACACGCCGCAATTCTGTTGGTCTGTGGCTCAGCGATGCAGAGTTGACACATCTGAGACAGCAATGTCAAATTACCGGTCTGAATACCAACACCTATCTCCGCAAACTTATCATGGGCGAACATCTCTGCCCGCGCCCACCTGACGCATACACCGCACTCCTGCGTGAGTTGTCTGCCATCGGCAATAATATCAACCAGATCGCGCACTGGACAAATGGAAAAGGCTATGCGACGCAAGCAGAAATCCACGAAGCGGTCAGCCTGGTAAAGCAGGCATACCGTAGGATTCTGGACACGCTCTGATGGCCTATGACAAAATCATTACCATCCGTGCACGGCTGGATGACTGTCTGCGCTATATTCAGGACGGCGATAAAACCGCGCTCTCCCGTGCGCTGGACTACATTGAAGATTCCAACAAAACTGCGTTGGATGATGAAGTGATTTTGCAGAGCGCGATCAACTGCACAGTAGAAAATTGCTATCTGGATATGCAGCGCACGAAAGAGCGGTTTGGAAAACCGGGCGGCGTTGTCGGCTATCATCTTGTCCACTCCTACGTGCCGGGCGAAACAACGCCGGAGCTGGCGCATGAAGCGGGAGTGGAATTTGCACGCCGTCTGCTCGGTGACAAATATGAAGCCGTCATTTGCACCCATATCAACAAGGAACACCTGCACTGCCATATTGTATTCAACTCTGTTTCATTCGTGGATGGAGTGAAATATCGCAATGCGTTCAAAGACTACTTTGAAGATATTCGCGGCATTTCCAATGAGGTCAGCCGTAAGTACGGATTCTCTGTCATTCAGCCGGAGGGCAGCGGTCAGCACTATGCAGAATGGAACGCCGAGCGCAGCGGCAAGACCACCATCCGCGATCTTGTCCGGCAGGATCTGGACGCGGCTATTGCAGCCAGCTTCACATTTACGTCGCTGCTGGACATTCTCAGGAGGCACGGATATACCGTCAAATACGGCTCCAGCATCAAGCATACCGCTGTCAGGCCGCCCGGCGGCGCACGGTTTCTCCGGCTGGACAATCTGGGTGAAGATTACACCGAAGAAGCTATTTTGCAGCGACTCCGCAGGCAGCGCAGCGGAACTTCCGCCATGCCGCCGGAGCAGGAGCGGGTCTATCAGACGCTGCTGGCCACCCTGCGGCAGCATGTGGGGCAGGCGCTGGCGGAGGGCTCCCTGCCGCGCGCGCGCATGCAGGTACTCAGCATTCTGCTCAAGCTCCGTCAGGTATGCTGCCACCCCAAACTGTTTTTGCCCGACTATG
>OOIG01003267.1_pt1 | contig 10082 bp, 7 predicted proteins | sample 1692091 | NCBI WGS metagenome assembly OOIG01 (sample SAMN06348188, study PRJEB24527) | human gut metagenome | biome: human gut; feature: ankylosing spondylitis patient; material: feces | host: Homo sapiens | place: China | collected 2015-10
CGTTTTTTCGCGGCTTTTTTTAAGAACAAGACTTGTTTGCTTATTAAAGATTATTCGCCCTGCGTGCCGGATGCTGCCGGGGCGGCGGGGGACTGCTTCCTGCCGGTAATGATGCGGCGAAGGGGGGAAACCGCCATTATTGCGCCTGCGCCGATAAGGGTGATAACAAATTCGGGCAGCATATAGGTGGCGTTGTAAATTACGGAATATATGCAGGCAAGGCCGGTGCCGGTGTATTTGCTCATGATGCTTCGGCAAAGCTCGGGGGCGATTTTAACAAAGGCAGTGGGATCGGTAAAGAACCATTCGGCATAGCCGCCCCAAAGTATTGCGCCGCTGCCGAAATGTGCGGCATAGCGAAGAAGAACACACAGTGCCGCGCCAAGCAGCAGGGATACGGTGTTGTTTTTGATGCAGCTGCGGAAAACGCCGCCAAGACCGAGCACGGTGAAGGCTACGACATAGTCAAGCAGAGCCATATAAAATACATTTATGCCTTCAAGTCCGGCAAAGGCCTGAGATGCAGTGGCACCCATGAGCATTTGCAAAAGAGAATAGGTAAATGCCGTTAAAATTCCCCATGTATTACCGTACATATATCCCACAAGAATGATGGGCAGCATGGAAAACAGGGTAACCGAGCCGCCCCAAGGCAATTCGTATATCTTTATAAGAGACAGTACGAAGCTCAGTGCCAGCATAAGCGCGCTGACTACAAGTTTTTTTGTTTTTTGGTTCATGTTCCAACCTCTTTTCATTTTTTATGAATAAGCCGGAAAAAAGAAAAACCGCGGTATGCCCGCGGTAAATTGCTAAGTTTGCTAAGTAGCTTATCTTCCTACGATGGCATTACCCATATCAGGTTAAAGGGTCAAAAGCAGCATAGCTTTAATCTCAGCCGAATTCCTTCAGCACCCCTGACTTATTCAATTGCACTGATTATACAGCATTGTTTTGCACCTGTCAACAAAAGAATAGGCAGTAAAAAGGTTTTGCACAAATGCGGATTCGGGGCATCAGGCGCTTTGCACGCCCTTTTGTGCGCGCTTAAGGCGCAAATGCATGCGCACCGATGCAAACACCGCCACCAGCAGCTCGGTAACAGGCATTGCCCACCATACGGAATCTCCGCCGAAAACAAGTGGAAGCACTATTATAAGCGCACCGCTTAGCAGTATTCCGCGGAAGACGGACACCGTCATGGAGCCTGGGGAATCCAGCGTGGACTGGCAGTAGTAGGAGGCATAAACATTAAAGGGCAGCAGCAGGAAGGAAATGGCGTAAACGCGCATTATTCCCGGCGCTATAAGCAGGACATTTTCGGTAGGGGTCATAAACAGGCGGATAAAGGCCGTGGGCAGCAGCATGGTAAGTGCGGTCCATAAAACCCCTATTACGGCGCAGGTTATTACATTGTATTTAAGCAGCAGGCGTATGCGGTCAAAGAGATTTGCGCCGTAATTCTGCGAAAGTATCGGCTGAGAGGCCTGCCCCACACCGTAGGCGCAGCACTGCACGAAGGTGCTTACCGATACGACAACGCCGTATACCGCCAAAGCGTCGGTGTTCAGATATTGCAGGATACTGCGGTTGAAAAGTATTGTAAGCACGCCCATTGCAATATCCACAATAAAGGAGGAAAAACCGTTGTATATTATGCGGCCGCAGCTTGAAAAAATGTGCCTGTCCCGCTCAAAACGCAAGGTATTTTTTTTGGAAAAGAAATGGGTGGCCAGCACAATAAGCGAAACGGAGGCCCCCATCGCGGTGGCGATGCCTGCGCCCTTAATGCCCATATCAAAGGTGAAAACAAAGAAATAATCCCCGAAAACATTGAATATGCCGCCCGCCAGCACCGCTTTGGTGGCGCGTGCCGGGTCGGAATCGTTGCGGAGAAACGAAGAAAATATGCATATAAAAACATACACCGGCACCGACGGCTTAAGGGAGAGAAGATAGTCTTTGCACAGGGGCAGGAGGGAATCGGTCGCTCCGAAAAGGCGAAGAAGCGGCTCCTCAAACACGTAAAGGATAACTACCAGCAAAACGGATATTATGCCCGCCATTGTGACGGAGGCGGTAAAATAGCGGTTGGCGGAGGTTTCGCCGCGTCCGCGCGCCACTGCGTAGAGCACCGAGCCGCCTATTGCCGCAAGCAGGCCGAGGCTGTATATAATGTTCCACATGGGGGATACCACGGCCATGGCGGCGGAGCCGTCGGGCCCGTGATAGCGCCCGACCATGGCGGCATCCACAAGGCCGTAGATGCTGGAGATAAGCGTGCTTCCGAACGCGGTAAGCAGAAAACGGGCATAGAGCCTGCCGATATTATCCTTTAATAGGTCCATAAATAAATTGTCCTTTTGAGTCCTTTTGCCGTGCAGAATGTATTTATTTTGTTAAAACAAAACGATTATATCGGCTTGGCAAAAACAAGTCAAGCAAAATAAAAAGCAAAGGCCGCCTGCGGCGGGATTTTCGGCATGCGCCTGCCATAGGGGACAAAAAGGGGTTTATAATTTTGCGGTATTATGATACAATAGCATTATACAATGTTGGAAGAGAGCGTGTTTTTGATGATAAAGCTTATGCTGATTGACGGCAATTCCCTGCTTAACCGCGCGTTTTATGCCATGCCGCTGCTTACCGCGGCGGACGGACGGTATACAAACGCCGTTTACGGCTTTACAAATATGCTTTGGAGCGCAATTGAACAGATTGCCCCCACCCATATAGCCGTTGCCTTTGACAGGCGGGAGCCCACCTTCCGTCACCGGGAGTATGCGGATTATAAAGCGGGAAGAAAGCCCATGCCGCCGGAGCTTGTGCCGCAGTTTCCGCTTTTGCGCGAGGTGCTGGAGGTAATGCGCATTCCCTCCGTGGATACAGCCGGCTATGAGGCGGACGATATTATCGGCACGCTCAGCCGGATATGCGAAGAGGGAAACGGCGAATGCGTTGTGCTCTCCGGCGATAAGGACACCCTTCAGCTGGTTTCGGACAAAACCACGGTGTGGATAACGCGAAAGGGAATAAGCCAGACGGAAAAATTCACTCCGCAATATCTTAAGGAAAGCATGGGGCTGACCCCGGAGCAGATAATTGACTATAAAGCGCTTGCAGGCGACAGCTCGGACAACATTCCGGGCATAAGCTCGGTGGGGGAAAAAACCGCGCTTAAGCTGCTGGAAAGCTATAAAACCGCGGAAGGCGTGCTGGATAACGCAAAAAACATAGGCGGAAAGCTGGGACAGCGCATAGAGGCGCAGCGGGAGCAGGCACTTCTCAGCAAGCGGCTTGCCACTATCGACCGCAGTGTGCCCCTTGATTTTACAATGCGGGACTGCATCTATCTTCCCGCGGATACGGGCGTGCTCAGGCGGGAATTTGAGCTTTTGGGCTTCCGGTCGCTGCTTGCGCGTTTGCCGCAGATGCAGCAGGAGGAAAAACGGCAGGAAACGCGGGAGTTTGCAAAGCCGGAAACAATAAATCTCAGCGGAAGCCAGGGGCTTAAGGAAGCGCTGGAAGACCTTGCAAAGCACCGACAGGATGCGGACAAAAACGAGGTGTATTTTATTATATCGCCCGATAAGGAAACGGGGCAGAGGCTTGCCTATATTTCCTTTGACGAAAAACGCCAGCTTTGCATCCCGGTCTGCGAAAACCTGCTTGATTGCCTTAAGGGGGACTATCCCCTTGAGGGCATACTGGAAAAATACGGTCTTGAAGCGGGGGCGTGTCAAACGGCATATATTGCCGCCCGCCAGCAGGAGGCGCTTAAAGAGCAGGGAATGCTTGAGCTGTACAAAAATATTGAACTGCCGCTTATAGGGGTGCTTTATTCCATGGAGGAAAGCGGCTTCACCGTGGATGTTTCCGTGCTGCGCACGCTGGGGGCTGCCTTCGGGGAGGAAATGGAGGCCTTGAGCGCACAGATATACGATATGGCCGGGGAAACCTTCAATATAAACAGCACAAAGCAGCTTGGAGAAATTCTTTTTGAAAAGCTCGGGCTTCCGCACGGGCGCAAGACCAAAACCGGGTACTCAACCGGCATTGAGGTGCTTCAGGCTTTGGCGGAGGATCACCCAATAATTCCCGCGATTATGGAATACCGTAAATTGCAGAAGCTTAAAAGCACATATATAGACGGTATGCTGCCGCTGCCCGACGCAACGGGAAGGGTGCATTCCAGCTTCAATCAGACAGTGACCGCCACGGGAAGAATATCGTCAACCGAGCCCAACCTTCAGAACATCCCCGTGCGCACCGAAATAGGCAGAGAGATACGGCGCGCCTTTGTTGCACGAGAGGGCTGCGTACTGGTGGACGGCGACTATTCGCAGATAGAGCTGCGGGTGCTTGCCGATATGTCGGGCGATGAGGGACTGCGGCGCGCATTTTGCAGCGGAGAGGATGTTCATACGGCTACGGCGGCATCGGTATTCGGCGTGAAAAAAGAGGAAGTGACGCGCCGGCAGCGGTCGGAGGCAAAGGCGGTGAATTTCGGCATAGTATACGGAATAAGCGATTTCGGCCTTGCACGCAATATCGGCGTGCCGGTAAAGGTGGCGGCGCAGTATATTGCGGATTATTTTGCAAAATATCCGGGAGTAAAGGCGTTTATGGACCGCTGCAGGGCGGAGGCCAAGCTGAACGGATACGCAGTTACCATGATGGGGCGCAGGCGTCCCTGCCCGGAGCTTTCAAGCTCAAATTACAACACGCGCACCTTCGGGGAAAGGGTGGCCATGAATACGCCGGTTCAGGGCAGTGCGGCCGATATAATCAAGCTGGCCATGGTAAAAGTAAAGCAGGAGCTGCAAAAGCGCAATATGAACACAAAGCTTATCCTTCAGGTGCACGACGAGCTTATTCTGGAGGCGCCGATTGAAGAAAAGGAAGCGGCGCAGCAGCTGCTTAAGGAATGCATGGAGCAGTGCTGCTCTCTGAGCGTGCCGCTGCCGGTAGAATGCAGCAGCGGACAGAATTGGTTTGAAACCAAATAAACCTTTATTAAAAAAGAAAAAGCGGCTTTTGATAAAAACGGCATAATACGGAGGCGTAAAATGCGGGTTATAGGAATAACGGGCGGAATGGCCAGCGGGAAAAGCGAGATAAGCCGTCATATTGCGGCGCGGGGCTTTACCGTGTTTGATGCCGATGCCTGCTCAAGGGCGCTTACCGGGAAAAACGGAGCGGCGCTTGACAGCATAGCGCAGGTGTTCGGGGAAGATTTTGTAAAGGACGGCGTGCTGGACAGAAAGCTTATGAGCGCCGAGGTGTTTTCGGATGACGGCAAACGAAAACAACTGGAACAGATAATACATCCCATGGTAATTGCCGAATGCAGCAAGCTTATGCACAAATGCGCAAATGAACAGCTGTTCTTTATAGATGCGCCGCTGCTGATAGAAAGCGGCATGAATGAAATGTGCGATGAGGTGTGGACGGTTTATGCCACGGTTGAGCAGCGCATAGATCGTGCAATGAAAAGAAGCGGCCTCAGCCGGGAAGAGGCCGCAGGCAGAATAAAAAGCCAGATACCCTTTGCGCAGCGAAAACGCTGCTCAAGTGCCGTAATAGACAACAGCGGCGCGCTGGAAAAAGCGCTGAAACGCACGGATGCACTGATTGCTGCGGCGCTGAAAAAACAGATGCAAAACGAAAAACAAACAAGGGGATAAGCACCGTGAAATCAATAATAAAAATTACTGCGCTTGCAGCGGCCTTGATGCTGCTTGGCGGATGTTACGCCGGGGCGATAGTAACGCCCACACCCATGCCGGAAAGCTCGCAGCTGCGCCCGCAAACCAGCATAAGCCCGCAAAGCGGGGGAGAGATATCCATACCCATGCCGGAAAAGCCGTATACATGGCATCCGCTGTTTGTAAAGGAAAGCGGCATGAGCAACATATTTTCCATGATTTTTGAGCCGCTTATTGCCATTGATTCTCAGCTGCTGCCGGCGGTGAGCATAGCAAACAGCTGGGAATTTGACGGCGAGGGCTGTGTTATTGTGCGCCTTCGCTCCGGAGTGCAGTTTCACAACAGCGATACCCTTACAAGCGGCGATGTTGTGTTCACCTTCAATACGGTGCTGGAAAACCCGGAAAGCATATATCACAGCCAGGTGAGCGAATATGTGGAATCGGTGGAGGCTGTGGATGCAAACACGGTGCGGTTTCATCCCAAAAAGGCGGGCTATGCAATTTATTACGCCCTAAGCGTACCCGTTATACCGGAGAGCGTGTATGCGGTGCTGCCTCAGCAAACCGACGCCATGCCCATAGGAACGGGCGGTTTTGCGGTGGGTGCATATAATCCCGGCGATAACACCTCGCTTGAGCTTGTGCGCAACACTTACTGGTGGAAGAAGCAGCCCTATATAGAAAAAATACATGCGGTGGGCTATCGGGATAATGCTGCGGCGATTCAGGCCTTTATAGACGGCAGGCTGGACTGCGTGCCTACGGATATTTATACCACGGATATCTACGACAGCTATTCCGGCGTATCGTGTTACAGCTATATGTCAAACTATTATGATTTTCTTGCCCCCAATTTCAAAAATGACATACTGACGGATGTGAACATACGGCGTGCAATATCCTACGCCGTGGACCGCAAGGGGATAATAGCAAACATATATATAAATCACGGGATATCCATGGAATATCCCTTTGCCGGCGACTGCGCTTTTAATAATGACGATATACAGCGCTGCGACTATTCCGTATCTAAGGCCTGCAGCCTGCTTGAGGCGGCAGGGTGGCTTCCGGGGGAAGACGGAATAAGGGTGAAGAACGGCAAAAGGCTCTCCTTCCGGTTGCTTACCCTGCGCAACGACGATAATCCAGTAAGGCGGGATACGGCGGCAATGCTGCGCCGTCAGCTGGCAGAGGCGGGCATGGAAATACAAACGGTTACCGAGGACGGTGATGCCCTAAGGGAGGATATTGCTCAGGGGAATTTTGATCTGCTGCTTACGGGCTATTATTTTTCCGGCTCTCCTGATGTCTCCTTTGCGCTTAAAACCGGGGGCAGCGGCAATGTCATGCGCTATTCGGACAGCGAATGTGATGCGTATTTTGCAAGGCTGGATGCCGCAAGAACGCGGGATGAGTATGCCTCCGTTTATGCCCAGCTTCAGCAGTATGTTGCAAAACAGCTGCCGCAGATAGGGCTTATAGGCTTTTCGCAGACCCTTATTCACAGAGACAGGCTGGTGCCCTGCGGCATAAACAGAGATTTGAGGGTGTATGAAAACATGGATAAATGGTATGTAAAGCAGGCCTGAGGCAAAACGATGTTTCCTCCTTGAAAACACAAAAACCGCTTTATTAAACAGCAAAATAGTATTATAATTAAGATGTTTACTTTGGTCTTTATAAAAAGGACGGATATTAAACTGTTAATTTATTATAAGGAGAATTTTATGTTGCTCAGAAAAATATTGGCGCACAGCTGCATAGTGCTGGGAGGTATGTTCCTTACATTTTCCATAATAAACTATTTCAACGATGCCATGAATTTTATAGGCAACGATATTTCGCTTACGCTGCTGTTCATATGGTCGATATTATCCATGGTAACCGGCGGACTGTATGTAAGCGATATGTTCCGCAGGGAAAAACGCGCTCAAGGCCAGCAGGAAAGCGGCAAAAGCAGCGCAAGAAGCGGCGCTGCGCGGTATAAACGCTGATAAGCCCGAAGCCTGTCTGTTATATTGTATGCAAAAAACTCCGTGCATCCCATTGAGATGCACGGAGTTTTTTTGATGTTCCGATAATAAATGCTTTATGTCAGTTTGCGTTAAAGGCTCTGCGGCGCGAAATGATTATGGCTGCCGCAGCAGCAAGCAGTGCAGCGATGGCTGCCGCGGCAACCGCCGCAGTGTTGTCGCCGGTGGGCTTAACGCTCTGCTCCCAACGCGCCGTGTATGTGGCGTTGCCGGTAACGGTATCGGTAACGATGATGTCCCAGCCGGCGAAGGTGTAGCCCTCTCTTTCCGGAGTACCGTTAAATGCCGGAGTGGGGTCGCCTGCAAGCAGATTTTCATAAACCTGCTCCGGGAAGATGACATCCTCCGCGCCGTCTTTATAAATAACGGTGTATTTATCTTCATCCTCGTCGGCGATGGTGTTGTGGTTTCTGTCCGCTTTCCATGTTGCGGTGTAGACAGCATTGCCGGTTACGGTTTCGGCTACCTCGGGATTCCAGCCGGCGAATACATAGCCCTCGCGTGTGGGGGTTGCTGCGGTGTCGCTCTCGCCGCGGAAGGCGGGAGTGTGATCGCCGGAAAGCAGGTTTTCATAAATCTGATCTTCAAAAACCGCGCCCTCTGCGCCGTCTTTATAAATAACGGAGAATTTATCTTCATCCTCGTCGGCGATGCCGTTGTTGTTTCTGTCCGCTTTCCATGTTGCGGTATAGACGGCATTGTCGGTTACGGTTTCGGCTACCTCGGGGTTCCAGCCGGCAAACACATAGCCCGTTCTCGTGGGGTTCTCGCCGAAAGCGGGAGTTGCGCTGTCCTTGGCAAGGTCAGTGAAGGTTTTATCCTCGAATATTACCTCGCCCTCCACGCCGTCGGTGTAGATAACGGTGTATTTCACTTCCGGTACATTCTGCTCCCACACGGCGTAAAGCGTGGTGTGCTCCGTTATTTCAAAGGTATCGGCGGCAGCGTATACAACGGTTTTGGCCTCGCTTGAGGTATCCCAGCCCTTGAAGGTGTAACCCTCCTTGGTTTGACCCATATAATCCTTTACGGTTACGGTGTCATTCTCAAGATAGGTTTCGTTTGCAAGCTCGGTTGTGCCGTCCATATACTTAAGGATAAGCGTTTTAGAAACCTCGGTGGGGGTCCACTGAGCGTAAAGGTGATAGGTGGCGTTGTTTTTGCACATCATTATCGCATTGACAGCGCTGCCGGTGCCGTCTGCCTTTGTGTTCCAAGGAGGAGAAGCCAGCTTATAGCCGTTAGGAGCGGTAAAGCCCGCTTCGGCAGGGGTGAGCACGGTAATAGATCTGCCGGTATTGACGATATTGTACGATGCATGGACTGTATAGCTCATGGAGTATTGCGGGTATTCCGGGCTGGCCTCACCGGGATAGTTTGCGTGGTAAACAATGGTAAAGCTTATGGTATAATCGCCGCTGCCTTCTTCATGGCTGCCGGAGGTGGGACCGGGCGTGGGCGCAGGATCGCCTGAGCCGGAGGGTGTGGGGGGCACAAAGCCGGGCACCCAGTAGGTCATTGTGGCGGTGGAGGAGTTGCAGCTCCAGTAAACATTCGTTCCGACATTCCTGTCGCCGGTGGGGAAATACCAGTTGCCCGCAACCTTCTGTACGCGGTAGCTGTTTTCGCCTATGAACTCTGAAAGATCGGGGATGCGGTATGCATCCGACTGGATTTTTTCATCGCCCTTTGTGCAGGTGTCGCTGCCCACTACCCATGCGCCGCCGGTATTGGGGTTAAACACGCGGACGGTGATGGTTATCTTGTCTTCGGGCTTCCAAGAGGCTGCAAGCACCGGCACGGATATAACGCCTGTAAGCAGAAGCAGAGACAGCAGTATAATCAGTACTTTTTTTCTCATGTTTTTTTTCATTCAGCATTGCTCCTTTGGGATATTTTGTTTTGCGAATTGTATATAGGACATTTATAATAAATACAGCCGTAAAGCATAGCGGTGGGCTTGCAGCTGCAAAAATGCCTGAAAAGTATTGACCCGCATGCTTTTCGGTGATATTATAACTTGTACATTGATGTACAAGTCAAATGCTCTTTTGAATTATTTTGTAAAGGAGAAGGTATGGAGGACAAGCTTTTCAGGATAGGATGGATGACAAAAACATTGGGGCTGAGCCGGCGCATACTTATAAACTATGAAACAGTGGGCTTGCTCACGCCGGCATATAAGGATGAACAAACCGGCTACCGCTATTATTCTGCCGATAATATAGTGCACATCCGGCTCATACGCATTCTTCAGGAGCTGGGACTTTCTCTTGAAGATATAAAGGACTATTTTAACGATTCCTCGCATATTGCGGAGGAAATAGAAAAGCTGGTC
>OOIG01003272.1_pt1 | contig 10076 bp, 9 predicted proteins | sample 1692091 | NCBI WGS metagenome assembly OOIG01 (sample SAMN06348188, study PRJEB24527) | human gut metagenome | biome: human gut; feature: ankylosing spondylitis patient; material: feces | host: Homo sapiens | place: China | collected 2015-10
AGCGGCGGATGAAGCGAGCCAGTTTCGAGGAAGCGGCACGATTGGCACGCCCAACGGGCGCGGGAATCGTAATGCCGCGACGGTGACCGCGGCAAAAAACGGATCAAGATTATTTGCCGCCGTGCGCGGCGGCTTGGGCAGCCGTTAGCGGCTTTGCCGCTTTACGGATGCCGCATCCCCCTTGCGGGGAAAAGTCTGCGACGCTGTTTCGCGCCCCAGGGGCGCGGGGTTAGGGGGGCAGGACTGGTGGATTTTTGAACCGAATGAGTCGGTGCTGTTTGACAACTTTAACGCTTCGCGCCTGCGGGCGCGAAATGTTGGGGGTGCGTTATCTATTTTGAGGATAGCGAAATGATTTTGTCCAAGTTTTCCGATTGGAATTGGAAATAAATTGCGTGCGGCGTGTTCTTGCGCGTTCCTGTATCGCCGCGCTTTTCAATGAACGCGCGAAAAAGAAAAAATTTGAAAGGAAGTATCCGAACATGAAAAAGCTTTTGCCTCTGCTCCTTGCGCTTGCGCTCGTGTTCTCTCTGGCCGCCTGCAGCAGCAAGACTGACGACATAACCACCGACGACACCCAGGGCGATGCGAACGCCGAGAGCGTTGATCTCGTCGTCTTCGCCGCCGCCTCCATGACCGAGACCCTGACTCAGATCGCCGAGATGTACAAGGAAGTTGCCCCCAACGTCAACATCACCTACAACTTTGACTCCTCGGGCAAGCTCCTCACCCAGATCAGCGAGGGCGCTGACTGCGACCTGTTCATCTCCGCCGCCCCCAAGCAGATGAACGCCATGGACGGCAGCCTCATTGACGACAAGGACAAGAACCCCGACGGTCTTGACCTCATCGTGACCGACAGCCGCATCGACCTTCTGGAAAACAAGGTGACGCTCGCCGTTCCCGAGGGCAACCCCAAGGGCATCGAGAGCTTCGACCAGCTTGCTGAACTCCTCAAGAGCGGCGACGTCATGCTCGCCATCGGCAACAGCGACGTGCCCGTCGGCCAGTACACCGAGAAGATCTTCGCCTACTATGGTCTTGACGAAGCGGCTCTCGCCGACTCTTTGACCTACGGCAACAACGTCAAGGAAGTGACCACTCAGGTGAGCGAGGCCAGCGCTGACTGCGGCATCATCTACGCCACCGACGCTTGCTCCGCCGGCCTCACAGTCGCCGACAGCGCCACCGCCGAGATGTGCGGCCAGGTCATCTATCCCGCCGCCGTCCTGAAGGGCGAGAAGGAAGAAGCCGCCCAGGCCTTCCTCGACTACCTCCAGACCGCTGACGCCATGTCCGTGTTCGAGAGCGTCGGCTTCTGCCCTGCTAACTAAAATAAAAGCCTAAAAGGCTTTCATTTTAAAGAGCTGCACTACGCTCTGCGCCTTGGCCGCTTACCTCGGTGAGCGGCCTTCGACGCTCGCTGCGTGAGAGGTATTTTTTGCCACGCACATGTCGCGGCAAAAAATTTCAAGATTATTTGCGCCGTGCGCGGCGCAAACTTTCCGCTCTACAAGGGAGGTCACGATGGATTGGTATCCCCTCTGGAACTCGCTGCGCATTGCGGCGATCTCCACGGTCGTTATTTTCTTTGCCGGCATTTTTGCCGCCTATTATATCGCAAAGCTTCCGCGCCTGGTCAAAGGTGTGCTCGATGTGCTTCTGACGCTGCCGCTCGTGCTGCCTCCGACGGTCGTGGGCTATCTGCTGCTGCGCGTGTTCGGCCCCAAGCGCGTCATCGGCGCGTGGGTGCTCGAAACGTTCGGCGTCAAGATGGTCATGACCTGGTGGTCGGCCATCTTTGCCACGGTGGTCGTCATCTTCCCGCTGATGTACCGCACGGTGCGCGGCGCGTTCGAGTCTTTTGACGAGACGCTGGCCTATTCTGGACAGACGCTGGGCCTGTCGAATACCTACATTTTCTGGCGTATCCGCATGCCGTACTGCCGTCAGGGCGTGCTGGCCGGCACAGTGCTGGCCTTTGCCAGAGCACTTGGCGAATACGGCGCGACGAGCATGATCGCGGGCTACACACCCGGCAAGACCGCGACGATCTCCACCACGGTCTATCAGCTCTGGCAGACGAACAACGATGTGCTGGCGACGAAGTGGGTCTTGGCCAATATTGCGATCTCCGCCGTCGTGCTGCTGGCGGTCAACATGCTCGAGCGGCGTGACTTCCTCACGGATGCGAGCAAGGCGAGGAGGGCGAGAAGATGAGTTTGTCTGTCGATATTGAAAAAAAGCTTGGCGCGTTTCATCTGCGCTCACAGTTTGAAGCGCCGGACGAGACGATAGCGCTGCTCGGCGCCTCGGGCTGCGGCAAGAGCATGACATTAAAGTGCATCGCAGGCATCGTGACGCCCGACCGCGGGCGCATCGTGCTCGGCGGCCGCGTGCTGTTTGACAGCGAAAAGAAGATCAATCTGCCGCCTCAGCAGCGCAGGGTCGGGTATCTTTTCCAGCAGTACGCGCTGTTCCCGAACATGAGCGTGGAGCAGAATATCCTCTGCGGCATCCGCAGCGGAGATAAGGCGGAAAAGCGCCGCGTGCTGGCGGAAAAAATTCGCATGTTCCGCCTTGAGGGCCTTGAGAAAAAGCACCCCGCGCAGCTCTCCGGCGGTCAGCAGCAGCGAGTGGCGCTCGCGCGCATTTTGTGTTCCGAGCCGGAGGCGATTTTGCTCGACGAGCCGTTCTCCGCGCTGGACAGCTACTTAAAGTGGAATCTTGAGATCGAGCTTGCCGACCTGCTCGCGACGTTCAACGGCCCCATCCTCTGGGTCAGCCACGACCGCGATGAGTGTTACCGCAACTGCCGCAGCGTCTGCGTGATGGAAGACGGCCGGACCGGCGAGGTTACGCCGATGGACGAGATGATCCGCCATCCGGGCAGCGTCAGCGCGGCGCGCCTCGCGGGCTGCAAGAACTTCTTCGCCGCCGAGGCGAGAGACGGCAAAGTCTACCTGCCCGAGTGGAACGTGGCGCTGCCGCTTGCTGGCATGGAAAATACCTTTACGACGATTGGCATTCCAGACAATGCCGTCACCATGAGCGAGAACGGCGCCATGAGCTGCACCGTCTGCCGCATGATCCTCGGCGTGGAGGAGAACATTCTCCTGCTGTGTCCGGAGGGCAGCGCCGAAGGCGCGCCGATGCTGCGTATCACTGTTGGACATGAAAGTGATCTGCAAGCGGGCGCAGCCGTCCGCGTTGCACTGGATCAGGAAAAATTATTGCTTCTGTAAAAGAAACAGGAGGCGAAACTCGCCTCCTGTTTCTTTTATCATTTTTGGAGATTGCGGATCCAAAATGAAACGAATTTAATTGTCTTGCGTGAACAGTGCCAGCGCGTCCTCCATCACACCGCGCGATGCCCACGCCTTGTACTGACGGCGGCTGGTATTGCGGATATAGTCGGCAAGAAGATCGCCGAGCGCATCGGCAGAGGACGTGTCAACACGGCGGCCAATGAGTGCGCGCTCCAGCTCCGGCATGCGGACGGCTTTGGCACCAATCGCACCGATAGCGATGTTGGCCTGCTCCACAAGGCCCTGTGTGCGCCGTAAGACCATTGCGACGCCAAAGCGGGAGATCGACAGCTGCTCGCGCGATCCCAGCTTGTAATAGTGGCTTTCCGCCTCTTTGGGAAAGGCGGGGAGCGTAAAGCCGAGCAGAATATCGAGCGGACGGAGCACCGTTTTTTCAGCGCCGGTGATGAGCTCGCTCACAGGGAGATCAAAGACAGCACCCTCGCGCAGAATGTGCGCAGAGGCGTTCAATGCGATGAGCGGCGCGGCCAGATCTGCGGCGGGGGAAGCGTTGGCAATATTACCGCCGATGGTCGCGCGGTTGCGGATCTGCGTGGAGCCGACGGAGGCAGCCGCCTCTGCGATCACGCGAAAAGCGCCGCGCAGCAGGTCGGACTGCTCAAGCGCCGCCATTGTGCAGCAGGCACCGATGTGCAGCTGTCCCTGATCGTCGATCGCGATACGCTTTAAATCGGGGATACCGCCGATCCAAAGCAAAGCTGGAAGATCCTCGGCCTTGCGGCGATGGGCGATGATCCAGTCGGTCCCGCCGGATAGGATCTGCGTCTGCGCCGGGAGGGAGGCTTGGAGGGTGATGAACTCATCAAGGCTTCGCGGGTTATAGCTTTTCATACAGCCCCTCCTCAGCGACTTTGTTGATGGCGCGGATGATTTGCTGGTAGCCGGAGCAGCGGCAAAGGTTCCCGGCCAGCGCACGGCAGATCTCATCTCTGCTCGGGTGCGGGTTCTTCATTAAGAGCGCCTTGGCGGAGAGGATCATCCCGGGTGTGCAGAAGCCGCACTGGATCGCGATCTCGTCGATAAAGGCCTTTTGCAGTGCATCCAGTTCACCGCTGGCGGCAAGGCCTTCGATCGTCGTGATGTGACAGCCCTCGAGCTGGATCGCGAGGATCAGGCAGGCGTGCACCGCCTCGTTATCGAGAAGAACGGTGCAGGCACCGCATTCTCCCTCGGAGCAGCCCTCTTTCGTGCCGGTCAGAAGAAGATCCTCCCGCAGAATGTCCAGAAGTCGGCGGTCAGGGGCAGTTTCCAGTTGGATGGGCTTGTTGTTGACAAAAAAGTGGACCGTCATGAAAAGACCTCCTCCTGGTACGATTCGACCCAGCGGCAGATGGCATCCTGATTGAGCGGGATCGTATCAAGGTCTGCGTGCAGGGCTTCGTTCACCGCGCCGACGATCGCCGCGGCGGGGGGGACGTGGCAGACTTCACCGATTGACTTGCAGCCGAAGGGCCCGTTCGTCCCGCCATTTTCAATGAATTCGACCCGGACGGACGGCACTTGCGGGGCATTCAGAATGTGATACTCTCCGAGAGAATGGGTGGCGCAGCCGCGCTTGTCGATGGTCATCTGCTCGTTCAGCGCAGCGCCCGCACCCATCTGAACGGCCCCCTGGATCTGTGCCCGGCAGATCTCGGGGTTGATGGCCCTGCCGATGTCGTGGACGGCGAGATAATCGAGGATCTTGACATTCCCGGTGTACACGTCGACCTCAACGTGGGCGAAGTGCGCGCCGGTCACGCCGGGGTTTGTGGTGTTTTTGAATTGATAGGAGGCGAACACCTCACGCTGGAGCTGACGGTGGCAGTCCTGAACGATCTGGGCATAGCTCCAGCTGTTTTTTCCATCGGTGAGCGTACCATCCTTTGCCGAAAGAGAAGCGGCGCTGACATCGTAGAGGTCACAGACCGCGTCCTTCAGTTTCTCGATGAGCCCCTGCGCGCAGAGCAGGGCGGTTTGTCCCAGAACGAAAGTCGTGCGGCTGGAAAAGCAGCCGGGATCAAAGGGCGTCAATGCCGTGTCACCCTCGCCGAGGAAGATCTGCTCAGGCTGTAAGGACAGCGCCTCTGCGATCATCATGCGGAATGCCTCCACCGTGCCGCAGCCGTGGTCGTGGAGGGTCATGTTGACAAGGACGCCGCCGTCCTCGGCAACGCGCATTTCCGCAGAAGCAAAGTCGATGACGCGGGGATAGTATCCGTTCAGGTGTCCGCCGCAGGCAACGGCGCAGCCGCGGCGGTAACGGCCGCGGGGAGCGTTGAAGGCAGCGTCTTCTGCCCGCCGTTTGTCCCAATGGAACAGCGCGCGCCCTTTTTCGAGGCATTCCTGAATGCGGATGGGGCCGAGGGGTTCGTTGATGCGGATATCGATGTCGCCGGGATGGGCGACATTTTTGAGCCGCAGCTCCAGCGGGTCTATCCCAAGCCTGCGCGCGGCCATGTTGAGGTTGTGCTCGAAAAAGAGCGCGAGCTCGGGGCTGGTCCAGCCGCGAAATGCGCCGGAAACGGGCGTGTTGGTGATGACGGCGCGGCCGGTGTATTTCATGTGCGGATAGTGGTAGCAGCGGAAGAACTTATTCGCCATGGCTCCGCAGTAGTCCTTGGAGTTGCCGAGGTATGCCCCGGCGTCGAGTGTGTTGTCAGCCTGCATGCTCATCAGCTGGCCGTCAGGGGTGTAGAGCCCCTTGACCTGAATATCCATCGGCGCGCGGCAAATGGTGGAGGTGAAGACCTCCTCGCGGGAGAGCACGAGCTGCACCGGCCCTTTTCGATAGAGCGCGGCGGCCGCGGCCACCGGCTCGGCGACCCACTCCTGCTTGGCACCGAACGAGCCACCCATGGTGGATTTGACAACGCGGACGTTTCCGTACGGGAGCGAGAAAATGTCGGCGATCACGGTGCGGACACCGTGTACGGTCTGGTTGGGGCTGTAAATGGTGAGCTGCTTGCTGGCGGGATTATAGTCCGCCGTGCAGACGTGCGGCTCCATGGTCACGTGGTTGACGCGGGCGAGATGCATCTGCGTTTCGACAGAGATAAACTCTCCGGCGGGCAGCTTACCCTCCTCGACGCATATCTCCTCGCTGGTGTTGCCTTCTTCGTGGATGGTTCCTGCGATGCCGGAAAGGGCCTCCTGTGCGGTGAATGCCGCGGGGTAGACCTCGTAGTCGACCTTTACGCGCCGGGCAGCCTTGCGGGCGCTTTCAAGGGAATCGGCGAGGACGCAGCCGATCTGATCGCCGACAAGGCGGACGCGGCGGAAGACGTATTCCTGATCGGCGGTATTTTGCCCTTTTAAGGAGCGGTAGCGGCAATAGGGCTTGCCGTGATCTTCAAGGCAGGTGAGGCTGCCGAGGTAGCCCTCTACCTTTTCCGCTTCCGAAAGATCCATGGAGCGCACATAGCCGTTTGCGACCGTGCTGGTGATCAGCGCGGCATAGACCATGCCCTTGAGGCGCATGTCGCCCGCATAGTTGGCCTGTCCGCGGGCTTTCCCCTCAGCGTCGTGGATCGGACGGGAGGTGCCGATAATGTTCATGTCAGCTCACCTTTCTTCGGAGGACGCAAGGAGCGGCAGGCAGTCGCCGCCGCGCTTGAGAATTCCAATTACGCCGTCCGGCTTTTCATCAAGAGCGGCATCAACAGCCGCTTGGAGCGAGGAAAAACCGCGATAGCCCATAGTGCTGATCTCGCCGTCTGTCAGCCCTTGACTGTAAATGAAGATCTGGGCGCGCTCGCGTACGGTGACAGCGCCGATGGCGATGGAGGCGGATACAAGATCACCGGGCTCCTTACTTGACCAGAGATAGCGCAGGCGGGCTTTGGCGTCCTCACTGCTCATCCCGAGCCAGGAGAGAAGATCATCATGGTTGTGGGCGAGACCCTCGAGGCAAGGGGCGGCGAGGATGATAATGCCACCCTTCTTGACGGCGAAGTATCCCGAGATCAGTGCCTTTTCGCACTGCCAGTAGTCGATATCATAGGGATAGGAGCAGCTGATGAGGATATCCGCCTGACAGGGGAGCGGGACGCCGAAGGCTTTCTTCGCGCTTTGTGCGCCGGCGCGGTGCGCCTGCACAAAGTCGCCGGTCACCAGGTCGACAACGCGGTTTTCCGCGTCGAGCACCACATTGATGATAAAGTCGAGGCCCACGCGGCGCGCGACCTGCTCAAGCCCGTCGCGGCACTGGTTTTCCATCTGGCCGAGCGGAAGATAACCCATCAGCGCCGCGGAAATATGCGTGGCAGAGACCGTCTCCTTGCCGCAGCAGCCGGGATCAAGGATCTTGGCGCCGCCGGAGTACCCGGCGTTGGGATGCGGGATGATGTTGCCAAGGCCGATAAGAAGATCAGCCTCCACCGCAGTCCGGTTCACGTTGACCGGGATCTCGATACCGCTGACGGAGACGCTCTCGAGCGTGACGAGGGAGGAAGCATCGCGATAGTCATGCTGACTGATTTTTAAATGCTCCATGGCAAAAGGACCGAGCTTTTCCCAAAGCTCATCCTCAGTCATGACGCGGTGTGTGCCGGGGGCGATGAGAATTTCAATTTGGGAGAGCGCACAGCCGTGCGCGCAGAGATAATCGCACAAGATGGGCAGGATCTCCTTGACCGGCGTGTGACGGGTGTTGTCCTCGACCAGAAGAACGATGTGCTGCTTCGGAGAGAGCAACGAGCACAGCGGCGCACCGGCAGTGGGTGCATCCAGCTTTTGCACGAGGCGCTCTTTCCAATCGTGCATGGGCTCGAGCGCGGGGAGGTCCGCTTCGAAGACCACGCGATGCTCAGGCAACTCCAGCGGCAGCAGCGAATGGGAATAGGGAATGTAATATGTTTTCAAGTTCATAGCAACCTCTTATAAAAAAAGACGGGAGGACCGGCTTGCAGCCGGCCTCCCGTCGATCCTGCGTCAGGTAAACAGGTGAACAATGCCATCGGTCAGGCCGCTCCAGGCCATCGTAAAGATGGCAGCAATGAGCATAGAGAGCATCAGAGGAACCGCTTTTTTAGCGATCTTCATCAGCGGCTCATGGCTGATCTGGCTGGCGACGAACAGGTTGATGCCATACGGCGGGGTGATAAAGCCGATGGCGAGCAGCATCGTCATCACGACGCCGAACTGCACGGTGGAAAGACCGCATTCCAGAACGGTGGGCAGCAGCATGGGGGCGAGGATGATGGTGGCAGAGATGTTATCCATGAAGCAGCCGACGATCAAAAGGAGAATGGTGATGAGGCCGAGGATAACGATGGGACTGTCGGAAACGCTCGTGAGCATCGTGCACAGACGGCTGGGGATCTGCTTGAGGGTCAGAACGCGGCCGAGGGAGGTCGTGATGCCGACCATGAACAGCGTGGAGCCGCTGATGAGCACGGCGTCGATCATGGACTGGACGATGTCCTTCCACTTCAGCTCATGATAGACCAGTGTGCCGACGATGAAGGAGTAGACAACGCCGACGACGGCGGCCTCGGTGGGGGAGCAGATACCGGCATAGATGCTGCCGAGAATGATAACGGGGGAGAGCAGCGCCAGGAAGGACTCCTTGAACGCGACCCAGACTTCACGCGCGGTGGCCTTGGTGGCATTGCCGTGCCAGCCGTGCTTCTTGGCCTGATAATAGCTGACAAGCATCAGCAGAACGCCGATCAGAATGCCGGGGACAACACCGGCGATAAAGAGGTCGCTTACAGAGCAGCCAACGGCGACAGCGTACAGAATAAAGGGAATACTGGGCGGGATGATGACACCGATCGCACCGGCGCAGGCAGAGAGCGCGGCGGCGAAGGAGGTATCATACTTCTTTTCGGTCATCTCGGGGATCATGAAAGAACCGATCGCCGAAACGGTCGCCGGACCGGAGCCGGAGATCGCCGCAAAGAACATGCAGGCGATTGTCGTCACGTCGGCAAGACCGCCGGTGACATGGCCGACCAGCTTGTTGAAGAGGTTGAGCAGACGGCGGGAGATACCGCCATACATCATGAAGCTGCCGGCCACAACGAAGAACGGGATAGCAAGAAGCGTAAAAGAGTCAAGGCCAGTGAAGCAGGACTGAGCCAGAAGCACGGGAGAAAGATCGGTCGTGAAGATCATGACCGCGAGCGTGCCGCAGCCAAGGCAGACACCGATGGGCACGCCGAGGATCAGAAGGCCAAAGAGGCAACCAAATAAAATAGCAAAATCCATACTTAAACCTCCTCTTCTCCTTCAACAACGATCGTTCTGGTGTCAGTCGGATCCTTTTTGAAGCGAATGATGCGTTTGTAGCCATACTGCAGGAAACGCAGCGAGCCGAGGATCGTACCTACAGGAAGGGCAAGATAGCAAAGCCATTTCGGGATCATCAGCGCCGGTGTGAGCTGTCCCATCTTGATCACGTTGCCGACGATGCCGATGGACAGATAGCCGATATAGCCAAAGAAGAATGCGCTGACCAGGAAGAAGATCATATCAAGGACGAAACGGCCCTTGGGTTTGACGACGTCAAGCAAAACTTCAAGACGGATGTGGCGGCCTTTGGTGACGGTGTACGGAACGGCCAGCCAGACCTGCCAGATAAAAATGTAACGGGCAAGCTCTTCAGACCAGGCGATGGAAGAGTTGAAGCAGCGGCGCATCACGACTTGATAGAAGATTAGAAGGATCATGACCATAGTTCCAAACACCAGAAGAATTTCTTCCAAGTGCTTGTCGAGCAACATAAAAACCTTTTTCATAATTTCCCCTTATATCGTTCGGTTT
>OOIG01003283.1_pt1 | contig 10047 bp, 5 predicted proteins | sample 1692091 | NCBI WGS metagenome assembly OOIG01 (sample SAMN06348188, study PRJEB24527) | human gut metagenome | biome: human gut; feature: ankylosing spondylitis patient; material: feces | host: Homo sapiens | place: China | collected 2015-10
CAGGCAGTGGAGAAGGTCTTTGACCTGACCCCCGCCGCCATCATCCGTGACCTCGACCTGCGCAAGCCCATCTACCGCAAGCTGGCTGCCTACGGTCACATGGGCCGCGAGGACCTGGGCGTGAAGTGGGAGAACACCGACCGCGTGGAGGCCCTGAAGGCTGCCGTGGCTGCTCTGTAAAGAAGAACCGGTAAATGAAGAAAAAGGCTCCTCTGCCGACCGGCAGAGGGGCCTTTTTGCATGGTGCGGCCGGAAGCGGCGGCGGGATGTGTCCGCATGGAAAAGTGGTACTTTTCCCGAAAAGTCGGTGGATTTTTGCGACTGCGAAGGGAAATGGCTGTCTTTTTGTCGAAAACACACAGTCTCTTTTTGAAAAAAGCAAAACAGATGTGCAAGGCGCAGAAAATCGGTTTGTGTAACAAATGGATATGGCACAAAACGCAAAATGTGATAAAATAAAAATAGATATGCGCTTTTGTACGCAGATCGTTCGGATTGGAAAGCAGCAATAAGGAGTTGTGATTATGTCCATTGAAATTTCCCCCAAGTCGTTTTTCCAGCAGCCCAGTGTGGCAGACATGCGGCTGATCGCCTGCCCCGGTGCCGAGGAGCTTACCGGCCTGATCGACAAGCACCTGGTCCGTTGGGCCAAGGACGCCGGCATTGACAAGGAGACCTTCATCATCTCCTGCGACTGCCCCCGCTTCCAGAGCGGTGATGCCAAGGGTCTGGTCAAGGAGTCTGTCCGCGGTGACGATATCTTTATCGTGGTAGACCCGGGCAACTACAGCGTCACCTACAAGCTGTTCAACTACGAGAACCATATGTCCCCGGACGACCACTTTGCAAACCTGAAGCGCCTGATCCAGGCTGTGGCCGGTAAGGCACACCGTGTTTCCGTGATTATGCCCAGCCTGTACGGCGGCCGTCAGCACCGCCGCGTGGTACGCGAGAGTCTGGACTGCGCTGTGGCTCTGCAGGAGCTGCAGACCATGGGCGTGCGCAACATCATCACCTTTGACGCACACGATCCCCGCGTGCAGAACGCAGTGCCCCTGATGAGCTTTGATAATGCCATGCCCACCTATCAGGTGCTGAAGAGCCTGCTGAAAAAGGATCCCACCCTGTCCTTCGACAAGGAGAAATTCACCGTGGTCAGCCCGGACGAGGGTGCTATGAACCGCAATATGTACTTCTCCAGCGTGCTGGGCTGCAATCTGGGTATGTTCTACAAGCGCCGCGATTACACCCGCGTGGTGAATGGCCGCAACCCCATCGTTGCTCATGAGTATCTGGGCGAGAGCGTGGAGGGCAAGACCGTCTTTATCGCGGACGATATCATTGCTTCCGGCGAGAGTATGCTGGAGGTCGCCAGCAACCTGAAGGAGCGCGGCGCTGCCAACATCATCGCCAACGCCACCTTCCCCCTGTTCACCAGCGGTCTGGACAAGTTCGACAAGGCTGTGGCAGACGGCACCCTGACCTATGTTGTGGGCACCAACCTGACCTACCGTATGCCCGAGCTGCTGACCCGTGACTGGTATGTGGACGTGGACGTTTCCAAGTACGCTGCCTACTTTGTGGTGGCACTGAACCACGATATGTCCGTTTCCAGCATCATCGACCCCCTGAAGAAGATCGAGAACCTGCTGGCAAACCGCAAGTAAGGAAACCTTTCCAAAGCCCCTGCACTCCGCGTGCAGGGGCTTTTTTGCGTTTTCATAGAGAAAAGGAAGTGTATCATGAGAAACAGCAGCGTTATAGGGAACTTTCGCTGATCAGCTCTTTTCACAAAAAATAATATACTAATATATTAATTGCGACAAAAAACACTAAATACTATTTACAAATCTTGATGTAAATGGTATTCTTTGTACAACATTGAAGCAGAAAGGCACCTGCTGTGAGGAAAAAGTCGGAGAAAAAGCAAGAGAGTCCAGCCTTCAAAGCTGGGCATAAAAAGTACGCAGACACTTACAAGAACAAGAAGGAGAAAACAATATGAAACGCCGCGATTTTATGAAGCTTTCCGCCGCTACCGCGCTGGGCGCTACCGTAGCCGCCATGGCACCCTCGGCTCTGGCTGCGACAGAGCTGGACCAGACCAACGGAGATCTGCACACTACCGTAGACCGCAAGACCGCAGCTATGGGTCTGGGCGATGGCAAGACCTTTGCGTATGACCCGGAAAACCCGTACCTGAACGTGAATGTGGGTCTGTTCCATGATGCGCAGGTAACAGTGGGCGGTCAGAATGTTGGCACTGCTACCTATTACCTGCCCGATGGCATGAATCCTTGGGCACCGGCAGTTATCGTGCTGACCCCGGATGACACCACCGCAAAGGCGTTCTCCGGCACGGTCACCGGTCGTATGTGGCGTACGGTAGCGTACAAAAATAAGATCGCAGTTGCATTTTTCGGTCCCGAAAACGGCGGCAGCTGGAACCTTTCCCTGAGCGCTGCCGGTCGCGATGATGCAGCAGCGCTGGACGCACTGTACCAGCTGATGCGCAAGAAGAGCGTTAAACTGTCCGGCGCATTCTCCATGGATAAGTCCCACACTGCACTGGTGGGCTACAAGGAGGGCGGCGCAGCTGCCCTGCTGTTCGGTGCCCGCTGGGCAAGTGATTTCAGCTCCATCTGCGCTGTGGATGCAGCCGAGGTACCAGCAGCCTCTCTGGAGGCAGTGGGCGGTCAGTATGTGCTGCCATTCCCCGGCGACTCCACCCGCGGCGTGCAGGAGGAAGCCATTGCCGCAAAGACGGTGGATACCCCCGTTTGGTTCGTCCGCTCCAATGCCGATTCTACCAATAAGGCAGCACTGGAGTTTTACCTGAACGCCAATCAGGCTGTGGCAAAGGGCGACGGCGTGTATGCAAGCAGCCGCGCAGGCTCTGCAGCTGAGGTGTGGGTCACGGAAAAGGCACAGTGGCCGGCCAACATTTGGGAAAAGTTCTCTGGTCAGTTCAAGCGCTTCATGGCGCTGCAGCTGCCGGGCCGCGTGGCAAAGGCAGAGGACTTTACCCGGCGTGGTTTTGATATTCACGAGGAGTGGGTCAACGGCGAGTTGCGCCGCTGGATGGTCTATGTTCCGTCTACCTACACTGGCAGCAAAAAGGTGCCGCTGGTGCTGGTGATGCACGGCTACACCGCTTCCATGTATGCCATTGCAGAGGAATCTCGTTGGTACGAGGTGGCAGAGCAGAATGGCTTTATCGTGGTATTTGCACAGGGTCTGGTGCGTCCTGCAGACCTGATGGGCAACATTCCCACCGCCATGTGGCTAGCTGGTCCCTTTGCCGCACTGGCTGGTAAGGATACCGACCCCAGTGTGGATCTGGAGTTCATCAACAGCCTGCTGGACCGCATGGAGCAGGATTACAGCATCGATACCACTCGCGTGTATGCTACCGGTCACTCCAACGGCAGCCTGATGACTTGGGCTACCGCCTGCCGCTACGCAAGCCGCTTTGCCGCCATTGCGCCCATCGGCTATATGTCCACCCCGCTGCAGGACCTTGACCCCGCTGTTCTGCTTCCGGCATGGGCTTTCTTGGGCGAGTACGACTCGGCAGGTGTGGCAGAGCTGGTGGAGGATAACGGTACGGTGAAGGCGCTGCAGGGCTGGAACGCCCACAACGCCACCAACGAGGCAGCTGTTGCAGAAAGCACCTCCTACGATGGCGCTTTTGTGACCAAGAGCTTTATGGGTGGCAACGCTCCGCTGGTGCAGTACACCGTGGTCAAGGATACCCCTCACGTTTACCTGCAGGAGGAGAGCGTTGCCATCTGGAACGAATTCTTCTCTCGTTATAGCCGCGGTGCAGACGGCACCCTGTACTATCAGGGCAATGCCGTGACCGTCGGTCAGTACCAGCCCAGCGCAGACTGGTACGCTGCAAAATAAGCTGACAATGCCCGCCGCGCGGCGGTACAGGAGCTTTATATCTCGGGACACCGGAACGTCTGCGGACGCTCCGGTGTCCCTTTTTGCATTTTACGGCGGCTTCTGTTAAGTTTTTGAAAATTCGTGCCGGGGGCTTTGCAAATCCCGGTGGGTTTATGCTATATTTAAGTTGAAATACTTTGCATTCTGACAGAAAGGGAAAACGCCATGGAGCATTTTGTGGAGTTTGAAGATGTCTGTAAATATTACCAGACCGGCAGTGTGAAGATCGCTGCCGCAGACCACCTGAATTTCTATGTGGACAAGGGCGAGTTTTGCATCATCGTGGGGCCCTCCGGTGCGGGCAAGACCACCCTGCTGAACATTCTGGGCGGCATGGACAACTGCGACGAGGGCAACGTCTGGCTGGACGGCCGCAACGTGAGCCGCTTTTCCGCCCGGGAGCTGACCACCTACCGCCGGTATGATGTGGGCTTTGTGTTCCAGTTCTACAATCTGGTGCAGAACCTGACCGCGCTGGAAAACGTGGAGCTTGCCAGCGAGATCTGCCGCGACCCGCTGGACCCCGCCGAGACCTTGCGCAGCGTGGGGCTGGGCGAGCGGCTGAACAACTTCCCGGCGCAGCTTTCCGGCGGCGAGCAGCAGCGGGTGTCCATTGCCCGCGCACTGGCCAAAAACCCCAAGCTGCTGCTCTGCGACGAGCCCACCGGTGCGCTGGACTACCGCACCGGCAAACAGGTGCTGGGCCTTTTGCAGGATACCTGCCGCAAGACCGGACGCACCGTCATTGTTATTACCCACAACACGGCACTGACCGGTATGGCTGACCGCATTATTCAGGTGCGCAGCGGCCGCATCGTGTCCAATCAGGTCAACGAGCACCCGGTGCCGGTGGAACAGATCGAGTGGTGAGTACTGTGCAGAAAAGTTACCGCAAAAATATCCTGCGCGAGATGAAAAGCAGCATCAGCCGGGTGGTGTCCCTGTTTGGCATCGTGGCGCTGGGGGTGATGATGCTCACCGGCCTGATGTGCATTGCCCCCGATATGCGCACCGCTGCCCAGAAGTACTATGTGCAGCAGAATGTGTTCGACCTGCGGGTGCTGTCCACCCTTGGCCTCAGTCAGGGCGATATCGACGCCATTGCTGCTGTGGACGGCGTGGACGCCGTGCAGGCGGTGAAGTATCAGGACGTGGAAGGCCACTGGACAGGGGACGAGCAGACCACGGTGACGCGGCTGTATCAGCTGCCTGCCGACCCGCAGGCCGATACACCGGAGAACATGAACCGTCCGGTGCTGCTGTCCGGCCGGATGCCGGAAACTGCCGGGGAGTGCGTGGTGCACGTGATTGGCCACGGCAGCCCGGTGGAGCTGGGCACCCAGCTGACCCTGCCGGAAGAGACCGAGGGGGTCAGCGGGCAGGTGTTCACGGTAGTGGGCACGGTGCAGGACCCGCTGCATTTTTCCTCCGATTCCGAGAGCAGCACCGTGGGCGATGGCCAGCTGGACTGCATCCTGTTTGTGCCGGAGGGCACCTTGACCGCAGATTATTATACGGTGTGCTATATCAAGGCAGAAAACGCCGGACTGTACGATAATTATTCGGATGAATATCAGGCCGCAGTGGATGCCGTAGCGGAAAAGCTCAAGGCCATCCAGAGCGTGCAGTGCACCGCCCGGCGGGAAGAGCTGATGGACACCGCCAACGACAAGCTGACCGAAGCGCGCACGGAGTACAACAGCCAGAAGGCCGAAGCCGAGCGCCAGTTTGCCGAGGCAGAGGCAAAGTTGGCGGACGCACAGGCACAGCTGGATGCCGCCAAGGCGCAGCTGGAAGCCGGGGAAAAGGAGCTTGCCGCCCAGAAGGCTGCCCTGCCGGACACCATGCAGAGCGGTGCCGACAAGCTGGTGAGCAGCGAGGAGCAGGTGCTGGAATTTGAGGAACAGTTACAGCAAATCGAGCTGCTGGTCAACCTGAAAAAGGTGGCCGACCCCCTGCTGACCTACGCGGAAGCCGCCCTGCGCAACGCCGAAAAGGCGCTGGACGAAGCCGAGCCGGAGGACGAAGACTACATTGAACTGCGGGATGCGCTGGCCAAGGCGCAGGCCGCTTACGACAACATCTATAACCAGCTGCAAGGCTATCAGCAGCAGCTGGATGCGGGCAAGCGGAAGATGTACAAGCAGGGGCTCATCTCCTCGCCGAACCTCTCCAACGACCAGCTGGTGACCGAAGCCAAGGCTGCGCTGCGCAAGATGAAATTGCAGCTTTTGCAGGGACAGTTGCAGCTGACCACCGGCACCGCCAGCGCCTACACCCAGTTCGATGCCGCACAAAAGCAGTTGGAAGAGGGCTGGGCAGAATATAACGCCGGGCAGACCCAGCTGGAAGAATCCCGCACCGAGTACGAGAGCCAGAAGGCCGAGGCAGAGCAAAAGCTGGCGGACGGCCTTGCCCAGCTGAACGATGCCGAGGAGCAGGTGAGCCAGATCAAAAAGGGCGAGTGGTATGTGCTGGACCGCACCTCCACCATGAGCTGCGTCACCTTTGCCCAGTACGCCGACCGCATGGACGCCATTGCCCGGGTGTTCCCGGTGTTCTTCTTCCTTGTGGCGGCGCTGGTGGCTACCACCACCATGACCCGGATGGTGGACGAGAACCGCCTGCAAATGGGTACCTTAAAGGCGCTGGGCTACTCCAATTTCAGCATCGCGGGCAAGTATTTGTTCTACGCGATGCTGGCCACCATTCTGGGCAGCATCGTCGGCATGGTGGTGGGCTTTGTGGTATTCCCCATCATTATCTGGAACGCCTATCAGCTGGTGTTCAGCCTGCCCACCTTCACCCTGTACTTCTACCCGGGCATGGCAGCTGCCAGCGTGGGCATCAGCGCCGCCGTCATCGGCTTTGCCACATGGTACGCCTGCCGTTCCAGTCTGGCCGAAAAGACCGCAGCTTTGCTGCTGCCCCGGGCTCCCGTGGCGGGCAAGCGCATCCTGATGGAGCGCATCACCCCGCTGTGGTCCCGGATGTCCTTCTCCCAAAAGACCACCGCCCGCAACCTGTTCCGGTATAAAAAGCGGTTCTTCATGACCGTGCTGGGCGTGGCGGGCTGCACCGCGCTGCTGCTCATCGGCTTTGGCATACAGGATTCCCTGCTGCCCATCGTCACAAAGCAGTCTGCCGAACTGACCCACAACGATATGTCTATCACCCTCAGCGACCCAAAAGCCCTGACCATGGAGCAGGGGCTGGCAGAGGAGCTGGACAGCAACAGCGCCGTGCAGAACTGGGGCGCGGTGTATACCAAATCCACTACCATCTACAATGCCGAAGGCGAGAGTGCAAGCGTGAGCATCGTGGCTGCCGCCAAGGACAGCGACCTGACCCGGTACGTCACTTTCCGCACCCGCAAGGGACACAAGGCCATCAGCTTTGACAGCGGCAGTGTCATCCTGACCGAAAAGACCGCCGAGAATCTGGGTCTGCACACCGGCGATACCTTCTGGGTGGAAAACGCCGAGGGCACCCGGGTGGAGCTGACCCTGACCGGCATCACGGAAAACTATATGTTCACCCGGCTGTACCTCCCCCGCGCACAGCTGGAAAGCCTGCTGGGCACGGCAGAGATCCCGTGGAACACGGTCTACGGGCAGACCACCTGCACCGATGCTGCCGGGTATAACGCCCTGCGCACCGACCTGCTGGACTGCAACTATGTCAGCGGCATCAGCTTTACCGAGGACACCACCGAACTGTTCGATAACCTCATCGTCAGTCTGGGCTATGTGGTGGTGCTGATCATCATCTGTGCGGCGGCACTGGCGGCTGTGGTGTTGTATAACCTCATCAGCGTCAACCTTGGAGAGCGCAAAAAGGAGCTGGCGACCATCAAGGTGCTGGGCTTCTACGATCAGGAGGTGTACCGCTACATCTTCCGCGAGATCGAGCTGCTGGCACTCATCGGCTCCGGCGTGGGTCTGGCACTGGGGGTGCCGCTGCACAAGTTCATTGTGTTGACCGTGGAGATGGATCAGCTCATGTTCATCCGCACCATCGCCCCCCGCAGCTACCTGCTGGCGGTGGCGCTGACCATGGTGTTTACCGTGGTGGTCTGCTTTGTCATGCGGCGGCACGTCCGGCGCATCAGCATGGTGGAAAGCATGAAGGCCCCGGAGTAATTACAAAGTAAAACCATAAAAAAGCACCCCCTGCAGTCTGTACGGGCAGACCGCAGGGGGTGCTTGGCTTTTTATACGCTCAGGGAATCAGAGGAACACATACTTGAGGATGAACAGCACGGTGAGCACATACATCAGTGGGCTGATCTTCTTCTCCTTGGCCTTGCCGGTGATCACATTGATGATGGTCCAGGAGATGATGCCGATGGCGATACCCTCGGAGATGCTGTAAGCGGTGGGCATAGCCAGAATGGTCAGGAAGGCGGGGATGCCCTCGCTGGGATCATTGAAGTCGATCTTGATGGCAGAGCCCATCATGTAGAAGCCCACGATGATCAGAGCCGGAGCGGTAGCAAAGCTGGGAATGGTGAGGAACAGCGGGCTGAAGATGGTAGCCAGCAGGAACAGCACGCCGGTGGTCATAGCGGTCAGACCGGTGCGGCCGCCCTCGGTAACGCCGGAGGCGCTCTCCACGAAGGTGGTGGTGGTGGAAGTACCCAGCACAGCGCCCACGCAGGTACCGATGGAGTCTGCCATCAGTGCGCCCTTGATGTTGGGCAGACGGCCGTCCTCGTCCAGCATATCAGCCTTGGAGGCTACGCCGATCAGGGTGCCCAGCGTGTCGAACAGGTCCACGAAGAGGAAGGAGAACATCACGGCGAAGAAGTTCAGCAGGCCGACACCGGAGAAGTCGGTCTTGAACACCTGACCAAAGGTCTCGCCAAGTGCGGAGAAGTCGAAGCTGACAAAGGCGGTGGGGATGACGGAGTACATACCGGCATCCACATCGGGGACGTAGATACCGGTCAGCTCGCACACGATGCCCAGCAGCCAGGTGATCAGGATGCCGTACAGGATGCCGCCCTTGACTTTCTTGACCAGCAGGATGGCGGTGATGACCACGCCCAGCAGAGCAAGGATAGCGCCCACGCCCACGCTGTGGAAGGTTGCGCCCTTGAAGTGCTGGTAGGTGACCAGCGTGGAATCGCTGTTGACGATCAGCTTGGCGTTCTGCAGGCCGACAAAGGCCACGAACAGGCCGATGCCCACGCTGACGGCGCTCTTCAGGGTCATGGGAATGGCGTTGAAGATGCCCTCGCGCACATTGGTCAGGGACAGTGCAATGAAGATGACGCCCTCAACAAAGACGGCCATCAGAGCCAGCTGCCAGCTGTAACCCATGGTCAGCACGACCGTGTAGGCAAAGTAGGCGTTCAGGCCCATGCCGGGAGCCAGTGCAAAGGGGTAGTTGGCCAGCACAGCCATCAGTGCGGTGGCAATAAAGGATGCCAGCGCGGTGGCGATCAGCACAGCCTTGGAATCCATGCCCGCTGCGGACAGGATGTTGGGGTTGACGGCAAGGATGTAAGCCATGGTCATGAAGGTGGTGATACCTGCCATGATCTCGGTCTTGACATCGGTGTGGTTCTCCTTCAGATGAAAGATGTTTTCTAACATGAGGAACCTCCTGATTCAGATAAAACATCCCGTCCGTGCGTGGGACGGGAAAGAACAGAACCTATTGTAACATTTTACAAAAGCATTTGTCCACAAAATAAACACACTTTTTTCATTTTTTGTCCAAAAATCGCAAATGAGTATGACTTTGAAGGTTTTCTGCGGGTCTGCCACAAATTTTGATGGAGAAAAAACACTGCTTTTGAAAAGATACGAAACAGCGATGAATTACAAGGGATAAAAGTATACGAATCGGATTTCTGAATTTAAAATATACGCTATGGCCCTGTAAAAGTGCACACTGTTGGGAAAGCAGCACCAGTGGTATCCTTTTGCCATAGCCCAGCACACCAGGGCGGAAAGGAGCTGATACCCAACACCATGGGGCAGACAAAACAGGCCAGAGGGCTGGCCAGCCTGAGCCGAGCCACGGACACCCTGAGCACCCTGCTGGCACAGCAGGTGCGGGAACTGAATGCCCGGCAGAAGGCGGCAA
>OOIG01003284.1_pt1 | contig 10044 bp, 10 predicted proteins | sample 1692091 | NCBI WGS metagenome assembly OOIG01 (sample SAMN06348188, study PRJEB24527) | human gut metagenome | biome: human gut; feature: ankylosing spondylitis patient; material: feces | host: Homo sapiens | place: China | collected 2015-10
CCGAACAGGAATAGTATACCACATTTTTCTTCGGATTGCAAGACATTTTTCAAAAAAAGTCCCGCAATCCGAAGATTTTTCTGTTTTTTTTCGCTCTGTGGGCTGTCGCCTCAGACCGTGCCCTGCTCCTCTTCGGCAAGGATTCTGCCCATGAACACGCCCATCGCCGACGCCATCATCAGCCCTCTCGTCCATCCGCTGGAGTCCCCGAGGCAGTGCAGTCCCTTGACGTTCGTATTCAGCCGCTCGTCCATTTTCACGCGGTTGCTGTAGAATTTCAACTCGGGCGAATACAGCAGCGTTTCATGCGCCGCAAAGCCCGGCACGACCTGATCGACTGCCTGAATGAAGTTGATAATGTTGGTCATGGCTCGGTACGGCATGGCGGCGGTGATGTCCCCCGCCACCGCGTCCTGCAGGGTGGGACGGACGTTCGACTGCGCCAGTTCCTTTTCCCATGTCCGCTTTCCGTCGAGGATATCCCCGAAGCGTTGAACCAGAATGTGTCCCGCGCCGAGCATATTGGTCAGCTCTCCCACCTTCTGCGCGTATTCAATCGGCTGATTGAAGGGCACGGAGAAGTTATGCGAGCAGAGGATTGCGACATTGGTATTATCCGATTTCTTTTCCTTGAAGCTGTGCCCGTTGACCACCGCGAGGTCGTTGTCGTAGTTCTCCTGACTGACAAAACCGCCCGGGTTCTGGCAGAAGGTGCGCACCTTGTTCTTGAAGGGTGCGGGGTAACCGATCAGTTTCGATTCGTACAGCACGCGGTTGACCCACTCCATGACCTCGTTGCGAACCTCAACCCGCACGCCGATATCAACCGTTCCCGGCAGGTGCGCGATGTTATGCTCGCCGCAAAGGCGCTCCAGCCAGTCCGCGCCGCGCCGTCCCGTTGCGATGACGGTATGCGCCGCGTAGACTTCCTCGGTCACGCCGCCGTGGTTGACCGTCACGCCAAGGCACTTGTCGCCGTCCAGAATCAGGTTGTTGCACTCGTAGCCGAAATACAGTTCCACGCCTGCATCGCGCAGATAGTTTTCGATGTCCCAATAGAGCCTGTGCGCCTTCTCTGTTCCGAGGTGGCGGATCGGGCAATCGACCAGCCGCAGTCCCGCGCGGATCGCCCGCTTGCGGATTTCCTTCACCTCGTCGGTAACCTCCGCACCTTCCACATGGGTATCGGCTCCGAACTCCAGATAGATTTTATCGGTATAGTCGATGACCGACTGGATCAGATCCACGCCGAGCAGCTGCGGCAGATCGCCTCCGACGTCGCAGGAAAGCGACAGCTTGCCGTCCGAAAACGCGCCCGCCCCCGAAAAGCCCGTGGTGATGTGGCAGTACGGCTTGCAGTTCATGCAATGCCCCGTTTTTGCCTTCGGGCAGGAACGGTTCTCCACCGCTCTCCCCTTCTCCACGATGACGATTTTCTGCTTGCAACCGCGTCTGAGCATCTCGATCGCCGTAAAGATTCCCGCAGGGCCTGCCCCGACAATCAGAATATCTGTTTTCATTTTCGGTTTCTCCTTCTTGATTACGCATACATAAAGCCGGAGATGATTTCCCCGGCTCTATGATCTGCGCTGTCTGATTCATACAGACATATTATAGCATATTTTTTACGGCTTGTCAACCGCTTTCGCAGGATTTTTCGGGATGTCCGCAAAAAGAGGGAGTCGATACCGATACCGAAACCGATTCCGGCTTAGCTGAAGGTAACGCTTTTTGCGTATTTCACAAAAGCCGGGCGCATCCGGTTGTACTGCGGTTTTGTGGAAGCAAACTGGAGCAGCCAGTAGTCGTCCCCGTTCTGATAAACCGTTGCAAAATAGCTGTAGGTTACGCCATCGACGGTGCTCTCAAATTCAAAGTATGTCAGTCCGTCTTCATGCTTTACAGTCTTGCCCTGTATGGTGGTGTTGTTGGAGATTACCTGCTTTGCGTACTGATCCAGTGTGTAGCCTTTCAGTATGCTGTCGTTCTCCTTCAGTGCCAGCAGCATGGCATCGGTTGCTTCGTAGGCAACGGTATAGCCTTCCACAGAGGTCTTTTTGAAGGAATCCGTCAGGGTGACTGTCAGCCCCACGTCCGTAAACGTTTTCGACGGAACGGTTTCCCGCTCGCTTTGTGACGAGGTTCCGCAGTCATGATCGGGATCTTTTTTGCCGCAGGAAGCGAAAGCGCCGCAAGACAGGATTGCTGCCAGCGCAAGTGCGCCGCATCTGCCGATCAGTTTGGTGATTTGATTCGGTTTCATAGGCGATCTCCTTTGCTGTTTAAACAAATTTTCAATATTATTATAGCACAGATTCGGACGCGGCACAAGTGCTTTCCCCGAAAAAGATAAAAAACGGCGGAATCAACAAATTCCGTAATTTGGATTTGTTGATTCTGCCGTTTGTGCCGCTCATGCGTTAGCTTTGAGATGTTCCGCAATGGTATTCCGCACGCGCTCGGCAAGCGCCTCGGTTGTCATGGCGGCAACCTCCTCGCGGCTGATGATCTCCGCCACATGGAGATGAACCTTTGCGCCCTTCCACGGGAAGTTTTGGGAGATGATCTCCGTTCCCTCGGTTGTCATCACCACAACGGGGGCATTCGCCTTTTTCGCAAGATAAAACGCGCCCGTCTTGAATTCCAACAGCTCGCCCGTCTTGCTCCGCGTCCCCTCGGGATAGATACCGATGTCCAGCCCCTCGGCTTTCATGCGCTCCGCCGCGCTTTTCAAGGTCCGCAGGGCGCGCATGGCATTCTCGCGGTCAATGGCATAGTAGCCCGCGCCGCGCAGGTAAGGGCCGACCAGCGGGAACCTGAAATTCGACTCCTTGGAAATATAGATCAGATTCCGCTTGCGGGTCTTTTGCAGAACCACCATCGGGTCAAAATCCGAGCGGTGATTGCTGACCAGAACCATCGGTTCGCCCGGCAGCTTCAGACCCGTTACCCGAACACGGATGCGCAAGAGGACCATCAGCCAGTCCGAGGACAGCCAGATGATGAACCGGCAGAAGCGGCTCGAGCGCTCCCCTTCTTTGCCGCGCGGCAGGAACGGAACGGTTGCAAACAAAAGGATGAAGTAAAGCGCCGTTGCAAGGATGTATCCAAGCGGGATCATGCCGAACAGCCACCACGCCGAAAGCGACGGAATTCCGACCACCAGTCCAACCGATGTGCCGACCGACAGGAGCAACAGGATCAGGTTCAGCATCTCATGCCTCCGTCGGAATCGTTTCCGACTCTGCGGCGGTCTCCGACTTTGCCGCGCTGCGAACCGTGTATTCGGTCACGTTCAGCACCAGCTCGCCGTCGATCTGGAGCGCCACGGGACGGTCGAACTTCACCGTCATTTCATGCCCCGTCATCACCGAGACCATTTCGGTGTGCTTAACGTGTTCGCCCTTGAAGATGGAGGGGAACACGATCAGGGTCTTGAGCTTGCCCGAACCGTACAGCACCACAGTGGAAACCGTTCTTTCCCGGTTCAGACGATCCTGCGCGGGCGCGATGTTCATACCGCCGCCGTAATACCGCCCGTTCATGGTCGGCGCCAGCCAGACCTTGCCGAACGACTTGGTCACGCCGTCCACCGTAACGGTCGCGTTGGTCGGCTTGTAGTGGAACAGAAGCCCCTTGATCGCAATGCCCGCATAGTTGATGGGCTTATCCGACTTTTTCGCAAGCTGATCCCCCACCTCACAGCAATAGCCGTCGATGCCGTAGCCGATGCCGTTGAGGAAACGGTAACTCTTGCCGTTGACCGTGACCGTAGGCAGATCCCTGAGGTACTCCGCAAGCGGAATCAGACCGTTCTCCCCGGGCGCGACATCCTGGCGGAAATCGTTTCCGCTTCCCATCGCGTAATAGTAAAGGTTGGCGGGGTACGTCAAACCGTCGGTAAAATTGGCAAACTTGTTCAGCGTGCCGTCGCCGCCCGCAATGACCAGCGCGTCCTCTGCCGGAATGCCCGCAAAGAATTCCGCATAATCCCGGATCTCGCGGATATCGCAGAAATTCAGCTCCTTGTCGCGGAGCAGTTCCCGCAGGCTCTGAACACGCTCTCCTCCTTTACCGCTCCCCGACAGCGGATTGTAAAGAATGTGGTACATACAGAAGTCCTTCTTTCTATCGTAATCAAAATCTTTCCGGCGATGCCGGACACAGCATACCGATCTATTGTAGCATATTTTCCGCCCAAAGTCAAGATTTTTTTGCTTTTTTGTGCGCTTTCGTCGGATAATCGGGATAAAAAGGAGGAAACCGACTTTACACAGCACTGAACGGTGCGCTCGCCCCCCCGACCGTGCGGGAGGGCTATGCGTACTTCAAGGTCGGTTCGGCGTTCGAAATCACGCAAACCCGGGACGAAGCGGTCTTTATCCCCTACTTTGCCTTCACAAACCGCGGCAAATCCGATATGGCAGTCCGGGTAAGGCGCAGCTGACGCGCCGGGACAGAACCGGCGATGGGCGCTTTCCCATGAAAAGCGCCATCGCCCCGTCAAGACCTGTAACGAGTGGATTTAGGGATGCGAAATCCGCCGCTGTTTTCCCGATTCCGGGAGATTGCAAAAAAATATTCGGTTTCACAAAACTTTTTTTCAAAAACCCCTTGCATTTTTCGGGAAGATGTGTTATAATATCTAAGTCAGCAAAAGTTGGCCCCTTAGTCAAACGGTCAAGACGTCGCCCTCTCACGGCGAAGATATGGGTTCGATTCCCGTAGGGGTCACCAACTTATGAATCAATGGAGAAACCGTGCAAACGGTTTTCCTTTTTGGGCCATTAGCTCAGCTGGGAGAGCGCCAGGTTCGCAATCTGGAGGTCAGGGGTTCGATCCCCCTATGGTCCACCAAAAGAGCACCCCATCACTTTGGTGATGGGGTGCTTCTTTGGTGGATCATCCGCGTTTCGGAGAGAGACCCCCCTCCGCCGTAGCCGTGCCAGACGTGCGGGGGGCTATGATTCCACCCGTGCTCATGCGTACCGCCGCCGATATCCGGCGGAATGAATGTGCGGTGGTATTACGCAAAAAATTCGATCCTTGTTTGCCGCACATTTTGGTTCAGATCCCCCGATGGTCCACCAAAAGAGCACCCCATCACTTTTGGTGATGGGGTGCTCTTTTGGTGGACCATCTGCGTTTCGGAGAGAGAACCCCCTCCGCCGTAGCCGTGCCAAACGTGCGGGGTGCTTCTTTGGCGAAGCGTTCCTCCGGCAGGGATTCCGGGGTTTATTCCGTCAGACCCTCTCTCTTCATCCGTTCCTTCACATCCGTGTAGCAGTAGTCCAGAAATCTGTAAAATTCTTTCTCGTCAACGAAAGGATTGATTTCCGGATTCGCTTCCATCGCGGCGGCTTTCTCATCGGTATTGTTGTTCCAACAATGGTTGCCGAGGAACAGATCGACCTTTTCCGCTTTCAACCGTGCAAGCGAATTGAAATAATCGTTTCTGGAACCCTTGTAGTAATCCACATTGTCTTCAAAAAGCGCGCCGCGACCGGCGCCGCCGAACATACCGACATGGTAGGTTCTTCCGTCCTCCGGATAATCAAAGAAGATCGATACCGTTCCGACCGTGTGCCCGGGCGTTTCGACAAAGCGGAACGTGATATCCCCGCAGGTCAGCGTATCCCCGTCCTTCACAACGATGTCGGGCTTGATTCCGTACCGCTCGAACACCCGCTTGTCATCCCTGACGCCGATAACGGTTTTGGCTTCCGGTGCAAGGGTCAGCATGGGTTTAACGCCTTCCACATGGTCACCGTGCCAGTGCGTCATGAAAATGTACTTCACGTCCGACGGTCGATACCCGAGCGAATAAATTCCGTTGACCACCCAATAGAACGTATTCAGATACCCCGTGTCAATCATCACCAGACCGTCTCCGGTATCAATCAGATGAATCGACGCCTGATACGTTCCGACAAAGGAAATCCCCTTCAGAATATGAAACGGCTTGAGCAACCCGCTCCACGACTTCCCCGCAACCTGCTGTTTTCTCGGATACATAATCAATTCTTCTCCTTATTCTTATAGTTCTCTTTATTATATAGTTTTTTTGCGGCGTTGTAAAGTGTATGATTTGCTGATTTATCGATGAAGCGCAAGTCTTACACAAAGCCGCGAAAACCGCCCCTGCGCCATTCGCTGCAGTCAACGGTTTCCCCTCCCCGTTTGATTCCCGAAAAAAAGTTGTCGGAAAGCAAAGAAAATTCAAAAAACCCCTTGACAAATCGGACAGAACCTGATATAATATAAAAGGTTTGAGACAGCACGCTCTTTACGAGACGGTTTGTTGGCTCATAAAACTTCATATGCGGGCATGGCGGAATTGGCAGACGCGCTAGATTCAGGTTCTAGTGAAAGCAATTTCATGGAGGTTCAAGTCCTCTTGCCCGCACCAAAAATCCTCAGAAACAGATGCTTCTGAGGATTTTTCTTTGTTTTTTTTGCCAGACGGACAGATTTTACGACACCGTGAATGCCTGATCGGTCAATTGCCCGTTTTCATCGTAAATGTCCAAATGGCTTCGGAACACGGCTTTGAGGTGGCTGTTGACGGATAACTTGCCCCCACATTCCGAGATGACGATCCAGCATTTTTGCGCTTCAATTGAAACATTTTATTGCCTACCCAAAAGTTTCAGCAACGGAACCGGGTCGTTCGCGGTAATGAGGGTACATTCGGGGTGAGACAGGCAAAGCCAGACGTCCTCCTCGGTGTCGGCACAGTACAGGTGAACAGGCATTCCCTTTCCAAAAAAGATTGGTGCAACTTCGGAGCGCGCAATTGCCATGCTCAAACCGATTTCATCGTAATATCGGTAGCCCTCCTCATAGTCAAACCGTTTCATCTGAAAATCGGGATAGCCCATCGTGCGTGCATTGTACTGCACTTTCAGATATTTGATGGTCGGGGCATCAAATGCATAGAAGCAGGCACGGTCGAACAGATGATACTGTTTGAGGATTGCAACCGCAATATCAACCGTTTCTTCTGTGTATTCCTTGATTTCTACGCCGAGAGCCATATCCGGACGCTTTCGGTGAACCAGTTCGCACAGTTCCTGCAGGGTGGGAACCCGAATCCCCTGCCCGATATATTTCTCTCCGAATTTCCCGTAAAATCCGGCATCAAGCGCCTTGATTTCTTCCAGCGTCATGTCCCGCAGGTGCTTCGGTACGCAACAGGTACGATAGGCAACGCCGTCGTGCATCAGCACCGGAACCTTGTCCTTGGATAACCAAATATCGAATTCAAAGCCGTCAACACCCAAATCAATGGCGGCTTCATAAGAAATCAGCGTGTTTTCGGGATACACTGCACAGTATCCTCTGTGTCCTTCGACAAATATGAACATATTTAAATTCCATCTCATTCCCCATCCCGAAAGGGCAATACCGCGCAATTCGGATTTTCTCTTACATCCGAAATATGTCAAAGACTTTTATAATCGTTCCCCCATTGTGCCATAGCGTCAAGAATCGGGCCGAGTGTCTCTCCAAGCGGCGAGAGCGCGTATTCCACGCGCGGCGGGACTTCGGGGTAAACGGTTCTCGTGATAATCCCGTCCGCCTCCATCTCGCGCAGGCTGTCGGTCAGCACCTTCTGGCTGATGCCTTCAAGATCTTTGCGAAGTTCGTTGAATCTCCACGGGCGGAAACGCAGGTTGCGGATAATGAGCAGCTTCCATTTGCTCCCGATGAGTTGTACCGTGGTTGCCACGGGGCAAGCGGGCAGTTCTTCTTTTGTCAGCATGATCATGCCCTCCTTTATGTTGCATTTGATTTTGCGTGTTACACACATATTATACCATAACATTCGCGTTTTTTCAAGTCTTTTCTATGAGTTACTTTTTTATTACCGAGGCACAAAAAAGTGCGTACTTTACAAGCCCGAAAAAATGTTGTATACTGTTCTTGCAAGCAGGGGAACGGATCCGCCCCGAAGCAAAAATCAAAGATAAAACAGGAGATTATATCATGAACAAAAACACATTCAAACAGGTAAAGCTCGCAAAGGGCGAGGTCAGCGTTTACGATTTCGGAAAGGTAAGACTGCACGCATATAAAACCAACGATTTCATTGACGACGAAGTATTTATCGTTGAGAAGAACGGCAAAGCCGTCGTGATCGAATCGCCTTGCTTCCGCGACAACATTTCCGAGCTGACCGAATACCTCAAGGATATGAAGGTTGAAGGCGTACTTGTCGCCTATCACGGTGCGGGGGCGACATTTTTGCCTGATGTACCGAAGTACGCCACGCAGAATGCGGTGGAATACTCCGAAAACGGCGGCGGAAAGGCGCTGATCACGAATTTCACCGCCGCATTCGGTGACATCTTTGACAACACCGTACATCAGGTGACAAACATCATCGGTGAGGGAAAAGTAACCATCGGCGGCATCGGATTCGTCATTCATCCGACGCACGAGGCGTTCGATATCGAAATTCCCGAAATCAACGCGGTCTATACGCATATGCTCGGTCACGACTGCCACTCTATTGTTGCGGGTTCGGGTCACGCCGATGCGATCATTTCCCAACTTCGCGGCTATATCGAAAAGGGCTACTGCCTGATTCTGACCTCGCATTACACGCCCGAGGATCTCAAGGATGCGGAAACGAAGATCGCGTACCTTGAAGACCTGAAAACCATTGCCGCAGAAAGCAAAAACGCCGAAGATTTCAAGGCAAAGGTATCCGCGCGCTATCCGCAGTATTCGGGGCAGAATTACCTTGATATGACCGCCGGCTTCTTCTTTGCCTGACAGGATGCAAAGCGAAAAAAGGCTGTATCTGATCCGCGCACTTTTAAGGGAACGGCGGGAGGATCTGTCCGTTCCGCAGGATGAGCAGGCGCAAAAGCGCCTGCTCCGCGCGCTTTTCAATGTCCGTCCACCGAAGCCCTGCGACGCGGAGTTTCTGCGGGTGCAGGACGAATATCTCAAAGAAGAAACGCAGCAAAAGGGCGTGACCGACTTGGCTACCCTTACGCCGATCCGCCCCGATGTTTACTTATGGCAGGGTGATATCACAACGCTGAAATGTGACGCCATCGTCAATGCCGCAAATTCCTCCCTGCTCGGCGGCGGTGGAGTGGATGGCTGCATTCACCGTGCAGCAGGGCCCAAGCTTTTAGAGGAATGCCGCACATTAGGCGGCTGTCAGACCGGAGATGCAAAGATTACAAACGCCTATGATCTGCCTTGCAATTATGTCATTCACGCAGTAGGTCCTATATGGAGAGGCGGACAGTTTCATGAGCGGGAGCTGCTTACTTCCTGCTATGAAAAATCCCTGGCGCTTGCGCAAGAAAACCATTGTGAAACCATAGCATTTCCACTGATTTCTTCCGGAATTTACGGCTATCCGAAAGCTCAGGCGCTGAAGGTTGCAATCGACGCGATTAGCGCATTTCTTATGGAAAATGATATGACGGTATACATCGTCATTTTTGATAAAGCAGCTTATCGGATCAGCAGCAAACTGTTTTCTGATATTGCATCTTATATCGATGATCATTATGTAGAAACACACATTAACAAAACATCCGAAGCAATGAGGCGCCAGAAGCAGTTCCGGGAAATGGATCTCTGTGAAAGCATATCTTTACCAGAGCCATCAAATGTACCGTTAAGTAAGGCTGCAACTTTGGAAGATGCCTTGCAGCAAATGGATGAAAGCTTTTCTGAAATGCTGCTTCGGAAGATTGATGAAAGCGGCATGACGGATGCCCAATGTTACAAGAAAGCAAACATCGATCGGAAGCTCTTTTCCAAAATCCGCTCGGATAAATTCTATAAGCCATCCAAACCTACGGTGCTGGCATTTGCCCTGGCTTTGGAACTGCCGCTTGCCCAGATGCAGGAGATGCTCGGCAAGGCAGGGTTTACCCTTTCCCGTTCGAGCAAATTCGATATCATTGTAGAATATTTTGTCGAACGGAGAAACTACAATGTGTATGAAATCAACGAGGCACTGTTTGCTTTCGACCAGAGCCTGATCGGAGCATAAGGAAAAAGAAATGTCGC
>OOIG01003289.1_pt1 | contig 10036 bp, 7 predicted proteins | sample 1692091 | NCBI WGS metagenome assembly OOIG01 (sample SAMN06348188, study PRJEB24527) | human gut metagenome | biome: human gut; feature: ankylosing spondylitis patient; material: feces | host: Homo sapiens | place: China | collected 2015-10
CCTGGACCGGATGATCGCCCTGGTGGAGGGAGCCAGCCGCAAAAAGACCCCCAACGAGATCGCACTGAACACCCTGCTGGTGTCCCTGACCATCATCTTCCTGATCGTGGTGGTGACCATGTATCCCTTCGCCGTATACAGCGGCGTACAGATCCCCGTCTCCACCCTGATCGCCCTGCTGGTCTGCTTGATCCCCACCACCATCGGCGGCCTGCTGTCCGCCATCGGCATCGCGGGCATGGACCGTGTCACCCGCTTCAACGTCATTGCCATGAGCGGCAAGGCAGTGGAGGCCTGCGGCGACGTGGATACCATGATCCTGGATAAGACCGGCACCATCACCTTCGGCAACCGCTTGGCCGCCGACTTCTTCCCGGTGGAGGGCGCCAGCCGCAGCGATCTGATCCGCTGCGCGGCCCTCACCAGTCTCCACGATGACACCCCGGAGGGCAAGTCCACTCTGGAGCTGGCCCGCCGCCTCGGCGATAACAGCGTGGAGCCCGCAGGCTCCAGCTTCCTGGAGTTCACGGCCCAGACCCGGATGAGCGGCGTGGATCTGCCTGACGGCACCAAGGTGCGCAAGGGCGCCAGCGACGCCATCGAACAGTATGTGAAGGAAAACGGCGGCAAGGTTCCCGCGGATCTCCACACCCATGTGGAGGAGGTCTCCTCCCTGGGCGGCACGCCTCTGGTGGTGTGCGAGAACAACAAGATCCTGGGCGTCATTTACCTGAAGGATACGGTGAAGCCCGGCATGGTGGAGCGGTTCGAGCGCCTGCGGGCCATCGGCATCAAGACCATCATGTGCACCGGCGACAACCCCCTGACCGCGGCCACCATCGCCAAGGAGGCCGGTGTGGACGGCTTTGTGGCAGAGTGCAAGCCTGAGGACAAGATCGCCCTGATTAAGAAGGAGCAGGCCGAGGGCAAGATCGTCGCCATGACCGGCGACGGCACCAACGACGCCCCTGCCTTGGCACAGGCAAACGTGGGCCTGGCCATGAACTCCGGCACCACTGCCGCCAAGGAAGCGGCCAACATGGTGGACCTGGACTCCGACCCCACCAAGATCCTGGAAGTGGTGGAGATCGGCAAGCAGCTGCTGATTACCCGCGGCTCCCTGACCACCTTCTCCATCGCAAACGACGTGGCCAAGTACTTCGCCATCATCCCGGCCATGTTCAAGCTGGCTGTTCCTGAGCTGAATGTGCTGAACATCATGGGGCTGGCGACCTCTTACAGCGCCATCCTGTCCGCGCTGATCTTCAACGCCATTATCATCCCCTGTCTGATCCCCCTGGCCATGAAGGGCGTCAAGTACCGTCCCATGTCCTCCGGGAAGATGCTGGGCCGGAACATGATGATCTACGGCCTGGGCGGCATCATCGCCCCCTTCGTGGGCATCAAGATCATTGACCTGATCATCGCCCCGGTGCTGGCTGCCCTCGGCTTTGGTATGTAAGGAGGAACCTGAATGATGAACGAGAAGAAACATGGCATTGGCCACAATATCCGGCAGGCCGTTCTGGTCACCGTGGTATTGCTGGTGCTGTGCGGCCTGGTATTTCCGGTGTTGCTCAGCGGCCTCTCTGCTGTGATTTTCCCCAGCCAGGCCAAGGGCTCTCTGGTGACGGCAGACGGCATCGCCGTGGGCGCCAAGAACGTGGGTCAGGACTTCACCGAGGATTACTTTATGTGGTGCCGTCCCTCCGCGTACAATTACAATACTTACTATGAAGAGGACACCGACGGCGACGGCCAGGTGGAGCAGTACTACAACGACGGTTCTGAATTCGCCGGCCTGAGCTCCGGCTCCAACAACTACGCCCCCTCCAACCCCGCCCTGACGGAGCGGGTGGAGGCGGACATCGAGGAATTCCTGGAGAAGAATCCCGGTGTCAGCCGGGAGGATATCCCCACTGACCTGATGACTGCCTCCGGCTCCGGCTTGGATCCCCACATCTCTCCCGCCTCTGCGGAGGTGCAGATTCCCCGCATTGTGGAGGCTTCCGGCCTCAGTGAGGATGAGGTGCGCCAGATCATCGCCGACAACACCAAGGGCAAGACCCTGGGCGTGTTCGGAGAAGAGACCGTCAACGTGCTGGGCGTGAATCTGGACATCGCCCTGGCCATGGGCCTGGTGGGCGAGATCTCCAAGTAATCACGGGCCCCGGATGCCTTCTTGGGCAGAGGACACTGGTATGCAGTTTCATTTTGAGAAAACGCTGGAAAAGCGGTATGAGCCGCAGGTCACTGTTACGAACGAGACCCCGGCGTGGCTGATGATTTGCCTGGCGGAGTCCATAAAGGACTGGATCGGCCAGAGTCCCAGAATCTTTTGCAAAAGTGAGGAGCCGTACCTGCAGTTCGGCTATGAGGTGCTGACGTTCCCGGTTGCGGAGTTTGCACAGATTTTCGGCCCGCTGATCTATGCGATCAATCAGGCATGGCCTGTGCAGGTATTTGGAATGGGAAGCCAGGATGAGCTGGTCGAGCTGTCCTTCACAAAGGAGGGGACAGCCCCCACTATCCAGCAGAAGAACGTCTCCGGGATTCCATGTGCGGAATTGAGAGACCTGTACTTCTGCGTGAAGTTCCCGGATCCTCTGGCGGCGGACTGTATGTTCCGTTTGCTGGACGCGGTGGAGAAAAAGTCTGCTGCCGTGGCCCTGGAGTGGGAGTACGCCGATTTTCTGGAACAGCAGCGGCTGGCAAGAATTGACCGGACACTCTCCTATTGCTATGTCTCACTTGAAGAAGAGGAGAGCGCGGACCCGGTCGGATGGCTTTCCGGACTGACGCTTCAGCAGAAATGCGAACTGTGGCGGATGTTTTTGGGAAAGCGGCTATTTCTGCCGGAATTCGAATGGCTCAGAGATGCAATGCTCCAGGGAGCTGTTCCAAACTGGATCGAGTGGCATTTAGCGCTCTATCGTGTTCTGGAGGAAGAGAACATTCGCTTTTTCTGTAAGGACGGACAATTTGAGCTGCTGGACAAGGAAGGACACCGCATCTATTTCGGTGTAGACCATTCCGAGGCGGCAGAGCAGGTGCTGATGAAAGTCCTGTTCCCGCTCAACCAATGACCGAGAGATTCTGAAATAAGGCTGAAAGGCGGACCGGTACATCCGGTTCGCCTTTCAGCCTCTTATGATTCCTTAATACGGGAAACGCTTTCTTTTTCCCGATTTAAGCTGAAAAGCAGTATGATAAGGTCAAAGGAAGGGATGATTATGATGACCTGGAAAACGAGGCTCCTGCATTTTGAGCGCATGTGTGATGGGCTCGTGGAGCATTTCCTGCTTCAACACAAGATCCTTGGATTTCTATTGATTTTTATCGGGATGCCTCTGGTGACGCTGTCGGCAGTATGTATTTGCTCCACCGTTCTTGTACTGCCGCTGGCCTTGGCGTTTGGGTACCTGTGAAGAGGGCCTTAATACAATTTTAATACGAGCCCTTAAAAATTAATGCCCCTTTAAGACGAAAAGTGGATAATGTGATTAAGACTCCATAAAGACATATTAAGGGGTGGGGCTTACGCAGCGGCCTTTTCATAAAAGCTGGTCGTCTCCGTTTCGGATCATCATATTCGGATTTCTCTTGGTGATTCTGCTGGGGAGCTTCCTGCTGATGCTTCCGGTTGCCACAAAAGAAGGTGTTGTCACGCCGTTTTCGGATGCTCTGTTTACTGCCACGTCGGCGGTATGCGTGACAGGTCTGGTTGTTCACGACACTGCTACTTACTGGTCGAATTTCGGACAGTTCATCATCGTATTGCTTATCCAGATCGGGGGCCTTGGGGTGGTAACCGTGGCCGGTGCTTTCGGTATCCTCTCCGGGCGCCGGATCGGCCTGATGCAGCGCAGCACGATGCAGGAGGCCATCGCTGCGCCGAATGTGGGCGGGGTCGTGCGCCTGACAGGTTTTATCCTGAAAACTGCCTTGGTGGTAGAGCTGTTGGGGGCTGCCGCGCTGTTCCCCGTTTTCTGGCAGGAATTCGGCTTGATAAAGGGACTTTGGTATGCCCTGTTTCACTCTATTTCCGCCTTTTGCAATGCGGGATTCGACTTGATGGGGATCAAGGAGCCCTTTTCGTCTCTTGTGGATTACGCGGACAACCCGGTGGTCTCCGTTGCGATCCCGCTGCTAATTATCATCGGCGGCATTGGATTCTTGACTTGGGATGACATCCGTACGAACCGCCTGCACATAACCAGATACCGGATGCAGAGCAAGGTGATTCTGGTGGTCACCGGCAGTCTGATTCTGCTTCCCGGCATCTATTTCTTCCTGTTCGAGTTTGCGCGGGAGCCTGTGGGGAAGCGACTCCTCTTATCCTTTTTCCAGGCGGTCACGCCCCGAACTGCGGGTTTTAATACGGCGGATTTGACCGCTATGAGCGAAAGCGGGCAGACGATTATCACCATGCTGATGCTCATAGGTGGTTCGCCAGGCTCCACTGCGGGCGGCATGAAAACGACAACGCTGGCGGTTCTTCTGGCGAACGCGCTGGCGGTTTTTCGGCGCAATGAGTATCCGCATTTCTTTAACCGCCGGATCTCCAAAGAGACCATCTCCCAAGCGGCGACAATTTTTGCGATGTATCTGGGGCTGTTTCTGGCCGGAGGACTGGTAATCAGCCGAATGGAGGGGCAGCCTATTCTGGACAGCCTGTTTGAAACGGCTTCGGCCATCGGAACTGTGGGCCTGTCCTTGGGACTGACGCCGCAGCTGCATACAGTCTCACGCCTGATTTTGATCGGCCTGATGTTCTTTGGACGGGTAGGGGGTCTGACGCTGATATTCGCTGCCCTTTCCAGCACCCAGAATTCCAGCGCCCGACTGCCGCAGGAGCGGATTACGGTAGGGTGAATCTGTAAATAAAGAGGATGAAATACATGAAGACAATTTTGCTGATCGGTTTAGGCCGCTTCGGCCGCCATGTGGCCATGAAGCTCCACGAATTGAACCATCAGGTGATGGCGGTGGATCAGGACGAGGAAAAAGTCAACCGGATTTTGCCCTATGTGACCAGCGCCCAGATCGGAGACAGCACAAACGAGGAATTTTTGGCCTCTTTGGGGGTGCGGAACTTTGATGTATGTATCGTCGCTATCGGCGATAATTTCCAGAGTTCTCTGGAGACGGCTTCCCTGCTGAAGGAGGCGGGGGCGAAAAAGGTGGTGGCCCGGGCCGCACGGGACATTCAGGCCAAATTCCTGCTGCGAAACGGGGCGGACGAGGTCGTCTACCCAGAGCGGCAGATCGCGGTCTGGACCGCCATCCGATACAGCTCGGATAATATTTCGGACTATATCGCGCTGGGGGACGATCATGCCATCTTTGAGATTCAGGTTCCGGATAACTGGGTCGGCAAGACCATCGGCCAGCTGGGGGTGCGCCAGCTGGATGTCAGGAAACGGCATCATGTGAGCATACTGGCCATCAAGCAGAACGGACACTTCGCCATGACGGTCATTACGCCGGAGACCTGTCTCCCGGCCAACAGCACCATGCTGGTTTTGGGAACAAACCAGAACGTTCAAAAATGCTTCCACATCTAGCGGCTGCGGCTCCAGGCATGGAAAGGACAGGTTGGGATGGAGTATATGATTTTGCTTGGCGGCCTTCTCGTGTTTGCGCTGGTCGGTTTCTGGATGATGGGAAGGGTTGACAGGTTTCTGAATGCGGCGCGGGCAGAGCAGGAGGGGCGGCAGCATGCCGAGTGCTTGAAGATCGCGGCATCGGACCCCTGTGTGATGCAGCCTGTTTTTAAAACTGTGTCGGCGCTTAAGGAGCAGCACCCGGACTTGTGGTGTGAGCTGTCCTTCGGAAGAGAAGCGGAGGTTTTGGGATGTCTCAGCACAGGCAATGTGGACGTTGCGATTCTCCCCGGTGAGACAGGGGGCGGAGCGGCGTTTGAAAGCAGAGACTTTCTGTTTTCGCCGGTTTCTTTCCGGGCGGTGGAGGATTGCACGACCTTGTCATCTATCGACACAAGCGTGCGGCGGCAAAGGATATTGCTGAAACAGAATACATCTGCTTCCCTGGCTGCGGAATTTGTTCAGAGAATTTGTGAACAGAAACCGTAGAAACGTGCTATAATAGAGCCGTTTGAAGGGAGGCGGTAATATGGAGACTTCTGCGCAGGTCGGACGGGGAGAGCGGAGGCGGAAAGGATCCCTTACGATTTTTGCCGGTTATTTCTCCGGCACGGGAAAGACCTACCGGATGCTGGAGGCTGCCAGCCGCGCCGTGCGGGCTGGAGAGGATGTTGCCGTCGGCCTGCTCTCCTGCAGCCAATGGCCGCAGACGCAGATCTTGGCGGATGGCTTTGAGACGCTGCCGCTCAAAGCGTTTTCGGAGGCGGGGAAGACCGTTTATGAGCTTGACGTGGATGCCTGTCTGAAGCGCGGCCCAAGGCTTCTCTTGATCGACGAGCTCTCTCATGAAAACGCGGGCGGCTCCCGCCACAGAAAACGCTGCCAGGATATTGAAGAACTGCTGCAGGCAGGGATTGATATCTATACGACGCTGGATGTACAGCACATTGAGAGTATTCAGGACACCGTTTCCGAAATTTTGGGCGCTCCGGCCGAGGAGCGGATTCCGGACAGGGTGTTCGATCAGGCCGCGCGCGTGGAATTCGTGGACTGTGAACCGGAAGACCTGCGGGAACGCCTGATCCGGCAGGACCGGACGGATCTGCTGTCTGAATATTCACAGCCCAAATTGAGCGCACTTCGGGAGCTTGCCCTTCGCCGCTGCGCGGACCGGACGGCTCTGGATACACAAAAAAGCCGGGGCGGAGAGAGGTACCGGACCCGGGAGCATGTCCTGGTCTGCCTTTCCGCAGCACCTTCCAATGAACGTGTCATCCGAACGGCTGCCCGGATGGCCGACGCGTTCCGCTGCGGCTTTACGGCGCTGTTTGTTGAGACAAAAAATTTTCAGTCCATACCGCAGCCGGATCGGAACCGTCTGAGGGCCAATCTGCGTTTGGCTCAACAACTGGGTGCATCCGTCGAGACGGTATATGGCGATGACGTGGCCTACCAGATCGCCGAATTTTCCAGGCTGTCCGGCGTGACCAAGATTGTGCTGGGCCGTGGAGAGACTTCCAACCGCATCCTGTTTTGGAAGCCCTCGCTGACGGAACGGCTGGTTGAGCTCACACCGGAACTGGACATCCACATCATTCCTGACACTGGAACAGCAAGGCGGTTTGCCTCCCATTACAAAAAAGAGCTGTATGCACCCGCGGTCCCCCTCCTGGATTTGCTGAAAAGCACTCTGCTCCTGGTGCTGTCTACGCTGGTGGGCCTTATCTTCTATTATCTGGGCTTGAGCGAGGCCAATATCATCACAGTCTATATCCTGGGGGTGATGCTGACCTCTATCTTCACAAAGAGCGCGGTTTGCAGCTTTCTGAACTCGGTTGTGGGCGTCTTGGCGTTTAACTTCTTTTTTACGGAGCCAAGATTTTCACTGCATATCTACGCCAGCGACTATATGGTCACATTTTTGGTCATGTTTCTGGCATCCCTTCTTACAGGCTCTCTGGCCGCCAAGCTGAAATCTCTGGCGAAGCACTCAGCCCAGCTGGCATGGCGGACCAAGCTTTTGTTTGAAACGAATCAGGAATTGCAGAAGGCCGGAACCCAGGACGAGATCCTTTCTGTCACCGCACGGCAGCTGCTGAAGATTTTTCAGCGCGATATTGTCACCTATCGGTCAGATCAGGGACAGCTGGACGCGCCGAAGATCTTTCCGGTTGATGATGCGTTTTCCGAAAGCAAATACTCCGCCGCATCGGAGCATCAGGCGGCCCAGTGGGTTCTGACCAACAACAAGCGGGCGGGCGCCGGGACGGAGACGTTTTCGGATGCGTGCTGCACATATCTGGCCGTCCGGACCGCAGAACAGGTATATGGGGTCATAGGCGTCGCGGCCTCTGGCGAGGAGATGGATTCCTTTGAAGGCGGACTGCTCCTCTCGATCCTGGGGGAGTGCGCCCTCGCTATGGAAAACCAGAAAAACCTGGAGGAGAAAGAGGCGGCTGCGGTCCTGGCCAAGAACGAGCAGCTGCGGGCCAATCTGCTCCGCTCGATTTCCCACGACCTGCGCACACCGCTCACCTCCATCTCCGGAAATGCCAGCAACCTTCTCTCCAACGGAGATATGTTTGACGCAAAGACCAAGCATCAGATGTATGTGGATATTTATGACGACGCCATGTGGCTCATCAATCTGGTGGAGAATCTATTATCCGTCAGCCGCCTGGAGGGAGGGCAGATGAATCTGCACCTGTCCACAGAGCTGATAGGTGAAGTGGTGGCTGAGGCGCTGCGGCACATCAACCGCAGAAGCGCGGAGCACCATCTGCATATCCAGAGCGGCGACGAGTACCTGCTGGCGCAGATGGACGCGCATTTGATCGTGCAGGTCATCATCAATATCGTGGACAATGCGATCAAGTACACGCCGCCTGGCTCTGACATTGAGATTAGCTGGGAGCGGCAGGGGCGGTTCGCCGCACTGTCGGTTGCTGACAACGGCCCGGGCATTCCTGACTCGGCAAAGCCCCGCGTTTTTGACATGTTCTACAGCGCCTCGAACCGGATTGCCGACAGCCGTCGCAGCATGGGGCTGGGGCTGGCGCTGTGCAAGTCTATCATTACGGCCCATGGCGGGGAGATCACGGTGGCTGACCACGCGCCCCATGGGACAGTTTTTACGTTTACCATACCAATTGAGGAGGTTGAATTGCATGAATAAACCCTTGATTTTGGTCGTGGAGGACGATGCGCCTGTCCGCAGTCTGATCACAACGACTCTGCGGGCGCACGATTACCGTTTTCTCTCTGCGGCCAACGGGGAATCCGCTATTCTGGAAGCCAGTTCGCACAATCCGGACATCATGCTGTTGGATTTGGGACTGCCGGATCTGGATGGCGTAGAGGTGATTCACCGTGTCCGCACCTGGTCGAATCTGCCGATCATTGTGATTAGCGCCCGCAGCGAGGACACGGATAAGATTGAGGCGCTGGATGCCGGGGCAGATGACTATCTGACCAAGCCGTTCTCCGTGGAGGAACTGTTGGCCCGTCTGCGGGTAACCCAGCGCAGGCTGGCTACCCTGCAGGCCGGAGTGGTGAACGAAGGCGCTGTATTCACCAACGGCAGGCTGAAGGTGGATTATGCTGCGGGGTGCGCGTTTCTGGGCGAAGAGGAACTGCATCTGACGCCCAGTGAGTACAAGCTGCTATGCCTGCTGTGCAAGAATGTGGGCAAAGTGTTGACGCACACCTTCATCGCCCAGCAGATCTGGGGCAGGAGTTGGGAAAACGATGTGGCATCTCTCCGGGTCTATATGGCCACCCTGCGCAAGAAGTTGGAACGGGATCCGGATTCTCCGCAATATATTCAGACGCACATTGGAGTAGGGTACCGGATGCTAAAGGTGGAGTAACAGCGGATGCATTCCAATTTCAGTGAAAAGATCGTTTTATTCTTCATGTGATGTGTGATGCATTTTGCGGCACTTGAAATACTGGATTCCATGGGCATAAATGAGTGTAGTGGGACACACAAAACGATATTATTTCGTTAGTCGGTGAAATACCGTCAATCCATTGTGTAACAAGGGAAAACGGCGATTTTATGTGGATGGGGCTGTTTCCGGCCCGAGTCATTGAAAAGCGCGGGGAGGTATGATATGATGGACCCCGCCAATTGTGTGAAGGGAGGGTAAAAAGTGTCGGATTTTGACTGTGATCCGCTGTTTCCAGGATTTACCTGGAGATGTTGGAGCAAATGACGGCCTACTCCGCGCGCAGGCTGGGCGATATCGGCCTGGCGGAGGACGTGGCGCAGGACACATTCGCGGAATGTTGGAAGAACTGGGAGCAGGGACAGCGGGTGAAGCACCATCCAAATCCCAGGGGCTGGCTCTGGGAGGCCCTGAAGATCAAACTCAAGAAGATGCGGGAGGACATGGAGAAGGTCCGCACGGTGCCGCTGGACGAGCTGG
>OOIG01003291.1_pt1 | contig 10034 bp, 10 predicted proteins | sample 1692091 | NCBI WGS metagenome assembly OOIG01 (sample SAMN06348188, study PRJEB24527) | human gut metagenome | biome: human gut; feature: ankylosing spondylitis patient; material: feces | host: Homo sapiens | place: China | collected 2015-10
ATATCACAAAACCAATTTTGTGTCAAGGAATATTTTGTTTCATTTTGGTTTTATTATATATATAATGTAATAGGAGACGAAAAAATTATTTAGACAACTTATCTTTTTTGTTAAAAACGGCATTAAAATTGTATTTTACACAAATTTAACCACAATATTTAGTGACTTTTTCAAAAATAGATAAAATTTTTCTCCAAATGCAAAAAAATACTTGCAAAATGACGGGTCAACGCTTATAATTCATAGTGAGGGGAGTATTTACCAGGGTTGCTGTCTTCGGGCAGCTCAACTTTATAAGCGGTACTAACGTTATACCACTTTAAAGCCGTGGAAAAGATGCTCATACCTCAAAAAATTAAAGGAGGAATTGACATGACCAAGATCATTTCAATCATCGTTTCCATTGTAATGCTTGTCATGACCAGCATTTTCCCGGGCTTTGTATGGCCGGGAACAAAGACGGTTGAGACAGGCGCATTCTTGGAGCAGGTTAATGAAGCGTTTGGTTATCAGGCGGTTGAGTCCACGGAAGAAATTCGTGGAGTTAAGCCGGACAACGAGTATTATGCAGCTGTTGCAACAGCAGATAATAATGACGTTCTCGTTGATTATGATAAAATCGACGTTACAAAGGCCGTTACTCCGGAATTCGTAGCAACAGTTCTTGTTAATGCATCGGGCGTTAAGGTTGACAAGACCACCGTTGTAATCGAGAATGCTACATCCATCAAAAACATTGCAAAAGTTTCCGCAGCTGTTGACAATGGCATCATTAAGCTTGATGCTAAGAACAAGCTCGGTCTCGGCGCAATGGCAGCTGACGACGTAACAGCAGCTATCGCAAAGGCTGTTGAGCTTCGTGGTTCAGTTGATGAAAACACTCAGAAGCTCGTTCTCAAGGACGGCGTTAAGACGGTTTCCGATTACGCTGTTGAGGGTGACAGCATCGTTGTTCCCGCAAGCTCAGACCTTGCAGTAGGCGACGTTTATGTTGTTGAGCAGTCCGACGCTATCTTCACAGGTGCAGCTTACAAGGTTGAGGCTATCGACGTTGTAGACGGCGAGAAGGTAGTTAAGAATTCTGATGTTGCTATCGAGGACGTTATCGAGAAGATCGACTACGAAGGCTCATCTGATGTTGATTTCGCAACATCAATGATCGCTGACGGTAACGGCGAGATTCTTTCAGACGGTTACCTTGATACAAATGCCATCTCTAAGGATGACATCATGAAGACTCTCAAGAAGCTTGCTAACGTTAGCTTCTCTGTAAAGGGCTTCAAGGTTAAGGCTAAGATTACAGAAACAGGCCTCAACTTCTCAGTTGCAAAGAGCGTATGCGACGGCGTTACACTTTCTAAGGCTTATGAGCTCACAAACCTCACGGTTGATTCTAAGGCTGACATGAACGTTGCAAAGCTTAACTTCAACGAAGTATATCTTAAGTTCAACTATGATCTTAAGGATACAACAGCTATCTCAGGTTCCTACGCTAAGACCTTCGGCGACGAGGTTACTTCAGTAGGCGAGAAGCTCTCGGGCGACAGCTTCTGGGCTAAGGCTGTTAACAAGTATGCTCTCTCAAAGCTTGATTCTACATCAATCAAGCTCTTCACCTTCACACTTCCTCTCGGTTCAACTCCGCTTACCATTACATTCGACGTTCTCCTTAACATCGATGTAAACGGCAGAATGGAAATCGTTGTAACTTCTCAGGAAATGCACGGTATTGAGATCATCAACAATAAGGTAAGCACAGTTAACGATTCAACAGTTGTTGATCGTCAGGTTAACATCTATGGCCAGTTCGAGCTTCGTCTTGGTCTTGATGTATCACTCGGTCTCTATGGCTACGCTCTTGTAGACGTATGCGTTGAGGGCGGCGTTGGTGCTTATGTTAAGGCACAGGCTAAGTATGTTGACGCAAACGGAAACGTTGTTGTTCAGTCATCTCTTACAATTCCTGTTGACTACCTCAAGGAGCTTGCAGCAGGTTCAAACACAGACGGTAAGATCGACATCAGCGGTCATGCGGATATCTACGGTATCCTCAACGTCTCTGTTGGTAACCACAGCGCTATCGGCAAGGTAGGTCTCAAGAAGACATGGAACATCTTCAATCAGAGCAACGGAACATTTGCTTCTTTTGATTTCTGATTTTGATTTCCGAATATCGGCTCCCGGGAGAAATCCCGGGAGTTTTTCTTTTTGGAGATTGGGAGCGCCTTCAACCGAAGTTGAAAGCGCTCCCCTTTGTTATTGATTATTCGTGTGGTTGTGAATTCATGAAAGGTTATTTCATGTTTTTCTCATAGGATTCAATCATCTTCTTAACCATCTGACCGCCGACAGAACCTGCCTGCTTAGATGTGAGATCACCGTTGTAGCCGTTAGAAAGGTTTACACCTACCTCAGATGCAGCCTCCATCTTGAAACGATCGAGAGCCTCTCTTGCCTGAGGAACAACATTCTTCTTGCTGCTTGACATTTGCATTTCACCCCTTCGCAATTCATTTGCGTTTGCAATTATATCTTTTGCGGTATTCTCAAAAATACAACTGAAAAATTTTGTAAACAAGTTGCCATATTTTACATATTGTGATAAAATAGTTCCCTGTAAACTTATATTTAATATTATGTTATTGTAAGCTGTTCAGCATATAATATCATCGGAGGAATTACTTTGGTTTATTCAAATGTTCTTGAAGCAATCGGACACACGCCTATGATTCGCCTTTCAAAAATTGTACCCGAGGGCAGCGCAGAGGTTCTTGTCAAGTACGAGGGCGTCAACATCGGCGGTTCGATTAAAACACGAACTGCATATAATATGATCTGCGACGCAGAGGAAAAAGGAATAATACATTCAAATACGATTATTGTTGAGCCGACAAGCGGCAATCAGGGAATAGGTCTTGCTCTTATCGGTGCAGTCAGAGGCTATCATGTTCGTATTATTATGCCGGATTCTGTCAGCGAGGAGCGTCGAAAGCTTGTCAAGGCTTACGGAGCCGAGCTTGTGCTGGTCCATGATGACGGGGATATCGGCAAGTGCATCAACGAGTGCCTGCAAACCGCACTTCGTATGGCGAAGGAGGATAAAAACGTTTGGATTCCTCAGCAGTTTGAGAATCCGGCGAACCCGATGGTTCATAAAAGCCATACCGCACAGGAAATAATTGAGCAGGTCGGCAAGCCGATCGACGGTTTTTGCTCGGGTGTCGGAACGGGTGGAACTCTCAGCGGAATCGGAGAGACTCTTAAAGCGAAATATCCCGAAATCCATATTTGGGCAGTCGAGCCGAAAAATGCCGCAATTCTTTCGGGCGGAAGCATCGGAACTCATCTTCAAATGGGCATCGGTGACGGACTTATTCCGAAAAATCTAAACACACAAATCTATGAGCATATTGATATCGTTACAGACGAGGAAGCGATCGAAACCTCACGACGCCTTATCCGTGAAGAGGGAATCCTTTGCGGAATATCAAGCGGAACGAACGTTACTGCGGCACTTCGCCTTGCAAAGGAGCTCGGTGAAGGCAAAACGGTTGTGACTGTTCTTCCCGATACAGGTGAAAGATATTTCAGCACGGTTTTGTTTGATTGATTTTCAGCGAGGTGTTTTTATGAATGAAAAAGAGCTTTGCAAAGCAGCAATTGACGCAATGAAGAATGCGTATGTTCCGTATTCCGGCTACAGGGTCGGTGCGGCATTGATGACCGAGGACGGAAAGCTTTTTACCGGCTGCAATATTGAAAACGCCGCATACACTCCGACCGTCTGCGCCGAAAGAACAGCTTTTTTCAATGCGATTTCTTCAGGCGAAAGAGATTTTGCCGCTATTGCCGTTGCCGGCGGCAAGGATGGAATTATAAGCGGATCCTTTCCCCCTTGCGGAGTTTGCCGTCAGGTTATGGCTGAATTTTGCTCTCCCGATTTTACGGTTCTTGTTGTCACGGGAGAGGAGTCGTATAAAATAAGAATGTACGGTCTCCTCAAACGCAAGCGACGGAGGCTCGGTTCGGAAATAATAAGTCCTCCGTGTCGGGGGCTTATGAGGATAAAAGGAGGATAAACCTTATGAATGAAAACTTCAGCTACAAAATGAAGCTGACAGACGAGGAAAAAGAAATTCTTCACGGCTCAAAGGGCGAGGTAATGGCGAAGGTTATGAAGACCCTTGTGCTTTACGGAGACGCTTTCGGAGCAGAGAAATTCGTTCCCGTAAACGGCAAAGGACATCTTGTTACAAGCTTCGGCATTTCGGTTCTCAAGCCCGTGTTCTCCATCATGGATGAACTCATTAAGGGCGGCCTCAAGGTTGACGAGGGATTTACAGTTGACCCGAGACCCATTGACTACGCAAACGTTAAGTGCAATCCGCTCCAGAAACTGATCTTCAACAAGATTCTCTACGGTATGCAGGATTCCTACGAGGCTCAGCTCCATAAGCTTGGACTCAAGAGTGACAAGTCATTCACTTGCGCCTGCTATTTTGACGAGGTAGGCAACACACCCAAGAAGGGCGATATTCTTTCATGGGCAGAGAGCTCGGCTGTTGTATTTGCAAACTCCGTTCTCGGTGCAAGATGTAACCGTAACTCCGGTATCATCGAGCTGTTCGGTTCAATTCTCGGCAAGGTTCCCGAGTTTGATCTTCTCACAGATGAGGGAAGAAAGGCAAAGTGGATCATTGAGGTAAAGACCACAAAGATTCCGGAGGCTCAGGTTCTCGGTTCGGCAATCGGTATGAAGGTTATGGAGGACGTTCCTTACGTCAAAGGTCTTGACAAGTGGATCGGCACAGAGCTCACAGACGATGCCAAGGCATATCTCAAGGATTTCGGCGCAGCAACCGCTTCAAACGGTGCAGTCGGACTCTACCATATTGAAAATCTTACTCCCGAGGCAGTTGAGCAGGGCGAAAGCCTCATCGCCGAGGGTGCTCAGACTTATGTTATCGACGATGCAGAGCTTGAAAGAGTTTACAAGAACTATCCCGTTATGTGGAAGGATAAGGGCGCAGCTCCGAAGCTTTGCTTTATCGGCTGTCCTCACCTTTCATATGCGCAGCTCGGCGAATGGACAGAAAGATTTGAGAATGAGCTTAAAAAGCAGGGCAAGACAAAGGTCGGTCTTCGTACTGTTATGACAACCGCTCCCGAGGTTCTCGACAGATTTAAGAAGGAAAACAGTGCCGCTTACAACAAGCTTATCGGCTTCGGCATCAACATTTCCTGTATTTGTCCGCTTATGTATATGAACAATCCGCTCTGCGGCGGAGACACGAGCAATGTTATTACTTGCTCCAACAAGCTTCGTACATATACCACCGCACGTTATTTCACAACTGACGATATCACCAAGATCGCTGTCAAGGGAGGTTTTTGATTATGAGTAAGACATTCAAAGGACGTCCTGTTGTAGCAGGCACAATCAATAAGGGCGAGGCTGTTGTTTCTCATAACGGTGTAAACACACTTGCCACATTCCAGAAAACAGCCCTCATGCATGATATTCCGATTATCGGCAAGGACGAGGTTATCGGTTCCGACCAGAACAACCCGGATGTATTCGGCAAAAATCTTACCGGCAAGGTTCTTTGCCTGCCTCAGACAATCGGCTCAACAACCGGCGGTATGGTTCTCTACACCGTATGCGCTCTTAACATGGCTCCGGCGGCAATGCTTTTCTCGCTGCCGATCGACTCTCTTGCAGCCGCAGGCGTTATCCTCTCCGACGTTTGGACGGATAACACTATCGTTGCCGTTGACTCTCTCGGCGATGAATTCCTCAGCGCTGTAAAGGACGGCGACAAGATCACCGTTAAAGAGGACGGAACTGTTATCGTTGAATAAAACCTGACTTTAAGAGCTGTTGCAGAAAAACGGCAAGTTTCTCTGCCGCAGCTCTTTCTTTTCGGAGGAATTTATGGCGAATATCAGAATAGACAACGTTTCCGATGACGTGCTGAAAATCGAGCTTGACGGCGAGGAATACTTTATTCCCGAAGACGGGAGTATAACAATCTCGCCTGTCGAAAAAGGAAATCACAGGCTTATCGCCTGCCGTGCAATAAGGACGGAGACGGATAAGAAATTTGACAGCGATAAGTATAATCCGACACGCAAGCTTTCAAAGGACGAGAACAGCCAATATGTGCAACTTAAGGGAGTTTTTGAAATAAACGTTATCGCTTCAAAATCCGTTTGGACGGTAAAGAAAAAGCCGATACTTGTTGAAAAAACAGGTGTTGACGCACTTTTTTCGGGCTGCGAGCTTGAGATCACGGGAGGCAGTGTTGTTGCATCAAGACAAAGCTTCGCCTATGAAAATTTGCGCAGGGCATATCTGAAAAAACAGTTGATGGGCGCTTTTTTCCCGATAGGCATCGGAATTTTGATTTTTACCGTGTTGGTTCTGGTTGCGCTCTCGGCAAACATTTCCGGCAATCCGGTCACTCTCGGCGGCAGAGAATTTACATATCCGTGGACATTCGGTCTGGCGGCAATTGACCTCGGCTTTATAGGATATTTTACCGCGATGCTTATAAATATTTTTTCTTTGGATAAAAGATACAGATAATGGACTGTTGCTTTTAGGCGCAGTCCATTATATTTTCGTCAAGGTTTTATCCGATGTGACAAAAATCGTCTTTTATACAAAATAAAGTGTACAATCTCGCCGTAATATGTTATAATAAGGCAAAATGTAGAAAGGAGCGCTTTACAGTGAAAAGGAAATTTTTATCGGTTCTTTTAATTGTTGCAATTGCGGTCGGTTTTTGTATGCCTGTTTCCGCCGCAACATCATTGAAGCTGACAGACGCAACATATCCGACGACATTAAAACAGGGCGATCCTTTTATTGCAAGGGGGATTATTACCTCGGATTATTATATTCGCAAGGTTGTTATCGGCGTTTACAATTCGAACGGAACCGCAGAGTTTGATTATACAGGATTGCCTGGAGAAAAAAGCTATGATATAAATGATGTGGACTATCTCTTGTCTTTTTCAAAACTTAAAAACGGCAGCTATACATATAAAATCGTAGCTTCAGACGACAACAGCTCCGACGTTGTTCTTCTCAACAAGAGCTTTACGGTTACAAGCACCGGTCAGGCTGCAAGCACCTTGAAAATAACCAATGCAAAATATCCCGATACCCTTGACGTGGGAGAGGGCTTTTCAGTAACGGGAATTATTTCGTCTAACTATAATATAACGAGGATCGTGATAGGTGCATATAAAGCGGACGGCACAAAGGGATTTGAATATATCGCAGCCCCTAACGCAAAAAGCTTCGATGTGAACAGCGTTGACTACAGCCTGCCGTTCTCAAGGCTTGCCGCAGGAAGCTATACATATAAAATCACGGCAAGCGACACCGAGAGCTCAAATGTTGTTCTTCTTAACAAATCCTTCACAGTCGGAAGCAGCTCTGTGCCGACAGGCAATTTAACAAAAGTCAACTGGGATGTTATTGATATTTCATATTGGAACAGTGACTCAATAAGCTCGTGGTCGAAAATTGCATCCGACATTGATGCGATCATCCTCAGACTCGGATTTGCATATACCGCAAGCAAGAAAATGGAAGAAGACGACAGCTTTGCGGATTACTATGCTGCGGCAAAAAAATATAACATTCCTGTCGGAGTTTATTATTTCGGAGCAGCAACGACCGCCAGGGAAGCAAGCAGGGAAGCGGATTTTGTTATAAGTCTTTTGAAAAAATATAACTGCAAGCTTGAAATGCCTGTTTATTACGACCTTGAAACAGAGGACCAGGTTGATTTAACTCAGGCCGAATGCACCGAGGTTGCTCGAACCTTCTGTGACAAGCTTAAAGCGGCAGGATATTTTGTCGGAATTTATTGCAACAAATACTTTGCGAGAGACGAGCTTTATGCCTCAAGGCTTTCGGACTATCATTTTTGGATTGCCGAGTATAATTCAAGCTGCACATATAACGGTGCTTACGGAATGTGGCAGTACACGGAGACCGGCAGAGTTTCGGGAATTGATCGAGTTTGCGACAAAAACTATTGCTACTATGATTATCCGTCATATATTAAGGCAAACGGTCTGAACGGTTTTTCAAAGCCGTCGGTTGCAAATCCTCAATTCAGCTTTAAGACCGGAGCAAATCTCAGCCTGAGTGAAGCGAGCAAGAGGATTTATCTGAGAAAAGAGCCGGGGCTTACACAAGCGCAGTTCGTTTCAAAATATGTTTCATACAAGGATGTAACGGTAAAAATGACAGCGCTTACCTCAGCCGGCACGGTGAAAACGGGATCAACCGTTTCCGCCGAGGGCAACGGAAAAAGCTTCGGTCCGTACACAGTATGTCTTATCGGCGATATCAATGCCGATTCAAAGATAAATTCGGCAGATGCGCTCTTGATTCTTCGTCACACTGTCGGATTAACAACGCTTTCGGGCAATTTGCTGATCAGTGCCGACTGGAACGGCGACGGAAAAGTGAATTCCTCCGATGCACTTGAAGTTTTAAAATTTGCGGTTTCAAGGTGGTCATTATGAAAATAGGTATTTTTACAGACACACATTATTGTGACCTCGACCTGCTTGAGCAGGACAGAAAGCCGCGCTATGCCTACGCTGCGGTGAAAAGAGCCTTTGAAGATTTCAAGGCACAGGACGTGCAGATTGCCGTTTGCTTGGGTGATCTCGTTCATTTTCATAACGGAACCGAGGAGAGCATCAGGCATCTTAAACAGATCTCGTCTCTTATCAATTCCTACGGTATTCCTACATATCAGTGCATGGGAAACCATGATAATGAGGTAGTCAGTGCCGAGGACATGGCAAAAATAACAGGCTTTCACGTAGCACCGACAACGGTTGAGGATAATGAGGTGAGGCTGGTTTTTCTTGACGCTTCTTATTCTCCCGACGGGGAGCCTTACGGCCGTGAAGATATCGACTGGACGAAGAGCTATATTCCTAAGACCGAGCTTGCTTGGCTTGACGAACAGCTCAACACGGATAAAAGAAAAATCGTATTTACTCATCAAAATATAGATATAAATGTTGAAAGCCGTCATATTGTTTCAAATGCGAATGAAGTGAACGGCATAATTGCAAGACACGGTGTTTCACATGTCTATCAGGGGCATTATCATTACGGGGCAGAGAACATTATCAATGGTATTCCGTATACGACGCTTCGTGCAATGTGCATCGGTGAGGAAACAAATTATCTTATAGCAGAGGTTTAATATGTCGGTTGAGGAGCTTGTACTTTTTATTTTTGAAATGGTCGGAACCGTCGCTTTTGCAATATCCGGAGCAATGGTTGCTATAAAGAAAAGGGTAGACGTTTTCGGCGTTATCGTTCTCAGCGCAATGACGGCGCTCGGCGGAGGAATTGTCAGGGATATTCTTATCGGTCATCTGCCGCCGACAATGTTTTCCGACTACAGATATGTAATGGTTGCGGTTATTACGGCTGTGATTGTATTTGTTGTGGCATATATTTTTCGTGATTCATATCGAAAAAGCGAAAAAACCGTTGATGCGGTCAATAACGTTTTTGATGCCCTCGGTTTAGGTGTTTTTACCGTTATGGGCGCAAAGGTTGCTATTGAATCAGGCTTTACAGTTAACGGAATCCTCGTTGTTTGCCTTGCCGTGGTGACCGGAGTCGGCGGCGGACTGATTCGTGATGTTATGCTCATGGAAATACCTTTTGTTCTCAAAAAAAGAATATACGCCGTTGCCTCAATTCTCGGAGGAACAGCGTATCATTTGATGTATATTCGCAATGTAAATGTTAGGGCGGCGTCGATTGTTGCCGTGCTGATTGTTTTTGCGGTCAGAATTCTTGCAACCGTGTTTAAGCTCGACTTACCGAAGGTAAGATTCCCGAAAGAGGAAAAATCAATATAACAAGTACATATGAAAAAACCTCCCCTTTAAGAGCGTTGACATAGGAAAACAAGCAGAAACCCAGTAAAATCAACGCTTTTAAGGGCAGAGGGCAAACAGGTTAGCTCAAAAATTGA
>OOIG01003293.1_pt1 | contig 10030 bp, 8 predicted proteins | sample 1692091 | NCBI WGS metagenome assembly OOIG01 (sample SAMN06348188, study PRJEB24527) | human gut metagenome | biome: human gut; feature: ankylosing spondylitis patient; material: feces | host: Homo sapiens | place: China | collected 2015-10
CCAGAATATGCACGGCGAACAGCACGGCCGTGAACACGAGCAGGATATCCGCCAGGCCGATCGAACCGAAACCATCGGTGATGCACAGCAGATAGAAGCCGGCGATGGACAGCGCCACGGCCACGAACACCAGCATGCCGATGCGCCGGCGCAGGAACACGAAGGCCAGCAACGGCACCATCACGATGTACATGGCGGTCAGGAATCCCGCACGGCCGGCCGATTTGCCGTACAGAATGCCATACTGCTGCAGGGTGCTGGCGGTGAACAGCACGATGCCGCAGATCACGGAAATGACCACCGGGTTGGCGAGCAATCGCGCCACGGCCGAATCGGGCTTGTTCGCATTCAGCTTGGCACCGGTGATGGTAACGACGTCGGATGCACCGTTCGATGCGGCATCTGTGGAGACGGCCACGGATGCCTCGGTCCCAACGACATCGGCCCCGGCTGTATCGCCCTTATCCGCGCTCCCCCGGCCACGCATCCACAGCAGAATCGGCACCAAAGACAGTGCTCCCAGCGTGAAGCGCGCGGCGTTGAAGAACATCGGCGACATCGAATCCATGCCCTGGACCTGCGCCACGAACGCAAAACCCCAGATCAGCGCGGTCAACAACAGGCTCAGCATGCCTACGAGTTCTTGTCTTTTCACGGGGAGCCAGCCTAACGTGCGAATGTGACAGACATGAAAAAGCCCGGCCACAATGTGGTCGGGCTGTGACGTTTGACGGGCAGGCTACATGCCGCTCGCCAATCGGCTGTCGAGGCTAGTCCCTGTTGCCGAGCAGCTGCAGGATGTACAGGAACATGTTCACGAAGTCGAGGTACAGGTTCAGGGCGCACAGGATGGAGATCTTCTTGACCATTTCCGGGCCCTGGGCCTCGTATTCGGTCAGCAGCGCGCGCGTGGACTGCGCGTCGTAGATGGTCATGCCGGCGAACAGGATCAGGCCGATGGCGCAGACGATCTTGGTCATGCCGTCGACCTGCACGAAGGCGAGCACGATCTGCGAGATGATGAGCACAATCAGGCCGATCATCAGGATCGGGCCGGCCTTGAGCATGTTGAACTTGGTAGTCATGCCGAACATGGTCAGCGCAAAGAAGAACGCGGCGGTGACACCGAGTGCCACGCCGATCGAGCCGAGGTCGTAGACCATGAAGATCGAGCTCAAGGTGAAGCCCATCAATGCGGCGTACACATAGAACATGACGCGCGCGGTGGCCGACTTCATCTTGGTGACGCGCATGCCGAGCACCACGGCCAGGGCAATCTGCACCACGCACAGGCCGATGAGGCCCACCATGCCGGTGGCCATGAGGAAGCTGTAGTAGGCTCCAGTGATCTGGCCGAGCACGGCGACCACGGCGGTGACGAGGATGCCGATGGTCATCTCGCCGTACACCTTGGTCACTGAGACTCGGCGGGCTTCCTCATAGTTGTAGGTCATCGTCGTGTTGATGGTGGCCGCACCCGCACCGGCACCAGTACCCTGCGGCACGTATTGGTAGGTGGGAGCGCCCTGCGGCTGGGCATAGTAGTTCTGGCCGTAACCGGACTGTGCGTATTGCTGGCCATATCCAGACTGTTGGGCGGCGTTGTAATCAGGCGTGTTGTATTGCGGGTTGTATTGCCCGTTGTTCTGGGGCTGCTGACCGAATGTCATAATCGCTCCTTTAGCGTTTGTTCCAGTACCAATCTTAGAGGAACAAAGCTGAACATTCCATGAATATGATCGATCGGCTCGTTCTGCTCATCTCAAAGCGTAACGGGCGTTTCCACCATGCGCGTGGCATGCACTTGAGATTCGATTGACATTCGATCGCAGCTTGGACCGCCGCGCGATTCACTGCAACGTGAAGGTATGCGTCACCTTGGTGTCTTGATCCGTTGATAGGAACGCAGTGACATCCACCGTAATCGGCGAATCGTCTTGCAGCACATAGCCCAGCGTCACCGTTGCCGCGGTCCCGGGCTGTGTTTGGGCCAAATACGAATTCGCGTCATAGCCTTCAGGCTGATCGAAGTATACTGCCGTCTCCAGTTCGGTGCCGTTCTGGAACACGTTCGGGTGAGCCAAAGTGGCGAACGAGTTGTTCTTGGACGTGTTGTTCGTCCATTCATAAGTCACCAGAGCGGTGGGCTTGCCGTTATAGTCGTTGACGCTTTTCACGGCGGAGACTATTTTCACGTGGGCACCTTCGATATCACCTTCCAAATCCTGCTCGCCCTGCGCTTTCTGCTCGGATGCCTTGCTCTTGGAGGCATCAGACGATTTGCCCGCGGACTTTGATGATGAGGATTGTGACGTGTCGATGCCCTTGGACTCCTTAATGGAATCGTCAATGGCCTTGCTGGCAGCGGACTGCATGGCCAGCGTGATCACAATGGCCAACACCGACAGCACCGCCGCCACAATGGACAGCACCTTGCCGCGTTTCTTGCCCCGGAAGGTGCCCACTATGGCGATAATCGCCAGTATGACGCCGATGAAGCCAAGGATTGCGGCGATATTGTTGACGATGGGAATAAAACTCAGCACCAAACCCAACGCGCCAAACACCACGGCCGCGATGCCGCAGATGGTGGTATGCAGATGTTGCGGTTGCGGCGGCTGAGGCTGAGGCTGTTGTGGCTGGTACTGCTGTGGGGATGAGGGAACCGGCTGCGGGGCGATGTTGTGGTTGGACATGATGTGCTCCTTCTCGTATCTTCCCCGAAATAGGGATGTGAGCACGACGCTACCGGCCGCGAAACAGCGACGTTAGTGGACGAACGGTCATTGTTCGTTGCCTGTTCGGGCAATACGGAGGTGATAACGGTGCCCGCATGTCCAGTGGCGGGGGCCGGATGCAGGTCATACAGTGGAAAGCATGACGAACCCACAACGCGCCGCCGGGCCATACCCCGGTTTCCGACCCGGCTCACGGCCTGACGCTCGCCCTATGCCCGGCACGGGGTCCCCGGTTCCTACACCGGATACGGACGAGGTGCCCGTGACTACGCGCGTATGGTGTTCGGTCGTTATGGTGCCATTGGCCAGTTTCATGTGCATGGCGCAAACCTCGTTCTTCGCCCAGAATTTTGCGCAGGATTCCGCAGGATACACGCTGATGGTCCTCTGCACCTTGCTGGCATTCCCGGCAGGGTTCCTGCTCTTGGCCCGCAGCGAATACCCGGAGGCGACGTTCTGGATCGCCTGCGCGCTGGTGGTCGTGTTCCCGTATGACTCGCTCATCGCACTGATGGCGATGACCTCATTGCTCGCCCGTCGTTCAAACCGGAACACGACCATCCGCGCCACGGTTGGCGGCACCATCGTGACGCTCATCTCCCAGCTCCGCGACGCCCTGCAACAGCCCAAAGCCTCGATTTGGCATCTGATTTTCGCTCAACCGCATACCGGCGGCGATTCAGGCTCCCCGATGGTGATGCTGGTGGAGGAGCCGACCGTCATCATCACCGCCACGGTGGCCTCACTGGTGTTCGTGACCATCGCTACGCTCATCGGCCTGCATATCCGTTCGCGCGCCCGCCTGCGCACGGCGAATGCGGTGGCCAGCGCGGCCACCACGCATGCCGCGACCCTGCAGACCGACCTGACCAACCAGCAGCTCGCCGACGCCATCGCAGCCGAAGCGCACGACACCCTCGCGCATTCCCTGTCCCTGATGGCCCTGAACGCCAGCGCGCTCAAGGCGGAGGCGGCCAAGCTCGGCGACTCCCCCGAAGCGCAATCGTTGGCGGATAAGGCCGAGGACATCCGTCGGCAGTCGGCCGGGGCATTGGACGAGGCCCACTCGATCATCGACATGCTGCGCAACCCGCACCAGGCATGGGAGCAGCTCGCCCCGTCCGACGACACGTCGCTGACCCGCGAATCGCTGGATGCGCTGATTGCGGACACGCGCAACTCGGGCACGTCGCTCAACACCTGGATCGATATCCAGCAGCTGAGCGTGATGGATGAGTCAATCGGCAAGGTGGCCTACCGCGCGATCCAGGAGGGATTGACGAACGCGCGGCGGCACGCGCCCGGAGCGCCGGTGTCGTTGGAGGTCTCCGCCACGCCGCAGGCGGGCGTACATATCCATATCAGCAATCCGATCGCCACGGATGCGACCGAGACGCAGCGGGCCCATGGGGCCGGACTGCCTGGTTTGGCAGCGCACGTGCACTCGGTCAACGGGCAATGCCGGTATGGGATGGACGATCGGCACCTGTTCCATGTCGACGTGCAACTGCCTTGGCGCAGCTAAGATGGCTAGCGTGAGTGAGAAGAACGGGAATAGTGTGTCTGGTGGAAAGCCCGAACGCGGCGGTCTGACCGGAAGCGGCACCGGCCTAGAGCCCAAGCCGATCCGGGTCAGCGTCATCGATGACGATCCGATGATCTGCCAGGCGATGAGCCTGATCCTCAACGATTATTCCCACGGGCGCATCGAAGTCGTCTCCACGTCCACCGATGGCGAGACCTGCGTGAGGCGGGCTGCCGAGGAAAAGCCGGATGTGGTGCTGATGGACATCGCCATGCCCGGCGTGGACGGCATCGAGGCGACCCGTCTGCTGCGCTCGCTCTCCCCCGCGCCGCACGTGCTGATCCTGACCTCGTTGAGTCCGTCCGGCACCGTGGAACGCGCGGTGGAGGCGGGCGCCGAGGGGTTCGTGTCGAAAACCGATGCGGCGGACGATATCATCCGCCGCATCATCGGGGTATGCGAGGGCGCGCCGCAGTTCAACACGGCCAGTCAGAAACAGCTGATCGACGATCTGAGCGTCACGCGGCCGCGTTCGCGCCGCGATGAGGCGCGCGCCCTGCTCGACGCGCTGCCCGACCGCGAGCGCGAGGCCGTGATGCTGGCGGCCGAGGGCTATACGAACGCCGAAATCGCCTCCCGCATGTTCATTTCGGAGCGTACGGCGAAGGCGCATCTTTCTTCCGCGGCGAACAAGCTCGACATGGGCCGCGTGCAGATGGCGCGGCTGGTGGAGCGGGCCGATCTGCCGGCGCGGCTGTAAGTCGTCCGGTTGTTGAGCCGTATCAGTCATAATGGGAATATGAGTGAAGCGATTATTCGAACATTACGTAGGGATGACTATCCGGCGCTGATCGACCTGGTGCGCCGCACCTGGTATGCCGAATTCGATGAGCGGACCGGTCTGCTGGCGGCCGAAGCGGACTGGGAGAACTGTCTGGCGCGCACCACCAACGCGTTCGTCGCCGAACTGGACGGCCAGCCGGTCGCCCTGATCGTGGGGCGCGTCGATGCGCTGGACCATCGGAGCCCGCTCAACTCGCATCGGATCAACTCGTGGAACGCGCTGGCGCGTCTCGTGTTCGCGAAGGGCGGAATCAAGGCCGCCGGCGAGATTCTGGGCATTCTCGGCATCGACAAACGGCTGCGCGCCCAGGCCGCGAGCGCCGGGCATGACTATGCGGCGGAAGTGGTGCTGTTCGTACTTGACCCGGCGGCGCGCGGCCACGGGCTGGGCCGGCGCATGTTCGAGACGCTGATGGACGCGTTCCGCCTGGCCGGCGTGCGCGACTACTTCCTGTTCACGGACACCACATGCGATGTCGGGTTCTATGTGCATCGCGGCCTGACGCAGGTGTGCGAGCAGTCACTGCCCGCATCCGTGCCGGGAGAAAACCCGTCTTCGTTCTACTTGTATGAGGGGTCGGTGCCCGAGCCGGCGTGATGTGCCCGCCGTCGGGCAAACACTGGTAGGCTTGAGCACAAGTTGGTATGCCGGCATACCGTCCACAGGCCGGCGACGAAGGGGCTGACATGGCAATCAGTGCGAAGGAACTACCACTCGGGAAAGTGTTCACCCCGGATTTCCGGTTCACGATCCCCTCATTCCAGCGGGCCTACATCTGGAAGACCGAGAACATCCTGCAACTGGTAAGCGACTTGGATGACGCCTGCAAGTCGCCCGGTACTCCGTACTTCCTCGGCTCGCTAATTCTGGTGCGCGAGGGCGATAACCGTTACGACGTAATCGACGGGCAGCAGCGGCTGGTATCCCTGTCGATCATCATCGCCGTGTTGCGCGATCTGGAGCGAGACCCGGACCTCATGCGCCAACTCGACGCGCTGCTGGTGGAGCCCGGCGACAAGCTGCGCGGCATCGTCACCGAGCCTCGCCTCACGTTGCGCGAGCGCGACGCGGCGTTCTTCCGCGAACACGTGCAGGAGGACAACCTCGAATCCGTGTTCGACATGAACGACGACGATCTGGCGACCGCTGCGCAACGCAATATCGTCGCCAACATCCGCAAGACGTACGACGAGATCTCCAATTGGTCGGCATCCGAACGCCAGCAATTCGCGCAGTATCTGGTCAACGAGGTGACGCTCGTCATCGTGACCACCGACGATCTCGACGGCGCGCATCGCATCTTCGACGTGATGAACATGCGCGGCCTGCCGCTCACCCCGTCAGACGTGTTCAAGGCGCGCGCCACGGCCAGCCTGTCGACCGCCGAACTTGACGTGTACGCCGCCCGCTGGGATGACATCATTGACCCGCTTGGCGACGATCCGCATGACTGTGAGGAATTCTTCGCCTATCTGCATCTCGTGCTCACGCACAAGCCGGCCACCGACAAGCTCATCGAGGATTTCCTGGCCGACGTGCTGCAACCGTACATCGACAAAGGCACGGTGCCCACGTTCATCAACCAGGTGCTGGCACCCTACGCGATGGCGTGGCGGATTATCGCGCGCCCCAGCGATACCGTACTGCCCGCCGAGGTGCGTAGCCGGCTTGAGGGATTGGACGATTACCGCAGCCACGAGTGGAAGCCCGTGGCCATGTGGGCGTTGGTCAATTCGTATCGCGGGCTGGGCGACGCCGATTTGTCGCCGTTCGTGGTTCGTGCCTCGCGTATCGCCAGAACCACGGCCACGTTGGAATCGTTGGGCGCCCATGACGAGCGTCGGCTGCTGGAAATTCTGACCGCATTGGAACAGGTGACCGGCATCCGCACGCTGAATCGCGCTGGAACGTTGGAGCGGCGCGGTTATGCGAACGCCGCCATCCGTGATCTTGACAAGGGCTATTTGGTCCAGCGCGTGAACGGGTTGCATGTCTCGGACGGCGACCGTGAAGGCGCATTGGTCCGTTTGCATGGCGAGATGCAGGGTGACGGCGATTTGGTCCGTCTGCTGCTGATTCGCGCCAACGAGCAGAAGGCCGGCATGCAGTTGGATCGACCACGCCGGTTCAGTGCGCTGCCGATTATGCCGTTGGATATCGAACGGTCGAAATCGTTTGCGGACTGGCCGCAGGATCAGCATGATTTCTGGATGTACCGACTCGGCAATATGGCGCTGGTGCAGGGCCCTGAGGATCAGTTGGACAGGTTGAGTGAATATCCGGCACGTCGCGACCGCATGCTGTTGCGCGCGGATTCACGTCGTTTCCCGCTGACCAATCAGTTGAAGGATTTCGCTGACTGCACACCTGCCCTGCTGGAGGCGCGGCAGGAAGAGTCGGTCCGACTCATCGTGGAATACTGGGGCATCCGGTATGACAAGGACGCCCGTGATCTGACCAAGCAGAATGTCGATGAGTTGTCGAAGACTTCTCCACGGCCGTCTCATAGTTCGCGGCGCGTCACGATCCGGCAGGTGATTGACGCTGGTCTGCTGGTGCCGGGCGAGCGTCTGGTGTGGGATCGGCCGCGCAAGGGCGAGCGCTGGTTTGCCACGGTCACCGAAAACGGTCGTCTCCGTCTGGATGACGGCTCCGAATATCCGACTCCGACCGCCGCGGCCCGTGCCGCCGCCGGAGGACGTCGCGGCGGCGGTCTGGACGTGTGGAAGCGCACGCGCAACGGTCAGAAGCTCAGCGACATCTGGAAGCAGTTCCGTCTGCAGGCGCAGTAGGCTACGGTGGCCGGCACATCATTGGTGGCTCCCCTCCGTGAGGGAAGCCAACCGCTCATTTATTCCAGTGCCGCCACGATTCCAGCCGGTGTTTTGCAATATTCGGGAAAATGACTGATTAGTTCGGCATCCGATGTGACCACACAGTTGGCACCGGATTGTTGCGCGGCAACGATGATCAGATCATCTTCAAAATCCCGATGCCGTTTTTGCAGGGAAAAAGCCTTATCACATGTCGACTCATCGACAGCGACGATGTCACACATCTCCTTCACCTGCTCGATACAACGCCATGGCACCCGTGACGACAGAAAGCCGCGAGTGAAATTCTCCACTTCCGATTCATTCGGTTTGAATTCCCTACGAATCGCCGATGATGATAGGTATGCGATATCCTTCAGCGACAATGACGCGCACAACAACGTAATGTTGTTCTTCGCGCCAAGTTCCATAACCGCTTCCGCCATCTTGGCGTGATCATCGCGATGGAGCAAATAGTCCAACAGTACGTTGGTATCGAGCAAAATACGCTGCATGGAAACGTCGGTCATCAATCGGCCCTCTTCATGTTGTAATACGCATCAAGTTGCTCGTCGTACATTTTGTCGCGGAACTGCTTGTAGGTAAGGCCTTCCATGAGGTCGGTGTCTTCTGAGATCAGTCCGGCCTTGACCAGTTCCTTGTGTACGTATCCGGCACCTTCTCGAATCAGTTTCAGCTTGCGCTGCTTTTCCTCCTCGCGGGCTTGCTCTTCGGCGGTCGTTTCCAATGCCGGCACTTCCTTGCGGTCGGCGATGTACAACCACAGCGACCGGATTACGTCACTCACCGATACGCCTTTGCCCTTGAGGACTTCTTCGACCTCGTTCTTCAGTTTCGCATCAATGCGAACGTTCATTTGGACCATGGTCATGGCAACCTCCATTTCGAAGATGCTATACAGTATAGCATTTTGGCATGCGTGGAAAAGGCCGGTATCCGTTGGCGGATACCGGCCTTGCTCTCCTCAGTCAGCTTCGCTGACAGCTCCCCTCAAGAGAGGGGAGCCAAGAAGGTGGTTACTTCATGAGGTTGCGCAGCACGTACTGGAGGATGCCGCCGTTACGGTAGTAGTCGGCCTCACCGGGCGTGTCGATGCGGACTACCGCGTCGAACTCGGTCTTGGAGCCGTCCTCGTGGGTGGCGGTGACGTGGACCGTCTTGGGGGTCACGCCCTCGTTAAGCTTCTCGACGCCGGCGATATCGTAGGTCTCGGTGCCGTTGAGGCCCAGGGACTCATAGGATTCGCCTGCCGGGAACTGCAGCGGCAGCACGCCCATGCCGATCAGGTTGGAGCGGTGGATGCGCTCGAAGCTTTCGGTGATCACGGCCTTGACGCCGAGCATCACCGTGCCCTTGGCGGCCCAGTCGCGCGAGGAGCCGGTGCCGTATTCCTTGCCGGCGAGCACCACGAGCGGCACCTTGTTGTCGATGTAGTCGCGGGAGGCTTCGAAGATCGTGGTCGGCTTCTTGGCGAGGAAGTCGTAGGTGAAGCCGCCAGGCGTCACCTCCTCGCCCACGGAGGCGAGCAGCTGGTTGCGCAGACGGATGTTGCCGAACGTGCCGCGCACCATGATCTCGTGGTTGCCTCGGCGAGAACCGTAAGAGTTGAAGTTCTTCGGCTCCACGCCGCGCTCGGTCAGATACTTGCCGGCCGGGCTGGAGGCCTTGAACGCGCCTGCCGGGGAGATGTGGTCGGTGGTGACCGAGTCGCCCAGGAGGGCCAGCACACGGGCGCCGTGGATATCGGCGACCGGGTCCGGCGTGGCCTTCATGCCGTCGAAGAAGGTTTGCTTGCGCACATAGGTGGACTTGTCGTTCCACGCGAACAGCTCGCCTTCCGGCACGTCGAGGCCCTTCCAGCGGTGGTCGCCGTCGAACACGGAGGCGTAGTCCTTGAGGAACATCTCGCGGCTCACGCTGCCGTCGACCACGGCGGCGACCTCGGCATTGGTGGGCCAGATGTCCTTCAAGTACACGTCGTTGCCGTCCGCGTCGGTGCCGAGCGGCTGGGTCTCGAAGTCGAAGTCCATCGTGCCGGCGAGCGCGTAGGCGATGACCAGCGGCGGGGAGGCCAGGTAGTTCATCTTGA
>OOIG01003298.1_pt1 | contig 10022 bp, 6 predicted proteins | sample 1692091 | NCBI WGS metagenome assembly OOIG01 (sample SAMN06348188, study PRJEB24527) | human gut metagenome | biome: human gut; feature: ankylosing spondylitis patient; material: feces | host: Homo sapiens | place: China | collected 2015-10
ACTATTTCCGGCTGCTCCGAGACCAATCCCGTCAAGCGGGATTGGGTCGGAATCGAAAACAGCCCCTGCGTGTCATCACGCAGGGGCTGTTTGTACAGGATACCGAAAAATTCGGTGATTTACTCAAGAATATTCGTGGTGATATAGTCCACGCCCCAATCGGCAAATCGCTCTGCAACCTCAGGGTCATTGATCGTATATGCATTGAGTTTCAGTCCCGCACGATGCAGGCGGTCGACCCACTCCTTTGTCACGCTTTTCCAATCGGTGTCAATATCCATGCGGTTCGCATTTGCGACCTCAAAGACATCCTCCCGCAATTCGCGTACGAGGTACTGCACGGGCTGATCCGGGCAGATTTCACGGAGATCGATCAGATTTTCAAGGCAAAAGGAGATAAAAATCACCCGGTCAAGATATCCTGCCGCGCGGAAGTGCTCCGCAATCTTTCCGACATCCGCCTTCTCCATGCGGTTCTTCAGCTCCAACACGCAGATCTTTCCGTAGTTCCGACAGCACTCGATGTATTCGTCAAGGCTCGGCAGACGCAGGTCCACCCGTCCTGCCTTTCCGCTCCGATCCAACAGCGGCAGGCTCCGCAGAGTTGCATAGTCGGTGCGCTCCACCTCATACACCTGCGCGTTCCCTGCTACCCGTGCCGTATCGTTGTCATGTACAATGATAAACTGTCCGTCCGAGGTACGGTGAACATCGGTCTCGATGCCGAAATAGGAACGGTTTCCCGCCGCGACAAATGCGCAAAGGGTGTTTTCCGCTTCCAGACCGCTAAGCCCGCGGTGAGCAATCAGTTGGGTCTGCTTCTTTTGAATGCGAATGGTATTCATGATTCCGGTTTCTCCTTTTTCTCCTTTTTCGGATAAAGTCTGTCGGCTTCCTCGGGGCGGATATGCAAAAGCAGGTACATCATCCATACAAACACTGCCGTTCCGAGCACCGCAGTCCAGATAACGGTCGGGGTATCCCACCACACGCCCGCGCCAAGGGTCGGATAAAGTCCGCCGCAGAAATCGTACACCGCGTGGAGCAGGACGCACATGAGCAGATTCCCGCTCTTCAGCAGGACGATGGAACACATCCCGCCGATGAGGAAGGAATATCCCACCTGCAACAGGGTCGGTCCGATGCCCGCGCCCTCGAAGAGGTTGACCAGATGCACCAGCCCGAACACGGCGGAAACGGTAACGGTGGTACGGAAAATCTGTCGGCTTGTCCCCCGTCGGTTTTCCAGAAGAATCGGGAAAAGCATCCCCCGAAACGCCAGTTCCTCAAACGCGCCGATCATCAGCGCGTCAACGGCATAAAGCCATACGAGGTCGCCGCGCACAAGATAGGCGTCCCCGCGCGCGGCGGACAGGAACGGAAAGTTGTTGACCACCACGGCAAGCGCAGGCAGGAAGGAGGACAGGCAGGCAGCTGTCGGCTTCGACAGCAATCGGAATCGCAGGTACAGCAAAACAAGCAGAAATACCGCCGCCCCGCAGGCGCGGGAAACGATGGATTTCAGGAGTCCCTGCATGGTTTCGTCGGCGGACAGTCGCGGGTCGACAATCGTATACGCCAAGAAGAGCGCCGCCGCAACCACCGCGCCGATGCGAAGCGCAAGATCCCGTTTCGCACCCCCGCGTTTCTTTTCTTCCGTTCGGTCTGCTTTCATATTCCGCTCCGTTTCAGGTTTCATACTGTGTTGTCCTATTATACCATATTTCCGCCGTTATTTCAAGTGTTTCGCACATTTTTCCGCCTTTTTGCACCGTTTCCGTGCAGATACGCGGATCGAACCAACGCATACCGCGTAACCAACAGGAACAGAACCGCCCCAAGCGCCCCGCCGACCGCACCGAGCGCGTATTCTTCCCGGGTCAGCAGAACGCCGCACAGCGTCAGCACAGCGGTCAGGGCAACCAGAACCGCCGCAGTGGAAGCTACCGACAGTCCCATGGCGATGATGCGATGATGCAGATGGGCGCGATCCGCCGCAAACGGACTTTTTCCGCCGAGCACCCGCCGCACGACTGCCGCGGTCATGTCGGTCAACGGATAGGCAAACACAAACAGCGGGGCAAGGATTCCGAGCCGCCAGACGGGGGCTTCGAGGGCGGGAAGTGCGGAAAAGCCGAGCAGAAAGCCGACCGCGCCCGAGCCGCAGTCTCCCGCAAAGATTTTGGCTGGTGGGCGGTTATAGCGCAGAAAGCCCAGACACGCGGCGGAAATCAGAAGCGGTTGGAGCGCCCGATCCCCTGCTCCGGAAAGTGCCAGCACCAACGCAATCCCGACGCCTTCAACCGTTGCAGTTCCGGCAAACAAACCGTCCAATCCGTCGATCATATTGTGTGCATTGGTCAGCGCGACCAACCACAACACGGCAGGAAACAGACCAACGCCTGCTCCTGTCCCCGAGCCGATTGCCGCAACCGTTGCCGCAAGCAGCTGAACGCCCAGCCGCGCGCCTGCGGGCAACGGGCGGATATCGTCCGCCAAACCGATACAGAACACGGCAAGCCCGCCCGCAAGCCCCGCCGCAAGCGAAACGGTGTGCGGGCAGAACAGAAGCCAGCCCGCGCCGATCGCTGCCAACATCGCAATGCCACCCGCACGCGGCACACTGTCGGTATGCATTCTGCGCCAATCGCGCGGCACGTCCACCGCCCCGATTCTCCATGCGAGCCGACCGACGGGCGGGATCAGTGCGATGACCGCCGCAAAGCATCCTACAATTGCAATTCCCCACATGGTCAGATTCTCCCTTTGTGATTTCCCTGTTATTGTTCCTCTGTCGGCAAAAAAACATACGCCCCGCAGACATCTGTCTGCGGGGCGTAGTTTTTAACTTATCTTATTTTTTGGAAGCCCACTCGTTGTAAATCACCGAGGGAGAACGGAAGTAGTAGTACGGCTCGTTGCAAACGGGATTCTTCTCCGCATCCACAACCGTAATTTTCTCACCGTCCGTCTTTTCCTCTTTGTGCTTCACCTCCGAGGTGCTCGTGGCACTCAGAAGACTCCAGTAGAAGCGTTCGAGATCCAGCTCAGCCGCCAGAGCTTTGACCTCGTCGGTGGTAAGCTTCGCCGCCAGTTCCTCCTGCAGAGTCGCGTTAACAAACACCTGATTCTCGCGTGTCGTAAACAGAATGCCCAGATCGTCGATAATCGCCTTCAGCTTCGCCTCATCGGTTGCGGAGTTCACAACCGCTTCCACCTTTTTCGTCAGCCCGTCAAAGTACTTAACAAGTTCCACATCCAACAGACCGCAGAATGCAAGCTTCGGATCAGTCTCCATCGGCTTTTCGGTTGCGTCCAGTCCGTTCAGGCTGATATCCACCGCCACGTCGCTGTCCGCCCGCACCGTTACAAGGAAGAGTGCATATTTTGCATCCGAATCGCTCAGCTTGCCCGACGAATTGGCGCTGTAATGAACCGCCAGTTTCAGGTTCTTGTCTGTTCCCGTCGGCATCAGGCTGACGCTGTAGGGGGTGCTGACAGTCGGCACATAAACCAGATAGGTGTAAGTCTTACCGCCCTCGGAGTTATCTGCGGTGTATGTTCCGACAACCGCGTCGTTTCCGCTCTGCGCCTTGACCCATGCAATCGCCGCCGCATTGTCGGCAATCATGGCCTTAGTCAGCTTGGCGGTCAGATTCACGCTGTAGGTCTCGGTGTTGAGGAAGTCAAACCTGATCTGCGCGTTGCGGTAGGTCACCTTTGCCGATTCGGTCACGTTGCCCGCCGTGTAGCTCCAGTCAAGCTTGCTCGAATTCTTCTTTCCGTAGAAGCTGATGACCGTGATCTCGTAGCCGTCGCCCGCGCTTCCGCCATAGGAGACGTTGACGGTACTGCCGCTGTCGGTCACTTTCACATCGGCATTCTGAATATTGTTATTGTAGTAATAGACCGTTGCGTAGAGGTTCTGCGCGTTGTTGCTTGCGCAGGTGTGCAGAACGTAAACGCCCTTGCCGGCACGATCCGCGCCGTCCATCCACGCCTTGAGGTAATCGTTCTGCGCCAGGACCTCGCGGGAGTATCCTGTGCTCCAACTGTAGGTGTAACCCGACGAACCGATCTTGGGGTCGCTTGTCGCGGTTGCGCCCGTTGCCTTTGCCAACGCCGCAAAATCAAAGTTCAGAAGCGGCTCGATCAGTGCGTCGCGGTTCTGTTTCTTGCCGATCTCCCAGACATCCGCAGAAAGATCCTTTGCGGGATCAGGGTACGCGATGAAGGCATTTCCCGTCTTGAAAACGTCCATCATGTAGGTTTCCTGAAGCCGCTCGACAGTCACAACGTTTCCGTTCTCGATCTTCTTGTAGTCGACGTCCTCTTCCCCGTACTGAATCAGATTGCGGAAGTCCACATTCGTGGTCAGATAGGTCAGGATCTGCATACTGCGCGAAACGTCCACCGTATACGCGCAAACGCCGAACATATTCTGATATACATCGTCCACGTCAACCGTCGGGTACTTGACGATAACGGGATAGTACTTGCTGTCCTCGCTCCGATAGCTTTCGTACTTTGCAAGGTCGCCGGTTTCAAAGCGCACCGCCGCCTTCTGCCCCTCAGCCGCCGTACCGAAATAGCCGTTGTCCAGGCGCATCCGGTTCAGTTCGTAATAATTCTTGCGGAAGGTTGCGTCATTGAAAAGATTCTGGAAGGACAGAACCGTCTGTCCTTTGGAAAGCGTTTTGGGATTGGTGTATCGATAACCCAGAAGCGAGAAGCGGCTGCTGTCCTCTTCGTAAGTTTCGGGGTCGATAGACCAATAGTGCGCCAACAGATCCACCATCTGGTCGTAGGTCGCGTCAACCGGAATGACATCCGGGTCGGACTTGCGGACGATATCCAGATAGGAGAAAATGCTCTGGTTGAAGAATCCGTCAATCTCGCCCTTGTCATAAATGCCCGAGAAGTTGGTCTGCTGCATCAGATCCTTATCCAACAGCATATAGGTATACTTGCCGATGGTCGCGTTGTTCGGAATCGCGAACGTGCCGTTGACCTCGCTGCCGTCCGAAACGCCTTTGATCTGCGCCGCGCTCAGAAGTGTCTGGGACACATACTCCTTGATCTTCTTGGAGGACGCGCTCAGTTCCTCATCCAACCGCTTGAGCCAACCGTTCGCGGCGTACTCGCGGAACATATCCTCGCCGTTGATGTAGATGATATCAACCTGATTCGGGTTGAGGTCGGGATATTTGATGGTAATGCGACCGAACTTATCGGTTTCGGTCTCGTTCACCACAGTTCCGCTCTCGCCCGCTGCGGTCGTCTCCTCTTCCTTCACGGAGTTGTCCGCAAAGATGCTCTTCGCGTCCTCTCTCTTGCGGATGGTTTCGGTCACCACCGTGCGGTACTCGTCATCCGTCAGGAAGTAGAGCTGCATTCTGGTGGTGAACTTGGATTCCGTAATGTTGTTGACCGCCTTGGTGATACGGCTTGCCGTCTCGGAATCCACTTCCTTCTCGGACACCAGCCACATCGTCAGCGTAATCGCCTTTTCGGAAGCCGATTTCGTAAAATCCGATTGTACCTCGTCAATCGACTTGCTCGAGCAGCCCGTCAGGACCGTTGCCGCAAGCATCACAAGACACAGGGCAAGACAGAACAGTCTTTTTTTCATATTTTCCTCCCGTAAACTCCGATTTTCTCCTCCGGAAAAAACCGCCTTTTCTATCCTCACTATTTTACAACAATTCACTCCGAAAGTCAAGTGAATTTTTTGTGTCCTTCCTCTGTCACACGCGCAAGCGCGCGGAAAAGCGCGGCAAACGAGCGCTCGGATTCGTCATCCCGCACAAATCAGACGGTTGATTTTTTGTGATTCCGCCGTTTTTCTTGTGCGTTCTGAAAGAATTTTCACGCCCGTTTTTGCCATTTGGCACAAATTTTATTCCATGAACCCGCGCAGGTGTCTTGCGCGGCTCGGATGCCGCAGCTTGCGCAGTGCCTTCGCCTCGATCTGACGGATACGCTCACGGGTGATATCGAATTCCTTGCCAACCTCTTCCAGCGTGCGGGTTCTGCCGTCGTACAGCCCGAACCGCAGCTTGATAACGTGTTCCTCGCGCGGGGTCAGCGTGTGCAGCTGGCGCTCCAGTTCCTCGCGCAGGATGTTTGTGGAGGTCGCTTCTGCGGGGGACGGTGTGTCGTCGTCGGGAATGAAGTCGCCGAGGTGGCTGTCCTCCTCCTCGCCGATCGGGGTCTCCAACGACACGGGGTCTTGCGCAATCTTCATGATTTCGCGCACCTTGTCGGCGCTCATGTCCATCTTCTCACCGATTTCCTCGGCGGTCGCCTCTCTGCCGAGTTCCTGCAGCATCTGGCGGGAATACCGCGACACTTTGTGAATGGTTTCCACCATGTGCACGGGAATGCGGATGGTTCGCGCCTGATCCGCAATGGCTCTCGTAATCGCCTGCCGGATCCACCATGTGGCATAAGTGGAGAACTTATACCCCTTGGTATAATCGAACTTTTCCACCGCCTTCATCAGTCCGAGGTTGCCCTCCTGAATCAGGTCAAGGAAATACATCCCGCGCCCGACATAGCGTTTTGCAATCGAAACCACCAACCGCAGGTTCGCCTCCACCAACTCGGTTTTGGCGCTCTCGTCGCCCGCCATCATGCGCTCCGCCAGTTCCTTCTCGCGTTCGTTGGTCAGAAGCGGCACTTTACCGATTTCCTTCAGGTAGAGCCGCACGGGGTCGTCCACATTCACGCCGTCCTGCTCCAGACTCGTCACCATTACGTCCGCCTCGCTGAACTGCGCGACCTCGCTTTCAATGGCGCTCATTTCCTCCGCCGAAAGATCCCCGTCAAAGTTGATGCCGTTGTCCTCAAGCTCCTCGTACATCTTGTCGATCTGATCCACGTCGAAATCCCACTTTTCCATCGCGTCGTCCAGATCGTGTTGGGAAAGCTTCCCTTTCTTTCCTTTTTCAATCAGCGTGTCCACGCTCGGCGCTTCTTTCTCTTCGCCTTCCGCCGCGTTCTCCGCTTCATTCTCGGGCAGTTCCCGCTTCAGTTCTTCATCGACCGTGTTCTTTTTCATGTGGCATCAACCTTTCCTTTATGTAGTTTGTTCCGTTTCATTTGCAAGAAGTCATTGAGATTTCCCGTTTTTTTCAGATCCCGTTCCCGCCGCAGATCCCGCAGCCCCGCAAGCGCCGTGCGGAACGCGGTCGGACCGTTTTGCGTCAGCATCTGCCGCGCAACCTCCATCCTGCGTATCCTGCCCATTTCCTCGGGCGAAAATTCCTCGCCGAGCAATTCAAACCGAAAGCCTTCCTCCGTCGCGTGCAGGCGCATAACCGCTTCAAACACGCGGCGGTTGAATTCGGTCGTGAAATCCTCCCCCGTGAGCGACTCGCGCCCCGAGGCGATTTCCTCCCGGTATTCGGGAAAGATCAGAAGCAGTCCCAACAGGTTTTCCTCTGCCGCCGCCGCACGCGGATCTTTCGCCGCGTCGGGGTTGACCCGATCGCCGAACTTCCGCGCCTCGTTCTGCGCGTTGCGCCCCTCGCGCTGTCGGATCTGCGCCAGTTGCTTCGTCCGCGCCTTATCGACCGTGTTCTGCAGAATCTCGGGTGCGATCTTCAGCTTTTTGGTGATCTGGTCAATATAGACCGCCCGCTCGATCTGCGATTGGTAGCCCGCGATCAGTTCGCACAGCTCGCCCGAAGCGCGGATGCGGTCGGAACTGACCGTCAGGTCATATTTTGCGAGGATATTGTCCATTTTATAATCAAAGCCGGTTCGGCTTCCGTCCAGCGCGTGACGGAATTTGTCCGCGCCGAACTTCACGATGTATTCGTCGGGGTCTTTCGCGCCGTCCAACTTGAGAACCCGCACCTCCATGCCGACCTCGCCGAGAATCCGCATTGCCTTGTTTGCGGCGTTTTGTCCCGCCTCGTCGGAATCGTAGGTGATGATAACCTGCTTGGTATACTTGGAAAAAATGCGCGCGTGGTTCGGCGTGATCGCCGTTCCGAGCGTTGCCACGGCGAACTCAAAACCCGCTGCGTGCAGGGCGATCACGTCCATATACCCTTCGCAAAGAATCATGCGCTCCGCGCAACAGTTTTTCGCGAAATTCAGCGCGAACAGATGGTTGCTCTTGCGGAATGCGGGCGTGTCCGAGGTGTTGAGGTACTTCGGCTTGGAATCGTCCAGTACCCGCCCGCCGAAGGCAACGACATTACCCACGGTGTCGATAATCGGGAACATAACCCGCCCGCGGAAGTAGTCATAGGAGCGTCCCGTTTTCTGACTCTTCCCGCAGAGGAAGCCGACCTGCAGTTCCTCGTCGGTGTAGCCCTTTTTGTGCATATAATCGGTCAGCATTCCGAAATTCTCGGGGGCATACCCAAGCCCGAAATGCTTGATGGTTGCGTCGGTGAGGTGTCTGCGCCCCTTGAGGTACTCCATCCCGGGCGCGCCGAGTTCCGGATCGAACAGGCAGGCGCGGAAGAACTTCGCCGGCTCCAGATTCATCTCCAGCACCCGTTTCCGCGTTACGCCGCGTTCCTCGGAGCGGTCGTCGAGTCCCCTCGGCATCTGCAGTCCCGCGCGGTTTGCAAGGAACTCCACCGCATCAACATAGTCGAGGTTTTCCGCCATCCGCACAAAGGTGATGGCGTCGCCGCCCGCGTGACAGCCGAAGCAATAGAACATTTTCTTTGCGGGCGTGACGGTAAACGACGGCGTTTTCTCGCTGTGGAACGGGCACAGCCCGAGCAGGTTCGCCCCCGCCCGTTTGAGCGTGACGTACCGCCCGACCAGTTCCTCGATGTCGGTTCGGTCGACGACCTCCCGTATGAAATTATCGGGCAATCGCACGGCTTGTCCCTCCCTTCGGTCAGCCCTTCCAGACCTTCGGAATGAACAGGTCCTTATAGGTTTCGATTGCATACCGGTCGGTCATGCCCGCGATGAAGTCGCAGACGCATCGTCTGACCGGTTCGGTTTCGGTATTGCGGTAGTACAGCTCGGGCATCTTTTCGGGATGCTCGGCGAAATATTCAAACAGCGCGGCGATCACCGCCTTCGACTTCCCGTCCTCGCGCTTTGCCTCGGAGTTGGTATAGACGTTGGCGAACAGGAATTTGCGCAATTCGTCGGTCGCTTCGCGGATATCGTCCGCCATAGAAATTTCGGGCTTGTCCGTACTGAAATCGATGACCGATTTGACCATGGTATCGATGCGTTTTCCGTGGGTTTCCCCGAGCGTTTTGCGCAGTTCTTTCGGAATATCCTCCTGCGAAAGGATGCCCGCGCGGATGGCGTCGTCGATATCGTGGTTGATATAGGCGATACGGTCTGCAAATTTGACGATCACGCCTTCCAGTGTGGAAGCCTTGCAATTGCCCGTATGGTTGAGGATTCCGTCGCGGACTTCCCACGTCAGGTTCAGTCCCTCTCCGTCGTTTTCCAGTTTCTCCACCACGCGCAAGCTCTGGCGGTAGTGGGTAAAATCGGGAGACCAGAGCCGTTGCATTTCCTCTTCGCCCGTATGACCGAACGGGGTATGTCCGAGGTCGTGTCCGAGCGCCGCGGCTTCGGTCAGATCCTCGTTCAGGCGTAGCCCCCGTGCGATGATTCTTGCGATCTGGGTAACCTCCAGCGTATGCGTCAGGCGGGTTCTGTAGTGGTCGCCGACAGGTGCCAGAAAGACCTGCGTTTTATTCATCAACCGTCTGAAGGACTGGCAATGGATGATGCGGTCGCGATCCCTTTGAAATTCGGTGCGCATTTCGCACGGTGTGTACGGGTGGTCGCGCCCTCTTGTATTTTCGGTCAGAAACGCATACGGCGAGAGCGTTTGCTTCTCCCGCTCCAGAAACAGTTTGCACAGATTCTCCACGTTTTTCCCCTTTCGCTTTTTTCCTCGCCCTAATATACGCGCAAAATCCCCCGATACACTTTTTTTCGGCAATTTTTTTTTAGAAAAGACCTCGGGACTCTGTCCCGAACCCTGCTTGAAAACTTCTTGAAAGAAGTTTTCAAGACTT
>OOIG01003299.1_pt1 | contig 10021 bp, 7 predicted proteins | sample 1692091 | NCBI WGS metagenome assembly OOIG01 (sample SAMN06348188, study PRJEB24527) | human gut metagenome | biome: human gut; feature: ankylosing spondylitis patient; material: feces | host: Homo sapiens | place: China | collected 2015-10
GGTTATTACCGAGCTTCTTGAAAGAAATGCTCGTCTTTATCCCTCGGACACCGCTCTCGTTGAGGTTAACCCCACCGTTGAGCGCGACAACGCCGTAACCTGGCGTGAAGCAAGTCTTATAGAAAGTGCAAGCCCCGGCGCACCCTATCGCCGTGAGCTTTCGTGGAAAGACTTTGACCGCAGGGCAAACCGATTCGCAAATCTTCTGCTCAGCAGAAATGTAAAAAGAGGCACCAAGGTAGCAATTCTTCTTATGAATTGCCTTGAATGGCTTCCGTTATATTTCGGAATTCTCAAGGCAGGCTGCATCGCCGTGCCGATGAACTACCGTTACTCAGGCGATGAAATTAAATATTGTCTCGAGCTAGCGGATGTTGAGGTTTTTATTTTCGGCCCTGAATTCATCAGCCGAGTTGACCCGATACACAATGAACTGAAAAATATTAAAATTACTCTTTTTGTTGGCAAAAATACACCTGAATATGCAGAAAACTGCATGACTCTTATTCGCTATTGCTCGTCGTCGCTTCCGCCGATAGCTTTGAACGAAAACGACCATGCCGCAATTTATTTTTCTTCCGGCACAACCGGCTTTCCGAAGGCGATTCTTCATCGCCACAAGGCTCTCTATTGTTCGTGCCTGACTGAACAGAAACACCACGGACAGCAAAAGAACGATGTTTTCCTCTGCATTCCTCCTCTTTATCACACAGGAGCAAAAATGCACTGGTTCGGCAGCTTGCTCTCAGGCAGTAAAACCGTTATCCTCAGAGGAATTAAGCCCGAATGGATTCTTCGCACAATTACGGAGGAGAAATGCACAATTGTTTGGCTTCTCGTTCCATGGGCGCAGGATATTCTGGATGCAATAGATTCGGGCAGAATCAATCTCGACCATTATCTGCTCGATCAGTGGAGACTTATGCACATCGGAGCACAGCCTGTTCCGCCCAGTCTTATCCACAGATGGAAAAAGATTTTTCCGCATCATCAGTACGATACAAACTACGGCCTCAGTGAGTCGCTCGGACCGGGCTGCGTTCATCTCGGCGTTGAAAACATTAACAAGGTCGGCGCAATCGGCAAGGCAGGCTATCTTTGGGAGACAAAAATCATTGACGACCACGGTGAACCGGTTAAGCAGGGTGAAGTCGGCGAGCTTGCCGTAAAAGGACCGGGCGTTATGCTCGAATACTACAAAAACCCGAAGGCGACAGAAGAAATCCTCAAGGGCAATTGGCTCTACACAGGTGATATGGCACGAGAGGATGAGGACGGATTTATCTATCTTGTTGACCGTAAAAAGGATGTTGTTATTTCCGGCGGTGAGAATATTTATCCTGTTCAAATTGAGGACTTCCTCCGCCGTAACGATAAAATCAAGGACGTTGCCGTTATAGGTATTCCCGATCCCAGACTCGGTGAGATTACTGCCGCGATTATTGAACTCAAGGACGGCATGACCTGCACCGAGGAGGAAATCAACGATTTTTGTGAGGAGCTTCCGAGATATAAACGTCCTAAGAAGATTATATTTGAAAAAGTTCCCCGCAACCCGACAGGAAAGATAGAAAAGCCTGTACTCAGGGCAAAGTATTGCAAGGGCAGACTTGTCGAATCACAGATTACAGGCTAAAAGCAAACGGAGGTTTATATAATGAAGCAGTTGATGCTCGGCAACGAAGCAGTTGCCAGAGGACTTTACGAAGCCGGCTGTTCCTTTGTTTCCAGCTACCCGGGTACTCCGAGTACCGAGATCACGGAATATGCCGCAAAGTATAAGGAAATTTATGCCGAATGGGCACCAAATGAAAAAGTTGCCGTTGAGGCGGCTTTCGGTGCATGCGTTGCAGGTAAGAGAAGCTTCTGTTCAATGAAGCACGTCGGACTCAACGTTGCAGCCGACCCGGTTTTCACAATCGCATATACCGGCGTTAACGCAGGTATGATTATCGGCGTTGCGGACGATGCAGGTATGCACAGCTCTCAGAACGAGCAGGATTCACGTCATTACGCTATTGCCGCAAAGCTTCCGATGCTTGAACCGGCGGACGCAAGTGAATCCCTCAGCTTTACGAAGCTCGCATACGACATTTCCGAAAAATACGATACACCCGTTTTTGTCAAGATGTGTACAAGAGTTGCTCATTCTCAAAGCATTATCGAAACATCGGACAGAGTTGAGACCTCAAAGACCTATGAAAAAGACGGCGCAAAATATATTATGATGCCGGGCAACGCAAAGCGCCGACATCCGATCGTTGAAGCAAGAACGGCGGCTCTTACAGAGTATGCCGAAACAGCTCCTTTCAACCGCATTGAGGACGGAAGCGATCATTCAATCGGTATCATCACATCAAGCACAAGCTACCAATATGCAAAAGAGGTTTGCGGCGATAAATATCCCGTTCTCAAGCTCGGCATGATAAATCCTCTGCCGGTCAAAAAAATTCAGGATTTTGCAAAGTCGGTTGACAAGGTAATTGTTATTGAGGAGCTTGACGGCATAATCGAAACCCACTGCCGCAACATCGGCGTTGAGGTAACCGGAAAGGAACTGTTCAGTTGTATTGACGAGTTAAGCCAGAATATAGTTGCCGAAAAGCTCGGTTTTACTCCCGACTGCGGAAAAAAGCTTGATGAAAGCATTCCGGCAAGACCTCCTGTTATGTGTGCAGGATGTCCGCACAGAGGACTTTTCTATACTCTTAAAAAGAATAAACTCACCGTTTTCGGCGATATCGGCTGTTACACTCTCGGCGCTGTTCCGCCGCTTGCCGCAATTGACACAACCATTTGCATGGGTGCTTCCGTTTCTGGAATTCACGGCTTTAACAAGGCTAACGAAGGCAAGAGCGACGGAAAAACGGTTGCCGTTATCGGTGATTCCACATTCATGCACTCAGGCGTTACGGGACTTATCAATATCGCTTATAATGAATCAAATTCAACCGTTATCATTCTTGATAACTCCATTACGGGCATGACGGGACATCAGCAGAACCCGACAACAGGCTTCAACCTCAAGGGTGACCCGTGCACAAAGATCGACCTTGAAACCCTTTGCCGTTCGGTCGGCATCAAGAGAGTCAGAGTTGTTGATCCGTATAACCTTAAAGAATGTGACGACGCAGTTAAAGAGGAGCTTGCGGCAGACGAACCTTCGGTTATCATTTCAAGAAGACCGTGCGCACTTCTCAAATATGTTAAACATAACGGACCGATTACGGCAAATGCGGACAAGTGCATCGGTTGTAAATCCTGCATGAAGATCGGCTGTCCTGCCATCAGCATTGTTGACGGCAAGGTTAAGATTGACGCAACACTTTGTACCGGATGCGGCGTTTGCAGTCAGCTCTGCAAATTCGGCGCACTTCCGAACGGAAAGGAGTCCTGATTATGCGGACGAAGAATATTATGATTGTCGGAGTCGGCGGCCAGGGAACCTTGCTTGCAAGCAAGCTTCTCGGCAGACTTCTTCTTGAAAAAGGCTACGACGTTAAGGTCAGCGAGGTTCACGGAATGAGCCAGCGAGGCGGCAGTGTTGTTACATATGTCAGATACGGTGATAAGGTTTATTCTCCGATTATTGACAAGGGCGAAGCTGATATTATTATATCCTTTGAGCTGTTAGAAGCGGCTCGATGGACTGAATTTCTCAAACCCGACGGAACTATAGTTACCAACACTCAGGAAATTAACCCTATGCCGGTTATCACCGGTGCGGCGGAATACCCGACCGAGCTTGTTAAAAAAATCATGGCTCTCGGTGTTAATCTTGACGCAATTGACGCTCTTTCACTTGCCGAGGAGGCAGGAACTTCCAAAGCGGTCAACCTTGTTCTTATGGGCAGACTTTCAAAGTATTTTGACTTTACAACAGAGGAATGGATGGCAGCGATTGAAAAGAGCGTTCCGCCTAAGTTCCTTGAGATAAACAAAAAAGCTTTCTTGCTCGGCAAAGACGCATAAATAGGAGACCTCGTTATGGAAAATTACTATCAGAAAGAAATTGAATGTGCCTCACCTGAAAAACTCCGTGAACTTCAGGACGAAAGACTTGTTAAGCAGGTCAAGCATGTTTGGGACAATGTTCCTTACTACAGAAAGAAGATGGAGGAGAAAGGCGTTACACCCGACGATATCAAGGGTGTTGACGATCTTCACAAGCTTCCGTTTCTTTCAAAAGCGGACCTTCGTGACGCTTACCCATACGGACTTCTTGCCGCTCCGTTAAAGGACTGCGTAAGAATTCAGTCCACATCCGGCACAACCGGCAGACGTGTTGTTGCCTTCTACACTCAGCATGACATTGATCTCTGGGAGGACTGCTGTGCACGTGCTATTGTTGCGGCAGGCGGAACGAATGAAGATGTTGTTCAGATTGCATACGGTTACGGACTTTTCACAGGCGGCGCAGGACTTCACGGCGGCAGCCATAAGGTCGGCAGTCTTACTCTTCCGATGTCCTCTGGCAACACGGACAGGCAACTTCAGTTCATGACCGACCTTCAGTCAACAATTCTCTGCTGTACTCCGTCCTATGCGGCATATCTTGCAGAGAGTATCCACGAGCGCGGTCTAAGTGATAAAATCAAGCTCAAGGCAGGTATCTTCGGCGCAGAAGCATGGAGCGAGAAAATGCGTCAGGAAATTCAAAATCAGCTTGGAATCAAGGCATATGATATTTACGGACTGACTGAAATCAGCGGTCCGGGCGTTGCATTTGAATGCTCCGATCAGACAGGCATGCACATTAACGAGGATCATTTCATTGCCGAAATTATCGACCCCGATACAGGTGAGGTTCTTCCCGACGGAACTCAGGGCGAGCTTGTTTTCACATCAATCACTAAAGAAGCATTCCCGCTTCTCAGATACAGAACCCGTGATATCTGCGTTCTTACAAGAGAAAAATGCTCCTGTGGCAGAACTCTTGTTAAAATGTGCAAGCCGATGGGCAGAAGCGACGATATGCTTATCGTTAAGGGCGTCAACGTATTCCCGTCACAGATCGAGACCGTTCTCATTGAGCAGGGCTATAAGTCTAATTATCAGATCATAGTTGACCGTGTAAACAACAGCGATACTCTTGAAGTTATGGTTGAAATGACTCAGGACAACTTCTCAGATAACCTCGGTAAGATTACTGAGATGGAAAAATCACTTGTTGCCGCTTTGAAGGCTATGCTCGGAATTTACACCAAGGTTCGCCTTGTTGCTCCGAAGTCAATCACCAGAAGCGAAGGCAAGGCAGTCCGTGTTATTGACAAGAGAAAGATATAAGGAGGAAGGACAATGGCTATTACTCAGATTTCGGTTTTTTTGGAAAACAGAGCAGGACAGCTTTCGGAGATTACGAAAATCCTTTCCGATAACAACATCGACCTCAAGGCGCTGAACATCGCCGAGACCGCCGATTACGGAATTCTTCGTATCATTTCCGACGATTGCAATGAAGCTGCAAAGCTTCTTCGTAATAACGGTTTTATTGTTACGCAAACTCCCGTTGTTGCTGCTGCCGTTCCCAATAAAGCAGGCGGCCTCAACGAGCTTCTCAATATCATTTCAAACGAGGATATTGACATTGAATACATGTATTCCGTTTTCGGACAGAAAGACGGTCTTGCATACATGATTTTCAAGGTCAAGGATGTTGATATTTTCACGTCTGTTCTCAAAAAATACTTTGTCGTTGTTGCAACCGGCGACGATCTCGGAATTAAATAACTATTGATTTTTTCGAACTGACGGAGTATTATTTATATGCCGTTAAATTAAAAACAAGTCTGTCTCCTCTTATTTCAAGGGGAGGGGGACCTTTTGCGGTGAAACAGATAAATGCTTTTAAATAAACTTTATCTTTTCTGTCGCACTTCTTTGTTCCGTTGAATTTAACAAAGGAGAAATAAATCTAAACAAATAAAATAAATCGACTTTCCTTTCAGTCGGTTTGTTAAGAAAGGAATATACAACAATGCAGGAATTAAGCAGAAAAAATGCACTTTTCACCGATTCCGTTATCAGAAGAATGACCCGTGTTGCTCTTGACTGCGGCGCAATCAACCTTGCACAGGGCTTCCCGGATTTTGATCCCCCAAAGGCTATGACGGATCGTCTCGCAGAGGTTGCTCATACAGGCCCTCACCAGTATCCCATCACAATGGGAGCACCGAATTTTCGTGAGGCTCTCGCAAGAAAGTGCGGACGTTTTATGGGTCGTGAGCTTGATCCAAATACAGATATGGTTGTAACAATCGGTTCAACCGAGGCAATGGTAGACACGATTTTTGCCCTCACAAATCCGGGTGACAGAATCGTTATGTTCTCTCCGTATTTTGAAAATTACAGAGCGCAGGCTATTATGGCAGACTGTGAGCCTGTTTTCATTCCGCTTGTTCCGCCCGAGTTTAACTTTGATCCCGATATCATCGAGGCTGAGTTTAAAAAAGGCGCAAAAGCAATTCTTATCTGCAACCCCTCAAATCCGAGCGGCAAGGTTTTCACATACGACGAGCTGAGAACCATTGCAGATCTTTGTATCAAGTATGATGTTTATGCTATCATGGACGAGGTTTATGAGCACATCATTTATGAAGGACATAAACATATTTATATGAACAGTCTCGACGGAATGTGGGAGAGAACAGTCAGTTGTTCATCTCTTTCCAAGACATATTCAGTAACAGGCTGGCGTCTCGGCTATGCAATTGCTCCTAAGCCGCTCATGGACAGAATAAAACAGTATCACGACTTCAACGCTGTCGGTGCGGCTTCTCCTCTTATGGAGGCTGCCTGCGTCGGTCTTAATATGCCCGACAGCTATTACGAGGAGTTCGGTGCACACTATGCCCACATGAAGAAGCTCTTTACAGAGGGACTTGACCGTATCGGAATTCCTTACACGGATCCGCAGGGCGCATACTTTGTCCTTGCAGATATTGCCCCGTTCCTCAAGCCGGGTCAGTCGGACGTTGATTTCTGCCTTGAAATGGCTCAAAAGGTTGGCGTTGCTTGCGTTCCCGGTACATCTTTCTTCAACGAAAAGGGCATCAATAATATCGTTCGTGTTCACTTTGCAAAGAAGGATGAAACCCTCAATGAGGCTCTCGAAAGACTTTCACACATCAAGGAAAAAATGGGATAAAAATAAAATACTAAGTCAATACGCCTCAATTATGCGGTATTGAGTTAAGCGAAAGTCGAAATTTTTTCGGCTTTCGTTTTCTTTTTGCATTCAGTGTGGTATAATATTATAAAATTTTATTTTCGGAGATGCCAATGAAAAAAGATATAATAAAAATCGTATTTGCTGTCGCCATATTTGTTACGGCAATAGTCAACTACGATTATCTTTCGAATCTCGATGTCCGTGTACTGATTGCAGGTGCGTCATCATTGCTGATTGCCGAGTTGATAATACTCGGTGTTTATTCCGTCAAAGCTGTTTTAATGGTCATTCCCGCATCACTCATCTATATTTCCGTCGGTATGGCTTTCGACACCAAACGCGCGGTTATTGTCAATCTTCTCGGCATTGCCATTGAGGTCACGGTAACATTTTTCATGGGTAAATTTCTCGGCAAGGATGCCGTTGAAAAGAAAATCCGCAACACAAAAGCCGGTGATAAATTTTTCTCAATGCTTGATAAAAATCGAAATGTTGCTGTTTTTCTGATGCGTTTTATCCCGGCCTTTCCTATTGATTTTTCATCGCTTTTCATGGGTGCGTTTGATTTTAAATTTTTGCCTTACCTTTTGCTTTCAGTCCTCGGAATTGCACCGAGAGTTATTGCTTTTACGATTCTCGGCGACGGAATTTATGACCTTATTCCGATGAAATATATTGTCCTTGCGGCGATTTGTTCAATTCCGATAGTAATTGCTGTCCTGCTGATAAAAAAATACGTCGTTAAAAAGAAAAAACCTAAAGAAAATGAATAATTTTTTATAAAATCCCTTGCTAAAATACCGAAAATATATTATAATAATTAAGATATTGCAGGAGATTTAATCTGAAGCATTATTTCAGTCATGTGGTGTGTTGGTCCTGTGCGACGGGGTGCCGCGAACCATGTCAGGCGGGGAACCGAGCAGCATTAAGCGGTTAACACCGTGCGACACAGTACGGCCTGCACACCATGTGACTGAGATAATGCTTTTTATTATTACAAGAGGAGGTATATGACGTGTACAGAGTGCTTTACAGAAAGTGGAGACCTCAGACTTTTTCCGACGTTATAGGTCAGGAACATATTACCTCAACTCTTGCCCACGAAATTGAATCAGGCAAGGTTTCTCATGCCTATCTTTTCACAGGCTCAAGAGGAACGGGTAAAACAACCTGTGCAAAGATATTTGCCAAGGCGGTCAACTGTCCGCATACCCACAACGGCAATCCATGCAATGAGTGTGAAATATGCAAGGGCATTGACGACGGTTCGATTCTTGACGTTATTGAAATTGATGCCGCAAGCAACAACGGTGTTGACAATATCCGTGACCTTCGTGAGGAAGCAAATTATACCCCAGTTCATACAAAATACCGTGTGTATATAATCGACGAGGTTCATATGCTTTCAATCGGCGCATTCAATGCTCTTCTTAAAACTCTTGAAGAGCCGCCCGAGCATGTCAAATTTGTTCTTGCAACTACCGAGGTTCATAAGCTCCCGGCAACGATTCTTTCAAGATGTCAGCGCTTTGATTTTCATAGAATTACACCTGAAAATATAAGTGCAAGACTTAAATATGTAGCAGGGGAAGAAAAAATCGAGCTTGATGATGATGCCTCCCTTCTTATTGCAAGAATTGCCGACGGCGCAATGCGTGATGCACTTTCGATTCTCGACCGTTGTGCCGGAATCAGCGACCATGTCACGGCAGATATTGTCAGCAATGCAGCAGGCCTTGCAGGTAAAGGCCATCTTTTTGAAATGGTTGACAATATAAATAATAATAATTCGTCTGAGGTTCTTTCGATAGTTGATAAGCTTCACGGAGAATCTTGCGATATGGAAAGACTTTGTGCAGAGCTTATCAATCATTACAGAAATCTGATGATGATTAAGACGGTAAAGGAACCGCAAAAGCTGATTGTATGTACGAATCACGATCTTGAGCTTTATAAAAAACAAGCTGACAAAACGAATCTTTATAAAATACTTAACTGCATTTCTTTGCTTGAAGAAGCTTCAACTGTGTTAAAAAACAGCTCAAGCAAGCGCACTGAAATGGAACTTACGGCAGTTAAAATGACTGTGCCGAATATTTCAAGTGACAATACTGCTGTTATGAGCAGAATTGATAACCTTGAAAGAATTATTAAAAGCGGAAAATTTTCTGCCGAAAAACCGACAGAGAGTTTTAAAGAAGAAGTTAAAACTTCTCAGCCAACTATACAGGAAAAAACTTCTGAGTCTTTTGACACTCCGCCTGAAATTCACAGCGATATTCCGACAAACGAAACTTCCAATGATACCGAAGAGGATTCGCTTTTTAACCAATGGGGTGAGGTGCTTTCGCTCCTTGGTGTTTCAGATAAGCCTCTTACAGGGATTCTCGGAGCTTCAACGGCATATCTCAGAGGAGATTTTATTCTAATTAAATGTGACAATCCGGTATTTTCACAGTTCATTCGTCAAAGCAATCATTCAATGGCAATTCGTAAAGCGGTTTTTGACGTAACAGGCAGAAAATACAGACTCGGAATTTACAAATCAAATGATAATCAACCAACTAACAAGGATCCGCTTGCCGACCTGATAAAAAAGATCAACAGGTGATTATTATGTCTCCTAAAATCAGCATAATTATTCCTTCATATAACGAGGAAAAAAATATTTCCCGTTGTCTTGACTCTGTTATAAATCAGACGTTTTCCGATTTTGAAGTTCTTTGCGTTGACGACGGAAGTAACGATAAAACATATGATATTATTAAAAAATATTCTGAAAAAGACAGCAGAATTATTACGATGAAAAATCCTAATAAAGGCGTTTCATCGGCAAGAAATTTCGGC